>JAESFT010000043.1_pt1 | contig 315042 bp, 282 predicted proteins | sample 9269451 | NCBI WGS metagenome assembly JAESFT01 (sample SAMN14502557, study PRJNA617106) | algae metagenome | isolation source: Scytonema hyalinum WJT4-NPBG1 and co-occurring heterotrophs from well... | place: USA: Mojave Desert, Joshua Tree National Park, California | collected 2006-05-25
CATGGTGGGGATCAGAGCGGTGGGGTCGCCGGTCTCCCATTCCCGCCATTGTTCCTCGGTCGCGCCCGGCCACGGCTCCGCCTCCTCGGCAGCTCCAGAACCGGATGCGAACATACGGTCGATTCTAGCGCGCAGGGAGCCAGTCACGGGACGAATTCGCACTCGGGAATGCAGATCCCCCGAACGGCCGCCGCGCGACTACCCGGCGCCGTTCCCGACACCCGCCCCCTCCACCTGCGCCACGAGCCGGGCCAGGGGAGGGGTCGTTCACGGGTGACGAGCGGCGCCGACGGCGCAGACTCCGTCGCCGAGCACCCGGACGGCAGCACGAGGAGCAGGTCCTCGGAAGCAGTCTGCACGGCGAGCTCGCGTCCCGGGCAGGGACGGGCGCCGGAGCACCGCGACGACGACCGGCTCGCGTGCGGTACCCCCACCGGCACGCGCTCGCCGTCGCGCCGCAGCGGGTCGGGCACGAGCCGCCCACCCGCCTGTTCGGTTACGGTCCGCCCATGGGTGCTGCGGTCCTGACCGAGTGCGACGCGGACGGCGTCCTGACCGTCACGTTCAACCGCCCCGAGCGGCGCAATGGGTGGGCCGAGGACCTGGAGGAGGGCTACGCCGACGCGCTAGCCGCGGCCGCGCGCGACCCGCGGGTGCGCGCCGTCGTCGTCACCGGCGCGGGCACCACCTTCTGCCCGGGCGCCGACATGTCCCGCCTCGGCGGACTCGCGGAGGAGGGCGCGACGCTGCCGCACCGCCCCGTCGACGCGGCGCGGCGCTTCCCCAAGCCGCTGATCGCGGCGGTCAACGGGGCGTGCGCGGGCGTCGGGCTGGTGCACGCCCTGTTCTGCCACGTGCGCTTCGCGGCGGAGGGCGCCCGGTTCACCACGGCCTTCGCGCGGCGCGGGTTGGTCGCCGAGTACGGCATCGCGTGGACGCTGCCGCGGCTCATCGGCGTCGAGAACGCGCTGGACCTGCTGCTCTCGGCCCGCGTCGTCGACGCCGCCGAGGCGCTGCGGCTGGGGCTGGTCAGCCGCGTCGTCCCCCGCGAGGAGGTGCTGGGCGCCGCGCAGGACTACGCCCGCGACATCGCCCGCCACTGCGCCCCCAACGCGACGGCCGTGATCGCCGCCCAGGTGCTCGACGGGCTCGACCAGTCCTTCGACGACGCGCTCGCCCGGTCCTACGCCGAGGTCGACCGGGTCGTCGGCGGCCCGGACCTGCGCGAGGGCGTGCTGTCGTTCGTCGAGGGGCGCGCCCCGCGCTTCCCCCCGCACGTGCCCGACTGAGGGTCGCCTTCCTCGACCGGTGCCCGCGCACGGGGCAGGATCGGCGGCATGGACCGGTATCGGGTCGCCGTGATCGGGGCCGGGCCCTCGGGCCTCTACGCGGCGGCGGCGCTGCTCGCCTCCGGCGAGCCGATCGACGTCGACGTGCTCGACCGCCTCCCCGCGCCCTACGGGCTGGTCCGCTACGGGGTGGCGCCCGACCACGTGAAGATGAAGTCGGTGATCCGCGTGCTGCGCCAGCCCTTCGAGCCCGCGCACGTCGCGTTCCTCGGCGGGGTGCGGATCGGGGGCGCCGACGGGTTCCCGCTCGAGGAGCTGCGGGCCCGCGTGCACGCCGTCGTCCACGCCACCGGCAGCTCGCTCGACCGCCCGCTCGGCGTGCCCGGGGAGGACCTGCCCGGCTCGCACGGGTCGGGCGCGATCGTCGGCTGGTACTCCGGGCACCCCGACCTCGTCGACCTGGCGCCCGACCTCGACCATCCCGGCGTCGCCGTGGTCGGCGCGGGCAACGTGGCGCTCGACATCGCGCGCGTGCTGGCCCGCGACCCCGAGGAGATGGCCGCCACCGACGTCCCCGACCCCGTCCTGGACGGGCTGCGGGGCAGCCGCGTCCGCGACGTGCACGTGCTGGTGCGCCGCGGCCCCGAGCACGTCCGGTTCACCCCGGCCGAGCTGCGGCAGATCGGCGAGCTCGCCGGCGTCGACGTCGTGGTGCACGACGACGGGCTGCTGGCCGCGGGGGTCGAGCCGCCGGAGGACCGCCGGCAGCGCCAGAACCTCGCGCTGCTCACCGAGTGGGCCGCCCGCCCGCCCGGGGACGCGCCGCGGCGCATCCACCTGCGGTTCCTGCGCAGCCCGGTGGAGATCCTCGGCGACGACCGCGTGCGCGGGGTCGTGGTCGAGCGCAACCGGGTCGAGGGCGGGCGGGTCGTCGGCACGGGGGAGCGGGAGACCCTCGACGTCGGCCTGGTCGTCCGCGCGATCGGCTACACCGCGGAGCCCGTGCCCGGCCTGCCGTTCGACGCCGCCACCGGCACGGTGCCGAACGTCGGCGGGCGGGTCGTCCGGGAGGACGGCGAGCCCGTCCCCGGCGCCTACGTGACGGGCTGGATCAAGCGCGGCCCGACCGGCGTCATCGGCACCAACAAGGGCGACGCGGTCGAGACCGTCGCCGCGCTGCTCGCGGACCTGCCGCACCTGCCCGCGCCCGCCCGGCCCGGACCGCTCGTCGACGCCCTGCGCGCGGGCGGCCTGCGGCCGGTGGACTGGTCGGGGTGGCTGCGCCTGGACGCCGAGGAGGTGCGCCGCGGGGGAGGGCGCGGAGCCGACCGGGTGAAGGTCGCGGCGCTGGCCGACATGCTGGACGCGGCGCACGGGGCGAGGACCTGACCCCGAGTCCCCCCACGGGCGGCCGTGCGGTGCGTATCGTCGTCGCGTGCCCCGCTCGCTGCTGCTGTCGCGCCCCGACCTGGACTTCCTGCTCCACGACTGGCTGCGGGTCACCGACCTGACCGCCCGCGAGCGCTTCGCCGAGCACACCCGCGAGACGGTGGACGCGGTGCTCGACCTGGCCGAGCGGGTGGCAGGAGAGCACTTCGCCCCCCACCACCGGGCCGCCGACCTGACCGAGCCGGTGTTCGACGGCGAGCGGGTGCACCTGATCCCGGAGATCGGCAAGGCGCTGGAGGTGTTCGCGGCCACCGGGATCGCCGGGGCGGCGATGGACGAGGCCGTCGGCGGGCTGCAGCTGCCGCAGACGGTGGCGCAGGCCTGCTTCCTGTGGTTCCAGGCCGCCAACACCGCCACCGCGGCCTACCCGTTCCTCACGATCGCCGCGGCGAACCTGCTCTCGGCGCACGGCTCGCCCGAGCAGGTCGCGCGGTACGTGCCGCCGATGGTCGAGGGGCGGTACTTCGGGACGATGTGCCTGTCCGAGCCGCAGGCCGGCTCGTCGCTGGCCGGGATCACCACGCGGGCGGTGCCCCACGAGGACGGCTCCCACCGCCTCACCGGCACCAAGATGTGGATCTCCGCCGGGGAGCACGACCTGGGGGAGAACATCATCCACCTGGTGCTCGCGCGGATCCCCGGCGGACCGCCCGGGGTGAAGGGGATCTCCCTGTTCGTCGTGCCGCGGATCCTGCCCGACGGCACCCGCAACGACGTCGCCCTCGCCGGGCTCAACCACAAGATGGGCTACCGCGGCACCGTCAACACGGTGCTCAACCTGGGCGAGCGCGGCGGCGCCGTCGGGCACCTGGTCGGCGAGCCGCACCGCGGGCTGGGCTACATGTTCCACATGATGAACGAGGCGCGCGTCGGGGTCGGGGCGGGTGCGGCGGCGCTGGGCACCACCGGCTACCTGCACGCGCTGGACCACGCCCGCACGCGCGTGCAGGGCGGGCGGCCGATCGTCGAGCACGCCGACGTGGCGCGGATGCTGCTGGCGCAGAAGTCCTACGCCGAGGGCGCCGTCGCGCTCGTCCTGTACTGCGCGCGGCTGCTCGACGAGGAGCGCACCGGGGCCGACCCGGCCCGGGCCCACCTGCTGCTCGACGTGCTCACGCCGATCGCGAAGAGCTGGCCGTCGCAGTGGTGCACGGTGGCCAACGACCTCGCCATCCAGGTGCACGGCGGCTACGGCTACACCCGCGACCACCCCGTCGAGCAGTTCTACCGCGACAACCGGCTCAACCCGATCCACGAGGGCACCCACGGCATCCAGGGGCTCGACCTGCTCGGCCGCAAGGTCGTCATGCAGGACGGCGCCGGGCTGGCGCTGCTGCGGGAGACGATCGCCACGGACGTCGCCGCTGCCCGCGCCGCCGGGCTCGGGGCCGAGGCCGACGCCGTCGACGCCGCCGCCACCCGGGTCGTGGAGGTCACGGCGGCCCTGTGGGCGGCCGACGACCGCGCCGTGACGCTGGCGAACTCCTCGATCTACCTCGAGGCCGTCGGGCACGTGGTCGTCGCGTGGATCTGGCTGGCCCAGCTCGTCGCGCTCGGGGACCGGCGCGACGACTTCGCCGCGGCCAAGCGGTCGGCCGCGGCGTACTTCCTGCGCTACGAGCTGCCCCGCACCGGCCCTCAGTTCTCCCTGCTGGAGGCGCTGGACCGCACCACGCTCGACGCCCGCTTCTGACCCGGCTCGCGGGCCCGGGCGAAGACGATCCAGCGCATCGCGCAGTACATGTAGACGGCCTCGCAGGCGCCGGCGGCCAGTCGGGCCAGCTGGTAGGGCACCCCGAGCGCCGCGAGACCGGTGGAGAGCCCGAGGATGAAGGCCAGGTAGTTGACCACCACGACCGCGACGTACCGGCCGGTCTGCGGCCCGACCGGCGCGTGCGAGCGGAAGTTCAGCCACCGGTTCAGCACGTAGGCCAGCGCGAACGCGACGACGTAGCCGATCGTCACGGCCAGCGGCAGCGGCAGCCCGAACCCGCTGCGCAGCAGGGTGAGCAGCAGCAGGTCGATCGCGAACGTCGTGCTGTTGATCAGGGCGAACCCGAGGAACGTGGGCGCGACGATCCGGCGCAGCGGCCCCGGGAGCCGTCGCACGACGGCGGCGCAGAAGCCCGCGAACCGGTCCGCGGCCGTGGCGCGCTCCCCGGGACCGTCGTGTCGTTCGGCCACGACCCCAGGCTGCCAGGGCCGCGGGACCGCCGACGCGGCGGTCCCACGGCGTTCACCCGGCGTTCAGCGGGGCTCGACCGAGACCACCGCCGGGCAGCGGGCGACCCGCTGCGCGAACGCGGCCACCTCGGCGGTGGACAGCGAGACGGTGCAGGTGATCGAGCTGTAGGGCACGCCGTCGCGGACGTCGGCGGTGAAGTCGCGGACGGGGTAGCCCGCGGCGCGCAGGGCGGCCCCGACGCGCAGCACCCCCTCCATGCCGCCGGTCGTCACGATCTCGTGGCGGCGGGGGGAGCGGGGGGTCCAGGTGGGGCGGGGGTGGTCCAGGACGGACACGGTGACTCCAGGGGCCGGCGTCGGTGCTCGGGCGACCCGAGCCAGGCCTCGGGGACGGCGGTGCGGGGGAGCGCGCCGGCGGCCTGGCTCAGCCGACGCGCGGCGGTACGGCCGCGTCGAGGGCGTGGAGGTCGAGCACGGGCCGACGGTAGCGCACCCCGGCCGCACCGGCCACGCGCCCCACCCCCGGGGAGGGGCGCCGAACGGCGGAGGGCCCCACCGGAGCGTCCGGTGGGGCCCTCGCCGTCACTGCCGTGCCGCGGTGCCTACTCCTCGGGGTCGGCCGGGCGGCCCGAGTCGGAGCCGGCGAGCACCTGGCGCTCCTGGCGCCGGGACTCGGCGTTGGCGTCGCCGTCGTCGCCGCGGTGGCGGGCCGCCTCGGCGGCCGCCTCCTGCGCCTTCGCCCGCTCCAGGGCCCGGGTCTCCTCGACCGGGTCCGGGGTGAGCAGCGAGCCCGCGACGGGCGCACCCGCCGAGCCGAGCTGGTTCATCCGCTTGGGCACCGGGGCGCCCTGGTACTCCAGCGGGATCGGGTGCCCGTGGGCGTCGACGCCGCCCAGCGGCTGGTGGACCTCGATGAACTCGCCGTGCGGGAGGCGCTTGATCGTGCCGGTCTCCACGCCGTGCTCGAGCACCGCGCGGTCGGAGCGCTGCAGGCCCAGGCAGATCCGGTACGTGGCCCAGTAGGCGATGGGCGGCAGGACCAGCAGGCCGATGCGACCCATCCACGTCGTGGCGTTGAGCGACACGTCGAAGAAGTAGGCGAACCAGTCGTTGGCCGAGCTGATGAGCAGCACCATGTAGAAGGTGATCGCCATCATGCCCAGCGCCGTGCGGACCGGCACGTCGCGGGGGCGCTGCAGCAGGTTGTGCATCGCCGTGTCCTTGGTGAACCGCTGCTCGATCCACGGGTACGCACCCGCGGCGACGAAGATCAGCGGCAGGAACGCCGCCGCGGCCCAGAAGACCGCGGGCACGGTGTAGTTCCCGATGTAGATCTCCCAGGCCGGGAACAGCCGGGCCATGCCGTCCGACCAGCCCATGTAGAAGTCGGGCTGGGAGCCGGCCGAGATCTGCGCCGGGTTGTACGGGCCGAGGTTCCAGATCGGGTTGATCTGGAACAGGCCGCCCATCATGGCCATGACGCCCACGGAGACGGCGAAGAACGCGCCGCCCTTGGCCGCGAAGGCCGGGAGGATCCGGACGCCGACCACGTTGCTCTCGGTGCGGCCGGGGCCGGGGAACTGCGTGTGCTTCTGGTACCAGACCAGTCCGACGTGCACCGCGATCAGCGCGAGCAGGATGCCGGGGAACAGCAGCACGTGCGCGATGTAGATGCGCGGGATGATCTCGGTGCCGGGGAACTCCCCGCCGAACAGCGCCCAGTGCGCCCAGGTGCCGATGACCGGCACCGACAGGGTGATGCCCGAGGCGATGCGCAGGCCCGTGCCGGACAGCAGGTCGTCGGGCAGCGAGTAGCCGGAGAAGCCCTCGAACGTACCGACGAAGATCAGCAGGACGCCGATGACCCAGTTGGCCTCGCGCGGCTTGCGGAACGCGCCGGTGAAGTAGGTCCGGAACATGTGGGCGAACATCGACGCCATGAACAGCAGCGCCGCCCAGTGGTGGACCTGCCGGACGAACAGCCCGCCGCGCACCTCGAAGGAGATGTCCAGCGTGGACTCGTAGGCCCGGGTCATGTGGACGCCGCGCATGTTGTCGTACACGCCGTCGTAGGTGACCTCGGCCATCGAGGGGTCGTAGAACAGCGCGAGGTAGGTGCCCGACAGCAGCAGGACGATGAAGCTGTAGAGCGCGACCTCCCCCAGCATGAACGACCAGTGCGTGGGGAAGACCTTGTTGAACTGCTTCCGCATGCCCGCGGCGGGGTGGTACCGCTGGTCGGCACCGTCGAGGGCGCCCGCGACGAGCGCTGTGGCGCCGCCTCCGGACGTCGTGGGCGTGGTGATGGAACTCATGATCTCCGCTCCCAGAAGGCCGGACCGACGGGCGGCATGTCGCCGGTGGCGACGAAGTACCCCTCATCGTTCACCGTGATCGGCAGAGGGGGAAGTGCTCGTGCGGCCGGACCGAACACCGGTCGCGCGTACTCGGTGGCGAGGAACTGGCTCTGGTGGCACGGGCAGAGGATGCGCTGGCTCTGCGTCTCGTAGAGCGAGGTCGGGCAGCCCAGGTGCGTGCAGAGCTTGGAGTAGGCGAAGTAGTCGCCGTAGTTGTGGTTCTCGAACCCGGCCCGCTTGACCACCTCGGTGCCCGGGCGCAGCCGGATGAGCATGACGGGGTTGTCGGAGCGGCGCAGCGCGTGCAGCAGCTTCTCCTCGTCACCCCGCTCGGACTCGCGGAACGGGAAGACCGTCTCGATCGAGCCGGGCTCCTGGTCCTCCGGGCGCACCAGCGAGATCTCGCTGGGGATGCCGGTGTCGCGGCGCAGGTAGACGACCTCGCCGGGGTAGGCGGCCGCCCAGCCGGTGGTCCAGAGCGCGGCGCGGTCGCCGCCCTCCCAGGGGTTGCGGACGAGCGGGGCGACGGCGGCGATGCCCAGCCCGAGGCCGAACACCCCGGCCGCGCCGCCCGCCGCGCGGGTGATGAGCTTGCGGCGGCCGATGGTGGTGTCCTCGGCGGCCTTCTGCATCTGCGCGACCACGGTGCGGCGGTCGACCTCGTCGGAGACGCCGTCGTGGCGCTGCTGCACCGACACCTCGTCGGGGAAGAACTTCTTGACGTAGGCGATCACGCCGATGCCCAGCGCGAGGACGGCCAGGCCGAACGTCGCGCCGATGATCGGGGTGTACAGCAGGTAGACCGCGTGGCCCGGCTCGCCGGGGGCGACGTACTCGTAGGGCCAGAACAGGAAGGCCGCGAGGAACGCCAGACCCGACAGCGCGGAGATGACGAACCACAGCGCGACGGCGCGCTCGGCCCGCTTCTCGGCCCGGGTGCCCGGGATCGGGAACTTGCGCTGGTTGTGGACGATCTCGACGTCGTCGAGCCGGGCGGCGAGCACGGCGATCTCGTCGCGCGACATCCCGTCCAGGTCGGCGGGGGTGGGACGGCCGCCCCGGCCGTCGGGCGCGGGGGCGCCAGCGGCGTGCGGACCGGGGGTGTGGGACACGGTCATGACTTGGCTCCCAGCCACAGCGCGAACCCGATGAGCCCGGCCAGGCCGACGATGAAGGCGATGAGGCCCTCGGACACCGGTCCGATGCCGCCCAGCGCGTTGCCGCCCGGGTCGTTCTGGCCGTCGCTCACGGACTTGATGTAGGAGATGATGTCCTCCTTCTCGTCCGGCGTGAGCTGCCGGTCGGAGAACTTGGGCATGTTCTGCGGGCCCGAGAGCATCGCCGTGTAGATGACGGTCTCCGTGGCCGGGTCCAGCGTGGGCGCGTACTTGCCCGAGCTCAGGGCGATGCCCCGGCCGGTGAAGTTGTGGCAGGACGCGCAGTTGAGGCGGTAGAGCTCGCCGCCGCGGGCGGTGTTCTCGCCGCGCAGGCCCTCGCCGTCCTCGGTGGGGCGGGCCGGGCCGCCGCCGTTGGCCTGGATGAACGCGCCCAGGGCGTCGAGGTTGCGCCGGCCCTCCTCGGTGTCCGGGTCGAACGCCGGGAGCGGGGGCTTGCGCTGCGCCTGGGCCTCCTGGCGGGCCAGCGGCATGCGGCCGGTGGCGACCTGGAAGTAGGTGGCCGCGTCGCCGACGCCGATCAGGCTCGGGCCGCGGTTGACCACGCCCTGCAGCCCGGCCCCGTGGCAGGTGATGCACTGGTTGTTGTAGTAGAGGTCCTCGCCCTGGGCGACCAGCGCGGCGTCGTCCTGCGCGTGCGCGACCTGGGGTTCCGGGGTGAACGCGGTGTACAGCCCGCCGGCGGTGAGCAGCCCGATCCCGAGCGCGGTGGCGCCCGCGAGGCGGCGGCGGAAGCGGCTCCGCGCGCCGGGCTTCTTCTGCGTGGTGGTCATCGTGTGGCCTCGCGTCGTCAGCGGATGAAGTAGATGACGGCGAACAGACCGACCCACACCACGTCGACGAAGTGCCAGTAGTACGACACGACGATCGCGGCGGTGGCCTGTTGCGGCGTGAACTTGGAGAGCTTCGTGCGGATGATCAGGTAGACGAACGCGACCAGCCCGCCGATCACGTGCAGGGCGTGGAACCCGGTCGCCATGTAGAACACGGTCCCGTAGGCGCTCGACGACAGCGTGGTGCCGTGCTCGGTGACCAGGACGTAGTACTCGTAGCTCTGGCCCACCACGAAGACCGTGCCCATCGCGAGGGTGAGCGCGTACCAGCGGCGGAGCCCGAACACGTCGCCGCGCTCGGCGGCGAACACGCCGAACTGGCAGGTGAACGAGGACGCGACGAGGATGATGGTGATCCCCAGGGCGTACGGCACGTTCAGCTCGGTCGGGTACGGGGGCCACTCGCCCTCGTTCTGCGCGCGCGCGGTGAAGTAGATCGCGAACAGCCCGGCGAAGAACATCAGCTCGCTGGACAGCCACACGATCGTGCCGACGCTGACCAGGTTGGGCCGGTTCAGCGAGTGGATGCGCGCGCTGATGGTGGGTGCCGCTGTCGTCACCTGCACAGTATGCCCCCAGACCATCTTCTACAGCCTGTCGGGGACCCTGTCGGTTCGCACACGCAACGCGCGGGTATCCGCCCGAGTTCCGCGGGCTAGGGTTCCGGTCCGTGAGCGAGACGTTGACGGTGCTGGTCTACAGCCACCGGCCCGAGGTGCGCGAGGGCATCATCACCGCGATCGGGCGGCGGCCCGCACCCGACCTGCCCCGGGTCACCTTCCTGGAGGCCGCCGGGATCGCCGAGGTCATCGGCGCGGCCGACGCCGGCTCGGTCGACCTCGCCATCCTCGACGGCGAGGCCCAGCCCACCGGCGGCATGGGCGTGTCGCGGCAGCTGAAGAACGAGATCGACGACTGCCCGCCCCTGATCGTCACGGTGCGCCGCCGCGACGACCGGTGGCTCGCCACCTGGTCGCAGGCCGACGCCGTGCTCGTGCACCCCCTCGACCCGATCACCGCGGCCGAGACGGTGGCGCGGGTGCTGCGCGGCGCGCGGGCGGACCTGCCCGTCGTGGACGGCCGCCGCCCGGCCCGTGGCTGACGCCGTCCGCACCTGGCCGGCCCTGCTCGGGCGGCTGCTGCGCCGCGAGGACCTCGACCGGGGCGACACCGCCTGGGTGATGGACCGGGTGCTGTCGGCCGAGGCCTCGCCCGTCCAGCTCGCCGGGTTCCTCGTGGCGCTGCGCGGCAAGGGCGAGACGGCGGGGGAGATCGCCGGCCTGGCCGAGGCGATGCTGGGCCACGCCCGGCCGGTGTCGGTGGCCGGCCGGGCGATGGACGTCGTCGGCACCGGCGGCGACCAGGCGCACACGGTCAACATCTCCTCGATGACCGCCGTCGTCGCGGCCGCGGCGGGCGCGCCCGTGGTCAAGCACGGCAACCGCGCCGCGTCGTCGCAGTGCGGCACCGCGGACGTGCTGGAGGCCCTGGGCGTCGCGATCGACCTGCCCCCCGCCGCCGTGGCCGCCTGCGCCGAGCGGGTCGGGATCGCGTTCTGCTTCGCCCCGGTGTTCCACCCGTCCTTCCGGCACGCGGCGCCGGTCCGGCGCGAGCTGGGCGTCCCCACGGCGATGAACGCGCTCGGCCCGCTGACCAACCCGGCCCGGCCCGCGGCCGGGCTGGTCGGGTGCGCCGACGCGCGGCTCGCCCCGGTCATGGCCGGCGTGTTCGCCGGGCGCGGCGCGTCGGTGCTGGTCGTGCGGGGCGACGACGGGCTCGACGAGCTCACCACCACCACGACCACCGCCGTGCACGTCGTCGCCGGCGGCACCGTCCGCCGCGAGTCGGTGGACCCGGCCGCGCTGGACATCGCCCCGGCGGCCCGCGAGGACCTCCGCGGCGGCGACGCCGCCCGCAACGCCGCGGTGTTCCGCGCCCTGCTGGCCGGCGAGCGCGGACCGGTGCGCGACGCGGTGCTGCTCAACACCGCCGCCGCCCTCGTCGCCTTCGACGGGCCCGGCCCGGACCTCACCGCCGACCTCCGGGCGGCCCTGCCCCGCGCCGCCTCCGCGATCGACTCGGGCGCCGCGCAGGCCCTCCTGGCCCGCTGGGCCGAGGTCTCCACGGCCCTGCGCGCCTGACCCGGGCGGGCGCCGGGCCGCTCGGTCAGTCCAGGCCGACGGAGAAGCCGGCCTCGGTGTCGGCGCGGGAGTAGGAGCGGAACGCGATGTGGGTGTCGGTGCGCTGCACGCCCGCCACCTTGCTCAGCCCGCCGGCGATGACGTCCGCGAGCTGGTCGTGCTCGGCCACCTTGACCACGGCGATCAGGTCGACGTCGCCGGCGCAGGAGTAGACCTCGGCGACGCCGTCCAGGTCGGCGATGGCCTGCGCCGTCTCCGGGATGCGGTCGGCGGCCGTGTGCACCAGGACGATCGCGGTGATCATGACGCCGGATCCTAGTCCTCCGGCAGCTCCACCGGCCGCGCCCGCTCCGCCCAGGCGCCCCAGGACAGGGCGCCGCGGGCGGGCTCGCCCCACTCCCCGGCCACGAGCCGGGTGCCCCCCGTGGACAGCCAGCGGTGCAGGATGCCGACCTCCTCGGGCGGGGCGCCGCGCAGCGGCCCGTCCCCGGGCAGCACGGTCTGCGCGCCGAGCCGCAGCGCGTCGATCACGGGCATGGGGGCCGTGCCGCGACGGGCGTTGCCCGCGGCGGCGAGCCGTCCGTGGCGCAGCACCGCCACCTCCCAGCCCCCGCGCCCGTCCGGCCGGGCGCCGACGAGCTCGGGGACCGCGGCCAGCGCGGCCAGCCGCTGGGTGCGGGCCAGGGCGGTGACCAGCGCGGCGAGCCGGTCGCGGCGGCGGGCGGCGTCCTCGAACCGCTGCAGCGCGGCGAGCCCGTCGATCTCGGCGGCGAGGGAGTGCAGGGCGGTGTCGTCGGCCCCGGCCACCAGCGCGGTCAGCGCCTCGACGCCCGGCGAGTAGCCCGCGACGTCCTGCAGCCCGGCGCACGGGGCCCAGCAGCGGCCCAGCTCGTGCAGCGCGCACGGCGAGGAGCGGCCCCCGGACGCGGGGATCCGGCTCGTGCAGGCGCGCAGCGGCGCGCCCGTCCGGCCCACGGCGTCGAGCAGCGCCTCCACCGCGGCGCTCGCGGCCGGGCGCGAGCGGAACGGGCCCAGCGCCCCGGCGCGCGGGGTCGTGACGACCGACAGCCGCGGGAAGGGCTCCGCGGTCGGCGCCACCCACCAGCCGCGCCCCGGGTTGCGCGAGCGGCGGTTGTAGCGGGGGCGGTGCGCGGCGATCAGGCGCAGCTCGCGCACCGCGGCCTCCAGCGCGTGCGCGCACACCACGGTGTCGACGCGCTCGGCCAGCGCGACCATGTCCCGCACGCGGCGCCGGCGCTCCCCGGCGGTGAAGTAGCTGCGGACGCGCCGGTGCAGGTCGCCGCTCGTGCCGACGTAGAGGACCTCGTCGCGCGCGCCCCGGAACAGGTACACCCCCGGCGCGGACGGCACCGAGCGGGCCAGCTCCCGCTTGCGCCGCTGCGCCGTGGTCGGCCGGTGCGGCGCCGAGTCCTTCACCAGCGCGAGCAGCTCCTCCAGGCTCTGCACGCCGAGGTTGCCGATCCGCTCCAGCAGGTGGTGCAGCACCTCCACCGTCGCGCGGGCGTCGGCGTCCGCGCGGTGGGTGGGCGTCGTGACCGTGCCGAAGTGCCGCGCCAGCGCCCCCAGCCGGACGCTCGGCACCTCCTCGCGCGGCAGCACGGCGCGCGCGAGCCGCGCCGAGCACAGCACCGGCGGGCGGGGCCAGGCGTGCCCGTGCCGCTCGCACGCGGCCCGCAGGAAGCCGGTGTCGAACGGCGCGTTGTGCGCGACCAGGACCGCTCCCCGCAGGAACTCCAGCAGGGCGGGCAGCACGGCCTCCAGGCGGGGCGCGCCCTGCACCATGGCGGTGGTGATGCCGGTGAGCGCCACGATGCCCGGCGGGATCCCGGTGCCGGGGTCGACCAGCGTCGCCAGCTCCCCGACGCGCTCGCCCCCGCGCACCTTCACCGCCCCGATCTCGGTGATGGCGTGGCGCTGCGCCGAGCCGCCCGTCGTCTCCAGGTCGAGGACCACGAACGTCACCTCCCGCAGCGGGGTGCCGAGCTCGTCGAACGCGATCTGCGCGGGGGGAGCGGTCGCCGGGGGAGGGGCCACGGGCGCGGACGGTAGCCGCCGCCCCCGACAGCGGTCCGCCCCCGACCCCCTCCCCCCACCGGGTGCCGGGGCGCGCGCGCTGCACGACGGTGCCCACACGACTTCGCGACTACCCTGACCGGATGTCCTCCGACGCGTCCGAGCCCACCCGGGCGGTGGACTGGGCGCGCCTGCCCGAGCCCGTCCGCCACCGGTTGGCCGACGTCGCGGCCACGGCCGTCGGCGAGCTGCCGCCGGCGGACGTGCCCGTCGCCCTGCGCCGGCTCGCCCGGTTCACCCCGGCCAAGCGGGCCCGGCTCGGCGCGCCGGCGCTCCTGGCCGAGCTGGCGTCCTCGGACGTGTTCCGCACCGCCGTCGTCGCCTGGTGGCACGAGCACCGCCCCGGCGAGCTGGTGGCGGACGCCGACGACGTGCGCACGGCCGCGGCCGCCGCCGTCCTGGCCGGGGACGCCGCCGCCGGCGCCGCCGTCGCCGAGGCCGCGCGGCGCGGCGAGGTGGGCGAGCTGCGGGCCGAGCTCGACGCGGCGCTGTCCCGGGTGGACAAGCTCACCCTGGAGACCGAGCGCCTGCGCGGGGAGCTGGGCGAGGCGCGCGAGCAGGCCCGCACGGCCGGCGAGGCCCGCGACGCGGAGCACCAGCAGCTGCGCCGGCGGGTGTCCGAGCAGGGGACGAAGCTGCGGGCCGCCCTCGACGCGCTGAGCGCCGCCGAGCGGTCGTCGGTGGAGCGCACCCGCGCGGCGGAGGAGGAGCTCGCGCGGGCGCGCGCCGAGCGCGACCACGAGCGCGCCCGCGCCGAGGCCGAGCGGCGCCGCGCCGACCGCGCCGCCACCGAGGTCGCGGCGGCCCGGCAGGCGGCCCGGGAGGCGCGCCGGGCCGACGAGGTGCGGCTGGGCCTGCTGGTCGACACGCTCGGCGGCGCCGTGGCCGGGCTGCGCCGCGAGCTGGCGCTCGGCGGCGGGGGTCCCCGCCCGGGCGACCTGGTCGCCGGCGCGGCCGCGGCGGCCGGCGGCGGCCCGCTCGACGGGCTCGCCGCCCTGGACGCCGTGCTCGCCGTGCCCACCGTCCACCTCATCGTCGACGGCTACAACGTCAGCAAGACCGGCTACCCCGAGCTGACCCTGGCCGACCAGCGCACCCGCCTGGTGGGGCAGCTCGCCGCGCTGGCCGCCCGCACGGGCGCCGAGGTCACCGTGGTCTTCGACGGGGCCGGGGTGGTGGCGGCGCCGGTGCGCGGCACCCGCGGGGTGCGCGTGCTGTTCAGCGACCGCGGCGTGCTCGCCGACGACGTCATCCGCGACCTGGTGTCGGCCGAGCCGCAGGGCCGGCCGGTCGTCGTGGGCACCTCCGACGGCGCCGTCGTGCGGTCGGTGCAGCGGCGCGGGGCCTACACGGTGCCCTCGGCGGTGCTCGTGACCCGGCTCCGGGGCTGAGCCGCCGGGCCCGCGCCGGGTCCCGGGACGGGTCCGCGCAGGTCCGCGCCGGTCGGATCGCCCGAGAGTGTCGGGGGTCGGTCGTAGCGTCCCTCCTGACCGGGAGCCCCCGGTCCCGACGGAGGAGACCGACATGATCATCGACTGCGACCGGTGCGAGGTGCGCGACATCGCGTGCGGCGAGTGCGTCGTCGGCGTGCTGCTCGGGGTGCCCGCCGTGCCCCGCGGCGGGACGCGCCCGGCCCGCCCGCCCGGGTCCGCCGACGAGCCGCCCGGCGCACCGCGCGTGCAGCTCGACGCAGCGGAGCGGCGCGCGCTGCAGGTGCTGGCCGACCAGGGCCTGGTGCCCCGGTTGCGGCTGGTGGCCGGTGGTCGTCGCCCGGTGGACCGGTCCGGGGACGCCGAGTACCCGACCCGTGACGCCGGGTGAGGAGCGCCCGGTCGGGCGGGCCCGTCCGGGGGCGCGGCGCGGCCGTCGGGGGGCGCTGGACGCCCGCGGGCACCCCCTCGTACCGTCCGCAGCGCCCGCCGCCCCCCGCCCGGTCGGTCCGACCGGGCGCGGGGACGCCGCACGACCGCGGCGGGCCCGCACGAGCAGTCCGCTCCCCGGGGTCCGGGCGGCGGCCGACCGGGACGGCCCGGCCGCCGCCCGTGCCCTCGCCCGGGTCCTGCGCGACGGGCCGCTAGCGTCGCGCCCGATGCCCGTCCTGCTCGTCACCAACGACTTCCCGCCGCGCACCGGCGGCATCCAGACCTACCTCGACGCCCTGGCCCGCCTCCTCCCGCCCGGTGAGCTGGTCGTGTACGCCCCCGCCTGGCCCGGGGCCGCGGAGTTCGACGCGGCCCACCCGCACCCGGTGCACCGGCACCCGACCTCGCTGATGCTGCCCGGCCCGGCCGTCGCCCGCCGCGCCGCGGGCCTGGCCCGCCGCCACGGCGCGACGACGGTCTGGTTCGGCGCGGCGGCGCCCCTGGCGCTGCTCGGACCCGTGCTGCGCCGCCGCGCGGGCGTGCGGCGGGTCGTCGCGAGCACCCACGGCCACGAGGCGGGCTGGGCGCTGCTGCCCGGCGCCCGGCGGGCGCTGCGCCGGATCGGCACCGACGCCGACGTCCTGACCACCGTGTCGCGCTGGACGCGCGGCCGGGTCGCGGCCGCGTTCGGCCCGGCGGCGGTGCTGGAGCCGCTGCCCGGCGGGATCGACCCGGCGCGCTTCCGGCCCGACCCCGCGGCCCGGGCCGCCCTGCGCCGCCGCTACGGGCTCGGCGACGCCCCGGTGATCGCCTGCGTGTCCCGGCTGGTGCCGCGCAAGGGGCAGGACGCGCTGGTCCGCGCCCTGCCGGCGGTCCGGGCGCGGGTGCCCGGGACGCGGCTGCTGCTCGTCGGCGACGGCCCGGACGCCGCCCGCCTGCGCGCGCTCGCGGGCCCGGACACCGTGCTCACCGGCGCGGTCACCGACGCCGAGCTGCCGGCCCACCACGCCGTCGGCGACGTGTTCGCGCTGCCCTGCCGGACGAGGGCCGCGGGGCTCGACGTGGAGGGGCTCGGCATCGCCCTGCTGGAGGCGGCCGCCAGCGGGCTGCCCGTCGTCGCCGGGCGCTCGGGCGGGGCGCCGGAGACGGTCCGCGAGGGCGTCACCGGGCACGTCGTGGACGGCCGCGACCCGCGCGCGCTGACCGGCGCGCTGGTGGGCCTGCTGGCCGACCCCGCCCGGGCCGCGGCGTTCGGGGCCGCGGGCCGGGCGTGGACGGCCGCCGAGTGGACCTGGGCGGCGCGGGCGGCGCGCCTGCGGGTCCTGCTGGCTCAGCGGGAGTAGATCGCGGTGATCTCCGCGGCGTAGGTCTTCGCGACGACCTGGCGCTTGACCTTCAGCGTCGGCGTCATCTCCCCGCCGGCCTCGGTGAAGTCCACCGGCAGGATCCGGAACTCGCGGATCTGCTCGGCCCGCGACACCGCCCGGTTGGCCTCGTCCACCGCGGCCTGGATCTCGGCGATCAGGTCGGGGTCGGCGACGGGCACGCCGCCGCCGGCGGGCTTGCCGTTGCGCTCGAGCCAGCCCGGCAGCGCCTCGGGGTCGATCGTGACGAGCGCGGCCACGAACGGCTGCCCGTCGCCGACGACCATGCACTGGCTGACCAGCGCGTGGGCGCGCAGCCGGTCCTCCAGCACGGCGGGGGCGACGTTCTTGCCCCCCGCCGTCACGATGATCTCCTTCTTGCGGCCGGTGATCGTGAGGAAGCCGGCGTCGTCGAGCTCGCCGATGTCGCCGGAGTGGAACCAGCCGTCCTCCAGCGCCTCCTTCGTGGCCGCCTCGTTGCCCCAGTAGCCGCGGAACACGATCGGCCCCGACAGCAGGATCTCCCCGTCGTCGGCGATGCGCACCGCGCACCCGGGCATCGGCCGCCCGACGCTGCCGATGCGCGTCGCGTCGAGCGTGTTCACCGTGATGCCGGCCGAGGTCTCGGTCAGCCCGTAGCCCTCCAGGATCGGGATGCCGACGCCGCGGAAGAAGTGGCCGAGCCGGGCGCCGAGCGGGGCGCTGCCGGACACGGCGGCGCGCACGTTGCCGCCGACGACGGCGCGCAGCTTGCCGTAGACGAGCCGGTCGAACAGCGCGTGCCGGGCCTTGAGCAGGATGCCCGCGCCGCCGGTGTCCTGCGCCTTCGACCACTCGATGGCCGTGTCGGCGGCGGCGTCGAAGATCCTGCCCCGGCCGCCGTCGTGGGCGCGCTGGCGGGCGGAGTTGTAGACCTTCTCGAACACGCGCGGCGCGGCGAGCAGGAACGTCGGGCGGAACGAGCCCAGGTCGGCCACCAGGTTCTTGACGTCCGGGGTGTGCCCGACCGTGGTGCGGGTGTAGGTCGACGCGCACTGGATGACCTTGCCGAACACGTGCGCCATCGGCAGGAACAGCAGCACCGAGCCGCCGTCGGACAGCAGCTCCGGGAACACCGCGGCGGCGGCGCGGCACTCGTGGAGCAGGTTGCGGTGGGTCAGCTCGCAGCCCTTGGGCCGCCCGGTGGTGCCGGAGGTGTAGATGAGGGTGGCCAGGCCGTCGGCGCCCACGGAGCGGCGCCGGGCGTGCACCTCGTCGGCCGGCACGCCGGCGCCGCGGGCGGTGAGCACGCCGACCGCGTCCTCGCCGGTGGCCGGCTCGATCACCAGCACCTCGACGTCGGCGCCGGACTCCTCGACGAGCGCGACGTGCTTCGCGTTCTCGACGACGATCACCCGCGCGCCCGAGTCGGACAGGATCCAGGCGATCTGCTCGGCCGAGGACGTCTCGTAGATCGGGACGGTGACCCCGCCGGCGGCGAGGATCGCGAAGTCCAGCAGCGACCACTCGTAGCGGGTGCGCGACAGCAGCGCCACGCGGTCGCCGGCGGCGACGCCCGAGGCCATGAGCCCCCCGGCGACGGCGGCGACCTGCTCGGCGAACTGCGGGGCGGTGACGTCGGTCCACACCCCGTCGCTCTGCTGGCGGCGGTAGGACACCGTGGACGGGTGCGAGACGGCGGTGTCGAAGACCGCGTCGACGAGGTTCTCCTCGTCGCCCACGGTGGTGGTGGCGGGGACGCTGTACTCGCGCACGGCTCAGACCTCCTCGGCTGACGGATCCGGTGCAACCTACAGGGGCGGGGGCCGGTAGCGGCAGGGTCGCAGCGCGTCCGTCCGTCTGCTCGGGCAGGGTGGGGCATCCGGGCGCGCGCCCGGGGGAGGCGGCGAGGAGGGCCCGTGCCGAGCGTGGACGTCGTGGACGAGACCTTCCTGGCCGTGCCCCCGGCCGTCGTCGCCGCCGAGTTCGCCGGGGAGGCGGCCTGGCGGCGGTGGTGGCCGGACCTCGATCTCGCGGTCGACACCGACCGAGGCGAGCGGGGCGTGCGCTGGACGGTGACCGGCGCGCTGGTCGGCAGCATGGAGGTCTGGCTGGAGCCCGTGCTGGACGGCACGGTGCTGCACTACTTCCTGCGCGCCGACCCGCCCGGGCCCGACGGCCGCCCGGCGCCCGCCCCGCCGCGCCGCGGACGGGCGCTGGCCCGCCGCCGCCAGCGCGCGGTGAAGGCCCTCGCGCTGGCCTGCAAGGACCGGCTGGAGGCCGGGCGGGCCCCGGGGGAGCCGCCCGCCCCGTCAGCGTGACGCGCGCCGGCGGAACACTGCCGCCGCGAACACCGCGGCGACCGCGAGCAGGCCGCAGCACCAGGCCAGCGCCTCCCACCCCCGGTCGACCGGCGCGCCGGTGAGCAGCCCGCGCACGGTCTCGACCACCGGGGTGACGGGCTGGCGCTCGCCGAACGCCCGGAGCACGGCCGGCATCGTCCCGACGGGCACGAACGCGCTGCTCAGGTAGGGCAGGAAGAGCATCGCGAAGCTGAACACCCCGGCCGACTCGACGCTGCCGACCAGCACGCCGACGCCCGCGGCGAGCCAGGACAGCGCGGCGACCCACAGCGCGAGCAGACCGACGGCGAGCAGCCACTCCAGCGGCCCGGCGGTGGGCCGGAACCCCACCAGCACCGCGACCAGCACGACGACCGCGGTGGCCGTGCCGTTGCGGGCCAGGCTGGCGACGACGTGCCCGGTGAGCACGGCCGACCCGCGGATCGGCAGGGTGCGCAGCCGGTCGACCATCCCCAGCTGCAGGTCGGCGGCCACGGCCGTGGCGGTGCTCGCGGCGCCGTAGCCCGTGCAGAGCAGCAGGATGCCCGGCACGACGTAGGTGACGTAGGCGCTCCCCGTGGCGATGGCCCCGCCGAACACGAAGACGAACATCAGCATGAGCAGCACCGGCAGGGCCACCGAGAGGATCAGCGCGTCCAGGTTCCGGCGGCTGAGCCGGACGCTGCGGCCGACGAGGACGGCGGTGGCGGACGGGCTCATCGGAGGACCTCCGCGGGGACGGCGGGCGGGGTCGCGGGGCGGCCGGTCAGGGACCGGAACACGTCGTCGAGCGTGGGGCGGTGGCTGCGGGCCCGCAGCGGCTCCAGGCCGGCCGCGGCGAGGTCGTCGAGCACGTGGCGCAGGTGCGCGGCGCTGCCGTCGGAGGCCAACGCGAGCACCCGCCCGTCCGCCTGCCCCCCGCCCGTGCGGGCGGCGGCGCGCGCGGCGTCGGCGGCCGCCGGGAACTCCAGCTCGAGCCGCTCGCCGCCGACGCGGGCCTTGAGCGCGTCGGCGGTGCCCGCGGCGGTGACGCGGCCCCGGTCGAGCAGCACGATCCGGTCGGCCAGCCGGTCGGCCTCCTCCAGGTACTGCGTGGTGAGCACGACGGTGGTGCCGTCGCGCACCAACCCGTCGACGGCGTCCCACAGCACGGTGCGGCCCGCCGGGTCGAGCCCGGTGGTCGGCTCGTCGAGGAACAGCACGCGGGGGCCGCCGACCAGGCTCATGGCGAGGTCGAGCCGGCGGCGCATCCCGCCCGAGTAGGTGCGCACGCGGCGGTCGGCCGCGTCGGCCAGGGCGAAGCGCTCCAGCAGGTCCCCGGCCGCGACGCGGGCGGCGGCCCGGCGCCGCCCGGACAGCCGGGCCAGCATCACGAGGTTCTCCCGGCCGGTCTGCTCGGCGTCGACGGCGGCGAACTGGCCGGTCAGCCCGATCACCTCCCGCACCCGCCGCGGCTCGCGCGCGACGTCGAACCCGGCGACGCGGGCCGTACCGCCGCTGGGCCGCAGGAGCGTCGTGAGCACGTGCACCGCGGTCGTCTTGCCGGCCCCGTTCGGGCCGAGCAGCGCGAGCACGGTGCCCTCGGCCACCTCCAGGTCGATCCCCGCCAGCACCTCCGCGGACCCGTGGGTCCGGCGCAGGCCCTCCGTCTCGACGATCATCTGTCCTCCTCTGCGTGTGTTGTACGCAGAGAAGCGTATCTCATACGCAGTGCCGCGGGAAGCGCCTAGACTGCGGCCGTGGACCTCCCCGACGACGTGGCGCTGCTGTGGGGGCTGCGGGAGGCGCCGCGCCGGGGGCCCCGCCCGACGCTCGGGGTGGCGGAGATCCTGCGGGCGGCCGTCGCCGTCGCCGACGCCGACGGGCTGGGCGCGGTGTCGATGGCCCGGGTCGCCGCCGAGCTGGGGCACGCCACGATGGCGCTCTACCGGCACGTCCGCAGCAAGGACGAGCTGCTCGCGCTCATGGCCGACGCGGCCCTGGAGGAGCCCCCGGAGCTGCCCGCCGACGACTGGCGGGCCGGGCTGGAGACCTGGGCGCGGGCCGTCGTGGCCGTGTCGCGGCGCCACCCGTGGATCGCCCGGCTGCCGGTGACCGGCCCGCCGGCGGGCCCGGGCAACCTCGCCTGGCTGGACCGCGCGCTCGCGGCGCTGGCCGGCACGCCGCTGCACCCCGGCGAGCGGATGGGCGTGGTGATGGGACTGCTCACCTACACGCAGGGGCAGATCCGGCTCGGGGCCGAGCTGGCCGCGGGCCTCGCGGCCGACCCCGCGGCCTTCGCGCGCTACGGCACCGTGCTCGCCCGCCTGGTCGACCCGGCGCGGTTCCCCGCGCTGAGCACCCTGATCGCCGCCGGGGTGTTCGAGGGCGGGGCCGACGAGGGCGACGAGGACTTCGACCTCGGTCTGGCCCTCTACCTCGACGGGGTGGCGGGCCTGGTCGCCCGGGCCGCACTGCGCTCCACCCGCCCCGGACCTCCTCCGTCGGCCCCTCCGTCCCCGTAGGCTGGGCCGCATGCGCGTGCACGTGGTGTCCGACGTGCACGGCAACGCCGAGGCCCTGGCCCGCGCCGGCGACGGGGCCGACGCCCTGATCGTGCTCGGCGACCTCGTGGACTACGTCGACTACCGCGACCCGGCGGGCGGCATCCTCGGGCGGGTGCTGGGGCCGCGCGTCAGCGCGGAGTTCGGGCGGCTGCGCGCCGTCGGCGGGCCGGGGGAGTTCCGCGCCTACGCGCAGCGGGTGTGGGACGGCGTGCCCGACCCCGCCGCGGTGGTCGCCGAGGCGGTCCGCGAGCAGTACACGGCGCTGTTCGGGGCGATGAGCGCACCGACCTACGCCATCCCCGGCAACGTCGACCTCGTCGCCCTGTGGCCGGAGTTCACCGTCGACGACCCGGCCGACGGCGGCGTCGTCGCCGCCGACGGCCGGGTGATCGAGATCGGGGGCGTGCGGTTCGGCTTCCTCGGCGGGGTGCCGCTGCCGCCGGGCGCCGAGCTCCGCGCGGGCGGGCCCTGGACGCCGCACCTGCTGCCCGCGGAGGTCTACGCGGAGCGCGCGGCCGCCCTGCGCGGCGTCGACGTGCTGTGCAGCCACGCCCCGCCGGCCGTCCCCGAGCTCGTCTACGACGTCGTGACCCGCCGGGCGGAGTCGGCCTCCACGGCGCTGCTGGAGCTCATCGCGCGCGAGCGGCCGCGGGCGGCGCTGTTCGGGCACGTCCACCAGCCGCTCGCCCCGCGCGTGCGGATCGGGCCCACCGAGTGCGTGAACGCGGGGCACTTCCGCCGGACCGGTGTGCCGCACGTGCTCCGGACCTGATCGCCGGTGGGTAGCCTCCCCCCATGGCGAACGCGACCACCTCCTCCATCGACATCAGCGCTCCCGCGGAACGCGTCATGGCGGTGATCGCGGACTTCGGCGCCTACCCGGAGTGGGCCGACCAGGTCAAGGACGTGGAGGTGCTGGAGCCGGGCTCCGACGACCGCCCCCGCCGCGTCCGGTTCACCATGGACGCCGGGCCGATCAAGGACACCTACACGCTGGACTACACGTGGGCCCCCGACGACCGCTCCGTGTCCTGGACGCTGGTCAAGGGCCAGATGCAGCGCGCCCAGGACGGCTCCTACACGCTCGCGGAGCGGACGGGGTCGACGACGGTCACCTACTCGCTCGCCGTCGACCTCAACATCCCGATGATCGGCATGCTGCGCCGCAAGGCCGAGAAGGTCATCATCGACACCGCCCTCAAGGGCCTCAAGCGGCGGGTCGAGGGCGCTCTCTAGCCTCATGGGGGTGCGCGTCGTCCTGTTCACCGGGAAGGGCGGGGTCGGCAAGACCACGCTCGCCGCGGCGACGGCGGTGCACCTCGCCGCCGCCGGCCGCCCGGCGCTGGTCGTCTCCACCGACCCGGCCCACTCGCTGGGCGACGCGCTGGAGGCCGGCCTCGACGGCGAGCCCCGCGAGCTGGCCCCCGGGCTGTGGGCGGCGCACGTCGACACCCGCTCGCTGCTCGACCGGTCCTGGTCCGCGCTGCAGGGGCACCTGCGCACGCTGCTCGCCGGCGCGGGCGTCGACGAGCTGGTGGCCGACGAGCTGACCGTGCTGCCCGGGGTGGAGGACCTCCTCGCGCTCGGCGAGGTGCGCCGGTTCGCCGACGGCGGGCCGTGGGAGGTCGTGGTGGTCGACTGCGGCCCGACCGCGGAGACGCTGCGGCTGCTCGGGCTGCCCGAGGCCCTGTCGGGCTACGTCGAGCGGCTGTTCCCCGCCCACCGCCGCGCCGTGCGCGGGGTGATCGCCGGGCTCGGCGGGCGCGCGACGGCGACCCGCGAGGCGGCGCCGGCCTGGGACGCCACGCTGGCCGCCGTCGACGCGCTCGCCGAGGACCTCGCCGGCCTGCGCGGGCTGCTGGCCGACCACACCCGCACGGCGATCCGGCTGGTCCTCACCCCCGAGCGGGTCGTCGCGGCCGAGACCCGCCGCACGATCACCGCGCTGGCCCTGCACGGCCTGCGGGTGGACGACGTCGTGGTCAACCGCGTGCTGCCGCGGCCCCCGCCGTCGCTGCGCGGGCCGGCCGCGCGCTGGCTGCGCGAGCGGTACACCGAGCAGCAGGCGGTGCTGGCCGACCTGGGGGCGCTGGACCTGCCGCTGCGCACCGCGGACTACACGGCGGCCGAGCCGACCGGGGTAGCGGCGCTGCGGGGGGTGGCCGCGGCGCTGTACCGCCGCGACGACCCGGCACCGGCCGGCACCGCCGCCGCCCCGCTGGTCCGGGTGCGGCGCACCGCCGGCTCCGGCACGGGCCGGGACTCGGAGTTCGAGCTGGCCCTGCGCCTGCCCGGCGCCGCGGGCGGCGCGCTCGACCTCGCCCGCGTCGGCGACGAGCTCGCCGTCACCCTCGACGGCACCCGGCGGATGGTCGCGCTCCCGGCCGTCCTGCAGCGGTGCGCGGTCACCGGGGCCCGGCTGGTCGACGACGACCTGGTGGTCGTCTTCGCGCCCGACCCGGAGGTGTGGATGTGACGGGCGGCGCGGCGCAGGAGGGCGGGTGCGGCACCCACGCCGCGCTCGGCGAGGAGCTGCGCGCCGTCGCCGCGCTGCTGCTGGAGCGGCTGGGGCCCGCGCTCGAGCGGGCCCGCGCGGGCGCCGGGCGGTCGGGCCCCGGGCCGGCGGAGGGGACGTGCGCGTCGTGCCCGGTGTGCGCGGTGCTCGCCCTGGTCCGCGGGGAGCGGCCCGAGCTCGCCGCCCGGCTGGCCGAGCGGGCGTCCGCGCTGCTGGACGCCCTGGCCGCCGCGCTGGAGGAGCCGCCCGGTCCCGAACCGGCCCCGCCGGCGCCGACCCGCCGGGTGCAGCGCATCCGGGTCGAGCGGCCGGAGCCCGTCCGGTGAGCCTCACCATCGGGGTCGACGTCGGCGGCACCAGCGTGCGGGCGGGTGTCGTCGACGCGGAGGGCGCCGTGCTCGACACCGTGCGCGCCCCGACCCCGCGCGGGGAGGCCGCGCTGGAGGCCGCGCTCGCCCGGGCCGTCGACGAGCTGGCCCGCCGCCACCCGGTCGCCGCGGTCGGCCTGGCGCTGGCCGGCTTCGTCACGGCCGACCGCCGCGGCGTGCGCTTCGCCCCGCACCTGCCCTGGCGGGACGCCCCCGTCGCCGACCGGATGGCCGCCCGCACCGGCCTGCCGGTGGTCGTGGAGCACGACGCCAACGCCGCCGCCGCCGCCGAGCGCCGCTACGGGTCGGCCGCCGGTGCGGGCACCGTCGTGTTCCTGGCCCTCGGTACGGGCATCGGCGCGGCCCTGCTGCGCGACGGCGAGCTCTACCGCGGTGCGCACGGCGTCGCCCCCGAGCTCGGGCACCTGCGCCTGGTCCCCGGCGGGCGGCCGTGCCCGTGCGGCGGCGCGGGCTGCTGGGAGCGCTACTGCAGCGGCACCGCGCTCGCCACCACCGCCGTCGAGCTGCTCGCGCGCGACCCCGGCCGCTCCCCGGGCCTGCGCCGGCTCGTCGACGCCGACCCCGGTGGCCTCACCGGCCGCCGCGTCGCCGCCGCCGCCCGCGACGGCGACCCGGTGGCCTGCGAGGCCGTCGCCGACCTCGCGCGCTGGCTCGGCGCGGGCCTCGCCCTGGTGGCCGACGTGTTCGACCCCGAGCTGGTCGTGATCGGCGGCGGGGTCTCGGTCTCGGCGCCGCTGTTCCTCGACGACGCCCGCGAGCACTACGCCGCGACGCTGACCGGCGCCCGGTACCGCCCGCTCGCGCGGATCCGCACCGCGCAGCTGGGGGAGGAGGCCGCGGTGGTGGGGGCGGCGCTGCTCGCCCGCGGCCCCGGCGGCTGACCCGCTACAACCGCGCCCCGTCGTCGTCGCCGTCGTCGGGGGGCGTCGGCCACAGGCGCAGCACCAGCCAGCCCAGGCCCGCGGCCAGCGTCACCAGGCCGAGCGGGAGGCCGTAGGTCGGGCCGACGCCGAGCCAGCCGGGCGTGGTGACCAGGACCAGGCCGAGCACGAGCAGGCCCAGCCCGACGGCGGCCGGCGGGCCCAGGCGGGGCAGCGGCGGGGGCTCCGGGGGGACGAAGTGCTCCTCGACCGGGTCGCCCGGACCGGTCGGCGGGCGGTGCGCGACGGGCGCGGGACCGGCCGGGAGCGGGCCGGTCGGGACGGGCCCGGCGGGGTCGTCGGCCCGCGGCGGGGGGTCGTCCGGCCACTGCGGGACCGCGCCGTCCGCCCGCCAGGACGACACGATCGCGTCGAAGGCGTCCACCCCGCGCTCCGGCCCGCCGTCGTCGGCGCGCCTGGCGTCGTCCGGGTCGTCGGGCACGGGCGCGACTCTAGTGCCGCCGCGGCGCCCGTTGTCGCGCGCCGCCGGGCGTCCGTAGGCTGACGCGGTGCTCTACTGGTGGTCCAAGTACGTGCTGCTCGGCCCGCTGCTGCGGCTGTTCTGCCGACCCACGATCGAGGGCCTGGAGCACATCCCGTCCCGCGGCGGCGCGATCCTCGCCAGCAACCACCTCGCCGTCGTCGACTCGTTCGTGCTGCCGCTGGTCGTGCCGCGGCGGATCACCTTCCCGGCCAAGCAGGAGTACTTCACCCAGCCCGGCGTCCTCGGCCGGCTGAAGAAGGCGTTCTTCACCGGCGTCGGGCAGATCCCGATCGACCGCTCCGGCGGGTCCGCCGCCCGCGACGCCATGGACACCGCGGTGCGGGTGCTGCGCGAGGGCGGGCTGCTCGGCATCTACCCCGAGGGCACCCGCTCCCCGGACGGGCGGCTGTACAAGGGCAAGACCGGCGTCGCGCGGATGACCCTGGAGGCGGGCGTGCCCGTCATCCCGGTGGCGATGATCGGCACCGACCGGGTCAACCCCATCGGCTCGCGCATGTGGCGCCCGTTCAAGGTGCACATCCGGGTCGGCGAGCCCATCGACTTCTCCCGCTACGCCGGGATGGTGGGCGACCGGTTCATCGAGCGCTCGATGACCGACGAGATCATGTACGCCCTGATGGAGCTGTCCGGGCAGACCTACGTCGACCTGTACGCGGCGTCGGTGAAGGAGCGCGCGGCGCAGGCCGGGCGGGACGCCGACCGGCTGCCGGACACCCGCGCGAGCTGACCCGCCCGGGCGCCGGGGGCGGCCCCGCCGGGCGGCTCGCCCGCCGCCCGGCGATTACGCTGTCCGCGTGCGTCCCGCGAGCTCCGGCCGGTCCTGACATGCGCTACTTCTACGATTGCGAATTCATCGAGGACGGAACCGTGATCGACCTGGTCTCGATCGGGGTCGTCGCGGAGGACGGGCGCGAGTTCTACGCGGTGTCCACCGAGTTCGACCCGGAGCGGGCCGGCCGGTGGGTGCGCGCCAACGTCCTGCCCAAGCTCCCCCCGCCGGCCGACCCGGCGTGGCGGTCGCGCGAGCGGCTGCGCGCCGACCTGTTGGAGTTCCTCACCGCGCCCGGCGGGGACGTCGAGATGTGGGCCTGGATCGCCGCCTACGACCACGTGGCGCTGTGCCAGCTGTGGGGTGCGATGCCCGCGCTGCCGCGCGCGCTGCCCCGGTTCACCCGCGAGCTGCGCCAGCGCTGGGAGGACGCCGGGCGCCCGGCGCTGCCCCCGCCCACCGCCGACGCCCACGACGCGCTGGCCGACGCCCGGCTCAACGCGCGCCGGTGGGAGGCGATCGAGGCGGCCCGCCAGGTGGCCTCGGGCGCCCGCGCCTAGCGCACTACCCTCGCCCGTGTGAACTGGACCCTCGACGCCCCGGTCGACGTGCTCCCCGAGCTGCCCCCGCTGCCCGCCGATCTGCGCGGACGGCTCGACGAGGCGCTGGCCCGCCCGGCGGCCCAGCAGCCCGACTGGCCCGACACCGCCGCGGTCGCGCACGTCCGCACGGTGCTGGAGAGCGTCCCGCCCGTCGTGCTGCCGCCCGAGGTCGACCGGCTGACCTCGCGGCTGGCCGACGTCGCGAACGGGCGCGCGTTCCTGCTGCAGGGCGGCGACTGCGCCGAGACGTTCGTCGACAACACCGAGCCGCACATCCGCGCGACCATCCGCACGCTGCTGCAGATGGCCATCGTCCTGACCTACGGCGCGTCGACCCCGGTGGTGAAGATCGGCCGGATCGCGGGGCAGTACGCCAAGCCGCGCAGCTCCGCGCTCGACGCCCTGGGCCTGCCCTCCTACCGCGGCGACATCGTGCACTCCATCGTCGCCGAGGCCGGGGCCCGCACGCCCGACCCGAGCCGCATGGTCCGCGCCTACGCCAACGCGAGCGCCGCGATGAACCTCGTGCGCGCGCTGACGGCCACCGGCATGGCCGACCTGACCACGGTGCACGACTGGAACAAGGACTTCGTGCGCACCTCGCGGGCGGGGGAGCGCTACGAGGCCGTCGCCGCGGAGATCGAGCGCGCCGTCCGGTTCATGGACGCCTGCGGCGTGGACGACCACAACCTGCACTCGGTGGAGTTCTACGCCAGCCACGAGGCGCTGCTGCTCGACTACGAGCGCGCCCTGCTGCGGATGGACACCAGCCGCCCCGACGAGACCCGGCTCTACGACCTGTCCGCCCACTTCCTGTGGATCGGCGAGCGCACGCGCAGGCTCGACGGGGCGCACATCGCGTTCGCGGAGCTGCTGTCCAACCCGATCGGGCTCAAGATCGGCCCGAGCACCACCCCCGAGCTCGCGGTCGAGTACGTCGAGCGGCTCGACCCGCACGGCACGCCGGGCCGGCTGACCCTGATCAGCCGCATGGGCAACGGCAAGGTGCGCGACGTGCTCCCGGCGATCGTCGAGAAGGTCGAGGCGTCGGGCCACAAGGTCATCTGGCAGTGCGACCCGATGCACGGCAACACCGTCGAGTCCACCACCGGCTACAAGACCCGCCACTTCGACCGCATCGTCGACGAGGTGCAGGGCTTCTTCGAGGTCCACCGCGGGCTGGGCACCCACCCCGGCGGCATCCACGTCGAGGTCACCGGCGAGGACGTCACCGAGTGCCTGGGCGGGGCGCAGGAGATCTCCGACGCCGACCTGTCGGGCCGCTACGAGACCGCCTGCGACCCGCGCCTGAACACCCAGCAGTCCCTGGAGCTGGCGTTCCTGGTGGCGGAGATGCTGCGGGGCTGACCCGCGCGCCGCAACGGCTGCGCGAGCGCTCGCGCAGCCGTTGCGGTCGCAGCGCAGCCGTTCCAACCGCTGCGTCCGTTCCACAACGGCTGCGTGGACGGCCTCGCAGTGGTCGTGGTCGGTTCCGGGTGCGGCCGACCAGGGCTGCCACCACCGCCCCGGGTGCCGCCGTCCCGTCCGGCGGGTCACCCGTCGGCCAGCGGCGCGCGCCGGCGCCAGGCCAGGGCCGCGGTCAGCAGCCGGTCCACCTCCGGCAGGCTCGCGGGGCCGGGGTTGAGGACGCTCGCCCAGCCGTAGGTGCCGTAGGCCGGGTGGGGGATGACCGTGTCGAGCCGGGCCGCGTCGACGTCGGGCAGGTGCGCGGGCAGCTCGGCCGGCGGGTAGCCGAACTCCGCGGTGAACCCGCGGCGGCCCAGCTCGACGTTGAGCCGGAACACCCCGGGCCGGTCCAACCGCGACGCCTCGTCGAAGCCGGGGACGTCGCGGGAGACGATCGTGGCGAACGGGCGGCGGCGGTCCCCGTCCCGCACGTAGAAGAAGCGGTCGCCCCGGCTCACCTCCGGCGCCCCCTCCCCGGCGACCTCGGCGACGACGCCGGGCAGGGCCGCGATCCGGTCGGCCAGCTCGTCGAGGGTCGGGCCGGGCGGGGACGCCGCCACGTGCAGCAGCGCGTCGGCGTCGGCGAGCAGCGCGGGGGTGAGGGGGAAGTGGCCCTGCTCCGGCCGCACGTCGGTGCGCTCGACGAGCCCGGCGCCGCGGAACGGACCCGGGTCGACCAGCTCGCCGTGGACGACCGGCAGCGCGGCCTCGATCGTGCCCGTCGCCGGTGCGGCCAGCCCCACGGCACCGCTCGCGCCGAGGCTGCCGGCCACGAACGCGTAGCGGTCCCCGAGCCGCTGCGCGACCAGGCCGCCGGCGACCGCCCACTCCAGCTCCAGGTCGGGCTGGCGCCAGCGGACCGGGTGCCGCTGCAGGTGGCCGTTGTGCGCGAACACCAGCACGGGGCCCCGGGCGCGCTCGCGGGCGTGCACGGCCAGCAGGTTCTCCGCGATGAGCACGTCGCGCACGGCCAGCATCCCGGAGATGCGCACCGCCGGGGCGTCGGGCCGCGCGGCCCACGCATGGTAGCGGAGCAGGCCGAGCGCAGCGCGCCCGTGCACCTCCGCGCGGTACCAGCGCGCCGGGGACGTCACCGCGACGAGCGCCGACGCGTGGACGTGCAGCGCGACGAGCAGGTCGTCGGTCACCGCGCGCAGCGCCACCGCCTCCGGGGTGGCGCCCACCGAGCGGGTGGCGTCGTGGAACGCCTCGGGCTCGGTCCAGCGCTCGTCGGCGCCGAGCAGCTCGGCGAGCCGCGCGCGGTCGTGCGGGAGGGGCCCGACGTGCGCGGCGAGGTAGTCGTGCAGGTGCTCCAGGTAGGAGCGCGGGCTGGGCGGGGGGCCGTACTCGAGCGGTGCGTCGACGCCGTGGAACGCGATGCGGTCCTCCGGCGGGCGGGCGTCGTTGCGGGCCCGCAGCCACCGGAGCAGCTCCCGGTTGGCCGGGTTCGCGCCCCAGCCGTGGCTCAGCCCGTTGGCCAGCACGCCGTCGAGGTCCCCGTCGCCGCCGCGCACCCAGTCGTCGACGGCCAGGCCGCGCACCTGGTCGGTCTCCAGGGCGATGGAGCGGTAGCCGTGCTGCTCGACGAGGACGGCGAGCAGGTCGTTGCGCAGGGCGGGGAAGGCCGGCTCGCCGTGGTTCGGCTCGCCGAGTGCGAGCACCTCCGGACGGCCGAGGCGGGTGAGGAGGGGCGGGACCTGGGTGCGGAGTCGGGACACCCCCTGGACCGTATCGTTGAACCGCCCGGTGAGGATCAGGACGAACTGAGCAGGAGGGATGCGGCGTGGAACCTCAACCGCGGGTGCAGCGGCTCCGACCGGTCGACCTCGCCCGCGAGCACGGCCTGTCCACGCAGGCCGTGCGCAACCACGAGCGCGACGGCCTCCTGCCGCCCGCCGTCCGCACCCCGGGCGGGCACCGCACCTACACCCCGGTGCACGCCGCCGCGCTGCGCGCGCACCTCGCGCTCGTCGCCGCGCACGGCCACGCCGTGGCGGGCGAGGTGATGCGCGCGGTCCACCGCGGCGACGTCGACGCCGCCCTGGGCGCGCTGGACCGCACCCACCTCCAGCGCCTCCGCGACCGCGAGACGCTCGCCGCCGTCGCCGCGGCGGCCGACACCCTGGCCCGCGCCCCCGTGGAGGACGGCCCGGAGCGGCCGCTGCCGGTCGGCGCCCTGGCCCATCGCCTCGGCGTCGCGCCCGCCACCCTGCGGGCCTGGGAGCGGGCCGGTGTGCTCGCGCCCGCCCGGGACCGCCGCACCGGCCAGCGGCAGTACGGGACCGCCGACGTCCGCGACGCCCGCCTCGCCCACCTGCTGCGCCGCGGCGGCTACCCGCTCGCGCACATCGCCACCGTCGCCGACCAGGTCCGCCGGGCCGGCGGAGCGGCCCCGCTCGCGGCGTCGCTCGACGACTGGCACCGGCGGCTCACCGCCCGCGGCCGGCTCGCCCTCGTCGCGGCGGGGCGGCTGGCCGCCTACCTCGACCTGGTCGCGCCCCCGGACGCCGGGCCGGTCCGCTAGAGCGTGTCCAGCACGATCCGCGCGCCCTCGTCGACCAGCGAGCCCGCGCCGAGGCTCTGGCCCACGACGGTGGACGCCTCGCGGTCGCGGGGGCCCAGGTCGAACGTGTCGCGCTGCTCGACGTCGAAGCCGAGCTCCTCCAGCAGCTCCTCGGCGTCGTCGAACCGCTGCCCGAACACCGAGGGCACCACGACCCGCTCGGGCTCGGGCGGGGGCTCGGGGCCGCGGCTGACGACCAGGGTGACGACCGACCCGATCGGCACGGCCGCGCCCGCCCCCGGGTCGGTCCGCACGACCGCGCCGGCCGGGACGGCGGCGCTGAACTCCTGCGCGCTCGCCGGCTCCAGACCCGCGTCGCGCAGGACCCGCTCGGCGTCGGCGACCGGCGTGCCCGGCGCCACCGCGGGCACGACGGGCCGACCGGCGGAGACGGTGAGCACCACGACGTCGCCCCGCAGCGACCGCGTGCCGGCCCCGGGTGCGGAGGCGAGGACCGTGCCGGCGGGCGCGGCGTCGTCGAGCCGCCGCTGCGCCGCGCCGGCGCCGAGGCCGGCCTCGCCGAGCCGGGTGAGGGCCTGCGCCTCGTCCAGCCCGACCACCACCGGCACCTGCGTGAAGCGCCCGGAGCCCCACCACCAGCCCCCGCCCAGCAGCAGCCCCAGCACCGCGACGAGGGCGACCGCGAGCACCACCGGGCGCCGCCGCGCGCGCGGCGGTGCCTCCGGCGCCCGGTGCCGCTGCGCGGCCGGCTCGGCGGCCGCCTCGACGACCGGGGCCGGCAGCGCGCGCGTGCCCCGCCGCCCCGGCGCGCCGGGCGCGGCGGCGATCCCGGGCACGGTGTCGTCGTCGTCGGGCGCCGACGGGACCGGCACCGGCACCCGCGGCACCTCCAGCACGCGTGCGACGTGGTGCAGCTGCGCCAGGAACGCGGCGGCGTCGGGCGGGCGACCCGCCGGGTCGCGGTCGGTGGCCGCGGCGACGAGCGCGTCGAGCTCGGGCGGGACGTCCCCGGCCACCAGCGACGGCGCCGGCACCCGGTCGTGGACGTGGCGCAGGGCCACCGAGATCGCGGTGTCGCCGACGAACGGCGGCGCGCCCGTCAGCAGCTCGTAGAGCACGACGCCGGCGGCGTAGACGTCGCTGCGGGCGTCGGCCGCGCCCGTGGTGACCTGCTCGGGGGACAGGTACGCCACCGTGCCCATGATCGTGCCGACGTGGCTGGCGCCGGCCCGCGCGGCCGCCACGACCAGGCCGAAGTCGGCCACCTTCACCTGGCCCGTGCGGGCGACGAGCACGTTCTCCGGCTTCACGTCGCGGTGCACCAGGCCCAGGCGGTGGGCCTGCGCCAGCCCGGCGAGCACGGGGTCGAGCACGGCGAGCGCCGCCGGCACGCCCAGCGCGCCGCGGTCGCGCAGCACCCCGCGCAGGGTGCCGCCCTCCACCAGCTCCATGACCAGGAACACCGTGGGCTCGGGCCCGGAGCGGTCCTCGCCCTGGTCGAACACCCCCACGACCGCCGGGTGGTGGATCCGCGCCGCCGAGCGGGCCTCGCGCTCGAACCGGGCCCGGAACGCCGGGTCGGCCGCCAGCCGCGGGTCCATCACCTTCACCGCCACCGGCCGGTCCAGCCGGACGTCGGTGCCGCGGAACACCGCGGACATGCCCCCGCGCGCGATCATCGGGCCCAGCCGGTACCGCCCGTCGAGCAGCGCGGCGGTCGGGGCGTCCACGTCGGAGAAGGTACCGATGTGCCTGGCGGAGGGTTCCCGGGGACCGTAGGGTGCTGGCCGTGAACGAGGTGTCCGTGCTGGCCGAAGACGTCGCGACCCTGCCCGTGGCCGAGGTCGCCCAGCTGCTCTCCCTGCCGGTGTCGCGGGTCCACCAGCTCGTGCGCGACGGCCAGATCCTCGCGCTGCGCCGCGGCGCGGACGTCGTCGTCCCCGCCGACTTCCTGGTCGCCGAGACCGGCCGCGCCGCCGTGGTCAAGGGCCTCGGCGGCACGATCACGGTGCTGCGCGACGGCGGCTACACCGACCCGGACATCCTGCGCTGGCTGTTCGCGCAGGACGACAGCCTGCCCGGCACGCCGATCGCGAGCCTGCGGGCGGGGCGGCAGCGCGAGGTCAAGCGCCGCGCGCAGGCCATGGCCTTCTGACCGCCCGACCGCCCGCCCGACCGCCCGGCCCGGCCGGGGTTCAGGCCGTGGTCCGCGCCCACACCGCGCGGGCCAGGCCGGGCCCGGCCACGCGCAGGCGGCGGCGCACCGGCACCGCCACGCGGCGGTGCAGCACCGCGTAGTCGGCCGCCTCGATCTCGTCGAGGATGCCCCCGTAGAGGGTGAAGGCGCAGGTCACGCAGGCCCGGCTCACCGGCTCCAGCATCGCCAGGCCGGGCTCCGCGCGGCGGTAGGTGGCCCGGGTGCGGGCCACCAGGTGCGCCAGCGCGCGCCGGACGCGGGGGTCGGGGCGGCGCCGGTCGCGGCACCACTGCAGCAGCTCGCGGTCGACGCCGAACGCGGCCAGCTCGTCGGCGGGCAGGTAGACGCGGCCCCGGTCGAGGTCCTCGCCGACGTCGCGCAGGAAGTTGGTCAGCTGGAACGCCACCCCGAGCGCCGCGGCCGGCGGCTCCGCCTCGGCGACGGGGACGACCGTGCCGAGGATCGGCAGCATCTGCAGCCCGATCACCGCCGCCGAGCCGTGCACGTACACGGCCAGGTCGGCGTCGGTGGCGTAGCCGGTGACGTGGGTGTCCATCCGCATCGACGTCATGAAGTCGGTGAAGTGGGCGCGGGCGATCCCGTACCGGCGGACGGTGTCGGCCAGCGCCACCAGCACCGGCGCGTCCGGGGGCGGCGACCCGTCCAGCGCGGCGTGCATCGCGTCGGTGAGCGCGTCGAGCTCCGCGGCCTTCTCGGACAGCGGGCGGTCGTCGTCGAGGTCGTCGACGATCTCGTCGGCGTAGCGCGCGAACCCGTACAGGGCGTGGACGGCGGGGCGCCGCTCCGCCGGGAGCAGGCGCGTGGCCAGGAAGTAGGTGCGCCCGTGCTCGGCGTTCAGCGCCCGGCAGGCGGCGTAGGCGGAGCGCAGCGCCGGGTCGGTGACGCCGGCGGCGTCGAGCTCAGCGGACCCGGTCGGCACGCGGGGCCCGGTCGGTGGTGGACGACAGCCCCAGGGGGTCGGGCTTGGCCAGCGAGACGGCGGCCAGCGCGGCCAGCGCGACCCCGGCGGCCAGCAGGGGCGGGTTGTAGAGCGCGGCCTCGCCGTCGGGGTAGTAGACGACGAGCAGGAACAGCGACACGAGCACCAGCACCTGCAGGCCGCGCAGCGACCAGGCCACCATGGCCAGGAAGGCCATCCCCCAGCTGAGGTACCAGGGCAGCGTGGTCGGCCCGAGCACGGACGCGGCCACCAGCGCGACGCCGGCGTTGCGCAGCGCGAGCGGGCCCCCGTCGCGGGCGTTCCACCACAGCGTCCCGACCAGGCCCACGAGCAGGAGCGCGCCGATCGCCCGCCCGACGTCGACGAAGGGCTGCATCGGCACCGGCACGACGAGGTTGACCAGGGTGTGGACGAGCTGGCCCAGACCGGTCGGCGGCGACAGCCAGTTCACGATCATCGACGGCGCGGACAGGGCGGGCAGCCAGCCCAGCGACACGCCCGCCACGACCGTGCACAGCGCGAACACGGGGACGAACACCGCCAGGCCGTAGAGCGTCGCGCGCAGCGTGCGCGGCCACCAGGACCCCGGCAGCGTCGCGGCCCACACGAGGACCAGGAACGGCAGCGCCAGGCCCGCGCTGGCCTTCACGGCCATCGCGAGGGTGGCCAGGACGATGCCGGCCGCGTGCTGCCCCCGCAGCGCGACGAGCGCGGCGCAGGCGAGCAGGCCCACGACCAGCAGGTCGTTGTGCCCCCCGCCGACCATGTGTACGACGGTCATGGGGTTGGCGACGGCGATCCACAGCGCGAGCGCGGGCCGCCCGCCCATCCGGCGCGACAGCTCGGGCAGCGCGAGCAGCAGCAGCACCAGGCCGACGAGCAGCGCCAGGCGCATGAGGACGACGCCGAGGATGATCGTGTCGCCGGAGATCCACGCCACGCCCTTGGCGTAGAGGATGAACAGCGGCCCGTACGGGGCGGGCGTGTCCTGCCAGAAGTAGTGGACGTTCTCGGAGAAGACCCCCGGCATCACCTCGGGCCCGACGGCGTAGGGGTCGAAGCCCTCCAGGGGCAGCGCGCCCTGGGCGAGGTAGCTGAAGATGTCGCGGGTGAACAGCGGCGGCGCCACCAGCGTCGGCGCGATCCAGGCCAGCGCCGTGGTGAGCACGGCCCGCCCGGTCACCCGGTGGGCGAGGACCTCGCGCCCCAGCCGGATCCACGACCACGCCAGCAGCACGACGCCCAGGTAGACCAGCGCCATCGCGAGCTCGCGGCCGTGGCCGTAGCGCCAGAAGCCCAGCGGGGAGTCCGTCAGGAGCGGGTCCTCGACGAGCACGCCGCCCGCGCCGTAGCCGCCCAGCACCATGAGGACGGACCCGGCCAGCCCCGTCAGCAGGATCCCGCGGGGCGGGCGGCCGAACCGGTCGCGCCACCGGGACCGGGCACCGGGCGCGGGCGCCTCCGGTGCGGGGGTCTCCGACCGGTCGACGGGGGACGAGGGCTGAGCGGTCATGACGCGATCCATGCTCCCACGGGCGTGCTCGCCCACCCGCTCCCACCCCTCCCGCGGCGGCCCGACCGGGGGCGCGCCCGCTCCCCGCCCGTCACCGACCGTCACCGGCCCGGCCCGGTCCTCCCCGTGATCCGCGCGGCCGCGAGCCGCCCCGAGATCAGCACCGGCGGGATGCCGACGCCCGGCGTGGTGCCGCAGCCGGCCAGCACGACGTTGGCCACCCCGCGGACGAGGTTCTTCGGGCGGAACGGGCCGGTCTGCGCGAAGGTGTGCGCCGCCGAGAACGGGGTGCCGGCCGCCATGCCCTGCGCGGCCCAGTCGGCCGGCGTGACGAGGTCGGAGACGGTGATGTCGCCGGAGATGCCGGAGAGCCCGGGGTGCCCGCGCGCCTCCAGCACCCCGAGCACCTCCTCGGCGTAGGCCGGGCCGACGCGGTCCCAGTCGATCGGGCCGGCGTCCAGGTTGGGGCACGGCGCCAGGACGAACAGCAGGTCGTGCCCGTCCGGGGCGAGGCTCGGGTCGGTCGCCGTGGGCCGGGTGACCAGCAGCGAGGGGTCGCTCATCGGCCGCCCGTCGGAGATGATCTCCTTGAAGGTGCCCTTCCACGCCTCGCCGAAGGAGATCGTGTGGTGCGCCGCCTCCGGGCGGGAGGTCCTCAGCCCGGCGTGCAGGACGACGGCGCTGGGGGAGTAGCGCAGCGGCACGATCCGGCGCGGCGCGCGGCCCAGCAGCTCGTGCACGACCGGCAGGTCGGGGGTGAGCACGGCGACGTCGCACGGGGTGCGGTCGGTCGACCCGGCCGGGTCGGCGGTGTCGCGGTGGCGCAGCGCGGTGACCCGCCCGTGCGCCCGCTCCAGCCCGGTCACCGTCCGGCCGTAGAGGATCTCCGCGCCGGCGGCGACGGCCGCGTCGGCGAGCGCCTGCCCGACCGCGCGCATGCCGCCCTTCGGGAAGTACACCCCGGCGATGGTGTCCATGTAGGCGATGACGCCGTAGGCGCCCAGCGCCGTCTGCGGCGGCACGCCCGCGTAGAGGGCCTGGAAGGAGAAGATCCGCTGCAGGCGCTCGTCGGGCAGGTACTTCTCCACGCGCGGCCCGAGCCGGCCGAAGCCGCCCAGCGCGGCCAGGCGCACGAGGTCGCGGCCCAGCAGGTCCAGCGGGCTGTCGAAGTTGCCGCCGATGAAGGTGTCGATCTCGGTGCGGTAGAGGTCCGACAGCCAGGTGCGCATCCGCCGGTAGCCGTCGGCCGCGGCCGGCCCGCACACCGCGCGGACCTCGGCCTCCATCGCCCCGGCGTCGGTGTGCACGTCGATCGTGGAGCCGTCGGCGAAGTGGGTGCGGTAGGCCGGGTGCAGCTCGACGAGGTCGAGCCGGTCCGCGGCCTTCTCCCCGACCGCGGCGAACGCCTCGTCGAGCAGGTCGGGCATCGTCAGGACGGTGGGCCCGGTGTCGATCCGGTAGGTGCCGTCGGCGGTGGTGAGGTCGAGCGCGCCGGCCCGGCCCCCGGGGCGGTCGCCGCGCTCGAGCACGGTGACGCGGCGCCCCTGGCCGAGCAGGTGCAGCGCCGTCGTGAGGCCGGCGAAACCGGCCCCCACGACGACGACGTGGTCGGTGGGTCCGGACACGGTCCTCATCGCGGGCTCTCCTGGTCCTTCGTGGTGGTCGTGCTCGTGGGTGCGGTCGTCACCGCGGTCGTCATCGCTGCCGGCGGGTGGCCGCGACCGCGAGCTCGGCCAGGCGCGCCCCGGCCGGTTCGGCGACGTCCGCCACCGACAGCGCGTCCAGCGCCGAGCCGGTGAGCGCGGCGATCCGCTGCTCGACGGCCTGGTCGGCGCCCAGCTCGACGAGCACCCCGCGGACGCGGTCCACGCCGGCGTCGTCGAGCTCCGGGTCGCCCAGCGCGATCTCGATGGCGGCCGCGGCGTCGTGGCGCTCCAGCTCGGCGGCCCGCTGCAGGGCCAGGGCCAGCAGCAGCGTCCGCTTGCCCTCGCGCAGGTCGTCGCCCGCGGGCTTGCCGGTGACGGTCGGGTCGCCGAACACGCCCAGCAGGTCGTCGCGCAGCTGGAAGGCGACGCCGACGTCGGCGCCGAAGCGGCGGTAGCAGGCCGTCAGCTCGGGGTCGGCGCCCGCGAGGGCGGCGCCCAGGTGCAGCGGCCGCTCGACGGTGTAGGCGGCGGTCTTGAACCGGTCGATCTGCAGCGCGGCGCGGGGGGAGGCGTCGCCGGTGGCCTGGTGCAGCACGTCGAGGTACTGCCCGCCCAGGACCTCCGTGCGCATCGCCTCCCACGGCGCGGTCGCCCGGCGGAGCGCGGTCGGGGGCAGCCCGGCGGCGCGCACCATGTCGTCGGCCCACACCATCGCCAGGTCGCCGAGCAGGATCGCCGCGGCCGCGCCGAAGCGGGAGGGCCGGCCCCGCCAGCCGGCGGCGGAGTGGCGCTGCGCGAAGTCGACGTGCACCGTCGGGCGGCCCCGCCGGGTGGCCGAGGCGTCCATGAGGTCGTCGTGCACCAGCGCGCAGGCCTGGATGAGCTCCAGCGCCGCCACGGCGCGGACGACCGCGGCCGCGTCGGCGTCGTCGGGCCCGCCGCCCGCGCCGCGCCAGCCCCACCAGGCGAACACGGGCCGGATCCGCTTGCCCCCGCTCAGCACGAACTCGCGCAGCGCGCGGGCGGCCTCGCCGAAGGCCGGGTCGATGTCGGCGCACTCGGCGAGGCGGCGCTCCAGGTACGCGTCCAGCACCTGCTCGACGGCGAGGGGGAGCGCGTCGTCGAGGGGGTGGGAGGGGGCGTCCCGGGCGACCGTTCCGGTGCGGCTCACCGCGCGTGGGGGGGATGTGACGGACTCCGGTGGCACCGGGCGAGGGTATCGGGGGTCCGTCCGGGGGGCGCGCCGACTACGCTGGTGGGGTGACCGCCCCTCGCCGCACGACCATCACGGAGCGCCTGGCGGGCGACCGGCCGGTCTTCTCGGTCGAGTTCATGCCCCCCAAGGACGAGCTGGGCGAGGCCGAGCTGTGGCGCGCGATCCGCCGCCTCGAGCCGCTCGACCCGGCGTTCGCCTCGGTGACCTACGGCGCCGGCGGCTCCAGCCGCGACCGCACGGTGCGCACCACCGCGCGCATCGCCACCGACACCACCCTCGTGCCGATGGCCCACCTCACCGCGGTGTCCCACTCGCGGGCCGAGCTGCGCCACGTCATCGGGGAGTACGCGGCCGCCGGCATCCGCAACGTGCTCGCCGTCCGCGGGGACCCCCCCGGCGACCCGACGGGCGAGTGGGTCGCGCACCCCGAGGGCCTGACCTACGCCGACGAGCTGGTCGGGCTCGTGCGGGAGCTGGGCGACTTCTGCGTCGGCGTCGCCGCCTTCCCCTACGGCCACCCCCGCTCCGGCGACGAGGACTCCGACCTCGCCCGGCTGGTCGCGAAGATCCGCCGCGGCGCCGACTTCGCGATCACCCAGCTGTTCCTGGAGCCCGAGGGCTTCCTGCGGCTGCGCGACCGGCTGGCCGCGGCGGACTGCGCCGACGTGCCGCTGCTGCCCGGGATCATGCCGCTGACGACGGCGCGCACGCTGGGGCGCCTGCCGGACCTGTCCGGCGCGCCGGTGCCGCCGGCCGTGCTCCGCCGCATGGAGCGCCACCTCGACGACCCCGCGGCGTTCCGGGCCGAGGGGCTCGACCTCACCACCGAGCTGTGCGAGCGGCTGCTCGCCGAGGGCGTGCGGGTGCTGCACTTCTGCACGTTCAACCGGTCGACGGCGACGTCCGAGCTGGTCGACCGCCTGGGTCTCGCGGCCCGCCCCGCCGTCGCCTGACCCCCGGTCCGGGCGGTCAGCGCCCGCTGCCCACCGGGGGGTTGCGGGTGCGGCGGGCCAGCAGCACCACGGCGGCCGCGACCAGCGCCACCACGGCGGCCAGGCCGGCCGTCCAGTTCAGCGGCGAGGGCGCCCGCGGGTCGTCGAACGCCACGACGGCCTCGGCGTCGCCCACCTCGCCGGGCTCGAACACCCAGCCGATCGTGCCCGCGTCGGCGTCCCCGTCGGTGTCGACGACCTGGCCGGGGAAGCTGATCCGGAGCTGGAAGTCGGCGCGGTCCGAGCCCGCGGTGGTCAGGTCGACCTGCCCGGTCACGACCACGCGGTTGCCGGCGCGGCGGATCGTCAGCGCGCTGCGCTGCAGGGCCTCGGCGGCCGTGTCGCCGCCGGCGATCCCGAACAGCTGCCCGACCTGGTCGAACTCCAGGCCGGTGAAGCGGACCACCGAGCCCGCGTAGCCCTCCTGGCGGTACTCCGACACGTCCACGGCGGACCGCAGGTCCGGGGGGATCGTGATCGTCGGGCCCGGGTCGTCCGGCCCGGTCTCGGGCGTCGCGACGACGATCTCGCCGCGCACCGTGTCGTCGGGCTGCACGGCCAGCGCGGCCCGCACGCGGGCGCACCCGGACAGGGCCAGCAGGCCCACGAGCAGGACGAGCAGCAGCGCGCCGGCGCGGCGCGGGGAGGGCGTCACCACCGCGCCATCGTGCCCGCCCGCGTCACGGCCGGGCGGGCGGGGGTTCCAGCGGGAGCTCGCGGCCCAGCACGGCGAAGGGCCGCGCGTCGCCGGTGAAGCGGTGGCGGCGGAGCACGTCGCGGAAGCCGGTGCGCCGGTAGAGCTGCCACGCCCGGCTCGGCGGCAGCGGCTCGTGCTCCGGCGTCGACAGCAGCACCCGCGCCGCGCGCGCGCCGCCCAGCAGGCTGCGCAGCAGGGCCTCGCCCAGGCCGCGCGCCTGGGCGTCCGGGCGGACGTGCAGCTCGGTGAGCTCGAAGTAGTCGGCCAGCCAGGCGGGCGTGCTGCCGGCGGGGGCGCCGAGCCCCCGGCGGACCTCCTCGTGCCACCACTGGCCCGGGGCGCCCGTGTAGCCGTAGGCGATGCCGATCAGGCGGTCGGTGCCGTCGATCCACGCCACCCCGCGCCACCCCGGGCGGCGGGTGTGGTCCAGCCACAGCGAGCGGCGGTGCCGCGCCGTGCTGGCCGGATAGCCCATCGCGTCGACGTACACGCGCAGCGCCTCGTCGATCCGGCCGGCGAGCGCGGCGGGGGACAGCTCGACCAGGTGCCGGGCGGGCGCGGACGTCACGGGGCCATCAGACCACGGGTCCGCCCGCCCGCGCCCGCTCTGCGCCCCGACCCGCCCGACTTGACACCGCTCGGGGGGACGGATGTACTGGATCGCGTCGAACAGGTGTTCGACCGAGGTCCGGTGGTGGGGCGGGGGAAGCGCCCCGCCACCGGACCGACCGGCGGCGACGGGGGGAGGGGCGACGTGGGCGGGTTCAGCAGCCTGTTCCGCACCCGCGGTCCCGTGCAGGTCACCGTGCAGTGGCGCGACGGCGAGCCGGTCGGCTTCCGGCGCCGCGCGGCCCGGCGGGCGCCCGTCTACCGCATCGTCGACGTCCACGAGCGCTGGGAGGAGGACTCGCCCTGGCCGTTCCCCTCGCCCCGGCCGGTGGGCGGCGACCGCCTGCGGTGCTGGCGGGTCCGCGCCCGCCCGGCCGACGAGCCCGACGCCCCGGGCACGGAGTTCGTGCTCCGGATGCGCGCCGGTCCCGGGGTCTGGGACCTGGTGCACGGGCCGGGCGCGACGAGCGAGGGAGAGGGAGGGCGGACATGACGACCACGGCGGACACGACGCACACGGCGCACGCGGCGGCCGGCGGCCCGGTCGGCGACCCGACCGGCCCGGCGCCGCGCCCGGCGCACGCCCGGGTCCCGGCCCTGCCGCGGCAGCGCGGCCGGGCCGCGGGCGCCCGGGCCGCGGGCGGGCGGCGGGCCGTCCCGGCCCGCCCGGCCCCCGCGCCCACCCCCCGCACCGCCCTGGCCCTGCTCCGGCAGGCCGCGGCCGGGCTCGCGGAGGCCCACCGCGACGACGACCCGCTGCGCCGCTACCCGGCGGCCTACCTCGCCGCCCTGCGCGCCGCGGCCGCCGTGCTCGCGGTGCGGGCCGAGCCCGCGCCCCGCGGGGCGGGCCGCAACGTGTGGGACCTGCTCACCCGCGTGGCGCCCGAGCTGGGCGAGTGGGCCGCGTTCTTCTCCTCGTGCTCGGGCACCCGCGCCGCGGCGGAGGCGGGCATCGAGCGGCTGGTGTCCCGCCGCGACGCCGACGACCTGCTGCGGCAGGCCGAGCAGTTCGTGGCGCTGGTGGCGGCGTCGGTGCCCCTGCGCTGACCGCCGGTGCGCGCCGTCAGCGGGTGCTGGGGGGCGCGGCGGGGGTCCGCGGGCGCCGCTCGGCGCGCAGCACCCGGCCGAGCAGCGTGGTGAACACGGCGGAGGCCTCGCGGGCGCCCGGGGTGTCCCAGCGCTGGATCGGCACGCACGCCCCCTGGGCCTGCTGGATGGCCGACCGGTCCGGCAGGACGCCGGGGAGCACCAGGGGGCCGAACAGCTCGCGCAGCTCGGCCACCCGGAAGTCGTGCTCGGCGTTGCGCGGCCGGACCCGGTTGATCAGCACGCCCAGCGGCTGCAGCCCGGGGTTGCCGCGGGCCCGCTCGGTCTGGACGGCGTCGAAGGCGCGCTGCACGCCGGAGACGGCGAACATCGTCGGGTCGGTCACCAGCACGGCGCGGTTCGCCGCGGCGAGGGCGCTGCGCGTGAGCTGGCCCAGCGACGGGGGGCAGTCGACGACGACCAGCCGGTAGGGCCCGGGCCCGGCGTCGGCGGAGCGGGAGCCCGCGGGGCGGCCGTCGGGGTGGTCGTCGCGGTGGTCGTCCTCGGGGTCCGGCCCGAGCCGGCCCAGGGCGCGGGCCAGGCGGGCGAGCTGCTTGGCGCCCGGGTCCGGGTGGTTGTGCCGCTCGGTCTGCTCGGCGCCGACCAGCACGTCCAGGCCCTCGCCCCAGCCGCTGGGAACCACGGCGCGGCGCAGCACCGACCGGCGGGGGTCGTCGAGGACGTCGGCCACGGTGGCCCCGGCGGGGGCGGCGTCCGTGGCGATCGTGGCGTTGGCCTGCGGGTCGAGATCGACGAGCAGGGTGGACACGCCGTGCTGCTGCGCGGCGCCGGCCAGCCCGAGCGCGACGGTGGTCTTGCCCACCCCACCCTTGAGACTCAGCACGGCCACGACCTGCACGAGGGTCAACCTACCCCGCGGTGCCGCCGGTCCCGGCTCTACGCTGCCGCTGTGCAGCCGCCCGTGCCCGCCCCCGCCGCCACCGCGCCGCCCGCGGACGTGGGCGGGCCGGTGCTCGCGGTGCTGGAGGCGGAGGTCGACCGGGTCGTGGCGCGCACGGGGCGCGCCGCCCGCGTGCTCGACGTCGGCGGGGGCAGCGGCGCGTGGGCCGTCGCGCTGGCCCGCCGCGGCTGCCCCGTCACGGTCGTGGACACCAGCCCCGACGCGCTCGCCACGCTGCGCCGCCGCGCCCGCGAGGCCGGCGTCGCCCAGCACGTGACGCCGGTGCAGGGCGACATCGACGCGGGCGACGCGGCCGCCGCGCTGGCCGGGGTCGCCCCGCCCGGCGGGGCCGACCTCGTGCTGGGCCACGGCCTGCTGGAGGTGGTGGACGACGCCGCGCACGCCGTCGCCGCCCTGGCCGCCGCGACGGCCCCGGGCGGGGCGCTGTCGCTGCTGGTGGCCGGCCGGCACGCCGCCGTCCTGGGCCGCGCGCTGGCCGGGCGGCTGGGCGAGGTGCGGGCGCTGCTCACCGACCCGCAGGGCCGCACCGGCCCCGACGACCCGCTGCAGCGCCGGCTCGACGGTCCGGCCCTGCTGGCCCTGCTCCACGGTGCGGGCCTGGTGGCGGAGTCCGCGGGCGGGGACGGGCTGCTGGGCGCGCTGGTCCCCGGCGCCGTGCGCGACGCCGGTCCGGGCGCCGCCCGCACCCTCGCCGAGCTGGAGGCCCTGGCGGTCGCCGACCCGGCCCTGCGGGCGGTCGCCGGCCGGCTCCACGCCCTGGGCCGCCGCCCCGCCTGACGGTCGCCGCCCCGCCCCGGGACGCCGACCGGTCGGTGCGGTGAGTGGCCGGGCGGCTGCGCTGCGTGGTCGCCCTCCCCGGCCGCGGGACGGGTCGGGCGCCGCCCGCGAAACCCGAGGACCCGCTCGACGAGTTCGGGTAGTGGACCGGCCCCCGGACTCGTATCGTGTGCCGAGAGGCCCGGACCCGGGCATTCGTCGCATCCATCCGGCACACTGGACGGCAGCGTCCACACCGAGGATGACCGACAAGAACACGACAGAAGTGCCGGAGGCGAAACGCATGCCCCTCTCCGAGCACGAGCAGCGGCTGCTCGAGCAGATCGAGCGCGCGCTCTACGCCGAGGACCCCAAGTTCGCATCCACCGTGCGCGGTGGCCGGATGCGCCGCCCGACCCGGCGCCGCCGCGCGCAGGGCATCGCCCTGTTCGTCGTCGGTCTCGCCCTGCTGGTGCTCGGCCTGGTGCTGTACCCCCAGAGCGTCTACTTCCTCTTCCTGAGCGGGGGCGGTTTCCTCGCGATGCTGGGCGGGGCCGTCCTCGCCGTCGGATCCCTGAAGGCCGGCCCGGCCGGTCCGCAGCCCACGGCCGAGGCCGAACCCGACAAGGGCCGGTTCACCGGCCGCATGGAGGAGCGCTTCCGCCGCCGGTTCGAGCAGGAGTGACCGCTCGACCCCCGACCGCCTGACCGCCGCGGCGACCCGGATCAGCTCCGGGTCGCCGCGGCGTTCTCGTCCTCGGGGGCGGTGGCGCCGCCGTCCGCGCGGCCGCGGCGCAGACCCGACCGCAGGCCCGTCCGCAGGGTCGTCCGCAGCGAGGGCGGGAGGAGCCGCTGGTCCCACCGCAGCGGGCTGCCCGCCGCCACGGCCGCGCGGACCACGGCGAGGGGCTCCGCGAGGCGGCCCGGCTCCGGTGGCTGTCCGCCGTACCAGTCGGCCTCGACCGCGGTGACCACCGTCCGCAGCCCGTCCTGGGCCTGCGCGTCGAGCCGGTGCTCGCGCACGAGCCGCCGCGCGGCCGCGCGCACCGTGTCGGTGGGCGGCACCGGCACGCCGCGGTCGGTCGACTCGGCCAGGAGCTCCGCCCACGCCGCCCCGGCCGCCCCGGTGCCGCCCGCCCGCGCGGTGGCCGTGCGCGACCGGCGGGCGGCGGCCCGCCAGGCGAGCGGGGCCAGCAGCAGCGCCACCACCAGCAGCGCCGCGAGCAGCGGCCCCACGGGGAACCCGCCGGTGGGCGCCACCGGGGCGGCGACCGCCCCGCCGTCCTCCTGCACCCGCGGGGCGACCGGGTCGACCGTGGGGGGCGCCTGCGTCGGGACCGGCGGGGCCGCCTGCGGGTCCGGTGCGGCCTCGCCGCCGCCGTCGCGCGCCTCCTGCACGTAGGGCGGGACGAGCGCGCGGCCGTCGGTCAGCGGGGTCGGGTCGAAGGTCGTCCACCCGACGCCGGGGAAGAAGGCCTCCACCCAGGCGTGGGCGTCGGAGGTGGTGATGCGGCGCGCGTCGCCCTCCGGCCGGCCGGCCGTGAAGCCGACGGCGACGCGCGCCGGCACCCCGACCGCCCGCAGCATCACGGCCATCGCCGAGGCGAACTGCTCGCAGTAGCCCGTGCGGCCCACGGTGAGGAACTCGACCAGGGCGTCGTCCCCGGCGGGCGGGGCGGTGCGCAGGTCGTAGACGAAGCCGCTGTCCGGCCCCGTGAAGTGCTCCTGCAGGGCCAGCGCCCGGTCGAACGGGGTCCCCGCCCCCGCCGTCAGCTCCTGGGCCAGGGCGATCACGCGGGGGTCGACCCCGCTGACGCTGGAGTAGAGCGCGCCCGGGTCGCCGGTCCCGGACGCGGCGCGCAGCTCGTCGGCGGTGGGGGCGGGCAGGAGCGCCCGCTGGGTCCACGTGCCCTGCTCGGCGGGCTGCTCGCTGTAGGCGGTGCCGGACGCGGGGTCGTAGGCCCAGGTGCCGGCGTCCAGCCCGGCCGTCGCGACCGGCAGCCCGTAGAGCGGCAACCAGTAGTCGCGGAACCCCTCGTTCGTGAACGTCACGTCGAGGACCTCGCCGGCGCCGGCGACGGGGGGCAGCGCGCCCGCCGCGTCCACGCCCGGCTCGGGCCGCACGGCCTGCCAGCCCGCGCCGGCCCGGTACTCGGCCAGCGTGAGGGCCCGCAGGTAGGTCGGGGTGGTCAGCCCGCGCACGGTGAACAGATCGGTGGGCGTGCCCTGCTCCAGCTGGCCGCGCAGCGCCGTGAACGGGCTCAGCCCGATCGCGCCCGACCCGCCCCCGCCGGTGCCGGCCGGGTCGAAGCGGCCCGCGGTGCCGACGGCGGCGCCGCCGAGCCCGACGAGCAGCGCGACGGCGGTGCCGGCGGCGACCAGGGCGGCGCCCCCCGGCAGCTGGCGGCGGTTGCCGTCGGGGGCGAGCAGCAGCAGCCCGAACGCCAGGGCGGCGGCGGCGACGGTCCACCAGGGCAGCAGGTCGTCGGCGAGCGCCGCGGGCACCGCGAAGGCGGCCAGCAGCGGCACCCCGCCCGCCGCCGGCGCCTGGGCCCCCACCGCGGCCAGGTGCACGGCGATGGCCAGCAGCCCGGCCGCGGCCGAGACCAGGAACAGGATCTCGGGCGTGCCCGCCACGGGGGCGACGCCGGCGTCGATCTGCGCGCCCGCGCCCGCGAGCAGGGCCGCCATGTCGTCCAGCGCGGCCGCGCCGGGCAGCGCGCCGAGGACGCCGTCGTCGCTGTGCCGCAGGGTCAGCGCGGCCAGCAGCCCGGCCAGCTGCAGCAGCGCCACCAGCCCGGGGTGGCGGGGGAGCAGCACCGTCGCGACCAGGCCGACGGCCACGACGGCCGCCACGGCCACCGCCGCCCCGACCAGCCACCCGCTGCCCTGCACCACGGCCGACACCGGCGCCGCGGCGAGCAGCACCGCCAGCCCCGACGCGACGGCCGAGAGCCACGGCGCGCGGGCGGGCCCGGGCTCGGGGACGGTGACGGGGCGCGGCGCCGGCGGTGCCGGCGCCGGCGTCCGCGCCCCCAGGGTCGGTGCGCTCATCGGGTCCCTCCGGTCACCAGGTCGTCCCAGGCGTGCTGCGGCGGCGCGCCGGCGGGCAGGACCGCGACGCGCCAGCCGGCGCCCCGCAGGGTCCGCGCCGCCGCCTGCGTCGCGCCGGTCGCCGTCCGGTCCCACGAGTCGACGTCGAGCAGCACCGCGTGCCCGGCTCCCCGGACCCGCTCCACCAGGGCCTCGGCCCCACCGGCGCCCGGGGCGCCCAGCACGGCCAGCACGTCGCCCTCCAGCGGCGGCCCGGACAGCCCGGCGCGGGCGCCGGAGCGCAGGGCGGCCAGCGCGTCGAACACCGCGTCGAGGGCGGCCGCCCCCTCCACGACGCCGTCGGAGGGCCCCAGCGCCGCGCCGTCCTCGGTGACGGTGACGAGCGGCTCGCCGCGGCCCACGAGGTGGGCGCAGGCGCTCGCGACCAGGGTGATCGCGACCTCCAGGCTCGCCCCCGGGCCGCGGCCGCGGTGCGCGCCGTCGCGGCGGTCGAGCAGCACGGTGGTGCGCCCGCTCCACGGCCGCTCCTCGGTGCGCACCATGAGCTCGTCGTACCGGGCGGTGCTGCGCCAGTGCACCCGGCGCAGCTCGTCGCCCGTGGCGTAGGGCCGCACCTGCACGTCCGCCCGCCCCGAGCCGGACCGGGCCAGGCCCTCGCCGGGGGCGCCCTCGCCCGCGCCGAGGGTCGGGGGCTGCCCGCGCAGCGGGACCACGCGCGGCAGCGTCACCAGGTGCGACGCCGGGGCCAGCTCGCGGGCGAACTCGGCCAGCCCGAGCGGGTCGGTGGCGCGGCCGGTGAGCGGGCCCAGGCGGTGCAGCCCGCGCTGGGCGGGGACCAGCGGGTAGTCCAGCCGGGCGCCCGACCGCGGCGAGAGCCGGTGCACGGTGAACCGGGGCGGCGCCGCGGGCTGCGGGCCCGCCGCGTCGGGCACCGTGTCGACCAGCCGGACGGCGCCGAGCAGCGGTCCGCCGTCCAGCCGCAGCTCCACCAGCACGGGGTCGCCGGCCGGGGCGCGCGCCGGGGAGACGAGCCGCTCGGCCCGCACGGCGCGGCGGGCGCGGTCGGCGAGCAGCAGGGCCAGCAGGGGGAGCGCCGCGACGAAGGCGCCGACCCGCAGCAGGTCGCGCTCGTCGAGCAGCAGCGCGGACACGGCGGTCGCCACCCCGGCCGCCAGCAGGCACCGGCCGCGCGTGGTCAGGCCGGAGAAGCGCGGGCCGCCCACGCCTCAGCCGCCGCGGTGGCCGGGCACCGGCTGGCGGCCCAGCAGTCCGCGCACGACGTCGGCGGCGGAGCGCTGGGCGCCCTGCGCGTCGCGGGTGAGCATGAGGCGGTGCGCGAGCACGGGGACGGCGACGACCTGCACGTCGTCGGGGACGACGTAGGCGCGCCCGGCCATCGCGGCCTGCGCCTTGGCCGCCCGCACGAGCTGCAGCGTGGCGCGGGGCGAGGCGCCCAGGCGCAGCTCGGCCAGCCGGCGGGTGGCGCCGACCAGCTCGACGCAGTACTGCCGCACCTCCGGGCCGACCCGGACCCGCCGGACCGTCTCGATCCCGGCCCGCACGAGCCGGGCGTCGGCGACGGGGCGCAGCAGGTCAAGGGGGTCGGCGCCGGCGTGCTCGTCGACCATCGCCAGCTCGGCCTGGGGGTCGGGGTAGCCGACGCTGACCTTGGCGGTGAACCGGTCGCGCTGGGCCTCGGGCAGGGCGTAGGTGCCCTCCATCTCCACCGGGTTCTGGGTGGCCACGACCATGAACGGACTGGCCAGGGCGTAGGTGGCGCCGTCGACGGTGACCTGGTGCTCGCCCATGCACTCCAGCAGCGCCGACTGGGTCTTGGGCGAGGCGCGGTTGATCTCGTCGGCGATGACCATGTTCGAGAACACCGGGCCGGGCCGGAACTCGAACTCGCCGGACTGCCGGTTGTAGATGGAGACGCCGGTGATGTCGCCGGGCAGCAGGTCGGGCGTGCACTGCACCCGGCTCACCGAGCAGTCGACGGACCGGGCGAGCGCCTTGGCCAGCGTGGTCTTGCCGACGCCGGGCACGTCCTCCACGAGCAGGTGCCCCTCGGCGAGCAGGGTGACCAGCGCGATGCGGACGACGTCGGGCTTGCCGACGAGCACGCGCTGGACGTTCCCGGCGATCCGCGCGGCGAGGTCGGCGACGTCGACGGGGCCGACCGTCCGCCCCGGGTCGCGGACGGCGTCGAGGCCGCTCGTGGCAGTCACATCGCACAGTCTGTCAAACCGCGGACCGTCCCGGGTCCGGACGGGTGATGCGGGGCTTCCCCCACCATTCCCCACCTCGGCGCGCGGGACGGCTCCGAGGAGGGTCCAGGAGGGGCCCGGAGGGCCGTTTTTGTCGCTCTGCGTCTACCGGTAAGCACGGAGGGTCGCCGTTTCGGGGGGCCCGACGCGCACGACCAGGGACGGCGCCCCACCGCGTTCCGACCGATCTGCAGGGCTCTGACCTGCGGTTCCGCGTTCGACGCGCCGCGCCGACGCCGTTCCTCCGGGTTGACGGTGGGGGGAAGTGGGGTAGTGTGGAGATCGCTGGGGCACACGGGGATCGGCCCACCCGGCGTGCGGGCGGGGGTGGTGCCGGGTGTTCCTCGGTACCTACACGCCGAAGCTGGACGACAAGGGGCGGCTGACGCTGCCCGCGAGGTTCCGGGACGAGCTGCGAGGCGGAGTGATGATCACAAAAGGGCAGGACCACTGCCTCTACGTGTTCACCCGCGACGCCTTCGCGCAGGTGGCCAGCAAGGTCTCCTCGGCGCCGCTGACGAGCGAGTCGGCGCGCGCGTTCGCCCGCAACCTGTTCGCGGGCACCGACGAGCAGCACCCGGACGCCCAGGGTCGCATCGCCATCAACCCGGAGCTGCGGCGGTGGGCGGGCCTGACCAAGGACTGCGTGGTGATCGGGGCGTTCACGCGCGCCGAGATCTGGGACGCGGAAGCCTGGCGGCTCTACCAGGAGGAGCACGAGGACGACTACGCGAAGGCGCAGGAGGAGGTGCTTCCCGGGCTCTAGCGCCCGGGGAGGGTCCGCACCACCCGTGCGCCCTCCCGGGGGCCGCGTCCCCGCCGCCTCGCCGACGACCCTGGCGCACCTTCCCCGGTGCCAGGTCCGTCGACGAGGGAGCGGTGGGCGCGGCCCCCGGGAGGGAGCGCGGTCACGGGGTGGCCGGCTGGGGAGCACGGCCCCCGCCCGGTGCGGGCCCGCGGGCAGGACGGTCGGACGGCACCGGGGCAAGTGGGAGGTGAGCGGTGCAGGACGGATCGGACGGGCCGGCTGGGGCCAGGCACGTCCCGGTGCTCCTGCCCCGCGTCGCGGAGCTGCTGGCGCCCGCGCTGGCCGACCGCCCCGCGACGCTGGTGGACGCCACGCTGGGGCTCGGCGGCCACGCGGCGGCGCTGCTGACGGCGCACCCGCAGCTCACCCTGGTCGGGCTGGACCGCGACCCCGACGCCCTGGCCCTGGCCGGGCGGCGGCTCGCGGCCTTCGCCGACCGCACGCACCTGGTGCACGCCGTGTACGACCGCATCGGCGAGGTCGTCGCGGAGCGGGGCCTCGCCCCCGTCCAGGGCGTGCTGTTCGACCTGGGGGTGTCGTCGCTGCAGCTCGACGCGACCGCCCGCGGGTTCTCCTACGCCCAGGACGCGGACCTGGACATGCGGATGGACCAGACGGGCGGCGTCACGGCCGCGGAGGTGCTCAACACCTACCCGGTGCCCGTGCTGGCGCAGGTGCTGCGGGAGTACGGGGAGGAGCGCTTCGCCCTGCGCATCGCCCAGGCGGTGGCGCGGCGGCGGCGGACCGCCCCGCTCGTCCGCAGCGGAGAGCTGGTCGAGCTCCTGTACTCCGCGGTGCCGGCGGCGTCGCGGCGCACGGGCGGGCACCCGGCCAAGCGCACCTTCCAGGCGCTGCGCATCGAGGTCAACGGCGAGCTCGACGCGCTGCGCGACGCGCTGCCGGCGGCGCTGGACGTGCTCGCCCCCGGCGGCCGGATGGTCGTGCTGGCCTACCAGTCGCTGGAGGACCGGATCGTCAAGCGGGAGTTCGCGGCCCGGGCGGCGTCCCGGTCGCCGGTGGACCTGCCGGTCGAGCTGCCCGGGCACGGACCGGAGCTGCGGCTGCTGGTGCGCGGGGCGGAGCTCGCGGGCGACGAGGAGATCGCGGCGAACCCGCGGGCGGCGTCCGTGCGGTTGCGCGCGGTGGAACGGATCGGGACACGACGGGTGGGAGAGGTGGGAGCGACGTGAGCGAGCGCCAGCGACACGGCCGGAACGACCGGCACCGGACCGCGGGCGCCCGGCGCCGGCCCGGCCCCGGCGGGGTGGGGCGGTGAGCGCGCCGGTCACCGACCGCTCCGCGCTGCGGACGCCCCCGCGGCGCTCCGCCGCGGTGCGGCGGGCGGCGGTCCCGTCCCAGCGCGGCGCCGAGCGCCGGTCGGACGCGGCCGGCTCGGCGGCCGGGCGGGCCTACGCACGGCGCGACGAGCGCGTGCGGCGCAGCACCGGCACCGCCCGCGCCGCGGCGGCGGAGCCGACCCGTCGCGCCCAGTTCGTGCTGCTGGTGATGGGCCTGCTCACCGCCGGCCTCGTGCTGACGCTCGGGCTCTCGACGGCGGCGGCGGTCGACTCCTACCGGCTGCAGGCCGCTCGCGAGCGGGCCACGGCCCTCACCGAGCAGGCCGAGGGGCTGCGCCGCTCCGTGGCCATCGCCGGGTCGCCCACCGAGCTCGCCCGCCGGGCCGAGGCGCTGGGCATGGTCCCGGTGCGGGACGCCGCCCGGCTGGTGGTCGCGCCGGACGGGTCGGTCGAGGTGGTCGGGGAGCCCACGGTCGTGCGCGCCCCCGCGCCGGTGCTGCCGCCGGCGCCCGCGGCCCCCGCCCCCGGCGCCCCCGCCGCGACGCCTCCGGGGGCGGCCGCCCCGGACGGGGCCGCTCCGGACGGGGCCGCCCCCGACGGAGCTGCTCCGGGCGACGTCGCCCCGGACGCGGTGCCCGGCCCGGCCACGGAGGACGCCGCCGTCGCCGCCGACGGGACCCCGGCCGACGGGGCCGCCGCTGAGGGCGCCGCCGACGGGACCGCCGACGGGGCCGCCGCCGACGGGGCCACCGGGGCCGCCCCCGGCGACGCCGCCGCGACGGATCCCGCCGCCGGTGGTCCCGCAGCAGCCGACCCGGCCGCCGATCCCGCCGCGGCGGGCGCGAACTGATGCCGCCCGGCCCGCCGCGTCCGGCCGGGTCGCGGGCCGGCGCCCCCCGCGCGACCCCGGCCCGGCGCCCCCCGGACCCCCGTCCGTCCGCGCCCCGGCCGCAGTCGTCGGCCCCCCGCCCGTCCGCGCCCCGGCCCCCGGCGCCCCGCTCGGGCGGGCCCCGCCCGTCCGGCTCGCGCCCGCCGCGCGGGGCGAGCACCCGGCCGTCGGGCGCCACCACCGTCGGCCGGCTGCGGGCCGGCCGCGTCCTGCTCGTCGTCGCGCTGGTGCTGGCCACGTTCAAGCTGGCCGCGGTGCAGACGGTGCAGGCCGACGAGCTCACCGCCGCCGCCCAGAGGCAGCGCACCGTCGAGATCGACATCCCGGCCGAGCGCGGCGCGATCCTCGACCGCGACGGCACCCCGCTGGCGTTCTCCGTCGAGGCCCGCGCCCTGGTGACCAACCCGCGGACCGTCCGCCGGGAGAACCCCGACACGGCCGCGCAGATCCTGACCGAGATGGCCGACGCCGTCTCCGCGGCGACCGGCCGCGACCGGCAGGAGCTGGTGGACGAGCTGAACGCCGACCGCGGGTACGTCGTGCTGGCCGAGTACGTCGACCCGGAGGTCGCCCGCACCCTCACCGACCGCTTCCACTACCTCGCCGCCGAGCACCGGGAGGAGCGCCAGTACCCGGGCGGGCCGCTGGCGTCGAGCATCGTCGGGTTCTCCCGCTGGGACGCCGGCGACGGGCGCATCGTCGGCCGCGAGGGACTGGAGAGCTCCCAGGACAACGTCCTCATGGGGTCGCCGGGCCTGCGGGTCGTGGACCAGGCGATGGGGAGCGAGACGGAGATCCCGGGCAGCACGCAGTTCGAGCGGCCCGTCGTGCCCGGCTCCGACCTGCTGCTCACCCTCGACTCCGACCTGCAGCACACCGTGCAGCGGGTGCTGGGCGAGGCGGTGGCCCGCACCGGCGCCGGTCCCACCTCGGCCGCCGTGGTGCTGGACGTGCCCACCGGGCAGGTCCTGGCCCTGGCCAACGGGGGCGACCCCGACCGGACCACGGGCAACGGGGGCGGCAACCCGGCCGTCACCAGCCCGTTCGAGCCCGGCTCGGTCAACAAGATCGTGACGATGGCGGCCGCGCTGGAGCACGGCGTCGCCCGCCCCGACGAGGTGCTGTCGGTGCCGGGCAGCATCGAGGTGGCCGACCGCCGGATCCGCGACGCCTGGCCGCACGGCGTCGAGGAGTACACGCTGACCGGGGTGCTGGCCAAGTCGTCCAACGTGGGCACGCTCATGATGGCCCAGCGGGTCGGCGAGGACCGCTGGTCGGACATGCTGTCGCGGTTCGGGGCGGGGGAGCGGACCGGGGTGGGCCTGCCCGGGGAGAGCGCCGGGTCGGTCCCGGCCCGCGAGACCTGGTCGGGCACGACGTTCGGCAACCTGCCGATCGGCCAGGGCCTGTCGATGACGGTGCTGCAGATGGCCGGCATGTACCAGGCCGTGGCCAACGACGGCGTGCGGATCCCGCCGCGGATCGTGGCCGGCACCGTCGGCCCGGACGGCGCGCTCACCCCGGCGCCCGCCCCGGAGCCGGTGCGGGTGGTGTCCCCGCAGACCGCGGCCGAGCTGCGCACGATGCTGCAGGCCGTCGTGCAGGACGAGCGCGGCCAGCGCGGCACCGGCTACCAGGCCGCCGTCCCCGGCTACCGGGTGGCGGGCAAGACCGGCACCGCGCAGCAGGTCGACCCGGACTGCGCCTGCTACGTCCGCGGCACCTACTGGATCACCTTCGCCGGCCTGTTCCCCGCCGAGGACCCCCGCTACGTCGTCGGGATCATGCTCGACGCCCCGGCGGGCGGCGCGAGCGCGGCGCCGCTGTTCCACGACATCGCCGCCTACCTCGGGCAGCGCGAGCGGATCCCCGTGACCCCCGACCCGGCCCCGGTGCAGACGCTCCAGCTCCCGTGACCCCGCGACCGGCGGCGCGCCGGGGCGGTCCGCGCACCGCGCCGACGCCGGCGCACGGTGCAGCCTGCGCGAGCGGCTGCGGGGTGCGCGGAGGACCGGACGGTGCGCGGCCCGGGTGATCGTCGCTCCGGTGCGGCACCGGCCGCGGACGGCCGCCCGCTCACCGGATCGACGATCATGGCGCGACCGCGGCCGGGCCGCCTGCGCGGGGCGAAAGGGACCGCGCCCCACCCGCGCGGGGACCGGGCGGGACGTCGCCCACCGGTCGGGTGCGGACGGTGACTGGAGCGGGGGGCCGCGGGGGCCGTGGGACCCCGTCCCGGCCGCGTCGCGGTGCGACCGGAGCCGGCCCGGGGACGGCCACCGGCGCCCGCGCGAGCGCCCCGTCCGGGCCCCCGCGGACGGCCCGCGCCGGCCGGTCCCCCCGCGACGACCGGTGGCGCTCGTCCGGTCGGGGGTGCGCAGGTGCGCAGGAGGGCGCCGCGGTGACCGCCGGTAGCCTCCCCCCGTGCCGCACGTGAGCCCGACGCCCGAGCCGGGGGGCGCGTCCCCGACCCCCGGGGACGCCCCGCTCCGCCCGGACCCCGCCGGCCCGGCCGGCCCGGCGCCCGTCGCCCTGGAGGCCCTCGCCGCGCGCACCGGCACCGCCCCGCCCGCGCCCGCGACGTCCCCGTCCGGGGCGCCGGTGACCGGGGTGGCGGTGACCGGGGTGGCGGTGACCGGGGTGGCGGTGACCGGGGTGACGCTGCGCGCCGCCGAGGTGCGGCCGGGCGACCTGTTCGCCGCGCTGCCCGGCTCCCGCGCCCACGGCGCCGACTTCGCCGCGCAGGCCCTCGCCGCCGGCGCCGTCGCCGTCCTCACCGACCCCGAGGGGGCGGCGCGGCCGGCGCTCGCGGGCGTGCCGGTGCTCGTCCACCCGCGCCCGCGCGAGGTGCTGGGCGCGGCCGCGGCGCTGGTCTACGGCGACCCCACGACCGACCTGCGCGTCCTGGGCGTCACCGGCACCAGCGGCAAGACGACGGTGGCGCACCTGCTGGAGGCGGGGCTCGCGGCCGCCGGCCGGACCACGGGCCTGATCGGCACGGTCGGCACGCGGATCGGCGACCGGCTGCTGCCCACCGGGTTCACCACCCCGGAGGCGCCGGACCTGCAGGCCCTGTTCGCCGTGATGCGGCAGGCCGGCGTCACGGACGTCGCGATGGAGGTCTCCAGCCACGCCCTGGCCCTGGGCCGGGTGGCGGGTACGCGCTTCGCCGTGGGCGCCTTCACCAACCTGTCGCAGGACCACCTGGACTTCCACCGCGACATGGACGACTACTTCGAGACCAAGGCGCGCCTGTTCGACGGGTGGGCGGAGCGGGCGGTCGTCTGCGTCGACGACGCGTGGGGGCAGCGGCTCGCCGCCCGCGTCCCGGGCGTGGTCACGGTGAGCAGCACGGGCGTCCCGGCCGACTGGCGGGCCGTGGACGTGCGCACGGACGCCGACGGGGCCCAGACCGGCACCGTGCTCGTCCCGGACGGCGCGGCGGTGCCGCTGCGGCTGGCGCTGCCCGGGGCGTTCAACGTCGCCAACGCGCTGGTGGCCCTGGCCGTGCTGGACGCCGCCGGCGTGCCGGTGCGCCCGGCCGCGGCCGCGCTGGCCGGGGTCGGCGTGCCGGGCCGGATGCAGCGCGTCGAGCAGGGGCAGCCCTTCCTCGCCGTCGTCGACTACGCCCACAAGCCCGCCGCGGTCGCCGCCCTGCTCGACGCGCTGCACTCGCAGGTGCCCGGCCGGCTGATCACCGTGCTGGGCTGCGGCGGCGACCGCGACCGGGGCAAGCGCCCGCTCATGGGGGCCGCCGCGGCCGCCCGGTCGGCGCTGCTCGTGGTCACCGACGACAACCCCCGCACCGAGGACCCCGCCGCGATCCGCGCCGCGGTGCTGGCGGGCGCCTGCGCCGAGCCGGGCCGCGGCGAGGTGGCGGAGATCGGCGACCGGCGCGCCGCGATCGCCGCGGCCGTGGCGCGGGCGCGCCCCGGGGACGCGGTCGTCGTGGCGGGCAAGGGCCACGAGACGGGCCAGGAGGTCCAGGGCGTGAAGCACCCCTTCGACGACGCCGCCGAGCTGGCTGCGGCGATCGCCGTCCACGCGGTGGTGGGGCGGTAGTGCGACCCCGCACCCTGGCCGACGTCGCGGCCGTCACGGGCGGGCGCCTGCACCGCACCGACGGCACGCCCGTCGTCACGGCCGTCGAGTTCGACACCCGTGCGATAGCTCCGGGCGGGCTGTTCCTCGCCCTGCCCGGCGAGCGCGTCGACGGGCACGACTTCGCCGCCGCCGCGCTGGCCGCGGGCGCGGCCGGCGTGCTCGCCGCGCGCCCGGTCGACGCCCCCGCCGTGCTCGTCCCGCCCGCCCCGGGCGGCACCGGCACCTACCTCGCCGCGCACGACCCGCACGGCCACGGCGCCGCCGTCCTGGCCGCGCTGGCCCGGCTCGCGGGCGACGAGCTGGCGGGCCGGCCCGGCCTGACCGTCGTCGGCGTGACCGGCAGCTCCGGCAAGACCTCCACCAAGGACCTGCTCGCCACCGTCCTCGCCCCGCTGGGGGAGACAGTGGCCCCGCCCGGGTCGTTCAACAACGAGCTGGGCCTGCCCTGGACCGCGCTGCGCACCGGCGCCGGCACCCGGCACCTGGTGCTGGAGTACTCCGCGCGCGGGGTCGGCCACATCGCCGCCCTGGCCGCCGCCGTCCCGCCCCGGATCGGGGTGGTGCTCAACGTCGGGCGCGCCCACCTGGGCGAGTTCGGCAGCCGCGAGGCCATCGCCCGGGCGAAGGGCGAGCTGGTGGAGGCCCTCGACGCCGACGGCGTCGCCGTCCTCAACGCCGACGACCCGCTCGTGGCGGCCATGGGCATCCGCACCGCCGCGCGGGTGGTGCTCACGGGGCGCCACCCGAACGCGCACGTCCGCGCCGAGGACGTCCAGCTCGTCGCCGGCCGGCCCGCCTTCACCCTCGTCGGACCGGGCGGGAGCGCCCGGGTGGCGCTGCGCCTGGTCGGCGACCACCACGTCGGCAACGCGCTGTCCGCCGCCGCCGTCGCGCTGGAGCTGGGCGGGACCGTCGAGGGCGTCGCCGCCGCGCTGACCACCGCCGCGCCCGCGTCGCGCTGGCGCATGGAGGTCACCGACCGGGCCGACGGCGTCACGGTCGTCAACGACGCCTACAACGCCAACCCCGAGTCGGTGCGCGCCGCGCTCGGCGCGCTGGAGTCCCTCGGCGCCGGCCGGCGCACCTGGGCCGTGCTGGGCCGCATGGCCGAGCTGGGCGAGGACTCCGCCGCCGCCCACGCCGAGGTGGCCGCGTTCGCCCGCGAGCGCGGCGTCGCGCGGCTGGTGGCCGTGGGCGCCCCCGAGTACGGCGCGGACGTCGACGTCCCCGACGTCGCCGCCGCCCTGGAGCTGCTGCGCGCCGAGCTGGCGCCCGGGGACGCGGTGCTGGTCAAGGCGTCCCGCTCCGCGGGGCTCGAGCGGCTGGCCGCGGGCCTGCTGGAGGGGGAGAAGTGAGGGGCGTGTTCATCGCCGCCGGCGTGGCGCTGGCGGTGTCGATCCTGCTCACCCCGTACCTGATCCGCTTCTTCGGGCGGCAGGGCTTCGGCCAGGAGATCCGCGCCGAGGGCCCGCAGAGCCACCAGGCCAAGCGGGGCACGCCGACGATGGGCGGCGTCGCGATCCTGCTCGCGATCTGGATGGGCTACCTCGCCGCGCACGTGTTCACCGGGCTGCCGGTCACCCCCTCGGCGCTGCTGGTGCTGTTCCTGACCACCGCGCTGGGCGTCGTCGGGTTCCTCGACGACTTCATCAAGATCCGGCGGCAGCGCAACCTCGGGCTGAACAAGACCTCCAAGCTGGTCGGCCAGCTCGTCACCGCGCTGGTGTTCGCGATCCTCGGGATCCGCCTGAGCACCGGCGACGGGCTCACCCCGGCGAGCACCAACCTGTCGTTCGTCCGCGACATCACGGTGCTGAGCTTCGGGGTCGTCGGCTTCGTCGTGTTCGCCTACTTCGTCATCGCGGCCTGGTCCAACGCCGTCAACCTCACCGACGGCCTCGACGGGCTCGCCGCCGGCACCGCGGCGATGGTGCTGGCCACCTACGTGATCATCGCGTTCTGGCAGTTCCGCAACGCCTGCGCGATCGACGCGGCGCCGGGCTGCTACCAGGTGCCCGACCCGCTCGACGTCGGGATCGTCGCCGCGGCGGCGATGGGCGGCTGCATCGGGTTCCTGTGGTGGAACGCCGCCCCGGCGCGGATCTTCATGGGCGACACCGGCTCGCTGGCCCTGGGCGGGCTGATCGCCGGGCTGTCCATCGTGACCCGCACCGAGCTGCTGCTGGTCGTCATCGGCGGGGTGTTCGTCGTGGAGGCGCTGTCGGTGGCGCTGCAGATCGTGGTCTTCCGCACCAGCGGGCGGCGGCTGTTCCGGATGGCCCCGTTCCACCACCACTTCGAGCTGGCCGGCTGGGCCGAGACGACGGTGATCATCCGGTTCTGGCTGCTCGCGGCGATGTGCGCCGCCCTGGGCCTGGGCCTGTTCTACAGCGAGTGGCTCACCGCCAGCGAAGGGCTGTGACGGTGCACCCCGACCGGCTGCGCGGGGCGCGCGTCGTGGTGGCCGGGGCCGGGGTGTCCGGGCTGGCCGCGGCGCGGGCGCTGCTCGACCTCGGGGCGCTGGTCACCGTCACCGACGCCCGCCCCGAGGCCCTGACCGACCTCCCCGACGGCGCCGTGCCCGGCGCCGAGTCCGACCCCCTGCCCGAGGGGGTGCGGCTGGTCGTCACCGGGCCGGGCCGCCGCCCGGACCACCCCCTGACCCGCGCCGGCGTGCCCGTGGTGGGGGAGACCGAGCTGGCCTGGTGGCTCTCGGCCGCCGCGCCCGAGCCCCCGGCGTGGCTGGTCGTCACCGGGACCAACGGCAAGACCACCACCACCGAGATGCTGGCCGCGGTCCTGCACGCCGCCGGCCTGGACGCCGTGGCCTGTGGCAACATCGGCTTCCCCGCCGTCGACGCCGTGCGGGCCGGGCACCGTGTCCTGGCGTGCGAGCTGTCGAGCTTCCAGCTGCACTGGTCGCCCTCGGTCGTGCCCGCGGCCGGCTGCGTGCTCAACGTCGCCGAGGACCACCTCGACTGGCACGGCTCGATGGCCGCCTACGCCGCGGCGAAGGCGCGGGCGCTGACCGGCCCGGTCGCCGTGGCCGGGGTGGACGACGCGCCCGCCGCCGCGCTGCTGGCCGCGGCCCCCGCCCCCCGCCGGGTCGGGGTGACGACCGGGCCCCCCGCCCCGGGGCAGCTCGGCGTCGTCGACGGGGTGCTGGTCGACCGGGCGTTCGGGGACGGGGCCGACGGGGACGGGGTCGAGCTGCTCGACGCCGCCGCGGTCCGGCCGGCCGGGCCGCCCGGCGTCACCGACGCGCTCGCCGCCGCGGCGCTGGCCCGCGCCCACGGCGTCGGCGCCGGCGCGGTGCGGGCCGCGCTCACCGCGTTCCGGCCCGGCCGCCACCGCGCCGAGGTCGTCGGGGTGCGCGGCGGCGTCGTGTTCGTCGACGACTCGAAGGCCACCAACCCGCACGCCGCCGCCGCGTCGCTGGCCGCCGCGGCCGGGCCGGTCGTCTGGATCGCCGGCGGGCTGCTCAAGGGCGCGTCGGTGGACGGGCTCGTGGCCGCGCAGGCGCACCGCCTGCGGGCCGCCGTCGTCATCGGCGCGGACCGGGGCGCGCTCACCGCGGCGCTCGCGCGACACGCGCCGGATGTCCCCGCCGTGGAGGTGGAGCCGGGTGACGATGGGGTCATGACCCGTGCCGTCGCCGAGGCCGTCCGCCTCGCCCGACCGGGCGACGTGGTGCTGCTCGCGCCGGCCGCCGCGTCGATGGACCAGTTCCGCGACTACGCCGCCCGCGGCGACGCGTTCGCGGCGGCGGTGGCGGGGGTGCCCGGATGAGTACTCGGTCGCCGTCGCGGCCGGCGGCCCGGGCCCGGCCGGCCCGGACGGCGGTCGGGCGGGCGGGGTCGGCGCTGCAGCAGTGGCTCGCCCGCCCGCTGACCTCCCTGCACCTGGTGGTGGCCGTGTTCGGGCTGCTCACCGTGTTCGGGCTGGTGATGGTGCTCTCGGCGTCCTCGGCCCGCGCCTTCGTGGCCGGGGAGAACAGCTACGACGTGTTCCTGCGCCAGCTGGTGTTCTGCGTCCCCGGGCTGCTGGTGTTCTGGCTGGGGATGCGGCTGACGCCGCGCCGGCTGCGGGCCGTGGCCCCGGCGTCGCTCGTGCTCGGCATCGCCTCGCTGGTGGCGGTGCTGGTCGTGGGCACCGAGGTCGGCGGCTCGCAGGCGTGGATCCGGGTCGCCGGGGTGTCGGTGCAGCCGTCGGAGGCGGTGAAGGTCGCCCTGACCTTCTGGGGCGCGCACGTGCTCGTCGCCCGGCGCGCGGTGATGCACCGCTGGAAGTACGCGCTGTCGCCGGTGGTGCCGGTGGCGGGGGTCATCTGCGTGCTGCTCGTGCTGCAGCCCGACCTGGGCATGACCATCACGATGGGCATCGTGGTGCTCGCGCTGCTGTTCTTCGCGGGCGCCCCGGCCCGGCTGATGGCCGCGCTGCTGGCGGGCGCGGCGGGCGGGGCGCTCGTGCTCGGGCTCACCGCCCCCTACCGGCTGGCGCGGATCACCTCCTTCCTGGGCGGCGGGGACGACTACCAGAAGGCGGGCTTCCAGGCCCGGCAGTCGCTCTACGCCCTGGCCGACGGCGGGCTGTTCGGCACCGGGCTGGGCAGCGGGCGCAGCAAGTGGAACTACCTGCCCAACGCCCACAACGACTTCATCTTCGCGATCATCGGCGAGGAGCTGGGGTTCGTCGGGGCGTTCGCCGTGCTGGCCCTGTTCGCCGTGCTCGCCTACACCGGCTTCCGCATCGCCGCCCGCAGCACCGACCCGTGGCTGCGCCTGGTCGTGGCCGTGTCCACCACCTGGCTCGTCGCCCAGGCCGCGATCAACATCGGCTACGTCGTGGGCCTGCTGCCCGTGACCGGCCTGCAGCTGCCGCTGATCTCCTCCGGCGGCACCTCCCTCGTCGTCACCATGTTCGTGTTCGGGGTGCTCGCCAACGCGGCGCGGCACGAGCCCGACGCGGTCGCCGTGCTGCGCGCCGCCCGCCGGCCGCGCTCGGGGTTCGCGAACCTGGTGCTGCCCCCCGTCCCGGAGCCCTACCGGGCCCCCGTCCACCGGCCCCCCGGCCGCGTCCGATGAGTGAAAGGTGAGATGAGCTACTCCGTCGTCGTCGCGGGCGGGGGGAGCGCCGGGCACATCGAGCCCGCGCTGGCCCTCGCCGACGCCGTCCGCCGCCTCGCCCCGGACGCCCGCGTCACCGCGCTGGGCACCGAGCGCGGGCTGGACACCGCCCTGATCCCCGCCCGCGGCTACCCGCTGGAGCTGATCCCGCCGGTGCCGCTGCCGCGCCGGCCCAGCGCCGACCTGCTGCGCCTGCCCGGCCGGGTCCGCACCGCCGTGGGCCGCGTCCGCGAGGTGCTGCGCGGCGTGGACGCCGACGTCGTCGTCGGGTTCGGCGGCTACGTCGCCCTGCCCGCCTACCTCGGGGCCCGCGGCCGGGTCCCGATCGTCGTGCACGAGGCCAACGCCCGCGCGGGCCTGGCCAACAGGGTCGGCGCCCGGTTCGCCGCCCGCGTCGTCGCGGCCGTCCCCGGCAGCGGCCTGCCCGGCGCGCAGGTGCTCGGCATCCCGCTGCGCCGCGCCGTCACCGCCCTGGACCGCCCCGCGCTGCGGGCGCAGGCCCGCGCGCACTTCGGGCTGCCCGCCGACGGGCCGGTGCTGCTGGTGTTCGGCGGCTCCCAGGGGGCGCGCACGCTCAACACGGCGCTGGCCGCCGCGCTGCCCGGGCTGGCCCACTCGTGCGTCGCGGTGCTGCACGCGCACGGCCGCGGGGGCGCGCCCGCCGACCCGGCGCCCGGCTACGTGCCGCTGCCCTACATCGACGAGATGCACCTGGCCTACGCGGCGGCCGACGCCGTCCTCGGGCGGGCCGGGGCCATGACCGTCGCCGAGGTGTCCGCGGTGGGGCTGCCCGCGGTGTACGTGCCCCTGCCGCACGGCAACGGTGAGCAGGCCCTCAACGCCGGCCCGGTCGTCGCGGCCGGGGGCGGCGTGCTGGTCCCCGACGCCGAGCTCACCGGCGACCGCGTGCTCGCCGAGCTGCTGCCGCTGCTCACCGACCCCGCCCGGCTGGCCGCGATGGGCGCCGCGGCGCGCGCGTCCGGGCACGCCGACGCCGACGAGCGCCTGGCCCGCCTCGTGCTGGAGGTGGCGGGCGGATGACCCCGACGGCGACCCACCCGGTGGTGCTGCACGACCGCGTCCACCTCGTCGGCATCGGCGGGGCCGGCATGAGCGGCATCGCCCGGATCCTGCTGGCCCGCGGCGCGGAGGTGTCCGGCTCCGACGCCAAGGACTCCCGCACGGTGCTCGCCCTGCGGACGCTGGGGGCGCGGGTGGAGGTCGGTCACGACGCCGCGCACCTGCCCGCCGCCCCGGCCACCGTCGTCGTGTCCTCGGCGATCCGGCCCACCAACCCCGAGCTCGCCGCGGCCCGGGAGCGCGGCCTGGACGTCGTGCACCGCGCCCAGGCCCTCGCGGCCCTCACGGTCGGGCACCGGCTGGCCGCCGTCACCGGCACCGCCGGGAAGACCTCCACCACCTCGATGCTCACCGTCGCCGCCCAGCACGCCGGGCTCGACCCCTCGTTCGCCATCGGCGGCGACCTCGCCTCCTCGGGGTCGGGGGCGCACGCCGGCGGCGGGGACGCGTTCGTGGTGGAGGCCGACGAGAGCGACGCGTCGTTCCTGGCCTTCGCCCCCGACGTCGCCGTCGTGACCAACCTGGAGCCCGACCACCTCGACCACTACGGCACCGCGCAGGCCTACACCGCCGCCTTCGACGCCTTCACCGGGCGGATCGCCCCGGGCGGGCTGCTCGTCGTCTGCGCCGACGACCCCGGCTCGGCCGCCCTGGGCGACCGCGCCGCCGCGCGCGGGCTGCGGGTGCAGCGCTACGGCCACGGGGACGGCGGCCACGCGCAGCTCGTGGACTTCCGCCCCGACGGGCCCGGCGCGCGGGTCGTGCTGCGCCACGGCGGCGCGGAGCACCGGCTGCGCCTGGCCGTGCCCGGCGAGCACATGGCGCTCAACGCCCTGGCCGCGCTGCTGGCCGGGGTGGAGCTGGGCGGGGCACCCGACCGCCTGCTCGCCGGCCTGGCCGCGTTCGACGGGGTGCGGCGGCGCTTCGAGTTCAAGGGCCGCGCCGGCGGCGTCGCGGTGTACGACGACTACGCCCACCACCCGGCGAAGGTCGCGGCCCAGCTGCGCGCGGCGCGCCAGGTCGTGGCGGGCACCGGTCGGGTCGTCGTCGCCTTCCAGCCGCACCTGTACTCCCGCACCGCCGACTTCGCCGCCGACTTCGGCCGCGCCCTGGGCCTGGCCGACGAGGTCGTGGTGCTCGACGTGTTCGGCGCGCGCGAGGACCCCGTGCCCGGCGTGACCGGCGCGCTCGTCGCCGACGCCGTGCCGCTGCCGGCCGGGCGGGTGCGGTTCGTGCCCGGGCTGTCCGACGTGCCCGGGGCCGTCGCGGACGTGGCCCGCCCCGGCGACCTGGTGATCACGATGGGGGCGGGCGACGTCACCGTCCTCGGGCCCGAGGTGCTGCTGGAGCTGGAGCGGCGGGGATGAGCCCGGCGACGACCGGGGCGACGGCCCGCACCGCCCGCACGACGACCCGGGCGGCGGGCCGGCGGCCGGCGCGGGGGACGGGCCGCGAGCGGGCCCGCCCGCCGCTCCCGCCCGTCTACCGCCGCCGCCGGGCGGTCGCCGCCGTCGTCGCCCTCCTCGCGCTGCTCGCCCTGCTCGGGCTCGTGGTCCGGCTGGTCGTGTGGGACTCGGGGATGTTCGCCGTGCAGGGCGTGCGGGTGACCGGGCTGGCCGTCGTGGCCGAGGCGGACGTCCTCGCCGCCGCGGCGGTGCCCCCCGGCACCGCGCTGGCCGCCGTGGACACCGCCGGGATCGCCTCCCGGGTCGCCGCCCTGCCCGGGGTGGCCGTCGCGGAGGTGGGGCGGGCCTGGCCCGGCACCGTGACCGTGGCCGTCACCGAGCGGGCGCCCGTGGCCGTCACCGACACCGCGGAGGGGCCGCTGCCGGTCGACGCGGCCGGCGTGGTCTACCGCGGCGCGGTGCCCCCGGGGGTGCCCCGGCTGCTGTTCCCCGCCGCGCCCGACGACCCGGCCACGGGGGCCGCGCTGGCCGTCCTCGCGGCGCTGCCGGACGGGCTGCGCGGCGAGGTCACCACCGTCGACGTCACCGTGGGTGGGGGCGTCCCGCAGGTCGAGCTGGGGCTCACCGACGACCGCCGGGCCCGGTTCGGGACGGCCGAGCGGGCCGCCGAGAAGGCGTCCGTGCTGGTCGTGCTGCTGACCCAGGAGGGGCGGGTGTACGACGTGTCCAGCCCGGAGCTGCCCACCGTACGATCCTAGATCGACCCGGTCGAGGCCGCCCGGTCACGCGGCGCGCCTGCTGGACCGCGCCCACCCCGGCACCTAGCGTGCGACGCACCGGGAGCACACCCCCGGTTTTCGAGGAGAGGGACCGCGCATGACGCCCCCGCACAACTACCTGGCCGTGATCAAGGTCGTCGGCATCGGTGGCGGCGGGGTCAACGCCGTCAACCGCATGATCGAGGTGGGCCTCAAGGGCGTCGAGTTCATCGCGGTGAACACCGACGCGCAGGCCCTGCTCATGTCCGACGCCGACGTCAAGCTCGACATCGGCCGCGAGCTCACCCGGGGCCTCGGCGCCGGGGCCAACCCCGAGGTCGGCCGCAAGGCCGCCGAGGACCACCGCGAGGAGATCGAGGAGGTCCTCAAGGGGGCCGACATGGTCTTCGTCACCGCGGGGGAGGGCGGCGGCACCGGCACCGGCGGCGCCCCCGTCGTCGCCGCGATCGCCCGCAAGCTCGGCGCGCTGACCATCGGCGTGGTCACCCGGCCCTTCACCTTCGAGGGGCGCCGCCGCGCCGGGCAGGCCGAGGACGGCATCACGGCGATGCGCAACGAGTGCGACACGCTGATCGTCATCCCCAACGACCGGCTCCTGCAGCTCGGCGACGTCGGCGTCTCGCTGATGGACGCCTTCCGCTCCGCGGACGAGGTGCTGCTCTCCGGTGTCCAGGGCATCACCAACCTGATCACCACCCCCGGTCTGATCAACCTGGACTTCGCCGACGTCAAGTCGGTGATGTCGGGCGCCGGGTCGGCCCTGATGGGCATCGGCTCCTCCCGCGGGGAGGGCCGGGCCGTGCAGGCCGCGGGCAAGGCGATCAACTCGCCGCTGCTGGAGGCGTCGATGGACGGCGCCCAGGGCGTGCTGCTGTCCATCGCCGGCGGGTCGGACCTCGGCCTGTTCGAGATCAACGAGGCCGCGTCGCTGGTCCAGGAGGCCGCGCACCCCGAGGCCAACATCATCTTCGGCACGGTGATCGACGACTCGCTGGGCGACGAGGTGCGGGTCACCGTCATCGCCGCCGGGTTCGACGCCGGCGGCCCCACGCACAAGAAGCTCGACCCCGTGGCGTTCGGCCGGGAGACCCGCAGCGCCGGGACCGTCGCGCCGGGCGTCAGCGGGTCCACGGGGCCGGCGGCGTCCGCGCCGGCGCCGGAGGCGCCCGCCCCGCCCGCGGGCAACGGGTACGTCCCGCCGCCCCACGGGTCCCACCAGGCCGGGGTGCTGCCGCCCGCCGCGGGCGGGGGCTTCACGCCGCCCGCCCCGCGCGCGCCCGACTCGCCGCGCCTGGAGCCGCACCGCGACGGGCCCCGCTCGGAGTCCCTGCGGTCCGAGGCCCTGCGCTCGGAGGCCCTGCGCCCGGAGTCCGGTCGCCCGGAGACCGGGCGGGTCGAGCCGGGGCGCCCGGAGGCCGGGTCCGCCGAGCCGGTCGCCGAGCGGACGCTGCCGGCGCACACCGTGCAGGCCGCGGACTTCGACGACGACGTCGACGTGCCGCCGTTCATGAAGCGCTGATCCCGGGCCGCTGATCCCGGGGCACCGGTCCGGGGCGCCGGCGCCCCGGGCGGTGCGGGAGCGCCGCGTCGGGCAGGCTGGTCACCGGGCCGGTGGCCGTCCGGCCCCGGCCCGGCGCGGGAGCGGAGGAACGACGTGGCGGGGCGCGCGCGGCGGGTGGTCACCACCCGGGCGGGAGGCCGGTCGACCGGCCGGTACGACAGCTTCAACCTCTCCACCGGGGTCGGGGACGACCCGGCGGCGGTGCGCGCCAACCGGGCGCGGACCGTCCGCGAGCTCGGTGTGCCGGTGGTGTTCCTCGAGCAGGTGCACGGCACCCGGGTGGCCGCGGTCGACGCCGTGCCCGCACCGGGCGAGCCCGACCGCCCGGGGTGCGACGCCGCCGTGACCGCGGTGCCGGGCGTCGCGCTGGCCGTCCTGGCCGCCGACTGCGTCCCCGTGCTGCTGGCCGACCCCGGGGCCGGGGTGGTCGGGGCGGCGCACGCGGGCCGGGTCGGGGCGGCCGCGGGCGTGCTGCCCGCCGTGCTCGACGCGATGACCGGCCTCGGCGCCCGCCCCGGGTCGGTGGAGGTGCTGCTCGGCCCGGCGGTGTGCGGGCGCTGCTACGAGGTGCCGGCCGCGATGCGCGCCGAGGTGGACGCGGCCCTGCCCGGCAGCGCGTCGGTCACCCGGCGCGGCACGCCGGGGCTGGACCTGCGCGCGGGGCTGCACCGCCAGCTCGTCGCGCTGGGGGTCGGACGCATCGGCGCGGACCCCCGCTGCACCGCGGAGTCGCCCGACCTCTACAGCCACCGCCGCGCCACGGCCGAGGGCACCGCCCCCACCGGTCGCCAGGCCGCGCTGACCTGGATCGAGACCGCGGGCCGCCGCCCCGCCGCCGGCCGCCGCGGCGGCCCGGCCGGGGCCGGGCGGTGACCGGCCCGGACCGGCGGGCGGAGCTGGCGCAGCGCCTGGCCGCGGTCCGCGCGCGCATCGCCGCCGCCTGCGCCGCCGCGGGGCGCCGCCCCGACGACGTCGCCCTGCTCGCCGTCACGAAGACCGTGCCCGCCTCCGACGTCGTGCTCCTGCTGGACCTCGGGCTCACCGCGTTCGGCGAGAACCGGGTCCAGGAGGCCGGTGCGAAGGCGGCCGAGGTCGCCGCCGCCCGCCCGGGCGCCCGGTGGCACCTCGTGGGCGGGTTGCAGCGGAACAAGGCGCGTGCCGCCGAGCGCTGGGCCGATCGGGTGGAATCGGTGGACTCCGTGCGGTTGGCCGACGCCCTGGACGCCGCCGTCCGGCGCAGGCTCGACACCGGTGACCGCGAGCGGCCACTCTCCGTGCTCGTCCAGTACAGCGTCGACGGGGACCCGGACCGGGGCGGGGTGCCGGCGGCCGACCTGCTCCCGCTCGCCGAGCACGTCGCCTCCTGCGCCGGGCTGCAGCTCGACGGCCTCATGGCCGTGGCGCCGCTCGGCGCCGATCCGGACCGCGCCTTCGCCGACGTCGCCGCGGCGGCCGGACGCCTGCGCGCCGCGTTCCCGCAGGCCAGGACCCTGTCCGCCGGGATGAGCGGGGACCTCGAGGTCGCGATCGGGCACGGTTCGGACGTGGTGCGTGTCGGAACGGCCCTTGTGGGGGAACGACCGTTAATCTCGCGCTGATCGCCGCCGGGCTCGGAGGACGGTCGGGGGCGGTCTGCGGTGTCGACGATGGGAGCTCGTCCATGAGCGCGATGTACCGGCTGAAGGCGTACTTCGGCATGGTCCCGGCCGAGGAGATGGCCGAGTACGCGGACACCGCCGCCGAGGACCACGCCGACCAGCACGCGGACCACCGCGCCGACCGGTTCGCCTACGACCGGTACCCCGGCGAGCGCGCCCCGCGCCGCGACCGCGGCGACTGGGACGACCGCTTCCACTACGGCGACGAGGAGGCGCCCGAGCGCCCCCGGGTCGGCGAGGAGTGGGAGCGCCGCTCGTCGGCGCGCCAGGAGGCGTCGCGGGGGTCCTCCGGGCCGCCGGCCGGCCTCGTCCGCGGCGCGCTCGCCGTCGACCCCGACGCGGTGCCCCGGCCGGTGCCGGCGCCCGCCCTGGCCCCGGTGCCGACCGCCGTCCCGGAGCAGCGCGACCGGCCGGCGACCCCCGCCACCCGGATCACCACGCTGCAGCCGGCCAGCTACAAGGAGGCGCGGACGATCGGCGAGCACTACCGCGAGGGCCAGCCGGTGATCATGAACCTCACCGAGCTGGACGCCGCGGACGCCAAGCGGCTCGTCGACTTCGCCGCCGGGCTCGCGTTCGCCCTCCGCGGGTCGATCGACAAGGTCACCAACCGGGTGTTCCTGCTCACTCCCGCGGACGTCGAGGTGTCGGCCGACGACGCCCGCCGGATCGCCCAGCGCAGCGTCCTGCGACCCGACTGAGCGACGGCGCCGGCGGCCCGGGCGCGCGGGGCGCCGCGGGCCCTGCCGGCGGACCCGGCCGGCGGTCGCGACGCGCGGCGCCGGGCCGGGGCTGACCTGGCAGGATGGTGCTGTGCCCCTCGCGATCCAGTACGTCCTGTACTACCTGCTGTTCCTGTTCTGGCTGCTGCTCGTGGCCCGCATCGTGGCCGAGCTCGTGCGCAGCTTCGCCCGCCAGTGGGTGCCGGCCGGGGCGAGCGCGGTCGCGCTGGAGCTCGTCTTCACCGCCACCGACCCGCCCGTGAAGACGTTGCGGAGAGTGATCCCCGTCGTCCGCATCGGAGGCGTAGGACTGGACCTGTCGATTATGGTTCTGCTGTTGGTCGTGTTCATACTGATGAACGTCGTCCAACCGACACCGGTGTGAGCCCCAGTCACCCGGTTTCGCCGCCGAGGACTGCATGAGGTGATCCGATGCCGCTGACTCCCGCCGACGTCCACAACGTCGCCTTCAGCAAACCCCCGATCGGGAAGCGGGGGTATAACGAGGACGAGGTCGATGCCTTCCTCGACCTGGTCGAGGCCGAGCTGGCCCGACTGATCGAGGAGAACGAGGACCTGCGCGAGCAGGTCTCCGAGCTCGACCAGCGCCTGGGCAACGCCCAGGCCGACCTGGAGGAGGCGCGGTCGCGTCCGCCGGTGGCGTCCGCCGCCGTGTCGCCGCCGACCCAGGCGATCCGGCCCGTCGAGCAGCCGCAGATGCGGCCGCAGGCGGAGCCGCCGATGCGGGCCATGGCGCCGCCCCCGCAGCAGGCGGCGGAGAGCACGGGCGACCACCACGTGCAGGTCGCCAAGGTGCTGAGCATGGCCCAGGAGATGGCCGAGCGCCTCACCTCCGAGGCCAAGTCCGAGGCCGACACGATGCTCGGCGACGCGCGCAGCAAGTCCGAGCAGCTGCTGTCGGAGGCCCGCTCCAAGTCCGACAGCCTGGTCAACGACGCCCGCTCGCGGGCCGAGACCATGCTCAACGACGCCCGGACCCGCGCCGAGACCCTCGAGCGGCAGTCCCGGGACAAGGCCGCCACGCTGGTCGGCGACGCCGAGCGCAAGCAGAACGAGATCATCGGCAGCATCACGCGCGAGAAGACCGTGCTCGAGAAGAAGATCGACGAGCTGCGGACCTTCGAGCGCGAGTACCGCACCCGGCTCAAGACCTACCTGGAGTCGCAGCTGCGCGACCTGGAGGGCCGCGGTTCCGCCGCTCCGGGCGACAGCCGCGGAGGCGCCCGCGACACCGGGTACGCCGCCACCGGGTACGGCCAGCGCGCCGACGCGGGCAGCTGACCACCGGCGCCGATCCGGCGGCGCGGCCCCCGGGCCCGCGCCGCCGCAGAGGGAGTGAGCAGTGCCCCTGCTGCTGGTCCTGATCCTCGTCCTGATCGCCTTCGGGCTGCTGCTGGTCGGGTTCCTCACCAGCAACGCCCAGCTGGCGTGGGTGTCGGTGCTGGTCAGCGTGGCCGCGTTCATCGTGCTCGTCGTCGACGCCCTCCAGCGCCGCGCTGCGGTGCGGGCGGGCGACGAGGTCCGCCCGCCGTCGGACGACGCCGCCCCCGGCGCGGACCGGGGCGTCCCGCCGGCGCCGTCCGCCCCCCGGGCGGTCCCACCCGGTGCTCGCGCGGGCGGGGCCCCGGAGCCGTTCCGGCCGGTCGCTCCCCGTCCGCTCGGTGCGCTCGACCCGGCCACCGAGGTCCTCCCCGTCGTCCGACCCGACGGCCGGGCCCGGATCGCCGACGCCGAGCGGACCGTCGTCATGCCGGTCGTGCGACCGTCCGGCTCTCCCTCCGCACCGCCCGGCGCTCCCGCCGCCGCCACTCCTTCGAGGGAATCGTCGTCACTCAGCGTGACCAAGACCGGGGCACCGCCGCCCGACGCGACGGTCGCCGTCCCGGCCGCCGGACCGGTCGGGGACGACGGGGGCCCGCCGCCCGGGGCGACCCGGGACGGGGCCCCGGACGACCCGGCGACCGCCACCGCACCGGCTCCCGGCACCGCCCCGGCGGAGGCCGCGGTCCCGCCGGTCGGGCGCGGGTCGTCGAGCCGACCCCCGGACGCCGAGCCGGCCGCGCCGCCGGACGGGGTGCCGCCGCCGTCCGACCCCGGTCCTCCCCGGGACTCCGGCCCGGCCGGACCCGACGCGACGGACGGGCCCGACGCCCCACCCGCCGACGCCCCGCCCGCCGACGCCCCGCCCGGGCGGAGGACGCCGGAGGTCGAGGCCCGGGCGCCCGGGACCGAGGAGGAGCCGCCGGTCGAACCGCCCGACGCCGACGCGGCCGCGCTCGTGGCCCGGCTGGAGGACGAGGTGCTCGTCATCGACGAGCGCCCGCGCTACCACGTGCCGGGCTGCCGCACGCTGCCCGCGGCGGCGGTCATCCCGCTGCCGGCGCGGGAGGCGGTCGAGCTCGGGTTCACCCCCTGCGGGTGGTGCACGCCGGACCGCTCGCTCGCCGCGCGGCACGCCCCCGCCCGCTCCTAGCCCCCGTCGGAACACCTCCTGGCGCCCCGGCGCTACCCTGGTCGGCACAGGCACCGATCCGGCCATCACCGGGGAGCCTCCGGAAGAAACGGGTCGCGCGCCGTCCCGGAGTAGAACCGGACGGGTGCGGCCCGTCACCGCCGCCGAACGAGTGGCCGTCGTCCCCGCACCGCGAGGCGCGGGGCGGCGGCAAGCGGGGTGGTACCGCGGTCGTCCGCAGGGGCGGTCGTCCCCGTGCAGGCACGCCACGAGCCGCACGAGGAGTCCCAGCATGACCAGCTACCCGACCGTCCCGCCGCACCCGTCGTTCCCCGCCCTGGAGCGGGAGGTGCTCGACTTCTGGGCCGCCGACGGCACGTTCGCCGCGTCCGTCGAGAACCGCGACGCCGGGGAGGACGGGGCGAACGAGTACGTCTTCTACGACGGCCCGCCCTTCGCCAACGGCCTGCCCCACTACGGGCACCTGCTCACCGGCTACGTCAAGGACGTGGTGCCGCGCTACCAGACGATGCGCGGCAAGCGCGTCGAGCGCCGGTTCGGCTGGGACACCCACGGCCTGCCGGCCGAGACCGAGACCGAGAAGCAGCTCGGGCTCAAGTCGAAGAAGGAGATCGACGAGCTGGGCGTGGCCGCGTTCAACGAGGCCTGCCGCGCGTCCGTGCTGCGCTACACCGACGAGTGGCGCGCCTACGTCACCCGCCAGGCCCGCTGGGTCGACTTCGACAACGACTACAAGACCCTCGACCTGGACTACATGGAGTCGGTCATGTGGGCCTTCAAGTCCCTGTGGGACAAGGGCCTGGTCTACCAGGGCTTCCGCGTGCTCTGGTACTGCTGGCACGACGGCACGCCCCTGTCGGCCACCGAGACGAAGATGGACGACGTCTACCTCGACCGGCAGGACCCCGCGGTCACCGTCGGGCTGGAGCTGCGGGCGCCCGGCACCGACCTGGACGGCGCCCGCGCCCTGATCTGGACCACCACGCCCTGGACCCTGCCGTCCAACCTGGCGATGGCCGTCAACCCTGACGTGGACTACGTCCTGCTGCGGTCGGGCGGGGAGCGCTACGTGCTCGCCGCGGCCCGCGTCGGCGCCTACGCGCGCGAGCTGGGCGAGTCCCCGGAGGTCCTGCGGACCTTCCCGGGCACCGAGCTGCTGGGGCTGTCCTACACCCCGCCGTTCGACTTCTTCGCCGGGTGGGAGAACGCGCACGTCGTGCTGGCGGCCGACTACGTCACCGTCGAGGACGGCACCGGCATCGTGCACATCGCGCCGGCCTTCGGCGAGGAGGACAAGGTCGTCACCGACGCGGCCGGGATCGAGGCCGTCGTCCCCGTCGGCACCGACGGCACGTTCGACTCCCGCGTCGCGCCGTACGAGGGCGTGCAGGTCTTCGACGCGAACGGCCTGATCATCCGGGACCTCAAGGAGGGGTCGAAGCCGTTCGTGCACGGCGTGCTGCTGCGCCACGAGACCTACGACCACCCCTACCCGCACTGCTGGCGCTGCGGCAACCCGCTCATCCAGCGCGCGGTGGACTCGTGGTTCGTGCAGGTCACGGCGTTCCGCGACCGCATGGTCGAGCTGAACAAGCAGATCACGTGGGTGCCCGAGCACGTCCGCGACGGCCAGTTCGGCAAGTGGCTGGAGGGCGCGCGCGACTGGGCGATCTCCCGCAACCGGTACTGGGGCAGCCCCATCCCGGTGTGGACGTCCGACGACCCGTCCCACCCCCGCACGGACGTCTACGGCTCGCTCGACGAGATCGAGCGCGACTTCGGGGTGCGCCCGACCGACCTGCACCGCCCCTACGTCGACGACCTGACCCGGCCCAACCCGGACGACCCGACGGGGCGCTCGACGATGCGCCGGGTGCCGGAGGTGCTCGACTGCTGGTTCGAGTCCGGCGCGATGCCGTTCGCGCAGGTGCACTACCCGTTCGAGAACCGCGACTGGTTCGAGCACCACTACCCGGGCGACTTCATCGTCGAGTACAACGGCCAGACCCGCGGCTGGTTCTACACGCTGCACGTGCTGGCCACGGCGCTGTTCGACCGCCCGGCGTTCCGCGACTGCGTGGCCCACGGCATCGTGCTGGGCGACGACGGCGCGAAGATGAGCAAGTCGCGGCGCAACTACCCGGACGTCAACGAGGTGTTCTCCCGGGACGGCTCGGACGCGATGCGCTGGTTCCTCATGTCCTCGCCCATCCTGCGCGGGGGCAACCTGGTCGTCACCGAGCAGGGCATCCGCGAGGGCGTGCGCCAGGCGGTGCTGCCGCTGTGGAACACCTGGAACTTCCTGTCGCTGTACGCACCGCGCCGCGGGGAGTTCCGCACGGACTCCGCGCACGTGCTCGACCGGTACGCGCTGGCCAAGACGGCGGCGCTCGTCGACGGGGTGACGGCGGCGCTGGACGGGCACGACATCGCCGGCGCCTGCGAGCAGGTGCGCGACCACGCCGAGACGCTCACCAACTGGTACGTGCGGCGCTCGCGCGACCGCTTCTGGGCCGGGGACGCCGACGCCGTCGACACCCTGCACACCGTGCTGGAGGTGACCGCCCGCGTCGCCGCGCCGCTGCTGCCGCTGGTCACCGAGAAGGTCTGGCAGGGGCTGACCGGCGGCCGGTCGGTGCACCTGGCCGACTGGCCCGCCGCCGACCTGCTCCCGCACGACGACGCGCTCGTCGCCGCCATGGACCGGGTGCGGCAGGTCGCCTCGGCGGCGCTGTCGCTGCGCAAGGCCCGCGGGCTGCGCGTGCGGCTGCCCCTGGCCCGGCTCGTCGTCGCCGCCCCCGACGCCGCGGCGCTCGCCCCGTTCGCCGACGTGCTGCGCGACGAGGTGAACGTCAAGGAGGTCGTGACCAGCACCGACGTGTCGGCCCACGGGCGGTTCGAGGTGGCCGTGAACGCCCGCGCCTGCGGCCCGCGCCTGGGCGGGGACACCCAGAAGGTGATCCGCGCGGTCAAGGCGGGGGAGTGGGAGCAGAACGCCGACGGCACCGTCACGGCCGGCGGGATCACCCTGCTGGTCGGGGAGTTCACCGAGAAGCTCGTCGCCACCGACCCGGCCGGCACGGCCGCGCTGCCCGGCTCCACCGGGCTGGTCGTGCTGGACACCGCGGTGACCCCCGAGCTGGCGGCCGAGGGCACCGCCCGCGACGTGGTCCGCGTCGTGCAGCAGGCCCGCCGCGACGCCGGCCTGGCGGTGGCCGACCGGATCGCGCTCGTCCTCGACGCCCCCGCCCCGGTCCTCGACGCCGCGCGCGCGCACGAGGAGTTCGTCGCCGGCGAGGTGCTGGCCGGGTCGGTGGTCCACGGGCCGGTCACCGAGGGCTCGTCGGGTGCGGTCACCGCCCCCGACGGCACGTCCACCACCCTGCGGGTCGCCGTCACCCGCGCCTGACCGGCGGTCCCGGCGCCGCCGGCTACCGGCACCCCGCGGACGGGCGGGGCGGTGGGCGGCGCCCTCCCCCAGCCAGGGCCCCGCATGATCACCGGTTCGGGCTGTGGGCGGCCGTATGCGGCCGCTCCGGCACCGAACCGGTGATCACGGCTCGTGACCGGTGCTGCCCGGCCGCCTGATGCCGGACCGATCCCGCGGAATCGGGCTGGGCATGATCGTCAGTTGGGGCGGTGGACGGCCGGATCTGGCCGTTCCGGCGCCCGATCGGTGATCACGGGTTCGTGAGCGGCGCTGTCCGGCCGGGCCGTCGCCGGGCCGGTTCCACGGGTTGTGGCTGAGCACGATCGCTGGTCGGGGCGGGGAGCGGCCGCATGTGGCCGTTCGGGCACCGGGCCGGTGATCACGGCTCGCGACTGGTGTCGTCCGGGCAGCCGCCATCCGGCTGAATCCCACGGGCCGGCATGAGCACGATCATCGGTGGCCGTGGGCGGCCGCTCCGGCACCGGACCGGGGATCATGGAGTCGTGGCCGGCGCTGCCCGGCGGCCCTGCTCCGGGACCGGTTCTGGGACCAGGGCTGGGCATGATCGTCAGTTGGGGCGGTGGGCGGCCGTATATGGCCGCTCCGGCACCGAGCGGGTGATCACGGCCTGGAGAGGGAGCGGCGCTGGCTGGCCGGCCGGGCCGTCCTCCGCGCCGGTCGAGCATGATCGCTGGTTCGGGCGGTGGGCGGCCGTGTATGGCCGTTCGAGCACCGAACCGGCGATCACGGGCTGGTCGGTACGGCGATGGCCCTCCCCGGGCAGCGCGACGGGAGTCGGGGTGTGCGGGTCCGGGATAGGGTCGGGCCGTGGGTGCGGCGGCGCGGCGGTGGGCGGAGCTGCAGGAGGGGCGCGGGGTCCCCCCGGAGATCCTGGCCCGGGCGCCGGCGCTGCCGTGGGTGCACGACCCGGCCGCCTTCGCGGCGCCGCCCGAGCCGGCCGACACGCCCTCCCGCCGGGCGGCGCTGGCGCTGCTGGGCGACGGGGGCAGCGTGCTCGACGTCGGCTGCGGCGGGGGAGCCGCCTCGCTCGCCCTGGTCGGCGCGGCGGCGCACGTCACGGGCGTGGACCAGCAGACCGACATGCTGGCGGCGTTCGCGGCCGACGCGGCCCGCCGGGGCGTGCCGGCCCGCACCGTGCCCGGCCGCTGGCCCGACGCCGCCGCCGACGCCGGCCGGGCCGACGTCGTCGTCAGCCACCACGTGCTGCACAACGTCGTCGACCTGCCGCCGTTCGTCCGCGCCCTCACCGCGGCGGCGCACCGCGGCGTCGTCGTCGAGATGCTCGGCGAGCACCCGATGGCCTGGCTCGATGCCCTGTGGGTCCGCTTCCACGACCTGCACCGCCCGCCGCCGGCCACCACCGACGACGCCGTCGCGGTGCTGCGCGAGCTGGGCCTGGACCCGCGGGTGCAGCGGTGGGAGCGTCCCGACCCGCCCGGGCAGGACGTCGCGTGGATCACCGCCAAGCTCTGCCTGCCGCCCGAGCGGGAGCCCGAGGTGGCCCACGCGCTGGTCACGACCCCGTCGCGCCCGCGCACCGTCGCCACGCTGGTCTGGAGCTGATCGACTAGGGTCGGCCCCGGCGGAGGTGGTATGCCCGATCTCGAGATCCTGCTCGGCGCCATCGCCGCGGTCGTGCTGGTCGGTGTGCTCGCCGTGCGGGTCTCGGTCCGGGTCGGGCTGCCCTCGCTGCTGCTCTACCTCGGCATCGGCGTGCTGCTGGGCGAGTCGGTGCTGGGCATCCAGTTCTCCGACGCGCTGCTGACCGAGTCGATCGGCCTGGCCGCGCTGGTCCTCATCCTGGTCGAGGGCGGGATCACCACGCGCTGGGCCGCGGTGCGGCCGGCGCTCGGGATCGGGATCGCCCTGTCGACGGTCGCGGTGCTGGTGAGCATCGGCGTCGTCGGCGCGGCGCTGCACCTGCTGCTCGACCTGGAGTGGCGCACCGCGTTCCTGTGGGGGGCGGTGCTGTCCTCCACCGACGCGGCCGCGGTGTTCAGCGTGCTGCGCGGGGTGGGGGTGTCGCGGCGGCTGTCCGGCGCGCTGGAGCTGGAGTCCGGGCTCAACGACGCGCCGGTCGTGCTGGCCGTCGTCCTGCTCGCCTCGGACGACCCGCTCACCTGGCTCACCCCGCTGCTCGCCGTGTACGAGCTGGGCGCGGGGGCGGCGATCGGGCTCGCCCTCGGCGTCGGCGGGGCGTGGGCGCTGCGCCGCGCCGCGCTGCCGTCGACCGGCCTCTACCCGCTGGCCGCGATCGCCGTCTGCGTGCTGGGCTACTCCGCCGCCGTCCTCGCCCACGCGTCGGGCCTGCTCGCCACCTACGTCTGCGCGCTCGTGCTGGGCAACGCGGACCTGCCGCACCGCGGCGGCGTCCGGTCGTTCGCCGAGGGGACCGGCTGGCTCGCCCAGATCGGGCTGTTCGTCCTGCTCGGGCTCTACGCCTCGCCGCCGCGCCTGCTCGACGCCGTCGTGCCCGCCCTGGTCGCCGGGCTGGTCCTCGTCGTGGCCGCCCGCCCGCTGTCGGTGCTGGCGGCCGCCGCCCCGTTCCGGGTGCCGTGGCGGGAGCAGGCGTTCCTGTCCTGGGCGGGGCTGCGCGGCGCCGTCCCGATCGTGCTGGCGCTGATCGCGCTGATCGAGGGGGCGCCCAGCGCGCCGGCGCTCGTCGACGTCGTGTTCGTCCTGGTGGTGGTGCTGACGCTGCTGCAGGGCACCACGCTGCCGGCCGTCGCCCGCCGGCTGCGGGTCACCGAACCCGCCCACGCCCGGGAGATCGAGGTCGACGCCGCCCCGCTCGACGAGCTCGGCGCCGACCTCATCCAGGTCACCGTGCCGGTCGGCTCGAAGCTGCGCGGCGTCTACCTGCGCGAGCTGCGCCTGCCCCCCGGGGCGACGGTGAGCCTCGTCGTGCGCGGCGGGGAGGCGTTCACCCCGAGCGGGGAGACGCGCCTGCGCGAGCTCGACCAGCTGCTCGTCGTCGCCACCGCGAGCGCCCGGCGCGCCACCGAGGAGCGGCTCCGGGCCGTCGACGCGGCCGGGCGGCTGGCGCGGTGGCGGGGTGGGGGAGCGGCGGGGGGCCGGGTCGGTGCGGGATGATGGGCCGGTGAGTGACGCAACGGCTCCCCCCGCGCTGGCCTCCCGCGTCCGGCTGCTGGGCCTGATCGCCGCGGTGGTGCTGGCCGCCGACGTCGTCACCAAGGTGATCGGCGTCGCGCAGCTGGAGGGCCAGGAGCCCGTGCCGGTGCTGGGCGGCCTGGTCTACCTGCAGCTGATCCGCAACCCGGGGGCCGCGTTCTCGCTGGCCACCGGCTACACGTGGGTGCTGTCGCTCGTCGCCGTCGCGGTCGTCGTCGTGATCCTGCGGGTGGCGCGGCGGCTGCGGTCGACCGGCTGGGCGGTCGCGCTCGGGCTGGTGCTCGGCGGGGCGACGGGCAACCTGGTCGACCGGATCTTCCGGGCGCCGGGCCCGCTGCGGGGCGAGGTCGTCGACCTCGTGTCGCTCCTCGCCCCCGACGGGCGCGTCTGGCCGGTGTTCAACCTGGCCGACTCGGCGATCGTCTCGGGCGGGGTCCTGCTCGTCGTCCTCGCCGTGACGGGGCGCGAGCTCGACGGCACCCGGACGAAGGAGAAGACGGCCGATGAGTGACCTGCGCCGGCTCCCCGTGCCCGACGGACTGGAGGGCATGCGCGTCGACGCCGGGCTGGCGCGGCTGCTCGGGCTCTCGCGCACGGTCGTCGCGGCGCTGACCGACGAGGGGCGCGTCGAGGTCGACGGGCGCGCGGCCGGCAAGTCCGACCGCCTCGTCGCCGGCACGTGGCTGGAGATCGCCCTGCCCGACCCGGAGCGCCCGGTGGAGATCAGCGCGCCGCCCGAGACCGTCGCCGGGCTCACCGTGCTGCACGCCGACGACGACATCGTCGTGGTCGACAAGCCCGTCGGCGTCGCCGCGCACCCCAGCCCCGGCTGGACCGGCCCCACCGTCGTGAGCGGTGTCGCCGCGCTCGGCTACCGCGTCTCGACGTCCGGGGCGGAGGAGCGGCAGGGCATCGTGCACCGGCTCGACGTCGGCACCACCGGCGTTATGGTCGTCGCGACCTCCGAGCACGCGTACACGGTGCTCAAGCGGGCGTTCAAGGAGCGGACGGTGGAGAAGCGCTACCACGCCGTCGCCCAGGGCCACCCCGACCCGAGCAGCGGCACCATCGACGCCCCGATCGACCGGCACCCCAAGCACGACTACCGCTTCGCCGTCGTCGCGGACGGCAAGCCGAGCGTCACCCACTACGACACGATCGAGGCCTTCCGCGCGGCGTCGCTGCTCGACGTCCGGCTGGAGACGGGCCGGACCCACCAGATCCGGGTGCACCTGTCGGCCGTGCGGCACCCCTGCGTGGGTGACCTGGCCTACGGCGCCGACCCCGTGCTCGCCAAGCGCATCGGGCTGACCCGACAGTGGCTGCACGCCCGGACGCTGGGCTTCCACCACCCCGCCGACGGGCGCTGGGTCGAGTTCACCAGCGAGTACCCGGCCGACCTCGCCGCGGCCCTGGAGGTCCTGCGCGGGTGAGCGAGCCCCGGCGCCGTGGGCGCAGCGACCTCGCGGAGCGGCGACCGAGCGCCGGCGGGGGCGGCCGGTGAGGAGGGCGGTGCTGGTCGTGTGCGCGGTGGTCGTGCTGCTCACGGCCTGGTACGCCGGGTCGCGGGCGGTCGGCCCGTCCGCTCCCGCGCCGTCGCCGGGGTCGGTCCGGCTCGGCCCCGAGCCCGGCGAGCCCGTCGACGCCTACCTCGCCCGCCTCCCCGCCGACCTGCCGCCGCCGGGGGCGCCCGCCCTCGCCCTGGTGCAGTTCGCGGCCGAGCGGCCGGTCGCCGAGGCCGCGCTGCCCGGTGTCGAGCCGGTGACCGCGGTGTTCCGGGTGCCGATCGACGGTGTGCAGACCGCCCTGCGCTTCGAGGAGCTGGGCACGAACGCGCTCGCCACGGCCCAGCAGCGCGCCGCCGGCGCCGCGGAGGCCGACGCCGGCCGGCTGACCGGGCGGCCCGCCGCCGTCGCCGCGGCCGAGGCCCGGGCCCTCGCCGACCCCGCGTGCCCGTGCCTCGTCGCCCTGCTCGTGCGGGGCGACCGGGCCGCCCTGGAGGCCGTCGCGGCGGCCCCGGGCGTCCGCGCGGTCCACGCCGCCCCGCCCGACGCGCAGCCGGTGGAGCTGGCCCTGTCGCCGCTGCTCCCCGCCCAGGCCGCGGCGGCCACCCCCGTCCCCGACGACGGCCCGGTCCCACCCCCGCCCTGACCCGCGCCGGCGAGTTCCGCGCGGCCGCTCGGCGAGTTCCGCATCGCCGCACGGTGAGTTCCGCACCGCCGCACCGCGAGTTCCGCACCGCCGCACGGCGAGTTCCGCACGGGTGCCCGGCGCTCCTCGCGGGCGCACCGGCGACGGGGCGCCCGCGGAACTCGCCGGACACGGGTGCGGAACTCGCCGGACACGGGTGCGGAACTCGCCGGACACGGGTGCGGAACTCGCCGGGCTCGGGTGCGGAACTCGCCGGGCTCGGGGTCAGAGGGTCGTCAGGAGGGCGAGCAGGGTGGCGGCGGAGCCCTCCCACGTGTACTCGGCCGCCCGGGCGCGGGCGGCCGCCCCCCGGGCCGCGCGCTCGGCCGGGTCGTCCAGCGCCCGGACCGCGGCCGCGAAGCCGGCCGCGTCGTCGGGGGCCGCGTACGCGCCGGTGGCCCCGGCGACCTCGCGGAACACCGGGATGTCGCTGACCACCACCGGGGTGCCGACGCTCATCGCCTCCACCAGCGGGATGCCGAACCCCTCGTCGCGCGACGCGCTGACCAGCGCGGTCGCCCCGCGCAGGGCGGCGGCGTACTCGGCGTCCGACGCGCCGTCGTGGAACACCAGCCGGGCGGACGGCGCCAGCGCGGTCAGCCGGGCCCGCTCGCGGTCGGGGACGCGGCTCATGAGGTGCAGCTCGTGGTCGGGCAGCAGCGCGGCGGCCCGCACGAGGGTGTCGACGTTCTTGTAGGGCATGAACGAGCCCATGTAGACCAGCCGCCGGCCCGGGGTCACCGGCCCGTCCGGCAGGGGGTCGGCGGCGTTGGGCACCACCGTGACCGGCCGGCGGGTGAGCCGGTGCTCGGCGATCGCCGCGGCGGTCGTGCGCGAGACGGTGACGACGGCGTCGGCCCGGTCCAGCAGCAGCCGCTGGGGCCACCAGGCCAGGTGGTAGGCCCGCCACAGGGCGCGGACGGGCGCGGGCAGGTCCCGCGGCGGGGTGCCGTGGCGGTAGTAGATGAGGTCGTGGACGGTGAGGACGAGCCTGTAGCGGCGGCCCCACGAGCCCATCGTCTGCATCGGGCTGAACACGACGTCGGGGGCGAGCGCGTTGACCTGGCGCGCCACGAACGGCTCCGCCGCGCCCGTGGGGGCGCTCACGCGGTGCCGGGGCAGGTCGGGCAGCAGCCGCAGCTGCCGCTCGTCGCTGATCAGCATCGTGAGCGGGTGCCGCTGCGCGAGCGCGCCCACCAGGCCCGCGGTGTAGCGGCTGATGCCGTCGTGGTGGTCGGTGCGGACGTAGCGGCAGTCGATCACCAGCTTCACGTGAGGAACTCCTCGACCAGCGCGCCGACGGCGTCGGGTCGCTCGTAGTGCACCAGGTGCCCGGTGCCGTCCAGCTCGGCGATCCGCGCGTCGGGGAACAGCGCGGCGAGCCGGCGCTGCTCGGCGAGCGGGGTGATGTCGTCGAGCGCGGTGGCGATCACCAGCACGGGCACCGTGATCCGCGGGGCGGCCGCGTCGACCCCGCCGGACACCGACGCGGTGTAGGCCTCCAGGAGCGTGCGCCGGTCGGCGAAGCCGCCGAACCACCGGTCGTGCTCGGCGTGGATCCAGCGCCGCAGGTCGCGGTCGCGCGTCTTGACCATCGCGACGCTCGCGATCCGGGTGAACGCCCGGCTGCGCAGCAGGCCCGCCCCGACCGGCTCGGGCAGCGCGGCGGCGAGCCGGTGCACGACCACGGTGCCCCGGGTGAGCACGCGGCGCGGGCCGGCCAGCGCCGACCCGGCGATGGGCGTCACGAGCACGAGCCGCTCCACGGCGAGCCCGCCCGCGACGGCGTGGGCGGCCACGATCGAGCCGAACGAGTGCCCGAGCAGCGCCGCCCCGGGCGCGACGGCCCCGACGAACTCCCGGGCCCATGCGGCGTAACCCGCGACGTCGTGGCGCCGTCCGAGCAGGGGAGCGGTCTCGCCGAACCCGGGGAGGTCCGGCACGACGACGCGGAGGTGGGGCAGGTGCGACACGATCGGTTCGAGGCCGTGGTGGTCCCCCCGCAGCCCGTGCAGGGCCACGAGGACGGGGGCGCCGTCGTCGCCGTACGTCCGGTACGGGACGATGCCGGTCGTGAGGACCACCTCATGACTACGAGCCGGTTGCAGCGGCCGCCCGCCGGGGCGGGCGGTGCGGGGGAGGCTGTCCACCGCGCGGAGTGTAGGTGGACCCCGGCCGCGCACCGGCGCGCCCGTAGAGGATACGAGCGGGTCACGGTCCGGCGTCGGCGGGGGCACGTTCCGGCGAACAGCGTCCCCACCTGCGCGGTCGGGGACGATCCCCGATCCCCCTGGGTGGTGATCCCGGTGTACCTCGGGGTCCGGGAGTGCCACGGTGGGGGCATGGCGACGAGCGGACGGCGCGCGACCCGGGCCCGAGCGGCCGTCCCGTCCCGCGGGGACGCGGCATGACCGCCGCCGCCGCGCCCGCCGTCGCCCCCACGCTGCTCGCGTCGGCCCCGGCGATCGCGCTGGCCGTCGTCGCGGCCGCCTGCTTCGCCGTGGCGGCCTCGCTGCAGCACGACGCCGTCGACACCGTCTCGGCGGACGGCGGCGGCCGGCTCGGGCTGACGGCGTTCCGGTCGCTGCTGCGCCGCCCGGGCTGGCTGCTCGGGCTGGCGGCGGCGGCGGGCGGGTCGGCGCTGCACGCCGTCGCGCTCGTGCTCAGCCCGCTCGCGGTGGTGCAGCCGATCGGCGTGCTCGCCGTGCCGATCGCGGTGCTGCTCACCGCGCGCAAGACCCGCGAGAGCCCCGGCCGGGGCGTGCTGCTCGGCGTGGCGCTGTGCGTGGTCGGCGTGGCCGCCTTCGTGGTGATCGCGGCCAACTCCACGACCTCGACCCGGGTGCCCGACTTCGCCACCCTCATCGCGGGCGGCACGAGCCTGGGCCTGGTGCTCGTCCTGGTGGCCGTCGCGGCGCTGAGCTCGGGCTGGGTCCGCTGCGTCGCGTACGTCACCGCCGGCGCGGTGGCGTTCGGACTGGTGTCCGCGCTGGTGCGGGCCCTGTCGCTGCAGGTCACCACCGGGCTGGTCGGCCTCACCGACCCCCGCTTCCTCGCCACCGCCGCGGGCATCGCCCTCGCGCTGGCCGTGGGCGGCTGGCTCGTGCAGCAGGGCTTCGCCACCGGTGCGCCCGAGGTCGTCATCGCCTGCCTGACGGTGGTGGATCCCATCGTCGCGGTCCTGCTCGGCATCGTCCTGCTCGGGGAGGGCCCGGCCACCGACGGGCTCTCCGCGGTCGTGCTCGTGGCCTGCGCGCTCGCCGCCGCGGCCGGTGTCATGTCCCTCGCCCGCTACCACCCCGACGCCCGCCGCGCCCGCGCCGAGGCGCGGGCCGCCCGCTCCGCTCCCTGATCCCCACCTCCCACGGAAGGCTTCACCGTCGTGCGCATCCTCATCGGTGCCGAGACCTACCGCCCCGCCATCAACGGGCTGTCCCGCTTCTCCTCCCAGCTGGCCGAGGGCCTCGCCGCCCGCGGCCACGAGGTGCACGTGGCCTGCCCGAGCCACGAGGGGAAGCCGTACGTCCGGACCGAGGACGGCGTCACGGTCCACGCGCTGCGGTCGACGCGGTGGCTGGACCACCCGACGTTCCGCGTGTCCTGGCCGTGGGTGACCCGACCCGGCACCCGGCAGCTGTTCGCCGAGCTCGCGCCGGACGTCCTGCACGTCCAGGGCCACTTCCCCGTCGGTCGCGGGCTGGTCCACGCCGCCCGCCGGGCCGGCACCCCGATCGTCGCGACCAACCACTTCATGCCCGAGAACCTGGTGGCCCACGCGGGCGTGCCGAAGCTGCTGCAGCAGCCGGTGATGCGGGCGGGCTGGTGGGACTTCCGGCAGGTCTACAAGCACGCCGACGTCGTCACCGCGCCGACGCCGCGCGCCGTGGAGCTGATGGAGGAGGCCACCGGGCTCACCGGCTCGCGGGCCGTCTCCTGCGGGATCGACGCCGAGCGCTTCGGCGTGCCCGACAAGCCGGCCGGCCCGCCGACCGTGCTGTTCGTGGGGCGCATGGACCAGGAGAAGCGCGTCGACGAGCTGCTGCGCGCCTTCGCCGCGCTGCCCACCGGCACCCAGGCGCGCCTGGAGGTCGTCGGGGACGGCGTGATGCGCGAGGAGTGGGAGGGGCTGGCGGCCGAGCTGGGCATCGGCACCCGCACCCGCTTCTTCGGCTTCGTGGACGACGACGAGCTGGTGGCGGCCTACCGGCGCGCCGCGGTGTTCGTCATGCCGGGCATCGCGGAGCTGCAGAGCATCGTGACGCTGGAGGCGATGGCCGCCGGCACGCCCGTCATCGCGGCCAACGCGATGGCGCTGCCGCACCTGGTGCGCAACGGCCGCAACGGCTGGCTGTTCACCCCGGGCGACGTCGGCGAGCTCACCCACCGGCTGGGCGACCTCGTCCGCGACGCCGAGCTGCGCCGCCGGATGGGCGCCGCCAGCCGCGAGATGGTGGCCGGGCACGCCCTGGACGCCACCCTGACGACGTTCGAGGGGATCTACGCCGACCTGCTCGGCCGCCGGGAGCGCCACCTGCGGGTCGCCTGAGGGGCGCGCCGGGGCCGCGACACGCCGCCCGCGCGGGGCGACCAGGCGGTTCCCGGGCGGGGCGCCGGGTGGGCCGTGGGTGTCGGGGGGCGGGGCTAGTCTGGGCCCTCCCGACGGCGCTCGACCACCCCCGGGAGCGCCCGCACGATCGTCGCGTCCGCGGCGGAAGGGAGCACCCCACCCGATGGCCGCTTCGAGCTTCGTCCACCTCCACACCCACACCGAGTTCTCCATGCTCGACGGGGCGGCGCGGCTCGACGACCTGTTCTCCGAAGCCGCGCGGATGGAGATGCCCGCGCTCGCGATGACCGACCACGGCAACGTGTTCGGCGCCTACGAGTTCTGGCGCAAGGCGAAGGCGCACGGGGTCAAGCCGATCATCGGCATGGAGGGCTACCTGTCGCCGGGCAGCCGCCACGAGCGCAAGCGGGCCACGCTGGGCGGGCAGCAGGTCAGCGACGACAACCCGGGTGAGATGTACACCCACATGACGCTGCTGGCCGAGACCACCGAGGGGATGCACAACCTCTTCCGGCTGTCCTCGCTGGCGTCGCTGGAGGGCTACTACTACAAGCCGCGCATGGACCGCGAGCTGCTGGAGACCTACGGCAAGGGGATCATCGCCACCACCGGCTGCCCGTCGGGCGAGGTGCAGCGGCTGCTCCAGCAGGACCGCTACGACGACGCCGTCCAGGCCGCGAGCGACTACCGCGACATCTTCGGCAAGGACAACTTCTTCTGCGAGCTGATGGACCACGGCATCGGCATCGAGCGCCAGGTCCGCGACGACCTGCACCGGCTCAAGAAGCAGCTCGACCTGCCCGGCCTGGCCACCAACGACCTGCACTACACCTACGCCGAGGACGCCAAGCCGCACGAGGTGCTGCTGTGCGTGCAGACGGGCAAGACCCTCGCCGACCCCAACCGGTTCAAGTTCGACGCCCAGGACTTCTACCTCAAGTCCCCGGCCGAGATGCGGGCCCAGTGGGACGAGGAGTTCCCCGAGGCGTGCGACAACACGCTGCTGATCGCCGAGCGGGTCGACGTCACGTTCACCGAGGGCCAGGACCTCATGCCGCGCGCTCCCGTCCCCGAGGGGGAGACCGAGGAGTCGTGGCTGGTCAAGGAGGTGGAGCGGGGCATGCACGCCCGCTTCCCGAACGGCTTCACCCAGCGCTACCGCGAGCAGGTCGACTACGAGACCTCGATCATCATCCAGATGGGGTTCCCGGGGTACTTCCTGGTGACCGCCGACCTCATCCAGTACGCCAAGTCCGTCGGCATCCGGTGCGGCCCCGGCCGCGGCTCGGCCGCCGGCTCACTCGTCGCCTACGCCCTGGGGATCACCGACCTCGACCCGATCGAGCACAAGCTGATCTTCGAGCGGTTCCTCAACCCCGAGCGCATCTCGATGCCCGACATCGACATGGACTTCGACGAGCGCCGCCGCGGCGAGATGATCCGCTACACCACGGAGAAGTACGGCGAGGACCGGATCGCCCAGATCATCACCTACTCCACGATCAAGGCGAAGGCCGCGATCAAGGACTCGGCGCGGGTGCTCTACGGCCAGCCCGGCTACGCCGTCGCCGACCGGATCACCAAGGCCATGCCGCCGGCGATCATGGGCAAGGACATCCCGCTGTCCGGGGTGTTCGACCCGGCCCACAAGCGCTACAGCGAGGCCACCGAGGTCCGCGCGCTCTACGACGTCGATCCGCAGGTCAAGGAGATCATCGACACCGCGCGGGGCCTGGAGGGCCTCAAGCGGCAGTGGGGCGTGCACGCCGCCGGCGTGATCATGTCGAGCAAGCCGCTGATCGACGTCATCCCGATCCAGCGCCGCGAGGCCGACGGCGCGATCATCACGCAGTTCGACATGGGCGCCTGCGAGACGCTCGGGCTGCTCAAGATGGACTTCCTGGGCCTGCGCAACCTCACGATCATCGACGACGCGCTGGAGAACATCGAGCTCAACGGCAAGCCGCCGCTGGTCATCGAGAGCGTCGGGCTGGACGACGCGAGGACCTACGAGCTGCTGTCCCGGGGCGACACCCTCGGGGTGTTCCAGCTCGACGGCGGCCCGATGCGCGACCTGCTGCGCCGCATGGCCCCCACGGGCTTCGACGACATCTCCGCCGTCGGCGCGCTCTACCGGCCCGGCCCGATGGGCGCCAACGCCCACAACGACTACGCCGACCGCAAGAACGGCCGGCAGGAGGTCACGCCGATCCACCCGGAGCTGGCGGAGCCCCTCAAGGACGTCCTCGGCGAGACCTACGGCCTGATCGTGTACCAGGAGCAGGTCATGGCCATCGCGCAGAAGCTGGCCGGGTACACGCTCGGCAAGGCCGACCTGCTGCGCCGCGCGATGGGCAAGAAGAAGAAGGAGATCCTCGACAAGGAGTACGCCGGCTTCGCGCAGGGCATGAAGGACAACGGCTACTCCGCCGCGGCGGTGAAGACGCTGTGGGACATCCTGCTGCCGTTCTCCGACTACGCGTTCAACCGCGCGCACTCCGCCGCCTACGGCCTCGTCTCCTACTGGACGGCCTACCTCAAGGCCAACTACCCGGCCGAGTACATGGCCGCGGTCCTCACGTCGGTCCGCGACGACAAGGACAAGGCCGCGGTCTACCTGGCCGAGTGCCGGCGCATGGGCATCACGGTGCTCCCGCCGGACGTCAACTCCTCGGTGCGCAACTTCGCCCCGGTCGGCAACGACATCCGGTTCGGCCTGGGCGGCATCCGCAACGTCGGGGTCAACGTCGTCGACGCGATCGTGGCCGCCCGCCGGGACAAGGGGGAGTTCACCGACTTCTCCGACTTCCTGCGCAAGGTCGACGCGGTGGTGTGCAACAAGAAGGTCGTCGAGTCGCTGATCAAGGCGGGCGCGTTCGACTCGCTCGGCCACCCCCGCAAGGGCCTGCTGCTCGTCCACGCCGACGCCATCGACGCGGTGATGAGCACGAAGAAGGCCGCGTCGATGGGCCAGTTCGACCTGTTCGGCTCCATGGACGGGTCCGGCCCGTCGGAGCTGGACTCGGTGTTCGACGTGAAGGTGCCCGCCGACGAGTGGGACACCAAGCACCAGCTCGCCGTCGAGCGGGAGATGCTCGGGCTCTACGTGTCCGGCCACCCGCTGCACGGCCTGGAGCACGTGCTGTCGGCCAAGTCCGACGCCGCGATCTCCACCATCCTCGAGGGCACCGTGCCCGACGGCCACCAGATCACCATCGGCGGCATCCTCACCGGGGTGAACCGGCGGGTGAACAAGAACGGCGAGCCGTGGGCGTCGGCGCAGCTGGAGGACCTCGCCGGCGGCATCGAGGTGCTGTTCTTCCCGCGCTGCTACCAGGTCGTCGGGGTCGACGTGGCCGAGGACGCGATCGTGCTGGTCAAGGCCCGGGTCAACCGCCGCGACGACCGCGTGTCGCTGATCGTCAACGACCTGGCGGTGCCCGACCTCACCAGCGCGGCGGGCGGGGCGGGCGCCCCGGTGAAGGTCCTCATGCGCACCGAGGCGTGCACCCCGCAGCGGGTGGCCCAGCTCAAGCAGGTGCTGGCCAACCACCCCGGCACCTCGGAGGTGCACCTGTCGCTGGTCTACGGCACGCGCACCACGGTGTGGAAGCTCGACGACGGGCTGAAGGTCACGCACTCGCCGTCGCTGATGGGCGACCTGAAGGCGCTGCTCGGGCCGGGCTGCCTGGGGTGACGCCGGGGGCGCGGTCCGTGGGGCTCAGCTGGTGAGGGCGGCCCAGTCCCGCTGCGCGGGGTCGTGCCAGGCGTCGTGCAGCCGGGCGAACACGGCCGCGGCGCGCGCCCCGGCCCAGCCGTCGGGCAGCAGCTCGGCGGGCAGGTGCGGGTCGAGGAACGGGAAGCGCCGCCAGGCGTGGACGAGGTGGATCTGGTCGACGAGGACGTCGGTCGCGGCGGCGGTCGCGGCGTCCCCGAACGCCGCGAGGAACCCCTCGTAGGCCGCCTCGACCCCGGCGAGGTCCCAGGCCTGCGCGACGACCTCGCGCTCCGCGCCGATCTCGCCGAACGGGCCGACGAACGAGCTGCTCACCCCGGCGAGCCCCAGGTCGGCGACGACGCCGGCCACCTCGGCCTGCTTGCCGGGGTCGGGGGAGAGCCACACCCCCGGGGCGGGCGAGCCGAGCCCGGCCCACGCCAGGCGGGTGCGCAGCCGGTGGCGCAGCTGGCGGCGGGCCTCCGGCACGCTGACCAGCAGCACCAGCCAGCGCCCGTCCCAGGGGCGGGCGGGGCCGCCGAAGCCGTAGATCCGCGCGGCCCCCTCGACGAGCAGCCGCCGCCCGGCGTCCGACAGCGACCAGCGCACGCGCCGGCCCTCCCGGTCGGACACGAGCAGCCCCTCCGCGGCGGTGCGGGCCAGGGCCTGGCGGGCGGACTTCTGCTCGACGCCGAGCCGGGCCAGCACGTCGAGCAGCGCCTGGGTCCACACCGGCTCGTCGCGGGGGAGGACGAACTCGCCCAGCACGGTCAGCAGCAGCGAGCGGGCGCTGGGCCCGCCCAGCTCGCGGCGGCGCGAGAGCACGGGCGCGGGCGGCGTCACGGCGGCGGACATGGTCGGTCCACCCTAGTGCCCGCGTTAACCTGCGGGATCGTGAGCACCGATCTCCCGGCTCTCCCGGCTCTCCTCGACGCCGACCGCCGCCACGTCTGGCACCCCTACGCCCCCCTGCCCGCCGCCGCGCCGGCGCTGCCGGTGGCGTCGGCGAGCGGCGTGCGCCTGCACCTCGCCGACGGGCGCGACGTCGTCGACGGCATGTCGTCCTGGTGGGCGGCGATCCACGGCTACGCCCACCCGGTGCTCGACGCCGCGGTGCGCGACCAGCTGGGGGCGATGAGCCACGTCATGTTCGGCGGGCTCACCCACGCCCCGGCCGTCGAGCTGGCCCGGCTGCTGGTCGAGATCACCCCCGACGGCCTGGAGCACGTGTTCCTCGCCGACTCCGGCTCCGTGTCGGTGGAGGTGGCGATCAAGATGTGCCTCCAGTACCAGCGCGCCCGGGGGCGCCCGGAGAAGCACCGGCTGATGACGTGGCGCCGCGGCTACCACGGCGACACCTTCGGCGCGATGAGCGTGTGCGACCCCGACGGCGGCATGCACGCGCTGTGGACCGACGTGCTGCCGCGCCAGGTGTTCGCCTCCGCGCCCCCGGCGGCGCTCGAGACCGCCTACGTCGAGGAGCTGGCGCGGCTGGTGGAGACCCACGCCGACGAGCTGGCCGCGGTGATCGTCGAGCCGGTCGTGCAGGGCGCGGGCGGCATGCGCTTCCACGACCCCCGCTACCTGCACGTGCTGCGCGAGCTGTGCCTCACCCACGACGTGCTGCTGGTGTTCGACGAGATCGCCACCGGCTTCGGGCGCACCGGCGAGCTGTTCGCCGCCGACCACGCGGGGATCGCCCCGGACGTGATGTGCGTCGGCAAGGCGCTGACCGGCGGCTACCTGACCCTCGCCGCGGCGCTGTGCACGACCGATGTCGCCCGCACCGTCTCCGAGGGCACCGGCGCGCTCATGCACGGGCCGACCTACATGGGCAACCCGCTGGCCACCGCCGTCGCGCGGGCGTCGGTGGGCCTGCTGCTGGAGCGCGACTGGCGCGCCGAGGTGCGCGGGGTCGAGGCGGCGCTGCGGACCGGGCTGGCCCCGCTCCGCGGCCGGCCCGGCGTCGCCGACGTCCGCGTGCTCGGCGGGATCGGGGTGGTCCAGCTCGACCACCCCGTCGACCTGGCCGCCGCCACCGCGGCCGCGCTGGACGCCGGGGTGTGGCTGCGGCCCTTCCGCGACCTCGTCTACACGATGCCGCCCTACGTCTGCGCGCCCGAGGACCTCGCGACGATCACCGCGGGCGTCGCCGCGGCGGCGGCCGCGGGCTGAGCGCGCCCGGGAAACCCGTCGCGGGCCGCGCGGTCCCCGCCTAGCCTGGCGCACCGTGCCGAACGCCCTGACCCGCCGCCGCCCGGAGCCCGCCGACGCCGCCGCGATCGCCGCGCTGCGCAACGCCTGCGAGGCCGTCGACCGCCTGGGGGAGCACCACGACGCGGACGACTGCGCCGAGGAGTTCACCGACCCGCGCGTCGACCTGGACGGCTCGCTGCTCGTGCTGGACGGCGACGCGCCGGTCGCGGCGCAGCTGCTGTACCGGCTGGGGGAGCGGCTGCACGCCGCCGGGGAGGTGCACCCCGAGCACCGCGGCCGCGGCCTGGGCTCCGAGCTGCTGGGCGTCGCCCGCGAGCGGGCGGCGGCGCTGGGCGCCCACCTGGAGGTGCGGGTGCCGGAGGCGAAGCGGGACGCCGTGGCCCTCGCCGAGGGCGAGGGGCTCACCCCGATCCGCTGGTGGTCGGAGATGCGGCGCGACCTCACCGAGCCGGTCGTCCCCGTCCCCCTGCCCGACGGGCTCGCGCTCCGGCCGCTCGGCCCGGACTACGACCCGCGCTGGGACGAGCCGCTGCGCACCGCCCACAACGCGGCGTTCGCCGACCACTTCGGCTCCGTCGCGGTGAGCGCGGACGACTGGGTGCACCGCACCCGCAGCCGGCACTTCCGCCCGACCTGCTCGGCCGCGGCCACCACCGCCGACGGGACCGTGGCGGGGTACCTGATCGCCGAGGAGTACGAGGCCGACACGGCCGCCACGGGGGTGCGCGACCTCTACGTCGCCACCGTCGGGACCCTGCGCGAGTGGCGCGGTCGCGGCGTCGCCGGGGCGCTGCTCGCCCACGCGCTGGCCGCCGCCGCCCGCGAGGGCTACGGCCGCTCGTCGCTCACCGTCGACGCCGACAACCCGACCGGCGCCCTGGGCGTCTACGCCCGCGCGGGCTACGCGCTGCTCCGCCGGGACGTGACCTACCGCGGCTAGGGTTCTGCCGTGCCCGACGTGCCCGACGTGCCCGACCACCCGCTCGCCTGGCTCGCCGCCCACGCCGAGCAGCGCCGCGCCGCCGGCCTGCGCCGCGTCCTCGCCCCGCGGGCGGCGGGGGAGCCGGTGATCGACCTGGCCGGCAACGACTACCTGGGGCTGGCCCGCGACCCCCGCGTGGTCGCCGGCGGGATCGACGCCCTGCGCGTCTGGGGGGCCGGGTCCACCGGGTCGCGGCTGGTCACGGGCTCGACCGTCCTGCACGCCGAGCTGGAGGACACCCTCGCCGCCTTCACCGGGGCGCCCGCCGCGCTGGTCTTCTCCTCCGGCTACGCGGCCAACCTCGGCGTGCTCACCGCACTGTCCGGGCCGGGGGCGCTGATCGTGTCCGACGCGGCCAACCACGCCTCGCTCGTCGACGCCTGCCGCCTGTCCCGCGCCCGCGTCGCGGTCACCCCGCGCGACGACGTCGCCGCCGTCGACACCGCGCTCGCCGCCCGCACCGAGCCGCGCGCGCTCGTCGTCACCGACGGGGTCAACAGCGTGGACGGCGGGCACGCCCCGCTCGCCGCGCTGCACGCCGTCTGCCGGGCCCGCGGGGCGCTGCTGGTGGTGGACGACGCGCACGGCCTCGGCGTCGCCGGGCCGGGCGGGCGCGGGACCCCGGCCGCCGCCGGGCTGGCCAGGGCGGACGACGTCGTGGTCACCGTGACGCTGTCGAAGGCGCTGGGGAGCCAGGGCGGGGCCGTCCTCGGGCCGGTCGCCGTGGTCGAGCACCTCGTGGACACCGCGCGCAGCTTCATCTTCGACACCGGGCTGGCCCCCGCCTGCGCCGGCGCCGCGCTGGCCGCGCTGCGGGTGCTGGCCGCCGAGCCGGAGCGCCCCGCGGCCGTCCTGCGGGTCGCGTCGGCCCTCGCCGCCGCGGCGGGCGTGCCGGACCCGGCCTCGGCGGTGGTACCGGTGGTGCTCGGCGCGCCGGAGCCCGCGCTGGCCGCGGCCGGGCGGTGCCGGGAGCGGGGGGTGCGGGTCGGGTGCTTCCGCCCGCCGTCGGTGCCACCGGGCACCAGCCGACTGCGGCTCACCGCCCGCGCGGACCTGGGCGGGGCCGACCTGGACCGCGCCGCGGCGGTCCTGGCGGCGGTGCTCGCCGACCTGCGCGCCCCGGCGGGGGTAGGCCGGTGAGGGCCGGGACGCAACGGCTGCGCCACCGCCCGCGCAGCCGTTCTGCACCCCACGCAGCCGTTGCAACGGCTGCGTGCGGCACCGAAGGGCTGCGTGGGCCGTCCCGCAGCCGTCGTGGCGGGGGGCTCCGGTGAGCGGGCGGGTGCTCGTCGTCACCGGGACCGGGACCGGGGTCGGCAAGACCGTCGTCACGGCCGCGGTCGCCGCCCTCGCCACCGGGCGGGTCGCCGTGCTCAAGCCGGCCCAGACCGGCATCGGGCCGGACGAGCCCGGCGACCTCGCCGACGTCGCCCGGCTCGTGCCCGGCGTGACCGGCCGCGAGCTGGCCCGCTACCCCGAGCCGCTCGCCCCGGCCACCGCGGCGCGGCGGGCGGGCCGGGCACCGGTCGCCCCGGTCGCCGCGGTCGCGGTCGCCCGGGAGCTGGCCGGCGGCCACGACCTCGTCCTGGTCGAGGGGGCGGGCGGGCTGCTCGTCCGGTTCGACGACGAGGGCGGCACCCTCGCCGACGTCGCCGCCGCCCTCGACGCGCCCGTGCTCGTCGTCGCCGCCGCCGGGCTGGGCACGCTCAACCACACGGCGCTCACCGTCGAGGCGCTGCGCACGCGCGGGCTGGCCTGCGCCGGCGTCGTCGTGGGCGCCTGGCCCGCCGACCCCGACCTCGCCGCGCGGTGCAACCTCGCCGACCTGCCCGCCGTCACCGGGGTGCCGCTGCTCGGCGCCGTGCCCGACGGCGCCGGCGGGCTGGAACCCGCGGAGTTCGCGCGCGTCGCCCGTCACGGACTCGCCCCGCGGCTGGGCGGCGGATGGCAGACTCCCCCCTCGTGACGACGACGGAGACGGGCATCCTCGGCACCGCCCGGGCGCAGGTGCTGGAGCAGGGCGTCGGGCTGGACGAGGCGCAGGTGCTGGAGGTCCTCCGGCTCCCCGACACCGCGCTCGACGACCTGCTGCAGCTCGCCCACGACGTGCGGATGCGCTGGTGCGGGCCGGAGGTCGAGGTCGAGGGCATCATCTCGCTCAAGACCGGCGGGTGCCCGGAGGACTGCCATTTCTGCTCGCAGTCCGGGCTGTTCGCCTCGCCGGTCCGCTCGGCGTGGCTGGACGTGCCGATGCTCGTCGAGGCGGCCAAGCAGACCGCGAAGACCGGGGCGACGGAGTTCTGCATCGTCGCGGCCGTGCGCGGCCCGGACGCCCGGCTGATGAGCCAGGTCGCCGCCGGCATCGCGGCCATCAAGGACGAGGTCGACATCAACATCGCCTGCTCGCTGGGGATGCTGACCTCCGAGCAGGTCGAGGCGCTCGCCGCGATGGGGGTGCACCGCTACAACCACAACCTGGAGACCGCGCGGTCGCACTTCCCGAACGTCGTCACCACCCACACGTGGGAGGAGCGCTGGGAGACGCTGCGGCTGGTCCGCGAGGCCGGCATGGAGGTCTGCTGCGGCGGGATCGTCGGGATGGGCGAGACCGACGTCCAGCGCGCCGAGTTCGCCGCGCAGCTCGCGTCGCTGGAGCCCGACGAGGTGCCGCTGAACTTCCTCAACCCGCGCCCGGGTACCCCGTTCGGCGAGCTGGAGCCGATGGCGGGCGCCGACGCGCTGCGCACCGTCGCCGCGTTCCGGCTGGCCATGCCGCGCACCGTGCTGCGCTTCGCCGGCGGCCGGGAGATCACCCTGGGCGACCTCGGCGCCCGGCAGGGCCTGCTCGGTGGCATCAACGCCGTGATCGTCGGCAACTACCTCACGACGCTGGGGCGCCCGGCCGAGGCCGACATCGACCTGCTCGGCGAGCTGCAGATGCCGATCAAGGCCCTGAACGACACGCTGTAGACGGTGTTCTGCGACCAGTGCGGGCGCCCGGCCGGCGAGGCCGGGCACGACCGCTGCGCCGCCCGCCGAGTCCTGGAGCCGCCGCGGTACTGCCCCGACTGCGCGCGGCGGATGGTGGTGCAGGTGACCCCGACGGGGTGGACGGCACGGTGCAGCCGGCACGGGGAACGGACGAGCGCGTAGCGTTCTCGGTGCTACAGTGACGCCGTGCGAACCATCGCCCAGCGGGACCTGCGCAACGACAACGCCGAGATCATGCGCCGCGTCGAGGCGGGGGAGTCCTTCGTGGTCACCCGCAACGGTAAGCCGATCGCCACACTGGTGCCGCACGGTGACCGGGGCCGTCGCCGCCTGACGGCCAGCGAGATCCAGGAGAAGCGACGGCGGGAGGGCCCGCACATCGACGTCGAGCAGTGGTACGCCGACCGGGCGGCGGACGACCTGATCTTCGGCGACGATCGTCTCGAGTACTGAGGACGTGATCCCGTTCCTGGCCGACACCGGTGTGCTGATCGATTTCGACCGGATCGACCTCGGCGAGTTCGGCAGTGGTCTGCCGCTGGTCAGTGCGATCACGGTCGGTGAACTCGCCTTCGGCCTCGGCGTGGGACCCGACGAGCAGCGCGTCCAGCGCGAGGAGTTCCTCCGCACCGTGCTGGTGGACCACGAGATCCTCCCGTACGGGGTGGAGGAGGCGAAGCTCTACGGGGTGCTCGCCACGCTGGTCCGGTCCGCCGGCCGCAATCCGCGACCGCGTCGGCTCGACCTCCAGATCGCCGCGACGGCGGTCGCGGCACGGGTGCCGCTCCTCACGGCGAACCCGGACGACCTCGTCGGCGCCGACCGGCTGGTGGAGGTCGTGCCGGTCGCTCGGGTCGCCTGACCCGTCCGGCGACCAGACCGACCGGTCGGGCGCACCATCGTCGGCCCGGACGGACATCGATCCCTGCTGCCGTGGCGCGCCTGCCATGCTGGCGTCGTGGCGAACCGGTGGAGCCTGCTGCGGCGCGTCGCGGACGTCGGCCTGGACCTGCTGTCCCGATCGGCCCGGGGCGGCCCGGCCCCCGCCCGCGCACCCGCCCGCACCGCACCCGCCCGCACCGTCCCCACCGCCGACCGCGCCCGCCGGATCGCCTACGCCCCCGACCCCGACGGCGCCACCGACCCGGGCGAGATCGTGTGGACCTGGGTGCCTTTCGAGGAGGACGACGGCCGCGGCAAGGACCGGCCGCTGCTCGTCGTCGGCCGCGGCGGCGGGCGGCTGCTCGGGCTGATGCTGTCCTCGCAGCACGACCGGGCCGGCGACCGCGACTGGGTGCCGATCGGGTCCGGGGCGTGGGACCGCGCGGGCCGGGAGTCGTTCGTGCGTCTGGACCGCGTGATCGAGGTGGACGAGCACGGCATCCGCCGCGAGGGCGCCGTGCTCGACCGGGGCCGCTTCGACGCCGTCGCCGCGCGCCTGCGCGCCGACCACGGGTGGAGCTGAGCGGTCAGTTCGGGCTGTGCTCCACCGCGAACGTGGACGCCGGGGCGGGCACGGCGTGCAGGTGGGTCAGCAGCCCGGTCTCGCGGGCGAGCAGCATCCGGATCGTGCGCAGCCGGTCGGTGGGGGACAGCTCCTCCAGCAGCGCCTGCCGGTCGTCGAGGGGGAGCAGGCAGTCGGCGGCCAGGACGCCCGGCAGCTGGTCGGGCGGGATGTCGGCGGCGGGCTCGGACCAGTCGCCGTTCTTCCAGGCCGTGTCGCAGTAGCGGCGGTGGGCGGCGCGCGCCGCCGCGATGAGCATCGCGGTGAGGTCGTCGCCCACCGCCGGGTCGGGCTCGTCGGGGAGGTACTCGACGGAGCCCATGAGGTAGGGCTTGGAGTCGGCGTCCAGGTCGAGCAGCCGGAACCGGCGCGACCCGCGCGTCACCATGTCGAAGCGCCCGTCGGGCAGGCGGCGGACGTCGCGCAGCTCCGCCGTGCAGCCCACGGTGTGCAGCCCGGTCATGCCGTCCGCATCGGGGGCCCAGCCCTCGCGCACGGCGACGACACCGAACTCCTTGTCCGGCACCGCCCCGGTCACGAGATCGACGGTGAGCTGGCGGTAGCGCGGTTCGAAGATGTGCAACGGCAGCAGCGCCCCCGGCATGAGCACGGTTCCCAGCGGGAACACGGGGACGGTCTCGGCCACCCACCTACGGTACGGGGCCGCGCGCGGGCTCGCCCGGCGGCTTGAGCACGGCGAACGCGTCGGTGACCCGCAGGTTGCGGTCGGTGAACCGGAACACGGCCGCGGGGCGACCACCGGCCGGTCCGGGCGGGGCGAGCGCCCCGGTCGGGGCGAGCACGGCCCGCCGGGTGAGGACGCGCTGCAGGTTGGTGGCCGACACCGGGTGCCCGAGGGCCGCGACGTACAGGTCGCGCAGCGCCGAGATCGTGAACTCCGGCGGGGCGAGGGCGAACCCGAGGTTGGTGTAGGAGAGCTTGGCCCGCAGCCGGTCGCGGGCGTCGGTGACGATCGCGCCGTGGTCGAACGCCCAGGCCGCGCCGTCCCCGCCCCCCGCCGCCACCGGCCGCCAGGCCGTGTCGGAGGGGATCGCCGGGTCGGCGTCGGTCGGCACCAGGCCCAGGAACGCGGTGGCGACGATCCGCGCGCCCGGCACGCGGGCGGGGTGGCTGAAGACCCCGAGCTGCTCGACGTGGGCGACCTCGCGGACGTCGACCTTCTCGGCGAGCTGGCGCAGCACGGAGGTCTCGACGTCCTCGTCGTCGCGCAGGCGCCCGCCGGGCAGCGCCCACCGGCCGGCGTGCGGGTCGCGGGCGCGCTGCCAGGCCAGCACCTGCAGCGCGCCGCCCGCGATGCGCAGCACGGCGGCGAGCACCTCGTGGTCGGTCCCGGCGCGCACCCGCGCGATGGTAGGGCGCGGGGCGGGTCGGTGAGTCGCGGGTCACGAGCGGGGGGTGCCGGCGCCGGACGGGTGGTAGCGTCGCGGCCAGTTTACGACTCACGGTCGAAAACAGGAGGAGCCATGACGGTCACGCTGGACACCGACTGGGCGCAGGAGGTGCGCGACCTCGCCGCGGCCCGCGACGCCGTCGTGCTCGCGCACAACTACCAGCGGCCGGAGGTCCAGGACGTCGCCCACCACACCGGCGACTCCCTGGCGCTGTCGCGCATCGCGGCGGAGTCGGACGCCTCGACGATCGTGTTCTGCGGGGTGCACTTCATGGCCGAGACCGCGAAGATCCTCAGCCCGGACAAGACGGTGCTGATCCCCGACGCCGCGGCCGGCTGCTCGCTCGCCGACTCGATCACCGCCGACCAGCTGCGGGCCTGGAAGGCCGAGCACCCCGGGGCCGTCGTGGTCAGCTACGTCAACACCACCGCCGCGGTGAAGGCCGAGACCGACGTCTGCTGCACCTCCTCCAACGCCGTCGAGGTCGTGGAGTCGATCCCGGCCGACCGCGAGGTGCTGTTCCTGCCCGACCAGTTCCTCGGCGCGCACGTCCGCCGGATCACCGGCCGGGCGAACATGCACGTCTGGGCGGGGGAGTGCCACGTGCACGCCGGGATCAGCGGGGCCGCGCTCACCGCGCAGGTCGACGCCCACCCCGACGCCGAGCTCTACGTCCACCCGGAGTGCGGCTGCGCCACCTCCGCGCTCTACCTCGCCGGCGCCGGGGCGGTGCCCGCCGACCGGGTGCGGATCCTGTCCACCGGCGGCATGCTCGACGCCGCCCGCGCGTCGCGGGCGGCGGAGGTGCTGGTCGCGACGGAGGTCGGGATGCTGCACCAGCTCCGCCGCGCGGCCCCCGAGGTCGACTTCCGGGCCGTCAACGACCGCGCCTCCTGCCGCTACATGAAGATGATCACACCGGAGAAGCTGCTGCGGGCGCTGCGGGAGGGCCGCGACGAGGTGCACGTCGACCCCGAGCTGGCCGCCCGCGGCCGGGCCGCGGTCCAGAGGATGATCGAGATCGGGCGGCCCGGGGGCGGGGAGTGAGCGCCGCGCCGGACACCGGGCCCGCGGCCGGGTGGGAGGTCGGTGCCGACCTCGTCGTCGTCGGGTCCGGGGTCGCCGGGCTGACCGCCGCGCTGGACGCCGCGGCCGCCGGGCTGCGGGTCGTGGTCGTCACCAAGGACGCGGCCGACGCCGGGTCGACGCGCTGGGCGCAGGGCGGCGTCGCCGTCGTGCTCGGGGACGTGCCGGGCGACAGCGTCGAGGCCCACGTCGCCGACACCCTCGCCGCCGGCGGCGGGCTCTGCGACCCCGCGGCCGTGGCGTCGATCGTCGCCGACGGGCCGGGCGCGGTGGCGCGGCTGCGGGCGCGGGGGGCCCGGTTCGACGGGCGCGGCGGCCGGCTCGACCGCACCCGCGAGGGCGGGCACTCGGCCCTGCGGGTGGTGCACGCCGGCGGCGACGCCACCGGAGCGGAGATCGAGCGGGCGCTGGTGGCGGCGGCGCGCGGCGCGCGCGGAGGGGGCACCGGCGCCGCCGCGCTGGCGCTGCTCACCGGGCACGTCGCCGTCGACGTCCTGCTGGCGGGCGGCGCCGTCGCCGGGCTCGCCGTGCTGGACGGCGCCGGGCGGCCCGGGACGCTGCGCGCGCCCGCGGTGCTGCTGGCCGCCGGCGGCTACGGGCAGCTGTTCGCCTCCACCACCAACCCGGACACCGCCACCGGCGACGGCGTCGCGCTCGGCCTGCGCGCCGGGGCGGCGGCGGCCGACCTGGAGTTCGTGCAGTTCCACCCCACCGTGCTCCACACCGGTCCGGCGGTGGGACGCCGGCCGCTGGTCACCGAAGCCGTGCGCGGCGAGGGCGCCGTGCTGCTGGACCGGGCCGGGCGGCGGTTCATGACCGGCGTGCACCCGCTCGCCGACCTCGCGCCCCGCGACGTCGTGGCCGCGGCGATCACCCGGCGCCTGGCCGAGACCGGCACCGACCGCGTGTTCCTCGACGCCCGCGCCCTCGACGGCTTCGCCGCCCGCTTCCCGACCGTGCACGCCGCCTGCCGCGCCGCGGGCATCGACCCGCTGCGCGAGCCCATCCCGGTGACGCCCGCCGCGCACTACTCCTGCGGCGGGATCGTCACCGACCTCGACGGCCGTACCGCGGTCCCCGGCCTGTGGGCGGCGGGGGAGACGGCCCGGACGGGCCTGCACGGCGCCAACCGCCTGGCGTCCAACAGCCTGCTGGAGGGCCTGGTCATGGGCGAGCGGGCGGCGCGGTCGGTGGCGGCCGCGGTGCAGGAGGGCCACCTTCCCGCGAGCTCGTTGCCGGAAGGTGGCCCTCCGGCGACCCCGTGGCCCCTCGTCCCCCGGGCCGTCGCGCCGCGGCCGGTCGTGCAGCGGGCCCTGTCCGCCGCAGCCGGGATCGGGCGGGACGCCGCCGGGCTCGCGGCCGCGTCCGACGCCGTGGAGGCCGCGACCGGGGTCGCGGTGCCGGTCGACCGCGCCGGGGTCGAGGACGCCGCCCTGACGCTGCTCGCCCAGGCCGTGCTGGCCGCGGCCGGGACGCGCACGGAGAGCCGCGGCTGCCACGTCCGCACCGACCACCCGGGGCGCGACGACGTCTGGCAGGGCGCGAGCCTGGAGGTCGTGCTGGACGCGACGGGGCGGCCCGTCGTCCGGGCGGCGGTGGCGGCGTGACCGGCGCGCTCACCGGCCCGGACCCCGCCGACCTGCGCCGGGTGGTCGCCACCGCGCTGGAGGAGGACCTCCGCTACGGCCCCGACGCCACCACCGCCGCGACGGTGCCGGACGGCGCGGTCGCCGTCGGCTCCTTCGCGCTGCGCCGCCCCGGGGTCGTCGCCGGGATCCCCGCCGCGCTGGCCGTGCTGGACGCGGTCGTCGGCGACCACGAGGTGCTGGAGGTCGCGGCGGACGGCGACCGCCTCGCGGCCGGGGAGTCCGCCCTGGTCGTGCGGGCCCCCGTCCGGACGCTGCTGACCGCCGAGCGCACGGCGCTGAACCTGCTGTGCCACCTGTCGGGGGTCGCGACGGCCACCGCGGCGTGGGTGGACGCGGTCGCCGGAACCGGTGCCCGCATCCGCGACACGCGCAAGACGCTCCCCGGCCTGCGGCTGCTCGAGAAGTACGCCGTGCGCTGCGGCGGCGGGGTCAACCACCGCCTCGGGCTCGGCGACGCCGTCCTGGTCAAGGACAACCACGTCGCCGCGGCCGGGTCGGTGGGCGCCGCGCTGCGGGCGGTGCGGGAGCACGCGCCGCACCTGCCGTGCGAGGTCGAGGTCGACTCCCTCGACCAGCTCGACGAGGTGCTGGCCCTGGGCGCGGAGCTCGTGCTGCTCGACAACTTCTCCGTGGCCGACACCGCCGAGGCGGTGCGGCGGCGCGGGTCGCTGCCGACCGGGCTGGAGTCCTCGGGTGGGCTCACCCTGGACGACGCCCGGGCCTATGCGGAGACCGGCGTCGACTTCCTGGCCGTCGGCGCGCTGACCCACTCGGTGACCGCGCTGGACCTCGGGCTGGACCTGCGCACCGGATGACCAGGGCGGTGGAGGAGGTGGTCGCGCGCCGGGACCGGGCCGGTGAGCTACGCCGACCGCGGCCGCTGGGGCTTGCGGGCGAGGCCGGCCACGGCGGCGAGGGGCTCCTGGGGGGTGCCGACCTCGATGTGGTCGGCGTTCCACCGGTCGACCGGGACGATCCCGGGCTCGACCAGCTCCAGGCCCTCGAAGAACGTCGCGATCTCCTCCGGGGAGCGGACGTAGTACGGCACCACGCCGGTGTCGTTGTGCGCGTCGGCGGCCCGGGCGCCCCCGCCGTCCGGGCCGTGCACGCCCTCGGCCACGCCCAGCCAGGAGCCCGGCGCCAGCGGCGCCATGAGCCGGTGGCAGATGTCGGCGGCCTGCGCGGTCGTCTCGGCGTGCCCCAGGACGCCCGTGAACGTCACCATGACCGGCTGGGACAGGTCGAGGGTGCGGCGCGCCTCCTCGATGATCCGCTCCGGGTCGTGCATGTCGGCGTCGATGTAGTCCGTCCTGCCCTCCGGGGTGCTGGTGAGCAGCGCCTTCGCGTGGACGAGCACGAGCGGGTCGTTGTCGACGTAGACGACCTTGGCCTCCGGCGCCTGCGCCTGGACGAGCAGGTGGGTGGAGTTGGCGGTGGGCAGGCCGGTGCCGACGTCGAGGAACTGGCGGCAGCCGGCCTCGAGGGCCACCTGGGCGGAACGGGCGATGAACTGGCGGTAGGCCCGCGCCACGCCCACGATGCTGGGCAGCGCGGCGATCATCGCGTCGCCGGCGGCCCGGTCGACGGCGTAGTTGTCCTTGCCGCCCAGGACGTAGTTCCACACCCGGGCGCTGTGCGGCACGGTCGTGTCGATCCCCGTCCGCGCCGCCTCGTCCTCCGAGATGGCGCGGCTCGCCGGACCCTGCGATCCCTGTGTGCTCGTCATGACTGTCCGAACCCCCTGCTCGACCCGCGGTGGACACGATCGTAACGCAGCGCCACCACCTGCCCACCACGAACACGATCGCGCGAACCGGGTCGTGCACAGGGTGACGGCCGGTGTGGTCCCGACCACAGCGCCCGGCCGGGTCGGGCCGCCGGCCCGGGGTAGCCCCGGGGGCAGCGGGCGGCCGTCGCGCCCGCCGAGGGCTGGAGAACCGCATGATCATGATCTGCGAGCGCTGCTGCGCGCCCATCGAGGACGGGGAGTCGCTCGTGCGGCTCGCGCACATCGACCGGGCGCACGGCGACGGCAGCGTCACCTGGGTCCACGCCTACGCCCACCTGGAGGCGTGCGCGGCGCCGCGACCGGCCCAGCACGAGCGGCCGGACACCTCCGGCTGGGACGCCAGCCGCGGCATCGGCGGCTACCGGGCCTGACCGTCGCGGTCGGGGGGCGGACGTAGGCTGGCGCCATGCTCCGCCGGACCGACCTGCGCCCCGTCCCGCTCCCGACGACCGCCGCGCTGCGGGCGCTCATGCCCCGCGCCGCGGTCGACGTCGACTCGGTGGTCGACCGCGTCCGGCCCATCGTCGCCGACGTCCGCACCCGGGGCGCCGAGGCCGCGCTGGAGTGGTGCGAGCGGTTCGACGGGGTGCGCCCCGCCGCCGTCCGTGTGCCGCCGGCGGCGCTGGCCGGTGCGCTCGCCGCGCTGGACCCGGCCGTCCGCGCGGCCCTGGAGACCTCGATCGAGCGCGCCCGCCGGGTGCACGCCGACCAGCGCCGCACCGACGTCGTCACCCAGGTCGTGCCGGGCGGCGTCGTCACCGAGCGGTTCGTGCCGGTGCGCCGCGTCGGGCTCTACGCCCCCGGCGGGCGCGCGGTCTACCCGTCGAGCGTGGTGATGAACGTCGTGCCCGCGCAGGAGGCCGGCGTCGAGTCCCTCGTCGTCGCGTCGCCGCCGCAGGCCGACCACGGCGGGCTGCCGCACCCGACGGTCCTCGCCGCCGCCGCGCTGCTCGGCGTCGAGGAGGTGTGGGCGGTCGGCGGGGCGCAGGGCGTCGCGCTGCTCGCCCACGGCGGCGTCGACACCGACGGCGCCGAGCTGGAGCCGGTCGACGTCGTCACCGGGCCGGGCAACATCTACGTCACCGCGGCCAAGCGGCTGCTCCGCGGCCTGATCGGCATCGACGCCGAGGCCGGCACCACCGAGATCGCCGTGCTGGCCGACGCCGGCGCCGACCCCGGGCACGTCGCGGCCGACCTCATCTCGCAGGCCGAGCACGACCCCGAGGCGGCGTCGGTGCTGGTCACCGACTCCGACGCCCTGGTCGACGCCGTCGACGCCGAGCTGGAGCGCCAGGTCGCCGCCACCAAGCACACCGAGCGCATCCGCACCGCGCTGACCGGCCCGCAGAGCGGCGCCATCCTGGTGGCCGACCTGGCCGACGGGCTGCGCGTCGTCGACGCCTACGCCGCGGAGCACCTGGAGATCCAGACGCGGGACGCCCGCGAGCTGGCGCTGCAGGTCCGCAACGCGGGCGCGGTGTTCGTCGGGCCGTGGTCGCCGGTGTCGCTGGGCGACTACTGCGCCGGGTCCAACCACGTGCTCCCGACCGGCGGCTGCGCCCGGCACTCCGCCGGGCTGTCGGTGCAGACGTTCCTGCGCGGCGTGCACGTCGTGGAGTACACCCACGACGCGCTGCAGGAGGTGGCCGACGCGGTGGTCACCCTGGCCGGCGCCGAGGACCTGCCCGCGCACGGCCAGGCCGTGACGGCGAGGTTCACCCCGTGAGCGTCACCCTCGACGACCTCCCGCTGCGCGAGGACCTGCGGGGCAGGACGCCCTACGGCGCCCCGCAGCTCGACGTCGCGGTGCGGCTCAACACCAACGAGAACCCCTACCCGCCGCCGCCGGAGCTGGTCGCCGACGTCACCGCGGCCGTCGCGGAGGTCGCGGCCGACCTGCACCGCTACCCCGACCGCGACGCGGTCGCGCTGCGCACCGACCTCGCCGCCTACCTGAGCGGCGCCACCGGCGTGCCGCTCGGGTACGAGGGGGTCTGGGCCGCGAACGGGTCCAACGAGGTGCTGCAGCAGATCCTGCAGGCCTTCGGCGGGCCGGGGCGCCGGGCGGTCGGCTTCGAGCCGTCCTACTCGATGCACCCGATCATCGCCGGCGGCACGCGCACCGACTGGCTGCCCGTGCCGCGCCGCGCCGACTTCACGGTCGACGTGCCCGCCGCCGCCGCGGTGCTGCGGGCCGAGGCGCCCGACGTCACGTTCCTGACCAGCCCGAACAACCCCACCGGGCAGTCGCTGGAGCCGGCCGAGCTGGCGCGGCTGATCGAGGCCGCCCCCGGGATGGTGGTCGTCGACGAGGCGTACGCCGAGTTCTCCGACCACCCCAGCGCGATCGTCCTGCTCGCCGAGCACGGGCACAAGCTGATCGTGTCGCGCACGATGAGCAAGGCGTTCGCGTTCGCCGGCGGGCGGCTGGGCTACCTCGCCGCCGCGCCCGCGGTCGTCGACGCGCTGCAGCTCGTGCGCCTGCCCTACCACCTCTCGGCGCTCACCCAGGCCGCCGCGCGGGCCGCGCTGCGGCACGCCGGTGCGACCCTGGGCTCGGTCGCGCTGCTGCGCGGCGAGCGCGCCCGCGTCGTCGACGAGCTCGCCTCCGCCGGGTACGACGTGGTGCGCAGCGACGCGAACTTCGTGCTGTTCGGCGCCTTCGCCGACGCGCCGCGGGCGTGGCGGGCGTTCCTGGACCGCGGGGTGCTGATCCGGGACGTGGGCATCCCGGGCCGGTTGCGCGTGACGGTGGGGACGCCCGAGGAGAACGACGCCTTCCTGGCCGCGGCCACGGAGCTGACGGAGGAGATCGCATGAGCCGCACGGGCCGGGTGGAGCGGATCACCAAGGAGTCGACGGTGCTGGTCGAGATCGACCTCGACGGCACGGGGCGGACCGACATCTCCACCGGTGTGCCGTTCTTCGACCACATGCTCGACGCGCTGGGCAAGCACGGCGCGTTCGACCTCACCGTCCGGGCCACCGGCGACGTCGAGCTGGACGCCCACCACACCGTCGAGGACACCGCGATCGTGCTCGGCCAGGCGATCCGGCAGGCGCTGGGCGACAAGACCGGCATCCGCCGCTTCGGCGATGCGTTCATCCCGATGGACGAGGCGCTCGCCCACGCCGTCGTCGACGTCTCGGGCCGGCCCTACACGGTGCACAGCGGCGAGCCCGACGTGATGCTGGGCTTCGTCGTGGGCGGGCACTACCCGACCGTGCTCAACCGGCACGTGTTCGAGTCGATCGCCTTCCACGGCCACCTGGCCCTGCACGTCCGCGTGCTGGACGGGCGCGACCCGCACCACGTCACCGAGGCCGAGTTCAAGGCCGTCGCCCGCGCGCTGCGCGCCGCGGTGGAGCCCGACGAGCGGATCAGCGGGGTGGCGTCGACGAAGGGGGTGCTGTAGCCGCACGGCTACGGTGCCGGCGTGCCGCCGCGCAAGCCGACGAAGACCCGCCCCGACCGCCCCGACCTCCCGCCGGCGTTCGACCCGGCGCCCGGGGTGCTGGAGCCCGGGGCGGTGTGGGACGGCGTCGAGGCCGGCGAGGGGCTCGACGCCGCCGGGGTCGTCGCCGACCTGGACCTGCGGGAGTGCCGGTTCGCCGGCATCGACCTGTCGGGGCGCTCGTTCCCGGGCCTGCACGTCCGCGACACCGTGTTCGTCCGCTGCGACCTGTCCGGCGCCGTCCTCGATCGCGCGGTCCTGGAGCGGGTGGTGTTCGACGGCTGCCGGCTCACCGGCACCGTGCTGTCCGGGGCGACCCTGCGCGACGTCCACCTGACCGGGTGCCGCGCCGACCTGCTCGCGCTGCGCATGGCGTCGGCGAAGTTCCTGCTGGCCGAGGACACCGGGCTGCGCGGCGCCGACCTGCACGAGTTCTCCGGCACCGGCGTCGCCCTGCTGGGCTGCGACCTCACCGGCGCCGACCTGGACCGGGCCGCGCTGGCCGGGGCCCACCTGCACGGGTCGGTGCTCGACGACGTCGCGGGCGCGCTGAGCCTGCGCGGCGCCCGCATCGACGCCGAGCAGCAGATCGCGCTGGGCGCGGCGCTGCTGGCGGCGCTGGACGTGCGGGTGACCGACCGGCCCTGATCCGCCCGCCCCCGGCCGCCGGCGGGCGCGGTGCGCCACCATCTCCCGCGTGAGCACCGACCCGACCGCCGCCTGGCTCCCGCCGCCGGCGCAGTGGCGCCACCCGCTGCGCGCGGAGCTGCCCACCGGCCACCACCTGCGCCCGATCCGCGCCGACGACACCGACCTCGACATGCCCGCGGTCATGGGCTCGCGCGAGCGGCTCTGGTCGATCTACGGCCGGGCCTGGGGCTGGCCGCCCGCCGGCATGACCGCCGAGCAGGACCGCGCGGACCTGCAGCGCCACGCCGACGAGATGGAGACCCACGCGTCGTTCGACTACGCGCTGTTCGACGCCGACGAGACCGAGCTGATCGGCTGCTGCTACGTCGACCCGCCGCAGAAGGGGGGCGCGGACGCCGAGATCTCCTGGTGGGTGCGCGACGAGCACGTCGGCACGGCGGTGGAGGCCGCGCTCGACGCCTTCGTCCCGGCCTGGATCGCCCGGGAGTGGCCGCTGCGGGCCCCGCGCTACGTGGGTCGCGACCTCACCTGGGACGAGTGGCTGGCCCTGCCCGACCTCCCGCGGCCCTGAGGCCGGCCCGGCGCGGCGGCTAGGCTGGGGCGGTGAGTCGGATCGTCGTGCTGGACTACGGGTCGGGCAACCTGCGCTCCGCGGAGCGCGCCCTGCAGCGCGTGGGCGCGGACGTCACCGTCACCGCCGACGCGCGGGCCGCGCTGGAGGCCGACGGGCTCGTCGTCCCCGGCGTCGGCGCGTTCGCGGCCTGCATGGCCGGGCTCGACGCCGTCGGCGGGCGCCGGATCATCGAGCGCCGCCTGGCCGGTGGGCGGCCGGTGCTGGGCATCTGCGTGGGCATGCAGGTGCTGTTCGACCTCGGCGTCGAGTGGGACGAGCGGACCGAGGGCTGCGGGCAGTGGCCGGGCACCGTGGAGCGGCTCAAGGCCGACGTGCTCCCGCACATGGGCTGGAACACCGTCCGCGCCCCCGCCGGCACGAGCCTGTTCGCCGGCCTGGACGCGGACACGCGCTTCTACTTCGTGCACTCCTTCGGGGTGCGGCGCTGGGAGCTGGAGCCGTCGGAGGTGCTCGCCCCGCCGCTGGTCACCTGGGCCCACCACGGCGAGGACTTCGTGGCCGCCGTGGAGAACGGCGCGCTGTCGGCCACGCAGTTCCACCCCGAGAAGTCCGGCGACGCCGGCGCCCACGTGCTGCGCAACTGGCTGGGCACGCTGTAGACCGTGCGCGGATGCGGTGGTCCCGGCCGCCGCATCCGCGCACGGGCCGCGTCAGCGGCCGGTCCAGGCGCGCTCGCGCAGGTCGTAGGCCAGCTCGCGGCGGCCGCTGCGGATGCCCTCGACGATCAGGCCGACCACCTCGTCCACCTCGGCCGCGGCCTTCATGGCGGGGGCCGTGCCGGCGATCGCGCGGTCGGCCAGCCCCGTCTCGACGTGCGGCGGGCGGACGTCGAACACGGTGACGCCGGCCCGGCGCGCCTCCGGGCGCAGCGCGGTCAGCCAGGCCGAGAGGCCGGCCTTGGACGCCGAGTAGGCCGCCATCCCGGCCGTCGGCACGTCGGCGAGGATCGCCGACAGCACCGTGACGCCGCCGCCCTTCCCGATCCGCGGCAGCGCGGCGCGGACCAGCGCCATCGGGGCCATCGTGTTGACGGTCAGCAGGTGCTCGGTGATCACGTCGTTCTCGGCGTCGGGGCCGAACGCGGCCACGCCCAGGGCGACGACCAGCCCGTCCAGCCCGCCGAGCGCGTCCGCGGCCTCGCCGACGAGCGCGGCGCAGCGGTCGAGGTCCAGCGCGTCGAAGGCGTGGGTGGACGCGTCCAGCTCACCGCCCAGGGCCTTCAGCCGCTCCGGGTCGCGCCCGGCCACCGCCAGCCGCGCCCCCGCCCCGTGCAGGGCGCGCGCCGTCGCCGCGCCCAGCACCCCCGTCGCCCCCGCCACCAGCACCCGCGCTCCGTCGATCTCCACAGCGGTCACGGTAGGTGCGCGACCCGCTCCCCGCGCGTCGGTACTCTGCGCGGCGTGACCTTCACGCTGCTGCCCGCGGTCGACGTCGCCGACGGCCGGGCCGTGCGCCTGGTGCAGGGCGAGGCCGGCACCGAGACCGGCTACGGCGCGCCGCGCGAGGCCGCGCTGGCCTGGCAGGACGGCGGCGCGGAGTGGATCCACCTCGTCGACCTCGACGCCGCCTTCGGCCGCGGCTCCAACGCCGAGCTGCTCGCGAGCGTGGTCGGGGAGCTGGACGTGGCGGTCGAGCTGTCCGGCGGCATCCGCGACGACGCCTCCCTGGAGCGGGCGCTGTCCACCGGCTGCGCGCGCGTCAACCTGGGCACCGCCGCGCTGGAGGACCCGCTGTGGTGCGCGAAGGTGATCGCGGAGCACGGCGAGAAGATCGCGGTCGGCCTGGACGTCCGGATCACCGATGCCGGCCACCGCCTCGCCGCCCGCGGCTGGACCACCGACGGCGGCGACCTGTGGGAGACCCTGGAGCGCCTCGACCGCGACGGCTGCGCCCGCTACGTGGTCACCGACGTCAGCAAGGACGGCACGCTGCAGGGCCCGAACGTCGACCTGCTCCGCGACGTCGCCGCGGCCACCCCCGCCCCGGTGATCGCCTCGGGCGGCATCTCGACGATCGCCGACCTGGTGGCGCTGGCCGAGGTCGGCACGATCGAGGGGTCGATCGTCGGCAAGGCCCTCTACGCCGGCCGGTTCAGCCTGCCCGAGGCGCTGGCCGCGGTGGCGGCGGTGGCGCCGCGGGCGCAGACCGGCTGACTCGTAGGCTGGGTGCGTGGCTGTGGCTGTGCGCGTCATCCCGTGTCTCGACGTCGACGCCGGGCGCGTCGTCAAGGGCGTCAACTTCCAGCAGCTGCGCGACGCGGGCGACCCCGTCGAGATGGCGCGCGTCTACGACGCCGAGGGCGCCGACGAGCTGACCTTCCTCGACGTCACCGCGTCGTCCGGGGAGCGGGCCACGATGCTCGACGTCGTGCGGCGCACGGCCGAGCAGGTGTTCATCCCGCTCACCGTGGGCGGCGGCATCCGCGCCACCGACGACATCGACGTCCTGCTGCGGGCGGGGGCGGACAAGGTCAGCATCAACACCGCAGCGATCGCCCGGCCCGGGCTGCTGCACGAGGCCAGCCGCCGGTTCGGGTCGCAGTGCATCGTGCTGTCGGTGGACGCCCGCACCGTGCCGGCCGGGGAGGCGCCGACGCCGTCGGGCTGGGAGGTCACCACGCACGGCGGGCGCCGCGGCACCGGCATCGACGCCGTCGAGTGGGCGGCGCGCGGGCAGGAGCTGGGTGTGGGGGAGATCCTGCTCAACTCGATGGATGCCGACGGCACCCGCGCCGGGTTCGACCTGCCGATGATCGCCGCGGTGCGCGCGCGGACGGACGTCCCGGTGATCGCGTCGGGGGGCGCGGGGGAGGTCGGGCACTTCCTGCCCGCCGTGCGCGCCGGCGCCGACGCCGTCCTGGCCGCTACGGTGTTCCACTTCGGGCACCTGCGCATCGCCGACGTGAAGGACAGCCTGCGCGGCGGGCTGGTGGAGGTCCGATGACGCTCGACCCCGGGATCGCGGCGCGGCTCAAGCGCGGCCCGGACGGGCTGGTGTGCGCCGTCGCGCAGCAGCGCGGCACGGGCGAGGTGCTGATGGTGGCGTGGATGGACGACGAGGCGCTGCACCGCACGCTGACCACCGGCCGCGCGACCTACTGGTCGCGCTCGCGGCAGGAGCACTGGGTCAAGGGCGACACGTCCGGCCACGTCCAGCACGTGCACGAGGTGCGCCTGGACTGCGACGGCGACGCCCTGCTGGTCGTGGTCGACCAGACCGGCCCGGCCTGTCACACCGGCACCCGCACCTGCTTCGACACCGACGTCCTGCTGCCCGGCTGACGCGCCCGCGCTGACACCCCCGTGCGCGGATGTGGCTGCTCCGGCCGCCGCATCCGCGCACGGGGCGGGTCAGCTCATCGCCCAGCGGATGCCGGAGGTGATGCCCAGCCCGGCCGCCCGGACGAGCGTGGCCTCGGCCAGGGGCAGGTGGGGCAGGTGCAGCGGCGCCCGCGCCCACGCCGGGAGCAGGCCGACCGCGGCGCCGCCCAGCAGGGCGTAGGGCGCCCGGGCCGCCAGCGGCAGGGGCGGGTGCAGCAGCAGGAACCGCGCGGTGGCGCGGGCCTCGTCGGTGCCGGCGAGCTCGGGGCGGTAGTCGGCGAGCTGGGCCGCCAGCTCGGCCTCGGTCTCCGGCGGGTCGGGCACGCCCAGCTCGCGGGCGACGAGCGCGGTGTCGGCGACGTAGCCGTCGCGGCCGGCGGCGTCCAGCGGCCGGGCGCCGTAGCGCTGGTGGGCCCGCAGGAAGCTGTCGATCTCGGCGAGGTGCACCCAGCGCAGCAGGTGCGGGTCCGACGCCGAGTAGGGCCGCCCGTCGGGGGCGCGACCGCGCACCCGCCCGTGCACCGCGCGGATGCGGGCGATCGTCTCCCGCGCGTCGGCGATCGTGCCGAACGTCGTCACGGCCAGGAAGTAGCTCGTGCGCTGCAGCCGCCCCCACGGGTCGCCCCGGTAGCCCGAGTGGCCGGCCACCCCGGCCATCGCCAGCGGGTGCAGCGACTGCAGCAGCAGCGCCGAGAGCCCCCCGACGAACATCGAGGCGTCGCCGTGCACGCGCCGGACGGGCCGGTCCTCGGCGAACCAGCGCGGGCCCTCGGCGGTGTGGATCCGGTCGCGCCGGGCCGACCCCTCCGGCCCGGCCACCCGCTGGAACAGGCTCGACCCGAGCCGGGAGCGCAGCGAGCCGGTGTCCATCCCGCCATGATGCGGCCGGTCCGCGGACGCGGCCACCCGGGTCAGGCGCCGGCCGCCGGGGCGTCGAGCGGGCCGGTGAGGTAGCGCTGGACCGTCGGCGCCACGGCCGCGACGACCTCGTCCACCGATGCGGAGGCGAGCGGCTCGATCCGCACGACGTAGCGGGCCATGCCCAGGCCGATGAGCTGCGACCCGACCAGCGTGGCCCGCAGCTCGGCGCGGTCGGGGGCGACGGCGGCGAGCCGGACGAGCAGCACGCGCGTCACGAACTCCCGCAGCATCCGGGCGGCGGCCTCGTGCCCGGCCACGCTGCGGATGACCGCGGCCAGCGGGACACCGCCCGTGGCGTCCCAGATCCCGAGGAACCGGCGGACGACGCGCTCGCCGATGCCCGCGGGATCGCCCTCGAGCAGCTCGGGGAGGACCTGCGCGGGGTCGAGCGGGAGGTCCAGGACGGCGGTGAACAGCGCCTCCTTGCCGCCGAACCAGTGGTTGACCATGGCCGCGTCGACGCCGGCGCGGGCGGCGATGCCGCGCACGGTGGCGCCGTCGTAGCCGTGCTCGGCGAAGGCCTCCCGGGCGGCGGCGATCAGCGCGCCCCGGGTGTCCTCGCCGGCGCGGCGGCGGCCCCGGGACCGGGCCGGGCGGGGATCGAGGGGGAGGGCCACCCGCCCATCATCCCCGACCGCGCCGGACCGGGGCGCCGTCCGGGGGCTGGCCGGGCGCGCGCCCGATCCCGGCTGAGAGGATGCCGGTCATGACCGCCACCCTGCCGACCCTCGGCGCGGTCGCCCCCAGCCGCGAGGAGTTCCGCGCGCTGGCCGCCGGGCACCGGGTCATCCCGGTGACGCGCCGCCTGCTCGCCGACGACGAGACCCCCGTCGGGGTCTTCCGCAAGCTGGCCGGCGACCGGCCCGGCACGTTCCTGTTCGAGTCGGCGGAGAACGGGCGGTCCTGGTCGCGGTGGTCGTTCGTCGGGGCCCGCAGCGCCGCCACCCTCACCGCGGTCGACGGCGAGCTCGTCTGGACCGGGGAGGTGCCCGCCGGGCTGCCCACGTCGGGCGACCCGCTGGCCGCGCTGCGCACGGTCGTCGCGGAGCTGCGCAGCGAGCGGCTGCCCGGCCTGCCCCCGCTGACCGGCGGGATGGTCGGCTACCTGGGCTACGACGTCGTGCGCCGCCTGGAGCGCCTGCCCGTCCTCGCGCAGGACGACCTGCACCTTCCCGAGATGGTGATGCTGCTGGCCACCGACCTGGCCGCGGTCGACCACCACGAGGGCACCGTCACCCTCATCGCCAACGCCCTGAACTGGGACGCCAGCGACGAGCGCGTCGACGAGGCCTACGACGACGCCGTCGCCCGGCTCGACCGGATGACCGCCGAGCTGGCCGCGCCCGCGCCGTCCACGGTCGCGGTCTACGGGTCGGGCCCGCCGGAGTTCCGCCGCCGCCGCACCCCGGCGGAGCACCACGCGGCGGTCGAGGCGGCGAAGGAGCAGATCCGCGCGGGCGAGGCGTTCCAGGTGGTGGTGTCGCAGCGGTTCGAGGCCGACTGCCCGGCCGACCCGCTCGACGTCTACCGCGTGCTGCGCGCCACCAACCCCAGCCCGTACATGTACCTGCTGCGGCTGGCCGACGCGGCCGGGGCGGGGTTCGCGATCGTCGGCTCCAGCCCCGAGGCGCTGGTGACGGTGCGCGACGGCGTCGCCACCACGCACCCCATCGCCGGGACGCGCTGGCGGGGGGACACCGAGGAGGAGGACCTCCTGCTGGAGAAGGAGCTGCGCAGCGACGAGAAGGAGCGCGCCGAGCACGTCATGCTCGTCGACCTCGGGCGCAACGACCTCGGCCGCGTCTGCGAGCCCGGCACCGTCAAGGTCCGCTCGTTCTTCTCCGTCGAGCGCTACAGCCACGTCATGCACCTCGTGTCCACGGTGACGGGGCGGCTGCGCGCCGACCGCACGGCGTTCGACGCCGTCACGGCCTGCTTCCCGGCCGGCACGCTGTCCGGCGCGCCGAAGCCGCGGGCGATGGCGATCATCGAGGAGCTGGAGCCGACGCGGCGCGGGCTCTACGGCGGGATCGTCGGCTACCTCGACTTCGCCGGGGACGCCGACACCGCGATCGCCATCCGCACCGCGCTCATCCGCGACGGTGTCGCCCACGTGCAGGCCGGGGGCGGCATCGTGGCCGACTCCGACCCGGCGGCCGAGGACGCCGAGTGCCTGAACAAGGCGCGGGCGGTGCTGTCGGCGGTGGCCACGGCGGCCACCCTCCGCCCGGCCGCGCCCGCGCCGCGATGACGCCGCCCACCGAGTTGCAGGAAGGCCACCTTCACGCAAGGAGGTTGCACGAAGGTGGCCTTCCTGCAACGAGGGGCGCGGCGGGGGTGGCGGCGTGAGCGGCGGGCGGGTGCTCGGGCTCGTGTGCCTGCTGCTCGTCGCCGCCGCCACGGCGCTGTGGGGGGCCGCGCAGGTGGTGTGGTTCCGGGTCGCGGCGGACCTGCCGGGGCGGGCCGGGCAGGCCGTGGAGGTCACCGGCGGGCAGGTGCAGGGCTCGCTCGGCGGGATCGCGCTGCTCGCGCTGGCCGGGACCGCCGGGGTGGTGGCGACGGCGGGGATCCCGCGGCGGCTGGTCGGTGCGCTGCTGGTCCTGGCCGGGCTGGGGGTGGTGGGGCTCGCCGTCCTGCCGCTGCTGGTCGACCCGTTCGCCACCGACGCCGCCACGGTGCCCGCCCCGCCCGGCGTCGACGCCGACCTGCTGCGCTACCGGCCGGCCACCGCGACCGCCGGGCCCTGGCTCGCGGTGCTGGCCGGGGTGCTGCTCGCGGCCGCGGGCGGGGCGGCGCTGCTGGCCGAGCGGCGGCTCCCGCGGCTGGGGGCCCGGTACGCGGCCCCCGGGGCCCGCCGGCCGCCGGCCGATCCCGATCGGGCGGCGTGGCAGGACCTCGACGCCGGCCGGGACCCGACCGACCCGTGAGCCGGGAGGCCCGCACCGCTGGCTAGCATGGCTCCGCGTCCGGCCGAGCACTCGTTGGGAAGGGGGACGCCGTGCACAGGAACAGCAGCACCAGTGTCCTCGACGCGATCGTGGCGGGCGTGCGGGAGGACCTCGCCGTGCGCGAGGTCCAGGTGGACATCGCCGAGGTGAAGCGCCGCGCCGCCGCGGCTCCCGGCCCCCGGGACGTCCTGGCCGACCTGCGCGCCCCCGGGGTCGGGGTGATCGCCGAGGTCAAGCGGGCCAGCCCGTCGAAGGGCGCGCTGGCGCCCATCGCCGACCCCGCCGAGCTCGCCGCCGCCTACGCCGAGGGCGGGGCGCGCGTGATCAGCGTGCTCACCGAGCAGCGCCGGTTCCGCGGCACGCTCGCCGACCTCGCGGCCGTCCGCGCCGCCGTCGACGTGGCGGTGCTGCGCAAGGACTTCATCGTCTCGCCCTACCAGGTGCACGAGGCGCGGGCCTACGGCGCCGACCTGGTGCTGCTCATCGTCGCCGCGCTGGAGCAGCCGGCGCTGGAGAGCCTGCTCGACCGCGTGGAGTCCCTCGGGATGACCGCACTGGTCGAGGTGCACACCGAGGAGGAGTGCGACCGCGCGCTGGAGGCCGGGGCCAAGGTCATCGGCGTCAACGCCCGCGACCTGCACACCCTGGAGGTCGACCGGACGGTGTTCGGCCGCATCGCCCCGGGCCTGCCCAACGACGTGCTGCGGATCGCCGAGTCCGGGGTCCGCGGACCGGGCGACCTGCTCACCTACGCCGGCTGGGGCGCCGACGCCGTGCTCGTCGGCGAGGGGCTCGTCACCAGCGGCGATCCGGCCGCCGCCGTGCGCAGCCTGGTGGCCGCCGGCTTCCACCCGTCGTGCTCGCGGATGGTCCGCTGACCTACGCTCGTCCGGTGACGGTCCAGGCGAGCCACGGCATCGAGACCCCCTCCGGGCACGAGCCCGACGAGCGCGGCCACTTCGGCCGCTACGGCGGGCGGTTCGTCCCCGAGGCGCTGATCGCCGCGCTGGACCAGCTGGCCACGGTGTACGAGAAGGCCCGGGGCGACCGGGAGTTCCTCGACGAGCTCGACCGGCTGCACCGCGACTACTCCGGGCGCCCGTCCCCGCTCACCGAGGCCGCGAAGTTCGGCCAGCACGCCGGCGGCGCGCGGATCCTGCTCAAGCGCGAGGACCTCAACCACACCGGCTCCCACAAGATCAACAACGTGCTGGGCCAGGCGCTGCTGACCAAGCGGATGGGCAAGTCCCGGGTGATCGCCGAGACCGGGGCGGGCCAGCACGGCGTCGCCACCGCCACCGCGTGCGCGCTCATGGGCCTGGAGTGCGTGGTCTACATGGGCGAGGTCGACACCGAGCGCCAGGCGCTCAACGTCGCCCGGATGCGGCTGCTCGGGGCCACGGTCGTGCCGGTCAAGTCGGGCTCGCGCACCCTCAAGGACGCCATCAACGAGGCGCTGCGCGACTGGGTCACCAACGTCTCCGACACCCACTACCTGTTCGGCACGGTCGCCGGCGCGCACCCGATCCCGATGATGGTCCGCGACTTCCACCGGATCATCGGGCTGGAGGCCCGCGAGCAGGTCCTGGAGCGCTACGGCCGGCTCCCCGACGTCGTCGCGGCCTGCGTGGGCGGCGGGTCCAACGCGATCGGGATCTTCCACGCCTTCCTCGACGACCCGGGCGTGCGGCTGGTCGGCTTCGAGCCCGGCGGCGACGGCGTGGAGACCGGCCGGCACGGCGCCACCCTGAGCCAGGGCACCCCGGGCGCCCTGCACGGCGCGATGAGCTACCTCCTGCAGGACGCCGACGGCCAGACCGCCGAGTCGTACTCGATCTCCGCCGGGCTGGACTACCCGGGCGTCGGGCCGGAGCATGCGCTGCTCAAGGACGTCGGCCGGGCCACCTACGAGCCGGTCACCGACGCCGAGGCGATGGACGCCTTCGCGCTGCTGTGCCGCACCGAGGGCATCATCCCGGCGATCGAGACCGCGCACGGCCTGGCCGGCGCACTGCGGCTGGGCCGCGAGCTCGGGCCGGACGCAACGATCCTGGTCAACCTGTCCGGGCGCGGGGACAAGGACGTCGACACCGCCGCGAAGTGGTTCGGGATGGTCGCCGACGGGCAGAGCACCGCCGAGGCCAGCGGCACCGCGATCGCCGAGGGCGCGACGGTCGACCCGGCCGACACCCTGGCCGCGAAGCCCTCGCCGGCCGGGTCCGACTCGGGGAGCGTGCAGTCGTGAGCGCTGTGGCGGACGTGTTCGACGCCTGCCGGGCGGAGGGCCGGGGCGCCCTGATCGGCTACCTGCCCGCGGGCTACCCGACGGTCGACGACTCGGTCGACCTGCTCGGCGCACTGGTCGAGGGCGGGTGCGACCTGCTCGAGATCGGCGTCCCGTACTCCGACCCCGTCATGGACGGCCCGACGATCCAGGCCGCGGCCGACACCGCCCTGCGGGCCGGGACGCGGCTGCGCGACGTGCTGTCGGTCGTCGAGCGGGTCACGGCGGCCGGCGGGAGGGCCGTCGTCATGACCTACTGGAACCCGATCATGCGCTACGGCGTCGACGCCTGGTCCCGCGACCTCGCCGCGGCCGGCGGGCTGGGCATGATCACCCCGGACCTCATCCCCGAGGAGGCCGACGACTGGCTGGCCGCGTCCGAGCAGCACGGGCTGGACCGGACCTTCCTCGTCGCGCCGTCGTCGTCGGAGGAGCGGATCGCGTCCACCGCGGCCGCGACCCGCGGTTTCCTCTACGCCACCTCGACGATGGGCGTCACCGGCGCCCGCGACGTCGTCGCCTCGGCCGCCCCGAGGATCGTCGCGCGCTGCCGGGCGCACACCGACCTGCCGATCGGCGTCGGGCTGGGGGTGCGGTCGGGCGACCAGGCGGCGGAGATCGCCGGGTTCGCCGACGGCGTGATCGCCGGCGCGGCGTTCGTCACGGCCGTGGAGCGGGGCGGGGCCGCCGCGGTGCGGGCGCTGGCGGCCGAGCTGGCCGCGGGGGTCAAGCGCGCGCAGCCGCGCCCGTCCGAGCTCCGGCCCGCCTGACCGGGCGCCAGTACCAGGCGGCGCAGACGGCCACGGCCAGCGCCAGCTCGGCGACGTCGCCGCCGTAGTACATGAGCTCGGCGGCCGCCCGCAGCTGCTCGGGGTCCTGCCCCGTGCCGCGCGGGTGCGCGCCCGCGTACATCGTCTTGGCCAGCACGGCGTGCGCCGCCGCGGACACCCCGAGCACGAGCAGGCGCACGCCGTACCCGGGCCGGTGCGGCGCGGGGTCCGGCCCGGCCACCACCCAGGCGAGCAGGCACCCAGACGCGACGACGTGCAGGTGGACCAGCCCGTGCAGCAGCGGGTCGTGCTGCGTCGCGGCGAACAGCGGGGTCAGGTAGAGCAGCGCGAGCGACGCCGGGCCGAGCAGCAGCGCCGTGACCGGGTGGCTCAGCACCCGCAGCGCCCGGCTGCGCAGCACGGGCGCGACCGCGCGGCGCACGGCCGGGGTCCCGGAGCGGAGCAGCAGGGTCACCGGCGCGCCCAGCACGAGCGCGACGGGCGCGTACATGCCGGCGAGCAGGTGCACGACGGCGTGCGCGCGCGGGTCGTGGTGGGCGGCCGCGGCCAGCGGCGGGGCGGCCGAGGCGGCGAGCAGGGCGCAGCCGAGCAGGAACGCCGCGGTGCGGCCCGGCGGCCAGCCGCGCGGGCTGCGGGCGGTGCGGACGGCCGCGGCCCCGTAGACCGCGGCGAGGACCAGGGCCCCGGCGAGGACGAGCAGCTCGACGGCCCCCGCTCCGGCGGCGGCGTCGTGCAGGTGGTGGGGGGTCACCGACCCGGGGCCCCGCCGCGCGCCCCCGTCCGGCGGGCCAGCACCAGCCCGACCAGCAGCAGCGCCGCCCCGGCGCCGACCCAGGCCAGGTCGTAGGGGAGCAGGTCGGGCACGCCGTAGCGCACCTGGTGCACCCCCAGCACCTTGTGGTTCACCAGCCCGTCGAACAGCTGGAACCCGCCCGCGCCCAGGAACCCGCCCGCCCACGCCGCGCGGGGGACCAGGGCCCCGCGCCGGGCCAGGTCGGCCAAGCCGAACCCGCCCGCCACCAGCGCGATCACCTCGGCGGCGTGCAGGATCCCGTCGGACAGCAGCCCGACCGCCGGGGTCGAGCGGTCGTAGAAGTGGTGCCAGCCGAGGATCTGGTGGAACACGATCTCGTCCACGGCCGCCATGAGGGCGGCGCCGACGAGGGCGGCCGCGAGCAGTGATCGTCTCCGGTCCACGCCCCGCGACTACCCGCCGTCGGCGCGGGCATGCTGGCGGAGTGGATCGGGACGCGATGCTCGCCCGCTACCGGCAGCTGGTGCTGCACGAGCTGCCCCGGCGGGCCCGCGCGGAGCGCTGGGTCGTGACGGCCGACCACTGCTTCGGCCGGATCGTGCTCGACCACGCCGTCGGCGGGCGCTGGTACGACCACCTCGACCGGCGCCGCTCGCCCGCCTTCGCCCAGCTCGACGACGCGCGCCTCGCCGCCGCCGTCGCCCTCGCCGAGCGGATCGCCGCCGAGGGCGACCCCCTGCTGCGCGACCTGGACGCGGTGAGCCTCGCCTGGCGCGGCAAGGCGCCGAAGCGCTGAGGCCCCGGCCCCGTCGAGCGTGCCCCCGCTGCGCCGACGACCGCACCGGGGGCACGCTCGGCGAGGCGGGGTCGTCGAGCGTGCGCTCGCGGCGGTCGGCGGGCGACGGGGCGCACGCTCGACGTCCCGAGCGCCCCGTCGGGCCGTCCGGCCGCCGCGGGCGCCCGGCCGCTAGCGTGGCCGTGTGAGCACCACCCTGCTGCTGGCCGCCATCCCCAGCCCCGACCGGGGCGTCTGGATGCTGGGGCCGATCCCGATCCGGGCGTACGCGCTGTGCATCATCGCCGGCATCGTCGTCGCGGTGTGGTGGGGCGAGCGGCGCTTCGTGGCGCGGGGCGGGACGGCGGGCACCGTCACCGACGTGGCGGTGTACGCGGTGCCGTTCGGGCTGGTCGGCGGGCGGCTCTACCACGTGGCGACGGACTGGCAGCAGTACTTCGGCCCGGGCCGCAACCCCGTGGAGGCCCTCTACATCTGGCAGGGCGGGCTGGGCATCTGGGGGGCGGTCGCCCTCGGTGCCGTCGGCGCCTGGATCGGGTGCCGGCGCCACGGCGTGCCGCTGCCCTTCTTCGGCGACGCCGTCGCGCCCGGCATCGTGGTGGCGCAGGGCATCGGCCGGCTGGGCAACTGGTTCAACCAGGAGCTCTACGGCGGCCCGACCACGCTCCCGTGGGGCCTGGAGATCTACGACCGGGTGGACCCCGACACCGGCGCGCCCGACCCGATCGGCGGCGTCGCCCTCGACACGACCCCGATCGCGGTCGTCCACCCGACGTTCCTCTACGAGATGCTGTGGAACTTCGGCGTCGCCGCCCTGGTGGTGTGGGCCGACCGGCGGTTCCGGCTCGGGCACGGCCGGGCGTTCGCGCTCTACGTCGCGGGCTACACCGCCGGCCGGTTCTGGATCGAGCTGATGCGCACCGACCAAGCCACCACCGTGTTCGGCGGGATCCGCATCAACGTCGTCACCTCCGTCGTCGTGTTCGTCGGGGCGGTGCTGTACCTCGTGCTCGCGAAGCGCGGCCGCGAGGAGTTCGTCCCCCGCCGGGACGCCCCGGACGGGGACGCGCCGGACGCGCCCCCCGCCGACGCGCCCCCGGCGGACGGGGACGGGCCGCCGGCGGAGGGCGCCGACGCGGACCGGCCGCCGGCGGACGGCGCGGCGGCCGAACCGTCGGACGACCCGGCGGCGGGCGCGCCCGGCACCGACGAGCCCGCGGTCCGCGGCCCGGCCCCGGTGGGCAAGGCGCGGCGGAGCCGGTCGGGGAGCACCCGGCGGTGACGTTCTCCGGCTTCGGCGAGGACGCCGTCGAGTTCTACGACGGCCTCGCGGCCGACAACTCGAAGGCCTACTGGACCGACCGCAAGCACGTCTACGAGCGCGACGTCCGCGGCCCGATGCAGGAGCTGCTCGCCGCGTGCGAGGCGGAGTTCGGGCCGGGCAGGATCTTCCGCCCCTACCGCGACGTGCGCTTCTCCTCGGACAAGACCCCGTACAAGACGCACTGCGGCGCGACGGCCGGCGGCTCCTACGTGCAGATCGGGTCCGACGGGCTGCTGGCCGCGGCCGGCTACTACCAGATGGCCCCCGACCAGGTGACCCGCCTCCGCGCCGCCGTCGACGACGAGCGGCGCGGCTCGGACCTGCAGCGCCGGGTCGACGGCGTGCGGGCGGCCGGCCTGTCGGTCGGCGGGGAGCAGCTGAAGACCCGACCGCGGGGGTTCGACCCCGACCACCCGCGGCTGGACCTGCTGCGGCACAAGGGCCTCCACGCCTGGCGGCAGTGGCCGCCCGACGACGTGCTGCACGGCCCGGGGGCCCTGCGCCGGGTGGTCACGGCGTGGCGGGCCGCCCGTCCGCTGGTCGAGTGGCTGGACGACCACGTCGGGCCGTCCGAGCAGCCGCGGCGCTGAGCGCCGGCACCCGACGTTCACCCACCGTCGTTCGTGATCGTTCCAGAGGTCGGGCTACACTGAGTGACTGTGACCCGTCGCACGAAAATCGTCTGCACGATCGGCCCCGCGACCGCGAGCCCGGAGCGTATCCGCGAGCTGGTCCAGGCGGGCATGGACGTGGCCCGGCTGAACTTCAGCCACGGCAGCCGCGAGGACCACAAGCGCGTCTACGAGATGGTCCGCGAGGCCGCGGACGCCGAGGGGCGCGCGGTGGGGATCCTCGCCGACCTGCAGGGCCCCAAGATCCGGCTGGGCCGGTTCGCGAGCGGCCCCGTGGAGTGGCGCACCGGCGAGGAGGTGCGGATCACCGTCGAGGACGTGGCCGGCACCCACGACCGCGTCTCCACCACCTACAAGGGCCTGGCCGACGACGCCCGGCCCGACGACCGGCTGCTGGTCGACGACGGCAAGGTCGGCCTGCGCGTCGTCGCCGTCGAGGGCTTCGACGTCGTCTGCCGCGTCACCGAGGGCGGCCCGGTCAGCGACAACAAGGGCCTGTCGCTGCCCGGCATGAACGTGTCGGTGCCGGCGCTGTCGGACAAGGACATCGGCGACCTGGAGTTCGCCCTCGACCTGCGCGTCGACGTCGTCGCCCTGTCCTTCGTGCGCAGCCCCGCGGACATCGACCTGGTCCACCGGATCATGGACGCGCGCGGCGCCCGGCTGCCGGTCGTCGCCAAGATCGAGAAGCCGGAGGCGGTCGACAACCTCGAGGCCATCGTGCTCGCGTTCGACGGCCTGATGGTCGCGCGCGGTGACCTCGGCGTCGAGCTGCCGCTGGAGCACGTGCCGCTGGTGCAGAAGCGCGCCATCCAGATCGCGCGCGAGAACGCGAAGCCGGTCATCGTCGCGACGCAGATGCTCGAGTCGATGATCACCAACTCGCGGCCGACGCGGGCCGAGGCCTCGGACGTCGCGAACGCGGTGCTCGACGGGGCCGACGCCGTCATGCTGTCGGGCGAGACCGGCGTGGGGCGCTACCCGATCAAGACCGTCCGCACGATGGCGCAGATCGTCGAGGCCGTCGAGGACGGGCCGGTCACCGTGCCGCCGCTCAACCACGTGCCGCGCACCAAGCGGGGAGTGCTCTCCTACGCCGCCCGCGACATCGGCGAGCGGCTCAACGCGCGCGCCATCGTCGCGTTCACGCAGTCCGGCGACACCGTGCGCCGGCTCTCCCGGCTGCACACCCGCCTGCCGCTGCTGGCCTTCACCCCCACCCCGGAGGTGCGCAGCCAGCTCACGATGGCGTGGGGCGTGGAAACGTTCCTGGTGCCGTTCGTGGAGTCCACCGACGCCATGGTCCGCCAGGTCGACCACGCCATGCTCTCGATCGAGCGGTTCCAGCCCGGCGACCTCGTCGTCATCGTCGCCGGCTCGCCCCCCGGCACCGCCGGGTCGACCAACCTCATCCGGGTGCACCGCCTGGGCGAGGAGGACATGGGCTGAGCGTCCGGAGGCTCGCCCCGCACGAGTGGGCGCTGCTGCGCGACCTGCGGCTGGCCGCCCTGCGGGAGTCCCCGGACGCGTTCGGCTCCACCCACGCCCGGGAGGTCGGGCGGGACGGGACCCGGTGGCGCGAGGGCCTGGCGAGGGCGGCGTGGTTCGTCGCCGAGGTGGCGGGGGAGCCCGCCGGCCTCGCGCGCGGTGCGGACGGCCCGGCCGGCCGGCGCCACCTGCACTCGATGTGGGTGCACCCCGACCACCGGGGCGCCCGGGTCGGCGCCGCCCTCGTCGCCGCCGTCCGGGCGTGGGCGGAGGCCGACGGGGCGGACGAGCTGGTGCTGTGGGTGGTCGACGGCAACGCGGCGGCGGCCCGCCTGTACGCCCGCGAGGGCTTCGTCCCGACGGGGGTGCGGGAGCCGGTCGCGGGGCGGGCGGGGGTGGAGCAGGAGCAGTGGGCGCTGCGGCTGCGTCCGGCCGGCCCCTGACGCGCCGCCCGCGGACGTGCCGGGGCCGGTCGGTGGAGGGTGCGGCCGTTGCGGGACGGGAGACGGGCACGGTGATCGTCGGTTCGGTGCGCGAGCGGCCGGGTGCGGCCGTTCCCGCACCCGACCAGCGATCAGGTCGTGGCTCGCCGGCCTCCGTGCGCCTTGATCGTCGGTCTGGTGCACAGACGGCCGGATTCGGCCGCTTCCGCACCTGACCGATGATCACGCCGCCCGGCCGCTCCCGATCCGGTGATCGTCTGTTCGGTGCCCCGGCGGCCGGATCCGGCCGCTCCCGCACCGGATCGCCGATCACCCCGCCTTTGGCGGGGTGGCGCGGCCCACGCGGTGGGGGGCCCCGGGGCGGTGGTGGGTCCTGCGAGGATGCAGCCGTGACCACCTCCACCAGCCCGCCCGCGGTCGGGGCGGACGGCGCGCCGCGCGGTCAGGCCGTCCTCGACGCCCTCGTCGACCTCCTCGACCTGGAGCAACTGGAGGTCAACCTGTTCCGCGGCGTCAGCCCGCCGCAGAGTCCGACCCGGGTGTTCGGCGGGCAGGTCGCGGCCCAGGCGCTGGTGGCGGCGGGGCGGACGGTCCCGGCCGACCGCGAGGTGCACTCCCTGCATGCCTACTTCATCCGGCCCGGCGACCCGCGGGTGCCGATCGTCTACGAGGCCGAGCGCGTGCGCGACGGCCGCTCGTTCACCACCCGCCGCGTGCTGGCGATCCAGCACGGCGAGGCGATCTTCTCGCTGTCGGCGTCGTTCCAGGTGCAGGAGCAGGGGCTGGAGCACACCGAGCCCGCCCCGGAGGGCGTGCCGGCGCCGGAGACGCTGCCCGACCTGGGCGAGCGGGTGCGCGACGGCCGGGGCGTCGGCTGGATGAGCCGGATCCCGCGGCCGATCGACATGCGGTTCGTCACCGAGCCGGTGTGGTCGCCCGACCGGACGGGGGCCGTCGAGGGCCCGTCGCAGGTGTGGATGCGCGCCGACGGGACCCTGCCCGACGACCGCCTGCTGCACGTCTGCCTGCTCACCTACGCCAGCGACCTCACGCTGCTCGGCTCGGTGATCGCCCGCCACGACCAGCAGCAGGTGCAGATGGCCAGCCTGGACCACGCGATGTGGTTCCACCGCCCGTTCCGCGCCGACGAGTGGCTGCTCTACACCTGCTACTCCCCGACGGCGACGGGGTCGCGCGGACTGGCCACCGGCCGGTTCACCACCCGGGACGGCACCCTCGTCGCGACGACGGTGCAGGAGGGCCTGGTCCGCGTCCCGCGCTCGTGAGACGACGCGCTCCCGGTACGAGGTGCCGGTGGTGCGGGCAGGATGGCGGGCATGACCGACCGCAGCTGGGGCTTCCGCACCCGCGCCGTGCACGCCGGGCACGTCCCCGACGCGGCGACGGGCGCGCGGGCCGTGCCGATCTACCAGTCCACGAGCTTCGTGTTCTCCGACACCGCTGACGCGGCGAGCCTGTTCGCCCTGCAGAAGTACGGGCTGATCTACAGCCGCATCGGCAACCCCACCGTGTCGGTGCTGGAGGAGCGCCTGGCCAGCCTGGAGGGCGGGCTCGGCGCCGTGGCCACCGCGAGCGGCCAGTCCGCCGAGTTCCTCGTCTTCGCCGCGCTGGCTGGGGCGGGCGACCACATCGTGGCCTCCTCGGCGCTCTACGGCGGCACGCTCACCCAGCTCGACGTGACGATGCGCCGCTTCGGGGTGGACACCACCTTCGTCGCGGGCAGCGACCCGGCCGACTTCGCCGCGGCGATCCGGCCGGAGACGAAGCTGCTGTTCGCCGAGGTCGTCTCCAACCCCGGCGGGGAGGTGGCCGACCTGGCCGGGTTGGCCGACGTCGCGCACGCGGCCGGGATCCCGCTGGTCGTCGACGCCACGACGGCCACGCCGTACCTGTGCCGGCCGATCGAGCACGGCGCCGACCTGGTGATCCACTCGGTCACCAAGTTCCTGGGCGGGCACGGCTCCACCCTCGGCGGGATCGTCGTCGACGCCGGGCGGTTCGACTGGGGCAGCGGGCGCTTCTCGCGCATGACGACGCCCGTCCCGTCCTACGGCGGGCTGACCTGGTGGGGCAACTTCCAGGAGTTCGGCTTCCTCACGATGCTGCGCGCCGAGCAGCTCCGCGACGTCGGCGCCTCCCTCGCGCCGCACAGCGCGTTCCTGCTGCTCCAGGGGGTCGAGACGCTGCCGCAGCGGATGGCCGCGCACGTCGCGGGAGCCCGGGCGGTGGCGCAGTGGCTCGACGCCGACCCGCGCGTGTCCTGGGTGCGCTGGGCCGGGCTGCCCGACCACCCCCACCACGACCGCGCGGCCCGCTACCTGCCCGAGGGCCCGGGCGCGGTGTTCTCCTTCGGGGTGGCCGGCGGGCGCGCGGCGGGGCAGCGGTTCATCGAGGCGGTGCAGCTCGCGAGCCACCTGGCCAACATCGGCGACGCCCGCACGCTGGTCATCCACCCGGCGTCCACCACGCACCAGCAGCTCACCGACGACCAGCTACGCGACGGGGGCGTGCCCCCGGACCTCGTGCGGATCAGCGTCGGGCTGGAGGACGTCGACGACATCCTGTGGGACCTCGACCAGGCCCTCGCCGCGGCCGGGAAGGCCGACCGGTGACCTGGGAGAACCCCTCGGCCGCGCGCCGCCAGCGGATCCTGCACGCCACCCGGAGCGTCGCCGTCGTCGGCGCCTCGCCGAACCCGTCGCGGGCCAGCCACTTCGTCGCCACCTACCTGCTGTCGTCCACCCGCTACGAGGTGCACCTGGTCAACCCGAACGCGACCGGGATCCTGGGCCGGCCCGTCCACCCGACGCTCGCCGACCTGCCCGCGGTGCCCGACCTCGTCGACGTCTTCCGCCGCCCCGCCGACCTGCCCGGCGTGCTGGACGAGGTCCTCGCGCTGGGCGGCGTGCGCACGCTGTGGCTGCAGTTCGGCCTGTTCGACGAGGACGTGGCCCGCCGCGGGGAGGCCGCCGGGCTGGAGGTCGTCATGGACCGCTGCCTGAAGATCGAGCACGCCCGGTTCCACGGCGGGCTGCACATCGCCGGCTTCGACACCGGGGTGATCAGCTCCCGGAGGAGGTGAGCGTCCGGGACCCCCGCGGCGGTGCCGACGCCCGTCAGCGCCCGCTGCCGTAGGTCAGGCGGCGCAGCGCCGTCTCGGCCGGGCCGCGGATCCCGGCGCGCTCGGAGAGGACCGCGGCCACGACCGTCACCAGCCACACCCCGACCCCCACCAGGGCCGCCTGGCCGGGGGTCATCGTGGCGCCCAGGCCGAGCGTCCAGGCCGGGAGCAGGGCGACGAAGGCGACCGACTGGGCGAGGTAGCACGACAGCGACCGGCGACCGGTGGCCGTGAGGGCGTCCGCGACCGGCCCGCGCGCACGGAGGGCGAGCAGCCCGAACGCCGCCGCGTAGCCGACGCCGGCCGCCAGGCCGCCGACGGTGTGCAGCGTTCCGAAGAGCAGGACCGGCCCGATCGACGGGTCGCCGACCAGGTCCGCGGCGTGCAGCGCGAGGGGCAGGCCGAGCACGACGCCAGCAGCGATCCCGACGACCGCGACCCGCCTCAGCAGCGGGCGGTGCGCGGCGGGGTCGTCGAGCAGGCGCCGGCGCGCCACCCACGCCCCGAGCGCCACCATCCCGCACAGCTGGAGACCGCTGACGGGAACGCTCACCAGCCACTCGACGAGCCGTCGCACCGCGGCCACGACCGCGTCGGGCTGGGCGATGCTGCGGATGTCGGGCGTGCCCGGCCGGACCGTGTACCCGGCGACCGAACCGAAGAACGCGGCGACGACCAGTCCGCCGACGACCAGCCGGACCAGCACCCCGTCCGCGGCCCGCACGAGCACCCCGGCGAGCACCACGGCGACCAGCCCGTACACCGCGACGTAGTCGCCGCCGAACAGCAGCAGCGCGTGGAGGAACCCGATCGCGATCATCCAGGCGCCGCGCCGTCGCACGATCGACTCGACGACCTCCGCCGGTGCACCGGCCGCCGCCCGCCGCCACGCCAGCTGAGTGATCCCGTAGCCGAACAGCAGCGCGAACAGCGGGTAGGCGCGGCCGTCCACCAGCAGCATCTGCACCAGCACCACCGCCTGGTCCGGCGGGGTGAGGTCGACGGGGTAAAGCCGCACGCCCAGGCTGGAGTAGAGGAAGGTGTGGACGTTCGCCAGCGCGATGAGCAGCAGCATCCCGCCGCGCGCGAGGTCGGGGGCGGCGGAGCGCTCCAGGAGCGGGGTGGGCCCGGACATGGCGCGGATCATGCCCCGCGGCGTGACGCCTGTCGCGGCGGCCCGCCGCCGGCCGGACTAGATTGCCCCGCGTGCCTCCCACAACGACGTCCGCAGCGACGACGCCCGTGACCGTCACCGTCACCGGGGCCGCCGGCCAGATCGGCTACGCACTGCTCTTCCGGATCGCCTCCGGTCAGCTCCTCGGCCCGGACACCCCGGTCCGGCTGCGCCTGCTGGAGGTCCCGCAGGCGGTGCGGGCCGCCGAGGGCGTCGCGCTGGAGCTGGAGGACTGCGCGTTCCCGCTGCTGTCCGGCACCGACATCACCGACGACGCCACCGCCGCGTTCGACGGCGCCAACGTCGCGCTGCTCGTCGGCGCCCGCCCCCGCACGAAGGGGATGGAGCGCGGCGACCTGCTGGAGGCCAACGGCGGCATCTTCGCCCCCCAGGGCCGCGCGATCAACGCCGGCGCCGCCGACGACGTCCGCGTCCTGGTGGTGGGCAACCCGGCCAACACCAACGCGCTCATCGCCCAGGCCGCCGCCCCGGACGTCCCGGCCGAGCGGTTCACCGCGATGACGCGCCTGGACCACAACCGCGCGCTGGCCCAGCTGGCCAACAAGCTGTCGGTGCCGCTCTCGGAGATCCGGAAGCTGACGATCTGGGGCAACCACTCCGCCACCCAGTACCCCGACCTGCACCACGCCGAGGTCGGCGGCAAGAACGCCGCCGAGCAGGTGGACGAGGCCTGGCTGCGCGACGAGTTCATCCCGCGCGTGGCCAAGCGCGGCGCGGAGATCATCGAGGTGCGCGGGTCGTCGTCGGCCGCGTCGGCCGCCAACGCCGCGATCGACCACGTCTTCGACTGGGTCAACGGCACCCCCGAGGGCGACTGGACCTCCGCCGCGATCCCGTCCGACGGCTCCTACGGCGTGCCCGAGGGCCTGGTCAGCAGCTTCCCGGTGACGTCGTCGGGCGGCGCCTGGCAGATCGTCCAGGGTCTGGAGATCGACGCGTTCTCCCGCGAGCGCATCGACGCCAGCGTGGCCGAGCTGGTCGAGGAGCGCGAGGCCGTGCGCGGTCTCGGTCTCCTGCCGTAGGGGACCGCGGCCCGCCCCCGGGCGGGCCGCTCAGCGGCCCAGCGCCCAGCCCGACAGCCGGGTGCGGGCGAGCAGCAGCGCCAGGACGAGCGGCACGGCGACGGCGGTGGCGTAGCGCTGCGCGTCGCCGCCCCACGCCGGCAGGGCGAGCACGACGGGGTGCAGCAGCACGACCGGCACGAGCGCGGACGCGACGGCGGTGACCCCGCGCGCGGCCCGGCCGGTGAGGCGCCGCCCGAGCGGGAGGGCCAGCACGACGAGCGCGGCCGGCACCGCGACGCCGGCCAGCACCCCGGCGGGCCCGCCGACGGCGCCGGTCTTGAGGTCGACCTGCGGCGCCGCGCCCAGGACGACGGCGGCCGCGCCGACGGCGAGGACGGCCACGGCCGCCACCCGGGTGAGCGGACGGGCCAGCACCCCGGTGCCGGGCCGCCCGACCGGGTCCCGCAGCAGCCGCCCCGCCTCGACGAACAGCAGCGCGGGCACGGCGGTCCCGACGCCCAGGGGCAGCGCGGCGAGCGGCTCGGCCCCCGCCGCGATCGCGACGACCGCGACCGCGACGGCCAGCGCCCGGCCCGCCGGGCCGGCGCGGTCGGCGAGCGCGTGCAGGACGGCCGCGGCGAACAGGGCGGTGACGAACCAGAACGACGTGAGCGGCCCGCCGAGCGCGGTGCCGCCCCACAGCAGCTCCGCGGGGGTGACGGGCCGCGCCAGCCCGGCGGCGGCCAGCCCGACCACGGCGAGCGCCGCGACGGCCAGCCACAGCGCGTAGGGCCGCAGGAGGCTCGCCGCCCGCGCCGCCGTCTCCCGCGCGGGCGACCGCGGCCGCCACAGGAAACCGGTGAGCACGAAGAACACCGCGACGTGCCACGGGAACACCGCGTCGCGCACCCAGCCGTCGGTCCAGGTGTGGCCGGCGACCACGGCCAGCACGCCCAGCACCCGCACGACATCGAGGCCGGCGTCCCGCTCGCGGGTCGCGGGGCGGGTCGGCGCGGGGACGGGGCGGACGACGGACATCACCGCCCAGTGTGTCGGTCCGCTGCCCGCCTTGCACCCCGACGGGTGATCCGGGCACTGTGGGCGGTGTGTCCCGCTCGTCCGGTCCGCTGCGGGCCCGCGGGGTGCTCGCGGCGGTCGCGGCCCTGCTCGTCGCCGGCTGCGCCGCCTCCCCGGCCGCCCCCGACGCCGACCCCGCGCCCGTGGCCGATCCCGACCCCACCACCACCGCGGTCCCGGTGCCCGACTACGGCCGCCTGCCCGGGGTCGCCACCAACCTCGACCTCGACCTCACCGGCGACGCCCTGGCCCGCTGGGCGACCGACACCGCCGCGGAGCCGGTCACGATCACCTCGACGGTCGACGGGGCGCCGCAGCGCGCCCTGTGGCTGCCGCCGGCGGAGCCGGGAGGGCCGCTGCTGCTCGTCGCCCACTCCTGGAGCGACGACTACAGCCAGGAGCTCAACATCCCGCTCGCGCGGTGGGCGGAGGAGGTCGGCTGGGGCTACCTGCAGCCCGACTTCCGCGGCCGCAACGACGACCCCGCGGCGACCGGCTCCGACCTGGCCGTGCAGGACGTCGTCGACGCGGTCGACTTCGCCGTGGCGGGCGGGGTCGATCCCGACCGCGTGCACGTCCTGGGCTTCTCGGGCGGCGGCATGATGGCCCTGCTGCTGGCCGGGCGGCACGCCGACCGGTTCGCCGGCGCCGTCGCGTGGGTGCCGATCCACGACCTGGAGGCCTGGTACGCCTACCGGCTCACCGTGCCGGGCGGGGACTACGCGGCGGAGATCCGCGCGTCGTGCGGCGGCGACCCCACCGTGCCCGGGCCGGCCCGGGAGTCCTGCGCCGCGCGCAGCCCCTCCGGGGTGCTGCCCGCCGCCGCGGCCGCCGGGATCCCCGTCTACCTGGGCGCCGGGCTCGACGACGAGGTGGTGCCGCCGTCCGATGCGTTCCGCTCGTTCAACGCCCTCGCCGCCCCGGCCGACCGGATCCCCGAGGAGGCCGTGCTCGCCGCCGGGCGCGGCGAGCTGGCCCCGGAGCTGCAGGGCCGCGCCGAGGCGTCGACCGGGTTCACCGACTCCGACCCGGGGGTGCTGTTCTCGCGGCGGTCCGCGTCGGTCACCCTGGTGGTGTTCGACGGCGGCCACGAGCTCGTCTACTACCCGGGCGTCGAGTGGCTCGCCCGCCTCGACGCCGCCCGCCCGTGACGCCCCCCGACCCCCAGGAGGCCCACCCGTCGTGACCGGCCCGACGCCCTCCGGCCCCCCGGTCCGCCGCCGCGCGCTGCTCGGCGGTCTGCTCGCCGTCGCCGGCTGCGCCGGACCGCTCGGCCCGGTCGACACCGTCCCCGGCCGGGCCGTGCCCGCGGACCCGCTCCCCGCCCCGGAGCCGACACCGGAGCCGGCGCCCGTGGAGCGGGTGCGGCCCGCGTTGCTCGACGACCCCGCCGCCTACCGGGTGCTGCCCGGCGAGGTCGAGCCGGCGTGCAAGGAGGCGGCCGTCGCGTTCGTCACCGCCGCGCTCACCCTGGCCACGGCGGGCACCCGCGGCGTCCCGGCCGACGAGCGGATCCGCGCGCTCGGCCAGCCGCTCGCCCCGGCCGGGTCGCTGGCCCCCCTGCTCCCGGCGGGCGGGGCGTCGGCGCTGGAGGTCGTCTACCCGCAGTACGGCGGGCTGACCGAGCGGCGCGACACCGCCAGCGTCATGCTCGTCGCCGACCAGCTCCTCGTGCCCGGTCCGGACGAGCGGGAGGTGCGGCGCCGCTCGCTCACCCTCGACGTGCGGCTGCACCGCGCCGGCGACCGCTGGCTGGTCGACGAGGTCCTCCCGGCCGCCGAGCCGCCCGCCGCCGCGCGGCCGTCCCCGGCGGCGCAGGCGCTGCTCGCCGACGACCGGGTCGTGCTGCCCGCCGCCGCCCGCGCCGACCTGCTCGCCGGACTCGTCCACGACGCCGTCGCCGGCACGCTCTCCGAGCTCGCCCGGAGGTGGCGGCTGCACGTCCAGGTGCTCGCCGCCGGGCACCCCCCGCAGGTGTGGGGCACCGACCGGCCGTCCAACCACGGCCGCGGGCGGGCGGTGGACCTGTGGGCCGTCGACGGCGTCCCCGTCGTCGACCGGGCCACGTGCGCCTGGCGGGAGCTCATGCGGGCCGGGTCGGCCGCCGGGGCCACGGAGGTCGGCGGGCCCGAGGCCCTGGGGGTGCGCGGCCACTTCACCGACCACACCCACCAGGACCACGTGCACCTGGGGTTCGGCAGGGTCTGAGCGCTCAGCCCGTCCGGGGGCCGGTCCGCAGGATCGCGAACGACTCCGGCCGCAGCGTGAGCGCGCCGTCGTCGCCCTCCACCGGCTCGGATGCCAGCAGGATCCGCTCGATCGGGGCGTTCAGCGCGAGGGTCACCGGGTCGCCGCCGAGGTTGACCGCGGTGCGCAGCCGGCCGCGGTGCAGCACCAGGGTCCGGGCGTCCTCGTCGACGTCGACCTCCACCTGGTCCAGCCACGGGTCCGACAGCTCCGGGTGGGCGCGGCGCAGGGCGATCAGCTCGCGGTGCAGCGCCAGCAGCGTGGCGTGCGGCTCCTGCTCGGGCTCCGACCAGTCCAGCTTCGAGTCGGTGAACGTGCTCTCCGCGTTCGGGTCGGGCACGTCGGCGTCGCCCCAGCCGTGCTCGGCGAACTCCTCGGTGCGGCCCTTGCGCACGGCCTCGCGCAGGGCCGCGTCCGGGAAGTGGGAGAAGAACTGCCAGGGCGTGCGCGCCCCCCACTCCTCGCCCATGAACAGCATCGGGGTGAACGGCGAGGAGAACACCAGCGCGGCCCCGCAGGCCAGCAGGCCGGGGGAGAGGGTCTGGGTCAGCCGGTCGCCGGTGGCGCGGTTGCCGATCTGGTCGTGGTTCTGCAGGTAGGCGAGGAACCGGTGGCCGGGGATCCGGCCGGTGTCGACCGGCGCGCCGTGGTTGCGCTGCCGGAAGCTCGACCACGTGCCCTCGTGCAGGAACGCGCGGGTGAAGATGTGCGCGAGCCCGGTGAGCCCGGCGGTGGCGAAGTCGGCGTAGTACCCCTGGGCCTCGCCGGTGAGCTGGGTGTGCAGGCCGTGGTGGATGTCGTCGCACCACTGGGCGTGCAGCCCGTAGCCCCCGCCCTCGCGGGAGGTGACCAGCTTCGGGTCGTTGAGGTCGGACTCCGCGATGAGGCTCAGCGGCCGCCCGACGTGCGCCGACAGGCTCTCCACCTCGACGGCGAGCTGCTCGAGCACGTGCTGGGCCCGCTCGTCGTGCAGGGCGTGGACGGCGTCGAGGCGCAGGCCGTCGACGTGGAAGTCGCGCAGCCACATCAGCGCGTTGTCGATCACGTAGCGGCGGACGGGCTCGGAGTGCGCGCCGTCGAGGTTGACGCTCGGGCCCCAGATGTTCGACCCGGCGAAGTAGGGGGCGAACCGGTCCAGGTAGGCCCCCGACGGGCCCAGGTGGTTGTAGACCACGTCGAGCACGACGCCCATGCCGCGGGTGTGGCAGGCCTCGACGAACCGCTTGAACGCGTCCGGGCCGCCGTAGTTCTCGGTGACCGCGTACCAGCCCACGCCGTCGTAGCCCCAGTTCCGCGGCCCGTCGACGGCGTTGACGGGCAGGACCTCGACGAGGTCGACGCCGAGGCCGGCGAGGTGGTCGAGCCGCTCGATCGCGCTGTCGAACGTGCCGTCCGGGGTGAACGTGCCGATGTGCAGCTCGTAGAGCACGGCGCCGGGGAGCTGGCGGCCGGTCCAGGCGCCGTCGGTCCACGGGTGCGCCGCGTCGTCGTACACGCGGGACGCCCCGTGCACGCCGGTGGGCTGCCACCGCGAGCGCGGATCGGGCAGCGGGGTCTCGTCGTCGTCGAGCAGGTAGGCGTAGGCGGTGCCGGGCCCGGCGCCCTCGACGTCGGCGTGCCACCAGCCGGCCCCGTCGCGGGTCATGGCGTGGGGCGAGCCGTCGACGAGCACCCGCACGCGCTGGCGGGTCGGGGCCCACACGGAGAAAGCAGTCACGTGCGCGCATCCTGCCGGGCCGACGGGTCCTCCGCCGACCGCAGCGGCCGGCGATCCGGGTGACGTGCGGCCCACCCCGGCCCGGACCCGCCGCACGGGCGGCGGATCAGGGGGCGGGGGTCTCCTCGGTCGGGTCCGGCGCGCCGGCCGACGAGGACGTGCTCCCGGTCGCCGGGGCCGGCGCGGTCGTCGCCGGGGTGGGGCTCGGGGCCGGGGCGTCCGCGCCGGACGACGTCGGGCGGGGGCCCGTCGCGGAGGGGGTTGGGCTCGGCGGAGCGGCCGGGCGGCTCGACGGGACGGCGGCGGTGCTGGTCGGGGCGGCCGACGGCGTGGTGGGGTGCGGCTCGGGGTCGGGCGCCGGTGCGGGCTCCGGGTCGGGCTGCGGGGGTGGGCTCGTGGTGACCGGCGCCGGGGCCGCCGGGGCCGGGCCGACCGGGGCGGGAGCGATCGGGGCCGGGGTGACCGGGCTGACCGGGGTGGGGGTGACCGGCGCCGGGGTGACGGGCGCCGGGGTGGCGGGCGCGGGGGTGGCGGGCGCGGGGGTGTCGGCGGGCGGCACGGCGCCCGGGGCGGGCGGGCCGGGGTCCGCCACCGGCGGGGCGGCGTCCTCCCCGGCGGGGGGCAGCGCCGCGAGGGCGACCGAGCCCGCCGCGGCGAACTCGCGGAACACCCGCTGGCTGGGCTGGTCGTCGTCGAGGTTGCCCAGCTCGCACCCGGATCGCCCGGGCTGCCAGGCCCACCCGAAGGCCCCGGCGTAGCCCTGCCCGGTGTAGGCGCCGAGCTTCGCCGCGATCCGGCGGGCGCGCTCGTCGTAGCTCACGCAGCCGGCCCCGGACGGGGCGGCCTCGATGCCGAACTCCCCGACGATGACGGGCTTGCCGGCCGAGTTGGCCCGCACGTCGTCGCCGTGGTTGGACTCGACCTCGTCCTCGTCGTACTCGTGCAGCGACGCCAGGTCGACGCCGGGGCTGCGGTGGATGTCGAGGAAGTTCGCGGGCCCGTCCACCCAGTAGGGCGCGACGGTGCCGGAGGAGAACAGCCGGTCCGGGTCGATGGCGTCGGCGACGCGGCCCATCTCGTCGTAGAACGCGCGCAGGGCGCCGCCCTCGTGGTCGGGCTCGTTGAAGAACTCGAACCACGCGATCGCGGTCTCGCCCCGGAACTCGGTGAGCAGGGACTCCATGTGGGCCCGGTAGACCGCGCGCTCGTTCGCGTCGCCGAACCAGGCGGCGTCCTTCTCGGTCTCCCCGCAGCCGCCGATCGCGTCGTCGAGGGTGATCGTCAGGTAGACGTTGTGCCGCTTCGCCGAGGCGACGGCCTGCCGCAGGCGGTCGCGGTCCCACCCGTCGAAGAAGAACAGCCGGACCGCGCCGTGGCCGTCGTGGCGCATGGAGGCGAACCAGCTCTCCACGTCCGCGGCCGTCATCCGCTCCTCGGGGTCGCCGCAGTCGCCCGACCAGACGAAGGAGTTGTAGCCGGTGAACCACCAGGGTTCGCCGCCGCGGAGGATGCAGTCCCCGCTCACCGTGATGGCGGGCATGCCGGTGCGGGTCGCGCCGTCGCCGGTCGGGGTGCCGGTGCGGTCGGCCGTGGCGGGCGTGCAGCCCGGAGCGCCGGGCAGGGGGGTGTCCGGCCGCACGCCGGGCGGCCGGTCGGGCTGCGAGGGGGGCGGCGTGGAGGGCTGCGAGGAGGGTGGGGGACTGGGCCGGGTGCTGGGGGGCGTGGAGGGGCGCTCGCTCGGGCGCGGCGTCGAGCCGGGGGGCGTCGTGCGGGGCGGCGTCGTGTCGCCGGTCCGGGCGGCCGTCAGCCCGTCCTCGTAGCCCCGTTCGTACCCGGCCCGGTAGTCCTCCGGCGGGGGCGTCGTGCCGGTGTCGGTGTCGGCCGGGACCGTGACCGGGTCCACGGAGCTGGGCGTGCCCTCGACGTAGCCGGTGTCGAAGCCCGTCTCGTAGCCCTCGCTGTACAGCGCCTGGTCGTAGACGGCGTCGCCGCCGTCGCCGGACGCGTCCTCGTACAGCGCGTCGTCGGTGAGGCCGTCGTCGTAGGCGGGGTCGGCGGCGTAGATGTCGCCGTTGAGCGGGGGGATCTCCGAGGGCAGCGCGGGGGTGTCACCGAGCGCGCGGGGGTCGGACGCGGCCGGCGCGTCCGCCCCGGCGAGCGCGGGCAGCAGCACCGGCGCCGGGGTCAGGAAGGTGAGCAGGGGGACGAGGAGCGCGATGCCGAGAGCACGACGGGTCGCGGTCGGGCGCACGTTCCAGATCCCCCTCGTCCGAGACGTTCATCCCTCCGGGTGGCCCCTCGGGAACGGCGTGAGGCTACCGCGACCCTTCGTGATCGATCGACCCGGGAGGGGTGAACGTCCGGTCACACGGGGGTCACGCCGGGCGCACGAGGAGAGCCACCGGGTAGCGGCCCAGCAGGGCGTCCAGGCGGGGGGCGGAGCCGTCGACGGGGGTGCCGCTCACGACGTCGTGCCAGTCCGCCGCCGCACCCGGCAGCGGCAGGACCGTGTCCTCCCACCCGCCGCCGGCCGCGAGCCCGACGGGCAGGCGGGTGACGACCGCGACGAGGGAGTCCGAGCGGGCGGAGGCGACGGCGTGGCCGGCGGCCGGTCCGGACGCGGGGACGGGCCGGTAGCCGCCGAACAGCTCGGGCCGGGAGCGCCGCAGCCGCAGCGCCGCCGCGGTGACGAGCAGCTTCGCGGCCCCCTCGGCGTCGACGTCGGGCCGCCAGCCCCCGTCGAGCCGGGTCAGCAGCTCCCGGCGGGCGGCCCAGTCGACGGGCCGGCGGTTGTCCGGGTCGACGAGGGAGTACTCGAACAGCTCGGTGCCCTGGTAGACGTCGGGCACGCCGGGCCCGGCCAGCTGCAGCAGCTTCTGGCCCAGCGAGTTCGACCGCCCCGGACCGGCGATCCGCGCGACGAACTCCTCGATCTCGGCGACGAGCTCGTCGTCGGCCAGCACCGCGGCCGGCCACGCGGCCACGGCCGCGTCCACCTCGGGTACGGCGTCGACGTGGCTCGTGACGAGCTTGGCCTCCTTCGACGCCTTGCCCAGGTAGGCGGCCAGGCGGTCGGCCGGGATGGGCCAGGCGCCGACGAGGTTCTGCCAGGCCAGCAGCTCCAGGGAGCGGTCGGGCAGCGGGTGGCGGGCGGCCCAGCGGCGGAACCGGTCGGCCCACTCGCCGGGGATCTCCGCGAGCACGGCCAGCCGGGCGCGGACGTCCTCGGAGCGCTTGGTGTCGTGCGTGGACAGCGTCGTCATCGTCTCCGGCCAGGACGCGGCGCGCGCAGCCTGCATGCGGTGGAACTCCGCGGGCACGATCCCGAACTGCGCGGGGTCCCCGCCGACCTCGTTGAGCGCGACGAACCGGTTCCAGCGGTAGAACGCGGTGTCCTCGACGCCCTTCGCCATCACCATCCCGGAGGTCTGCTGCACGCGGGTGGCGAGCTCGCCCCCCGGGTCGGCGAGCATCCGGTCGCGGATCGCGACGAGCACGTCGGCGAGGTCGGGGCGGTGGGTGCGGGCCACCGACACGGCGGTCTCCAGCGCGTCGCGGCCCTCGGGGAGGTAGGAGCGGTAGACGGGGAAGCCGCACAGCAGCTCGGCCACGGCGTCGGTCGTGCGCGCCGAGCCGGGTTCCAGCCCCCCTGCGCACTCACGGGCGGCGACGCCTGAGATCCGGCGCACCTCGGCGGCGAGGATCGTGCCCGCCACCTCCCGGCGGGCGTCGTGCTCGGCGGCGTGCAGCGACTGCTTCGAGCCGGTGTGCTCGGCGGCGAGCTGGGTGATCAGGCCGGCGCCGTCGGGGTCGACGAACACGCCCTGGATCTCCCGCAGCGCCTCGTAGCCCGACGTGCCGTCCACCGGCCACGACACGGGCAGCTCCTCGCCGACGCCGAGGATCTTCTCCACCAGCAGCCAGCGGTCCGGGCCGATCGCCGCACGCAGCATGCGGGCGTAGCCGCCGGGGTCGGACAGGCCGTCGGGGTGGTCGACGCGGATGCCGTCGACCTCGCCGGCGGCCACCCAGCGCAGCACCTCGCGGTGCGCCTTCTCGAAGATCTCCGGCACCTCCACGCGCACGGCCGCGAGCGTGGAGACGTCGAAGAACCGGCGGTAGGTCAGCTCCGCGGCGCCGCGCTTCCACGACACCAGGCGGTAGTGCTGGCGCTCGTGCACCTCGGCGACGCTGCCCTCCTCGGTGCCGGGGGCCAGCGGGAAGGCGTGCTCGTAGTAGCGCAGCTCCCCGTCCTGCACGCTGAGCTCGGACAGCGCCTTCTCCTCGTCGGCGTCGAGGATCGGCATGAGGATCGGCCCCGCGTCCCAGTCGATGTCGAAGGTGTCCGCGTGCTCGGAGTCGCGGCCGTGCCGCAGCACGTCCCACCACCAGGGGTTGGCCTTCGCGACGTCGACCCCGACGTGGTTGGGCACGATGTCGAGCACGAACCGCAGCCCGTGCTCGTGCACCGCCGCGACGAGGGCGGCCCGCCGCTCGTCGCCGCCGCGCTCGCCGGAGGTGCGGGTCGGGTCGACCACGTCGTAGCCGTGGTTGGACCCGGCCCCGGACTCCAGCAGCGGGGACGCGTACAGCGCGCCGACCCCCAGGGACTCGAGGTAGGGCACCAGTCCGATGGCGTCGTCGAACGTGGTCTGCGACGAGAACTGGAGGCGGTAGGTCGAGGAGGGCGCGCGCACGCGGGCAAGGTAGTCGACGGGTGCGGTGGCCGCCGGGGCGACGCGGCCCGGCCCGCCCCGCCGGCCCGGCCCGGCCGTCGCAGCGGGGTGACACCGCTGCGACCCGATCGGAGCGGTGTCACCCCGCTGCGACCAGGGGACCGTGATCGACGGATCGGTGCGTGAGCGCGGTCAGCCCGTGCGCTCGGTGCGCTGGAGGACCACCAGCGAGCGGGCCGCCACCCGCCGGGTGGCGCCGGCGCCGACGGTCTCCGGGTCGGCCGCCACCACCCCGGGCGAGGTCGACAGCGTGGTCACCTCGCCGGCCTCGGTGTCCACCACCACGGCCCACCGCGTGCCGTACTCGCGGCCCGGCAGGCGGAAGTCGATGTCCTCGTGGTGGGCGTTGAGGGCCACCACGAACGAGTCGTCGACGACGCGCTCCCCGCGGGCGTCGACGTCGGCGAGGCCCTCCCCGTTGAGGAACACCGTGACGGCCTTGCCGAAGCCGGAGTCCCAGTCGTGCTCGGTCATCTCCTCGCCCGACGGGGTGAACCAGGCGATGTCGGACAGCGCGCCGGCGCGGCGCCGCCCGATGGGGCGGCCCTCGAAGAAGCGGCGGCGGCGGAACACCGGGTGGCCGTGGCGCAGCGCCACCATCCCGGCCGTGAAGTGGATGAGCCGGGTGTTCTTGCTGGCCAGCGACCAGTCGACCCAGGCCGTCTCGTTGTCCTGGCAGTAGACGTTGTTGTTGCCCCCCTGGGTGCGGCCGAGCTCGTCGCCGTGCAGCAGCATCGGCACGCCCTGCGACAGCAGCATCGTGGCGATGATGTTGCGCTGCTGGCGGGCGCGCAGGTCGAGCACCGCCGCGTCGTCGGTGGGGCCCTCGACGCCGCAGTTCCAGGAGCGGTTGTGGCTCTCGCCGTCGTTGCCGCCCTCGCCGTTGGCGTCGTTGTGCTTGTCGTTGTAGGAGACGAGGTCGGCGAGGGTGAAGCCGTCGTGCGCGGTGACGAAGTTGATCGAGGCGTACGGGCGGCGGCCGTCGTTCTGGTAGAGGTCCGAGCTGCCCGTCAACCGGGCGGCGAACTCGCCGAGCGTGCCGGGCTCGCCGCGCCAGAAGTCGCGGACGGTGTCGCGGTACTTGCCGTTCCACTCGCTCCACAGCGGCGGGAAGTTGCCGACCTGGTACCCGCCGGGCCCGACGTCCCAGGGCTCGGCGATCAGCTTGACCTGGCTGATCACCGGGTCCTGCTGGACGAGGTCGAAGAACACGCTCAGCCGGTCGACGTCGTAGAACTCCCGCGCCAGGGTGGAGGCGAGGTCGAAGCGGAAGCCGTCGACGTGCATCTCGGTGACCCAGTACCGCAGCGAGTCCATGATCAGCTGCAGGGTGTGCGGGTTGCGGACATTGAGCGAGTTGCCGGTGCCCGTGTAGTCCATGTAGTGGCGCGGGTCGTCCTCCACCACGCGGTAGTAGGCGTGGTTGTCGATGCCGCGCAGCGACAGCGTCGGGCCCATGTGGTTGCCCTCGGCGGTGTGGTTGTAGACCACGTCGAGGATCACCTCGATGCCGGCGTCGTGCAGGGCGCGCACCATGCCCTTGAACTCCTGCACCTGGCTGCCCGCCCGGGTCTGCTGGGAGGCGTAGGCGTGGTGCGGGGCCAGGAAGGCGACGGTGTTGTAGCCCCAGTAGTTCGACAGGCCCTTCTCCTGCAGGTGGTGGTCGTCGAGGAACTCGTGGCAGGGCATGAGCTCCACGGCCGTCACGCCGAGCGTCTTCAGGTGCTCGATCATCACCGGGTGCGCCAGGCCCGTGTAGGTGCCGCGCAGCTCGGCCGGGACGTCGGGGTGGCTGATCGTCAGCCCCCGGACGTGGGCCTCGTAGATGACGGTCTCGTGGTACGGCGTGCGGGGCGGGCGGTCCGAGCCCCAGTCGAAGTAGGGGTTCACCACGACCGACTTCGGCACGAACGGCGCGGAGTCGGCGTCGTTGCGCGCGTCCGGGTCGCCGAAGGGGTAGCCGAACACGGCCTCGTCCCAGCGCACCGGGCCGTCGAGGGCCTTGGCGTAGGGGTCGATGAGCAGCTTGTTCGGGTTGCAGCGCAGCCCGCGGCCCGGGTCGTAGGGGCCGTGCACGCGGAAGCCGTAGCGCTGACCCGGCTCGACGGCCGGCAGGTAGCCGTGGTGGACGAACCCGTCGACCTCGGTGAGCGGGATCCGCGTCTCCTTGCCCCGCGGGCTGAACAGGCAGAGCTCGACCCGGTCGGCGACCTCGGAGAACAGCGCGAAGTTGGTGCCCGCGCCGTCGTAGGTGGCGCCCAACGGGTAGGCGTGCCCCGGCCACGGCCGCATCTGCTGTCCCTCTTCCCTCTCGCGGAGTGCCGGACGAGGCTACCCGGGCCCCCGGACGGACCCTGAGCTCAGGCGAGGTGGGCGGGGAACCCGCCGGTGGCCACCGGGCCCCACCGGGTCGGGGTGAGGCGGATCAGGGCCTTGCCCTGCCGGGTCATGGCCTCGCGGTACTCGTCCCAGTCCGGGTGCTCGCCGGAGATCGACCGGAAGTACTCGACGAGCGGGTCGAGCGCCTCGGGCAGCGTCAGCAGCTCGGCGTCGCCGTCGACCTGCACCCACGGGCCGTCGAAGTCGTCGGAGAGCACGACCGCCGACGCCCGCCCGTGCCGCGCGACGTTCGCGGCCTTCGCCCGCTGCGGGTAGGTCGAGACCACGATCCGGCCCGCCGCGTCCACGCCCGCGGTGACGGGCGAGCCCTGCCAGCCGCCGTCGCCGCGCGGCGTCAGCAGGACGACCTTGTGGCGGGGCCGGAGGAAGGCGACGAGGCCCTCGCGGTCGACCGGGGTGTTCGTGGCGACGGGGCGCGGCATGCCGTGACGATAGAGAGGCCGTGGGGCTAGTGTCCGGCCCGATGAGCACCGTCTTCACGAAGATCGTCGACGGCGCGCTGCCGGGCCGGTTCGTCTGGTCCGACGAGCGCGCCGTCGCGTTCCTGTCGATCAACCCGCTCGCCCCGGGGCACGTGCTGGTCGTGCCGCGGGAGGAGGTCGACCACTGGGTCGACACCGCGCCCGACCTGCTCGCGCACCTCACGGCCGTCGCGCACGCCGTGGGGAGGGCGGTGCGGGCGGTGTACGACCCGCCGCGGGTGGGGCTGCTCGTCGCCGGGTTCGAGGTGCCGCACCTGCACCTGCACGTCTTCCCCGCCGACGAGCCGGCCTCGTTCGACTTCGCGCGGGCCGCGGCGACCGTCGACGCCGCGGAGCAGGACGGGATCCGCGACGCCCTGCGCGCGGCCCTGCGCGACGCGGGGCACGGCGCGCACGTCCCGGAGTGACCCAGCTGGTCCTCGTCCGGCACGCCCTGCCCGAGCGCGTCGAGGGCGCGGTCGGCGGGGCCGACCCGGGGCTGACCCCGCTCGGGGCGGAGCAGGCCGCCCGGCTCGTCGCCGCGGTCCCGGCGGCCGACGCGCTCTACACCAGCCCGATGGCGCGGGCCCGCGCGACCGCCGTCCCGCTGGCGGAGGCGCTCGGCCTCGACCCGGTCGTCCTCGACGACCTGCGCGAGTACGACGCGGACCTGCCGTTCTACGTGCCCGTCCACGAGCTGGAGCGGCACTCGCCGCAGGAGTGGCGGCGGATGCGCGACGGGCTGCTGCCCGCCCACGTCGACGTCCCGGCGTTCGCCGCGCGCGTCGGCGCCGCGTTCGAGTCGGTGGTCGCGGCGCACCCCGGCCGGGCGACCGCCGTGGTCGTCGCGCACGCCGGCACGATCGACGTCTGGCTCGCCCACCTGCTCGGCATCGCCCGACCGCTGGCCTTCCCGCTGGACTACGCCGGGATCACCCGCGTGCTCGCCGGGCGCGACGGGCGGCGGGTCGTCCGCAGCGTCAACGAGACGGCGCACGTGGCCGATCTGCTCCGGACCACCTCCACGGGGTGACGCGGCCGACCCGGTTGCCTACTGTCGGTGCACCGGCGGCCAGGGGGACCTCCGGTGCACCGGTGGCCGAGGGGGGACCTGCATGTCCGAGGAGAGAGACGATCCGCGCGCGCTGCGCGCGGTGTTCCGCAGCCGCGAGTACCGCGCGATCTGGCTGGCCGACCTGTTCTCGATCCTGGGGGACCAGCTCTCCCGCGTCGCGCTCGCCGTGCTGGTGTTCGACCGCACCGGTTCGCCGCTGTGGTCGGCGGCGGTCTACGCGCTGACGTTCCTGCCGTCCATCGCGGGGGGCGTGCTGCTGTCGGGCCTCGCCGACCGCTACCCGCGCCGGACCGTCGTCGTGGTGGCGGACCTGGCCCGGGCCCTGCTCATCGGCGTGATGGCGGTGCCGGGCGTGCCGCTGCCCGTGATGTGCGCGCTCCTCGTCGTCGCGGTGGCGCTGGGGGCGCCGTACTCCGCGGCCCGAGGCGCCCTGCTGCCGGAGGTGCTGCCCGGCGACCTCTACGAGCGCGGGCTGGCCGTGCAGCAGATCACGCAGCAGGCCGGGCAGGTGGTCGGGTTCGCAGGCGGCGGCCTGCTCGTCGTCGCGCTGACGCCGAACGTCGCGCTGGCGCTGGACGCGGTGACGTTCCTGGTGGCCGCGGTCGTCCTGCGGGTCGGGCTGGCCGCGCGCCCCGCGGCGGGCGCCGGCGCGTCGGAGGACGGCGGCGGGCAGGACGTCCTGTCGGGACTGCGCGACATCTTCACCGACCCCCGCCGGCGCGCGCTCGTGCTGCTCGCCTGGATGGTCGGGCTGTACGTCGTGCCCGAGGCGCTCGCCGCCCCGTACATCGCCGAGATCGGTGCGAGCACCGCCCTGGTCGGCGTCCTCATGGCCGCCGACCCGGTCGGCAGCGTCCTCGGGGCGTGGTTGTTCGTCCGGTTCGTGCCGCCGGACCGGCGAGCACGCCTCATCGGCGTGCTCGCCGCGGCGGCGGGTGTCCCGCTGCTCTTCACGCTCCTCCGGCCGGACGTTCCGGTGGCCGTCGTGCTGTTCGGCCTGTCGGGCATGGCGACCACGGCCTACCTGATGCAGACGCAGGCGTCTTTCGTCCGGGCGACGCCCGATGCCATCCGCGGACGCGCCATCGGCGTCGCCGCGTCCGGCATCATCGCCGGTCAGGGTGTGGCCGTGCTGGCAGGAGGAGCATTGGCCGAGGCCGTGGCGCCGTCCGTCGCCGTCGCCGTGTGCGCCGTGTGCGGCGTCCTCATCGCGCTCGTGGGCGGAGCCGCATGGCGTAGGGCCGATAGGATCCCAACAGCGAGTGCTACGCCTGCAGGCGTATGAGCACGGTCGAGGGTCTGCACCTCGTCCCGGCTCTTCCGATCGTCCGCGGACACGTCTGGCTGTGGAGGATGAGCAGCGCACGGTCTCACCGTCGTTCGTGGACCAGAACCTTCTGCTTCCCGATGTGCGCCGGTGTAGGGGTTCAGTGCTGACTCTTGCCGTGCACGGTCCTTCTCCTCGGCGCCGAGTTGCAGCAGTTCAGGACGTCGACAGCTCACGGACGTGCGACTGGCGTCGCTGCGTCCGGATCGCCGTCGATGAGGGGATCGTGGGTCTCACCAGTTGTGGTTGTTCACGACACTCCTCCTGACGGCGCAGTTCGTTCAACTCGGCGTGCGGTGCTCAGGCCCCCTCCTCGACGCGCGCTGCTACCCCTCTCCCTGGTTCGTCCCAGCAGGCGCTGGCCGCGTCTGCTGTGTGATCCATCGAGTCCTCGTCGCAACGCGCGGAGACGCGGTGCACATCACGGCTGTGCTTTCGAGGACGGCGGCAACCCTCACACCCAGTCCTTGCCGCGCACGTCGTACCCCTCCACTCGTGATTCCGGACGAGAGCTGCCGCCACTTGCGCCAGCTGTCGGCGTTACCGAGAGGAGGCGGGATCAGTTCGAAGCATGTCCACGTAGGAGCGCATCTCCTCTCGCGTGCCAGGTCATGGCGGTCTCCATCGTCCCGGTCATCTTGCGCGGCAGCCGTGACGGTCTCGCCCGCTGACGTCTGCGGAGGGCCATCAGCCCCAGACGTGTACGCGCATCGCGCTGCAACCTCCTGACGTCGTGATGGATGCGGTCGTCGACGAAATCGCCAGGACACGCGAAGGGAACAGTGAGCTGTTCACGTTCCGCGCCGTGCCACCCGGCCGGTGAGCACGACTGAACCCGTGTAGACCGCGGAGCTCGTCTCTTACTGCCGGCGAAGCAGATGCCTCGGCCGTTCGGGCTACTGAACAGCACCGAGACTGCGCCCCTCACGCGAAGCAGCGCCGGCTGCTGCTCAACCGGCTCGACGGACACCGGGCACTGGGTACTCGCCAACGATGCTCCCTCCGATCATGGAGGTGGGGTTAGGACCACTGCTTGCCGCGCATGGGGTGCTCCTTTCTGGTGGTGGTGGGTTGGGGTGGGGTTAGGACCACTGCTTGCCGCGCATGGGGTGCTCCTTTCTGGTGGTGGTGGGTTGGGGTGGGGTTAGGACCACTGCTTGCCGCGCACGGGGTGCTCCTTCCTGGCTGTGGTGTCGTAGGCACATCGGCTGGATCTGGTGGTGGGTCAAGCCCAGTGCTCGTCGCGCGCGAGGTGGTCTCGTGTGGTGGACACATCGATCAGGACCCGCCCCGCGGTACGCCACCGCTCGACATGACCTTGGAATCCGCGACCGTCGTGCCGCGTACCTCGACCGCGTGCGGCCGGGGCTCGGCTGCAGTAGCCGACGAGTGCCGAGCGTGGTGGCAAGACACCGACGAGTGACTCGTACTAGGGTCAGGTCGTCAACAGTCGCCATCGACAGAGACGTGGATGTGGTGATCTCAAAGCGCCTCTGGTGGCCGACCCAGTGGATGCTGTGGACCCTGCCCCAGCGCTTGCTGACACCAGTGCTAGTCGTCGAGGCGACGGCGGTGGTGCTGGGTGTGCTGGCGCTCCTCGCCCAACGCGGCAGCACCGTCCTCCAGTACCTCCCGGCTCTGCTGCTCCTGTGTGGTCTCGCAGTCCTCCACACCGAGATCGCCCGCAAGATCGAGCAGGTGCGGTGGCGCATCGTCGGCGAGTTGCACGTCGACCTCAGCTCGACGTGGATCTTCGCCGCAGCCCTCGCACTACCTGGGGGGCTCGCCGCTCTGGTGGCCGTTCTCGTCGACACGTACAAGTGGCTCCGCTCGTCCGGGCCTCGGACGCCCACGTACCGTCACGTCTTCAGCACGGCGACGCTCGTCCTGGCAGCACTGGCTGCCGCCGAAGTGGGGCGCGCCGTAGGCGGCTCCGTCACGGTCACCTCGGATCTAACCTCACAGGCGAGCCTGCCGGTCGTCGTCCTCGCTCTCCTCGTGTTCATGACGGTGAACACGATGCTGGTCGCCGGAGCCATCGCGCTGAACTCCCCTCCATCTGCTCTCGCCGACGTGGTGGGGGAGTGGGACGAGAACGTGATGGAGGTGGCCACCTACTGCCTCGGCGCCCTCGCTGCCATGGCACTGGTCATCCATCCGTTCCTGCCACTGCTGGCGCTTCCACCACTCCTGGTTCTCCACCGGGCCGTTCTCGTCCGTCACCTGCAGGAGAAGGCGAGCACTGACGGCAAGACCGGCTTGCTCAACGCCGCCGCCTGGCACACCCAGGCCGAGAAGGAGCTCCGCCGCGCGCGCAAGCGCGACGCGCCGCGCGGGGTGCTGGTCGTCGACCTCGACCACTTCAAGCAGGTCAACGACCGCCACGGGCACCTGGCCGGGGATCACGTGCTCGCTGCCGTCGCCCAGGCCCTGCGCACCGAGGTGCGCGACCGCGACCTCGTCGGCCGGTTCGGCGGGGAGGAGTTCGTCGTGTTGCTGGCCAGCGGGCCGACGGGGGACGACGGCACCGCCGAGCTCACCGCCGTGGCCGAACGGATCCGGTTGCGTATCGCCGGCCTTTACGTGGAGATGCCGACCCCCGACGGGCCGCTCACCGTCACGGGTCTGAGCGCGTCGGTGGGCGCGGCGTTCTTCCCCGAGCACGGCACCGAGCTGCGCGAGCTGCTGCAGGTGGCCGACACCGCCCTCTACGCCGCGAAGCGGGCCGGGCGCAACGCCGTGCGCGCCGGAGTGCCGGCGCCGCGCCCCGCCCCGGTGGACCAGGCCGAGACTCGCTGAACCCGGGGTCCGGCCGTCAGGCGCGGCCGGTCCGGCGGGCCGCGAGCGTCGCCCCGGCGCTCGCGGCGGTCACCAGGCCGATCGCCACGACCTGAGCCGCGGTGAACAGCCGCCCCAGCAGCACCAGGCCGAACACCGCACCGATCGCGGGCTCCACCGCCATGAGCACGCCGAACAGCCGCGGCGGGACGGTGCGCAGGGCCACCAGCTCGAGCGCGTACGGCAGCAGCGGCACCAGCAGCGCGAGCCCGATCCCCGCGGCCAGCACGGCGGCGTCCAGCCGGGTCAGCACGGCGGGCGCGGCGAACGGCGCGGTGACCACGGCCGCCACCACGAACGAGCAGCTCAGGCCGGACAGTCCGGACCACGCGCTGCCGACCCGGCGGGTGAGCAGGATGTAGGCGGCCCAGCCGGCGGCGTTGCCCGCGGAGAACAGCAGGCCCACCGGGTCGAGGCCGCTGCCCACCCCGCCCGCCAGCAGCCAGACCCCGGCGGCGGCGAGCGCGACCCACAGCAGGTCGGGGAGCCGCCGGGAGGCGGCGACGGCGATCGCGAGCGGCCCGACGAACGACAGGGTCACGACCACTCCGAGCGGCAGCCGCTCCAGCACGAGGGAGAAGCAGAAGGTGTTCGCCGCGCTCGCTAGCCCGAGCAGCGCGACCGCGCCGAGGTCGCGCCCCGACCGCCCGCGCAGCCGCGGTCGGACGACCGCGGCGAGCAGCACGGCGGCGCACGCCAGGCGCAGCCACGTGGTCCCCGCCGCCCCGAGGGTGCCGAACAGCCCGACCGACGCTGCAGCGCCGACCTGGACGAGCGTGGACGAGGCGATCAGCAGCACCGGGCCGGGGATGCGGCCGGCGGCCGCGCGGACGGCGGCGGGGGAGGGGGCGGGCACCGGTCGATCCTCGCCCCGGAGGTCGCCGTCCCCGAGGGATTCGACCAGGATCGCTGACGTGCTGGTGCGGATGGTGATGCAGCGGGCCGACGTGGCGCGGATCCGGCTCGCCCGCTCCCCGGCGTGGGAGCTGGTGGCCGCCGTCCGCGCGCTTGCCGACCCCTCCCGGCACCCCGGGCTCGACCCGTGGCTGCGCCGCCACCGCGCCGCTCTCGACGGGCCCGGCGGCGCCGTGCTGCGGGCGCTGGTGCCGCCGACCGGGTTCGTGCCCGACTTCCTCACCCCGCCGCCGGTGGTGGCCCGCCCCGCCCTCGACGACGAGCTGCGGCGCGTGGCGGCCACCGAGCCGGCCCGGGTCGCCGCCGAGCTGCGCACGGTCCACCCGGCCGGCGTGCCGGACGTACTTGGCGCCGCTGATCGGCCCCGACGTTCCCCGCGCCCTGGACGACCTGGTCGGGGCGATGCGCGGCTTCTGGGCGGCGGCGATCGCCCCGGTGTGGTCGCAGGTCGCCGCGGTGCTGGAGACCGACCTGCTGCACCGCGCCCGCACGCTCGCCGAGCACGGCGCGGAGGGGCTGGTGGTCGGCCTGCACCCCGCGGTGGCGTGGGAGGACGGCGAGGTGCTCGTCGACGTCCCCTACGACGCCCGGGTCGACGTCGCCGGGCGGGGTCTGCTGCTCCTGCCGTCGCTGTTCGTGTGGCCGGACGTCATGGCGGTCGTCGACGAGCCCTGGCAGCCGACCGTCATCTACCCCGCCCGCGGGGTCGGGGACGTGTGGACCGGACGTCCGCCGGCCCCGTCCGAGGCGCTCGCCGCGCTCCTGGGCCGCAACCGCGCCGCCCTCCTCGCCGACCTGGACGCGTTCCGCACCACCACCGCCCTCGCGCTGCGCCACGGCCCGGACGGATCGACGGTCTCCCACCACCTGCGCGTGCTCGTCAACGCCGGCCTGGTCAGCCGGCATCGCACCGGCACGTCGGTGCACTACCGCCGGACCGAGCTGGGTCGCCTGCTCGTCGGCGGGGCCGGGGTCAGCGCCCGAGCGCCCGGGTGAAGCGCCGGGCCTGGTCCCGGACGAACAGGCCGACGGCGACCAGGGTGACCACCGCCGCGGCGACGGCCGCGGTGGCGGTGTCGCCCGTGACCGCGGCGGCGAGCAGGGCAGCGCCGCCCCCGGCCAGGACGGCGGTCACCAGGGCGACCACCGAGGCGGTCGTGGAGAGCAGGGGCACCAGCCCACCCCCGGTGCGGGTGGCGGCCAGCGACCAGATCGGCGCGGCCAGCGGCGCCGCCATCGAGGAGGGCAGCCCCGGGGGCAGGCTGTCCGCGTACCACCGCCGGATCTCCTGGATTGCGCGCACGTACAGCACGTCCTCGACGCTGATCTCGACCAGCCGGCGGTAGGTCAGCAGGCCCAGGAGCACGAGGAACGGGATCACCACGGCGAAGAACGCCGGCGCCGCGGGCGTCCCGGCGATGAACCCGGCCGCGACGAGCGCCCCGCTCACGGTGGCCAGCAGCCCGCTGAGCCGCCCGCCGGCCTCGCTGGTCGCCGCGCCGCGGGCGGACTGCAGGACGAAGTGCTCGGTGACCACCGCGGACACCACGGACTCGGCGACCCCGCCCGGCGGGGGAGCCGGATCGCGCCCGTCGCCGTCGCCGGGCGGCTGGTCGTCGGTGTTCCCGGCGGGCGGCACGGCCGTAGGGTGGCACGGCCCCCGGGAGCGCGGGCCAGCGGACCTTGCCGCAGAGCCCCCGCGGTGGTCGGATGCGCGCCGTGGCGTCCTTCGTCGGGCAGACGGTGCTGGTGATCGGTGGGAGCAGCGGGATGGGGCGCGGGGCGGCGCGGGCCGTCGCGGCGCGCGGCGGGCACGCCGTGGTCACGTCCCGCTCGGCGGACGGGCTGCCGGCTGCCGTCGCGGGCGTGCTCGACGACCTCCGGCCGCTCGACGGGGTCGACCGCGTCGGGCCGGTGACCGGCGCGGTCTGCGACCTCGGCGACCCGGACTCGGTGCGGGCCGCGGTGCTCGACGCGCCGGGGCTCGACCACCTCGTCGTGACGGCGGCCCCCGGGCGGGGGGTGACCGACCGCGAGTTCTTCGACGGGAAGTTCTGGGGCAGCCGGGCCGCCTGCGCCGCGGCCGGCGAGCGGTTGCCCGAGCACGGTTCGGTCCTGCTGGTCAGCGGCGGCCTGGCGGTCCGGCCCGTCGCCGGGCAGTGGTCGGTGACCTGCGCCTTCGCCGCCGTGGAGGCGCTGGCGCGGGCGATGGCCGTCGAGCTCGCGCCGCGGCGGGTCAACTGCATCCGCCCGGGTCTGTTCGACACCCCCTCGTGGGCCGGCCTGACCGCCGAGCAGCGCGACGCCCTGTTCGCCGAGGCCACCGCGGGCCTGCCCGCGGGGCGCGCCGCCACGGAGGAGGACTTCGGCGACGCCGCGATCGGCCTGCTGACCTCCCGCTACGTCACCGGTCAGACGGTCGTCGTCGACGGCGGGCAGGCCCTGCGCGGCTGACCCGTTCGGGTCGGGGCTGGCCGATCACGCTGCGTCACCCCTCGTCGCTCAGAGTTCACCCGTCGTGCGAGTGCTTCCACCCTGACACGTCGCCGCCACCTCACTACCGTCTGCTGCGTGGAGCCGTCCTCACCCAGCCGCGCCCCGCGGGACGCCCCGGCGGGGCTGCCGCCGCGCCTGCTCGTCCTGGTGCTCGCCGTCGAGGCGCTGGCCCTGGTGAGCACCGTGCAGGGCGCGCTCACCCGGCCGGTGAGCGGCGCCGCGCTGCTGCTGGCGGCCTCGCTCGCGACGCTGAGCGTGGTGCACACCGAGCTCGCCACCGGCATCGAGCGGGCCCGGCGGCGGCCCGGCGGGGACTCCTACTTCGACCTCAGCTCCGTGTGGACGTTCGCGGCGGCGCTGCTGCTGCCCCCGGCGGCGGCCGCCCTCGTCGTGCTCGTCGTCTACGGACACCTCCGGGTGCGGGTGGGGGCGCCCGCGGGGGTGCCGCTGCACCGGCACGTCTACACGACCGCGACGGTGCTGCTCGCCGCGCGCACCGCGCACGAGGTCGCCGGGATCGCCGGGGGGCTGCCCGCCTCGGCGCCGGACGCGCGGACGGTGACCGCGGTCGCCCTCGCCGTCGTCGCCTACGCGGTCGTCAACACCGCGCTCGTCGGCGCGGCGGTCGCGCTGGCCCGGCCGGGCGCGCCGCTCGTCGACGTGCTGGGCCGCTGGGACGACCACGCGCTCGAGCTCGCGACGCTGTGCATGGGTGCGCTGGCCGCCGTCGCGCTCGGCGCGGTGCCCGGGCTGGTGGTGCTCGTGCTGCCGCCCATCCTGGTGCTGCACCGGGCGGTGCTCGCCCGCCAGCTGGAGCACGAGGTGAGCACCGATGCGAAGACCGGGCTGCTCACGGCGGCGGCCTGGCAGGAGCACGCCGCCCGCAGCGTCCGCGCGGCCCGGCGCACCGGCACCGGCGCGGGCCTGCTCATCCTCGACCTCGACCACTTCAAGGACGTCAACGACACCTGGGGGCACCTGGCGGGCGACGCGGTGCTGGCCGCCGTGGCGGCGGAGCTGCGCGAGGGCGTGCGCGACCGCGACCTGGTCGGCCGCTTCGGCGGCGAGGAGTTCGTCGTGCTGCTGCCGGACCTGCCGCCCGGCGCCGACGGGCGCGCCGAGCTGTGGCGGGTGGCCGACCGGCTCCGGCAGCGCATCGAGGGGATGGACGTGGGCGTCGACACCTCCGGGGGCGCCGCGGTGATCACGGGCCTGTCGGTGTCGGTGGGCGGGGCCACCGTGCCCGCCGACGGCACCTCGCTCGACGAGGTCCTGCGCGCCGCCGACGCCTCGCTCTACGCGGCCAAGGACGCCGGGCGCAACGCCGTGCGGATCGCGACCGAGTACGCGGTGCCCGCCCCGCGCCGACCCGCCGAGTGATCGGGGCGTCCGTAGACTGACGCCCGTGAGCCTCTTGCGCACCGTCCGCGGCCCGGCCGACCTGCAGCGGCTGGAGGCCGACCGGCTGCCCGAGCTCACCGAGGAGATCCGCCGCTTCCTGGTGCAGTGCGTGTCGCGCACCGGCGGGCACCTCGGGCCCAACCTCGGCGTCGTCGAGCTCACCATCGCGCTGCACCGCGTGTTCGACTCCCCGCACGACACCCTCGTGTGGGACACCGGCCACCAGGCCTACGTCCACAAGCTGCTCACCGGGCGGCAGGACGGCTGGGACCGGCTCAAGAAGACCGGCGGCCTGTCCGGCTACCCGAGCCGCGCGGAGAGCCCCCACGACGTGGTCGAGTCCAGCCACGCGTCGTCCTCGCTGTCCTGGGCCGACGGCCTCGCCCGCGCCTACGCGCTGACCGGGCAGCAGCGCCACGTCGTCGCCGTCATCGGCGACGGCGCGCTCACCGGCGGCATGGCCTGGGAGGCGCTGAACAACATCGCCGCGGCGAAGGACCGCAACGTCGTCATCGTGGTCAACGACAACGGCCGCTCCTACGCCCCCACGATCGGCGGGCTGGCCGACCGGCTGGCGACCCTGCGCCTGCAGCCGGGCTACGAGCGCGTGCTCGACGCCGGCAAGGCCGCGCTGGCCCGCACCCCCGTCGTCGGCAGCACCCTCTACGCGGGGCTGCACGCGGTGAAGGCCGGGCTCAAGGACGCTCTGGCCCCGCAGGAGCTGTTCGCCGACCTGGGCCTGAAGTACTTCGGCCCGGTCGACGGCCACGACCTGCCCGCGCTGGAGTCGGCCCTGGCGCGCGCCCGCCGCTTCGGCGGACCGGTCGTGGTGCACGTGGTCACCCAGAAGGGGCGCGGCTACCCGCCGGCGGAGAACGACGTCGCCGAGCAGATGCACAGCCCGCAGGCGTTCGACCCGGAGACCGGCGTCCCCACCGGGACGCCGTCGGTGGGCTGGACCGACGTGTTCTCCCGGGAGATGGTCGAGCTGGGCGCGCGCCGCCCCGACGTCGTGGCGATCACCGCGGCGATGCTCGGCCCGACCGGGCTCGTGCCGTTCGCGGAGGCCTTCCCGGAGCGCTGCATCGACGTCGGCATCGCCGAGCAGCACGCGCTCACCTCGGCCGCCGGGCTGGCCGCGGGCGGCCTGCACCCCGTGGTGGCCGTGTACTCCACGTTCCTCAACCGGGCCTTCGACCAGCTCCTCATGGACGTGGCGCTGCACCGCCAGGCCGTGACGCTGGTGCTCGACCGCGCCGGGGTCACCGGCAGCGACGGGCCCTCGCACAACGGGATGTGGGACCTGTCGATCCTCGGGGTGGTGCCCGGGATGCGCGTGGCCGCCCCGCGGGACGCGGCGACGCTGCGCGAGGAGCTCGCCGAGGCCGTCGCCGTCGACGACGGGCCCACCGCGATCCGGTTCCCCAAGGGCGCGGTGATCGAGTCGGTGCCGGCGCTGGAGCGCGTCGACGGCGTGGACGTGCTGCACCGCGGCGGCGACGGCGCGCGGCCCACGGTCCTGCTCGCCTGCGCGGGGGCCTTCGGGCAGCTGGGCGTGGCGGCGGCGCAGCGGCTCGCGGCGCAGGGCGTCGCGGTCACCGTGGTCGACCCGCGGTGGGTGCTGCCGGTGCCCCCGGCGCTCGTCGCCATGGCGGCCGGGCACGACCTGGTCGTCACCGTGAGCGACAGCGGGGCCCACGGCGGCTTCGGCTCGGTCGTGGCCGCCGCGCTGCGCGACGCCGGCTGCCCCGTCCCGCTGCGCGACCTCGCGATCCCGCAGCGGTTCCTCGACCACGGCAGCCGCGACGACGTCCTCGCCGCGCTCGGGCTCACCGCGCAGGACGTGGCCCGGCGCGTCACCGAGTGGGCCGCGGCGGTCGCCCCGGCCGACGCGGCCGACGTCGCCCCGTCCGACCTGTCCGCGGAGTCCTGACGTGCGCGTCCTGGTGGTGGAGGACGAGGCGCCGCTGGCCGAGGCCATCGCCCGCGGGCTGCGGCGCGAGGGCATGGCCGTCGACGTGGCGCTGGACGGCGACGCGGGCCACGAGAAGACGACCGTCACCCGCTACGACGTGGTGGTGCTCGACCGCGACCTGCCCGGCATGTCCGGCGACGAGCTGTGCGCGCAGATCGTGGCCGCCGACACCACGACGCGGGTGCTCATGCTGACGGCCAGCGGCACGGTCGCGGACAAGGTCGACGGCCTGTCCCGCGGCGCCGACGACTACCTGGCCAAGCCGTTCGACTTCCCGGAGCTGGTGGCGCGGCTGCGCGCGCTGGGCCGGCGGGCCACCCCCGCCGCGCCGCCCACCCTCGTCGCGGGCGACGTCGCGCTCGACCCGGCGCGGCGCACCGTCCGCCGCGACGACCGGCCGGTCGAGCTGACCCGCAAGGAGTTCGGCGTGCTCGAGGTGCTGATGAGCGCCCGCGGCGGCGTCGTCAGCAGCGAGGAGCTGCTGGAGCGCGTGTGGGACGAGAACGCCGACCCGTTCACCACGACCGTGCGGGTCACCGTCATGACCCTGCGCAAGAAGCTCGGTGAGCCGGGCGTGATCGAGACCGTGGTCGGCGCGGGGTACCGGGTGCCGGCGGCGGGGTAGCGGCGGGGCGGGCGATGGGTCTGCGGCCGCGCCTGACGCTGCTCGCCACCGCGCTGGTGGCCCTGGCCAGCGGGCTGCTGCTGTGGCTGGGCTGGCTGCTGGTCGGCGGGGTGGCGCGGGCGGTGCCCACCCTCCCGCCGGGCACGACCGTGCGCGTGCAGGGGCTCGACGTGCCCGCCGAGCGGCTGGGCGCGGCGTTCGCGGCGGCCGCGCAGGAGGAGGTGCTCCGCGCCGGGCTGGTGGCGTTCCCGCTGGTGGTGCTGGCCGCCGCGCTCGTGTCGTGGGTGCTGGTGGGCCGGGTGCTCGGCCCGCTGCTCGCCGTCACGGCGACGGTGCGGCGGCTGTCGGCCGACTCGCTGGGCACCACCCGCACCGGCGTCGCCGCCGCGCGGGGGGAGGTGGCCGAGCTCGCCGCCGGGTTCGACGCGATGCTCGACCGGCTCGACGCCGCCTTCGCCGCCCAGCGCCGGTTCGTCGCCAACGCCAGCCACGAGCTGCGCACGCCGCTGGCCGTGCTGCGGACCGAGGTGGACGTGACCCTCGCCGACCCGGACGCCGACGTCGCCGAGCTGCGCCGCATGGGCGCGGTCGTGCGGGACGCCACCCGCCGCGCCGACCACCTGGTCGGCGGGCTGCTGCTGCTCGCCCGCACCGAGGCCACGGGGGTCGAGGAGCGGGCCGCGGTCGACCTGGCCGCCGTCGTCGCCCCCGCGCTCGCGGCCGTGCGGGCCGAGGCGGCGGCGGCCGGGCTGCACGTCACCGTCCGCACGGCGCCCGCGGGCGTCCTCGGGGACGCGGTGCTGCTGGAGCGCGTGGCGGGCAACCTGCTGGAGAACGCGGTGCGGCACAACCGGCCCGGCGGCCGGGTGGAGGTCGCCACCGGCGTGCGCGACGGCGTCGCCGAGCTGGTCGTGAGCAGCACCGGCGCGGTCGTCGACCCCGCCCGCGTCCCCGATCTGTTCGAGCCGTTCCGCCGGGGCCCGGTCGACCGGGTGGCGCCCGTGGCCGGGTCGGGACTGGGCCTGTCGATCGTGCGGGTCGTGGTCCGCGCGCACGGCGGGACGGTGGAGGCGTTCGCCCCGCCCGAGGGCGGGCTGCGGGTGGTGGTGCGGCTGCCCGCGGCGTGACGCCGGGGTCAGCGGGTCAGCGGGTCAGGGGGCCGTGGCCGTGAGCGACCGGGTCAGCGCCTCGGCCAGCAGGTCGACCTGCCACGGCCGGGCGCCGCCCGCGCGCAGGAAGGCCGCGACGTCGCCGTCGACGGGGGGAGCCCAGCACAGGCGGCGCAGCAGCTCGGGCTGGAGCAGGTTCTCCACCGGCACCGTGCGCTCGGCCGCCACCGCGGCGACGGCGGCGCGCGCGGCGGTGAGGCGGGCGGCGGCGTCGGGGTCGCGGTCGGCCCAGCGGGAGACGGCCGGCGGCCCGTCGGAGGGCGCGGCGGCGCGGGGGAGGTCGGCGGGGTCGAGGCGGGCCGCGGCGTCGAGCGCCGCCCACCAGTACGCGGTCAGGCGCCGCTGGGCCCGGCCCCGGAACACGGGCAGGTCGCCCAGCTCGGCCGCGGACGCCGGGGCGCGGGTGGCGGCGTCGACGATCGCGGCGTCGGGCAGGACCCGGCCGGGCGCGATGTCGCGCTGCGCCGCGAGGGTGTCGCGGGCCTCCCACAGCGCGCGGACCGCGGCGAGCTGGCGCGGCTTGCGCAGCCGGTGCAGGCCCGACGTGCGGCGCCACGGCTCGACCCGCGGCGCCGGCGGGGCCGCGGTGCGCACGTGCTCGAACTCCTGGTGCGCCCACTCCTGCTTGCCCGCGGCGGTGAGCATGGCGGCCAGCACGTCGCGGAGCTGCACGAGCACCTCGACGTCCAGGGCGGCGTACACCAGCCAGTCCTCGGGCAGCGGTCGGCGCGACCAGTCGGCGGCGCCGTGCCCCTTCTCCAGGCTCAGCCCGAGCAGCTGCTCCACCATCGGCCCGAGGCCCACGCGGGGCAGCCCCAGCAGGCGCCCGGCCAGCTCGGTGTCGAACAGCGCCGCCGGGCGCAGGCCCACCGCGGCCAGGCAGGGCAGGTCCTGCGACGCCGCGTGCAGCACCCACTCCGGCCCGTCGAGCGCCGGTGCGAGGGCGGACAGGTCGCTGCCCAGCGGGATCGGGTCGACCAGCGCGGTGCCCGCGCCGGCGCGGCGCAGCTGCACCAGGTACGCGCGCTGGGAGTAGGTGAACCCCGACGCGCGCTCGGCGTCGACGGCGACCGGTCCGGTGCCCGCCGCGAACGCCGCCGCCGTGCGGGCGAGGGCGTCGGCGTCGGCCACGACCGGCGGGAGCCCGTCGGCCGGGGCGAGGAGCGGGACGGGGGCGGGTCCCTCGTGCTCCTGCGCCGGGCCGTCCGGACCGCTCGCGGTCGGGTCGGGCTGGGTCGAGCCGGGTTGCGTGGGGCCCGGCCGCGTCGTGCCGTCGGTCCCCGGTGTCAGCGGATGACCCCGGCGCGCATCGCCAGCGCCACCATCTGCGCGCGGTCGCCCGTGCCCAGCTTGCGCCCGATCCGGGACAGGTGGCTCTTCACGGTGAGCGCCGACAGGCTCAGCGCCTCGCCGATCTCCTTGTTGGACTGACCGTCGGCCACCAGCTGCAGCACCTCGACCTCGCGGCCCGACAGCTCGCGGGGCGTGTTGTCGGTGCCCGGCACGCGGGTGCCGGTGGCCAGCAGCGGCGCGACCGTCGGGTCGGCGTAGACGCCGCCGTCGAGCACGCGCTTGACCCCGTCGGTGACGACGGCCGGCGACGCCGACTTCAGCAGGTACGCCTGCGCCCCGGCCTGGAACGCCGACCGCACGGCGTACGGGTCGTCGGAGGACGCCAGCACCACCAGCCGGTTCCAGCCCAGCGCGCGCAGCTCGGTGACCAGGTCGAGGCCACTGCCGTCCGGCAGGCCCAGATCGAGGATCGCGAGGTCGCACGGGCCGTTGGCGTGCGCCCGGGCCCGGGCCTCGGCGACCGTGGCCGCCTCGTACACCGTGCCGGCGCCCATCGACCGCAACCGCGCCGCGATCGCCTCGCGCAGGAGCGGGTGGTCGTCGACCACCAGCACCGAGAACTGCTCTTCCCGCGGGTGCGGGACCATCGCCGGCGACAGCACAGCACCGGGTGTGCGCACTGGAGCGCCCTGGCCCACTACGGCCACGTCACTACCTCCCTGGAGTCGGTCGTTGCCCCCGACCGGCAGCAGACCTCGGCCGGCGGAGAACCGCCCGAGGAGGTGTCGTGGGGGAAGCGTAGCCCCCAGGCGGCCTAACATCGTGTGTCGGATCGAACTTGCCAGGGTGAAAGTTACAGCCCTGTGGCAACCCCTCCACGCGATCGGGTGATCGGTTCGATCACTGTTCGCGGTGAAAGCGCAGGTCCCGGAGCGATCAGACCCGGTGCGGCACGAGCGGCACTGCGCCGAACGGTGGCAGCCCTGCGGCGGACGCGACGAACGCGCGGAACGCCTCGCCGTGCGCGCGCAGGTCGGCGGGCCCCTCGTCGGGCACGACGGGCGTCCAGGAGGCGCGCAGCTCGACGTCGTCGCTGCGCCGCGGCTGCCCGCCCGGGCCCGCGAGGTCGCCGAACCGCACCGACGACGTCTGGGTCACCGTGCCGCCCAGGGCGACGTGCGCGGCACCGTGCCCGTCGAGGGCCTCGGTGAGCCAGGACCAGCTCACGACCGGCAGCAGCTCGTCGCCCACCTGCTCGGGCTCCAGCCGGGCCTGCACGAAGCAGACCAGCCGGAAGGTCCCCGCCCACGCCGCCCGGCCCGCCGGGTCGTGCAGCAGGATCAGCCGGCCGGAGGTGTCGGCGTCGTCGCCGGCCCGGCCCAGGACCGCGTCGGCGACCTCCACCTCCGTGGCCCACGTCCAGGGGGCCAGCCGCGGCGGCGCGGCGAGCGCCGACACGACGAGCTCGGGCCGGGCGGTGACCGCGTCGAGCGAGGCGACCGCGCTGCGGAACCGGGGCGGGACGGCGGTCGGGTCGGACACGACCGGTGATGCTAGGTCTCCGGCCGCACCGGCGAGGCCAGGCGCGCCGGGACGACCCGTCGTGGGACGATGGAGCGGATATGACCGCCGCAGCTCCCGCCTCCCGCCGCCGCGCCCTCGCGGCCGCCCCCTTCCTCGTCGCGGCCCGCGGCGGACGCCCGGAGCGCCTGCCGGTGTGGTTCATGCGCCAGGCGGGCCGCTCGCTGCCGGAGTACCGGGCCCTGCGCGCCGGCACCGGCATGCTCCAGGCCTGCCTCGACCCGGCGATGGTCTGCGAGATCACCCTGCAGCCGGTGCGCCGCCACGACGTCGACGCCGCGATCCTGTTCAGCGACATCGTCGTGCCCCTGCGCGCCGCGGGCGTCGACGTCGACATCGTGCCGGGCACGGGCCCGGTCGTCGCCGCGCCGGTCCGCACGGCCGCCGACGTCGAGCGCCTGCCGGTGCTGCACCCCGAGCAGGTCGCCCCCGTCGCGCAGGCCGTCGGGCTGCTCCTCGACGCGCTCGGCCCGGTGCCGCTGATCGGGTTCGCGGGGGCGCCGTTCACGCTGGCCTCCTACCTCATCGAGGGCGGGCCCAGCCGCAACCACGAGCGCACGAAGGCGCTCATGCGCTCGGCGCCCGACGTCTGGCACGCCCTGCTCGGGCGCCTCGCCGACCTCACGGCCGTGTTCCTGCGCGCCCAGGTCGACGCGGGCGTGGACGCCGTGCAGCTGTTCGACTCCTGGGCGGGCGCGCTCTCGCTGCGCGACTACCGCGAGTTCGTCCTGCCGCACTCCGCGCGGGTGCTGGGCGGGCTGGCCGACGCGGGCGTGCCGCGCATCCACTTCGGCGTCGGCACCGGCGAGCTGCTCGGGGCGATGGCCGAGGCCGGCGCGGACGTCATCGGGATCGACTGGCGCGTCCCGCTCGACGAGGGCGCGCGCCGCGCGGGCGGCACCCGGCCCGTGCAGGGCAACCTCGACCCGGCGGTGCTGTTCGCCGACCCGGCCTCGATCGCGGCCGAGGTGGAGCGGATCGCGGGGGAGGGTCGCCGCGCCCCGGGGCACGTGTTCAACCTGGGCCACGGCGTGCTGCCCGACACCGACCCGGACGTCATCACGCGGACCGTCGAGACGGTCCACGCCCAGCCGGTATGACCGCCCGCGCCGCCGTCGTCGGCGGCGGGATCTCCGGGCTCGCCGCGGCGCACCGCCTGCGCGCGCTCCTCGGCCCGGACGCGGTGATCACCGTGCTGGAGCAGCGCGACCGCCTCGGCGGCGTGCTGCGCACCGTCGACCTCGCGGGCGCCCCGTTCGACGTCGGCGCGGAGGCGTTCCTCGCCCGCCGGCCCGAGGTGCCCGCGCTGCTCGCCGAGCTCGGGCTCGGCGCGCCGGTCGCGCCCACCGCGGCCCGCGCGACCGTCCGCGCCGCCGGCGCGACCCGGCCCCTGCCCGGCGGCACGCTGCTCGGCGTGCCCACGGCGGGCGCGCGGCTCGACGCGCTGCTCGGGCCGGACGGGCGGGCCGCCGTCGCCGCCGAGCCGGGGCGCCCGCTGCGCTGGGAGCCCGGCGCCGACGTCGCGCTGGGCCCGCTGCTGCGCGACCGGTTCGGCGACGAGGTCGTCGACCGCCTCGTCGACCCGCTGCTCGGCGGCGTCTACGCCGGCCGGGTCGACGCGCTGGGCCTGCGCGCGACGATCCCGGCGCTCGCCGCCGCCCTCGACGCCGGCGCGCCCTCGCTCACCGCCGCGGCCACCGCCGCGACGGCCGCCGCCCCCGTGCCCGACGCCGGGGCGGGCGGGCCGGTGTTCGGCGCCGTCCCGGGCGGCTACCGGGTCCTGCTGGACGCGCTGGCCTCGGCGTCGGGTGCGGACGTGCGGCTGGGCACGACCGTCCGGGCCCTGGAGCGCCGCCCCGACGGCTGGCGGCTGGTGCTCGGGCCCACGACCGCGCCGGAGGCCCTCGACGTCGACGCCGTCGTGCTCGCCGTTCCCGCCCCGGCGGCCGCCCGGCTGCTCGGCCCCCACGCCCCGGCCGCCGCCCGCGCGGCCGGCGGCGTCGAGCTCGCCTCCTCGGCCGTCGTGTCGCTGGCCTACGCGCTCCCGCTCGACCTGCCGACGTCCGGTGTGCTCGTCGCGGCGGGGGAGCCGCTGCGGGTCAAGGGCGTGACGCACTCCAGCACCAAGTGGGCGCGCCTGGGCGCCGACGGCCTCACGCGCCTGCGGGCGTCCCTGGGCCGGGCGGGGGAGGCGGCCGCGCTGCAGGTGGACGACGCCGAGCTGGTCGCCCGCGTCCGCGCCGACCTCGCCGTGCTCGACGGGATCACCGCGGAGCCCGTCGCCGTGCACGTCCAGCGCTGGGGCGGGGGTCTGCCCCAGTACGGGGTGGGCCACGCCGAGCGCGTCGCCGCGCTGGAGACCGGCCTGCCGCCCGGGCTCGCCGTCGCCGGCGCCGCCCTGCGCGGGGTGGGGGTGCCGGCGTGCGTCGCCACGGCCCGGGCCGCCGCCGACCGGATCGCCGCGTCCGTCCCCGCCCGGTCGGGTTGACGGCCGAGCGGTCACAACGGCTGCGCGACGCCTGACGCAGCCGTTCCGGACCCCGCGCAGCCCTTGCAACGGCTGCGTCGGGTGCAGAACGGGTGCGTGAGTCTCCTGCACCGCCGGGGCGCGGTGGGTGCGCCGCGACCGGGCCGCCCGCGGAGGACGTCGGCCCGCGGGTGCCGTCCGTCGTGGGGGTGGACCACGCCCGCCCGCGACCACCGCGAGGCCCTGCTCACGGCCCCCGCCAGCGCGCTGTCGCGGGCGGTGGCGGGACCGGCCGCACTACGATGGGGCCATGGCCCGCCTCGACTACGCCGCCCTCAACGACACCATCCGCTACACCATGTGGTCGGTCTTCCGCGTCGAGCCCGGCCGCCTCGGCGAGGACCGCACCGCCGCCGCCGCGCAGGCCCAGGAGTTCGTCGACGCGCTGGAGGGCAAGGGCGTGGTCGTGCGCGGGGTGTACGACCTCGCCGGCCTGCGCGCCGACGCCGACTGGATGGTCTGGTGGCACGCCGAGGACGTCGAGGCGCTGCAGGCCGCCTACGCCGACCTGCGCCGCTCCACCGCGCTGGGCCGGGCCAGCGAGCCGGTGTGGAGCCAGGTCGCGGTGCACCGGCCGGCGGAGTTCAACAAGAGCCACCTGCCCGCGTTCATCGCCGGTGAGGAGGCGCGGCGCTACGTCTGCGTCTACCCGTTCGTGCGCTCCTACGAGTGGTACCTGCTGCCCGACGAGGAGCGCCGCGGTCTGCTCGCCGAGCACGGCATGGCGGCCCGGGACTACAAGGACGTCCGCGCCAACACCGTGCCCGCGTTCGCCCTGGGCGACTACGAGTGGATCCTCGCCTTCGAGGCCGACGACCTGCACCGCATCGTCGACCTCATGCGCGACCTGCGCGCCACCGGGGCCCGGCGCCACGTCCGCGAGGAGGTCCCGTTCTACACCGGACCGCGCGTCGCGCTGGGGGACCTGGTCGCGGCGCTGCCCTAGCCGCCGCCACTCCGCGACGCCCGAGGGGGTAGGCGCGGACCGCAGCGGTCGCACGGCCGGTGACCGGGCGCCCCTAGACTCGCCGCTGCCGGGACACCCGACGGGTGGAGCGGGTCACGGGGGGCGAGAAGTGGACCATGGGGCGCACGGCGGCGCGGTCGCGCCGCCGGTGGCGATGGACGCCGGCCGGTCCGCGTGGGTCGCGGTCCGCGCGGCGGTGGGCGAGCAGCTCGGGCGGAGCTGGGTCCTCCCCGCCGTCCTGCTCGCGGCCACCGTCGTCGACCACCTCGGGACCGGGGTCCACGCCGGCATCGCCCTGGGCGGGCCGTACCGGCCCTTCGACGTCCCGGCGATGGTCGTGGCCGCGGCCCAGGCCCTGCCGATCGCCTTCCGCCGGCGCGCCCCGGCGACCGTCCTGACGGTCGTCATCGCCGCGTACGTCCTCGACGACGCGCTGCGCTGTCCGCCGAGCGCGGCGAACCTCGCCCTGCTGGTCGCGCTGCACGGCGCGGCCCTGCGGACCGAGGGCCGGGCCCGTCGGCTCCTCCTCGTGCCGATCGGGCTCGGAGCGGTGGCCGACGCCGCCGTGCTGACGCGGCTCGGCCTCGCCGTCCCGTGGGTGCTGCTGGCCCTCGGCGCCCTCCTGGCCCTCGCGTGGGTGTGGGGCCTGTGGGCCCGCGACCGCGCCCAGCTGCGCGCACGGGCCGAGGAGAGCGCGGTCCACGAGCGCCGGATGCGCGAGGCGCAGCTGCGGGAGGCCGTGGCCGCGGAGCGGGTGCGGCTCGCCCGGGAGCTGCACGACACCATCGCCCACCACGTGACCGTCATGATCGTCCAGGCCGACGCGGCGCTGGTCGTCGATCCGGCCGCGCCGCCGTCGCTGCGGTCGGTGCTGGCGTCGGTGGGGGACACCGGACGCGAGACGCTCACCGAGCTGCGCGCCCTCCTGGGCGTGCTGCGGGCCGGGGAGGAGCCCGAGGCCGAGGCGGCACCGCTCGGCGTGCACCTGCTCGACGAGCTGGTCGACCGCGTCCGCCGGGCCGGTCTCGACGTGGAGGTGCAGCAGCGGGGGCGACCCGCGGCGCTGCGGTCCGACCTCGACGCCGGGGTGTTCCGGGTGGTCCAGGAGTCGCTGACGAACGCCCTGCGCCACGGGGGCCGCGGGCCGGTGCGGGTCGACCTGAACTGGACCGCCGCGGCGCTGGAGGTGACCGTCGAGGCCCCCCTGGGCGGGACGGGCCCGCCGCTGGACGCGGGGCACGGGCTGGTCGGCATGCGGGAGCGGACGCAGGAGATGGGTGGCCGTCTGCGGGCCGGCCCCGACGGGCGCGGTCGGTTCGTCGTCCGGGTCGATCTGCCGATCGGGGAGCCCGCATGACCCTGCGGGTCCTGGTCTGCGACGACGAGGCGCTCATCCGCACCGGCCTGACCCTCGTCCTGGGTGCGCTGCCCGACGTCGAGGTCGTGGGCGAGGCCGCCGACGGGATCGAGGCGGTGGCGCTGGGCCGGGCGCTGCGGCCCGACGTCGTGCTGATGGACATCCGGATGCCCGGCCTCGACGGGGTGGGGGCCACCCGCCGGCTCGCCGGCCCCGGTGTCCGGGAACCGGTCCCGGTCCTGGTCCTCACCACCTACGACCTCGACGAGTACGTCGTGCAGGCCGTGCTGGCCGGGGCCAGCGGCTTCCTGCTCAAGGGCGCGCCGCCCGGCGAGCTGGCCCACGCGCTGCAGGTCGTGGCCCGCGGGGACGCGCTGCTGGCCCCGTCGGTGACGCGACGGCTGCTGGACACCTTCGTCCCGCGCCTCGCCCCGCCGGCCGTGGCCGCGGCCGTACCCGCACTGCGGTCGCTGACCGCGCGGGAGACCGAGGTCCTGCGGCTGATGGCCCAGGGCCTGTCGAACGCCGAGATCGCCGCCTCGCTGACGATCGCCACCGAGACGGTCAAGACCCACGTCGCCCGGCTGCTGGCGAAGCTGGGCGTCCGCAACCGGGTCCAGGCCGTCGTCGTCGCCCACCGGAGCGGACTGGCCGGACCGGCCGCCTCGACGGGGTGACGACGCCGGGGTCCGTCACCCGGGCGGGGGACGAAGATGGCTCGCGGTAGCGACGACGGACGCCGGCTGCGCCGATAGCGTTCCCCCATGTTGATCATGTCCTCCCGCCGGCGCCCCCGGGTGCCGGCGGGCCGTCGGGCCCGGGCGGTCCTCCTGCTCCTCGGCCTGCTCGCCGGCCTCGTCACGACCGGCGGCCCGGCGACGGCCCGGGCGGCCGCGCCCGCGGCGTCCCCGACGCCGTCCCCGGCGGTCGGGCAGCCGGCCGGGGGACCGGCGCTCGACGGGCTCGGACCGTTCCTGGACTCCGTGCTGACCCGGCAGCTCGAGGAGCGCGGCGTCCCCGGGGCGGCCGTCGCGGTGGTCTCGGGCGGCCGGACGGTGTTCACCGGCGGCTACGGCGTCGCCGACGTCGAGCGCGGCACCCCGGTCGACCCGGAGCGGACCCTGTTCCGCACCGGATCGGTCGGCAAGCTGTTCACCTGGACCGCGGTCATGCAGCTCGTCGAGCAGGGGCGCCTGGAGCTCGACCGCGACGTCAACGACTACCTCGACCTCACCGTCCCGGACACCCACCCGGGCCGGCCGGTCACCCTGCAGCACCTGCTCACCCACACCGCGGGCTTCGAGGAGCAGAACATCGGCCTGTACGCCCGGGACGCCCCCGACGTGCAGCGCCTGGGCGACTACCTGCGCGACCGGATGCCGCTGCGGGTGCGTCCCCCCGGCGAGGTCACCTCGTACTCCAACTACGGCAGCGCGCTGGCCGGCCACGTGGTCGCCCTGGTCAGCGGGATGGACTACGACACCTACCTCGAGGAGGAGGTCCTCGCCCCGCTCGGCATGAGCCGCACGTCCTCCCGCCAGCCGCCCGCGGGCGGGCTGGCCGACGACCTCGCCACCGGGCACGCGTTCGACGGCACCAGCACGGTCGCCCCGGTAGAGTACTTCAACCCCACCCCGGCCGGGTCGCACTCCGCGACCGCGACCGACATGGCCCGGTTCATGCTCGCCCACCTGGCCGCCGCCCGGGGCGGGTCGGGGGGGATCCTGCAGCCCGACACCGCCCGGCGGATGCACGCCCGGCAGTTCACGGCCCACCCCGACCTCCCCGGCATGGCCCACGGGTTCTACGAGCAGGTCCGCAACGGGCAGCGCCTGATCGCGCACGCCGGCAACACGCGGTCCTTCCAGACGAACCTGGTGCTCGTCCCCGAGCAGGACCTCGGGATCTACGTCGCCTACAACGGCACCGGTGACCCCACCGGCCCCCCGCGGGTCCCGCTGCGGGACGAGCTCCTGCGGGCCTTCCTGGACCGGGTCCTCCCGGCGGGCCCCCCGGCGCCGGCCGCCCGCGCGGAGGGGGTCGACAGCGCCCGGTTCGCCGGCGACTACCTCACGACCCGCTCCACCTCCGGCACGATCGAGAAGATCGGCACCCTCCGGCAGGTGTCGGTCGCCGCGGGGCCCGACGGCACGCTGCGCACGCCGCCCGGCTCGCTGGGCAGCGACCCCGCCCTCGCGACGACCTGGGAGCCGATCGGGCCGCTGCTGTACCGGGAGGTGGGCGGCCAGGAGCTGCTGGGCTTCCGGGAGGACGAGCGGGGTGCGGTCGAGCACCTGTTCGTCGGCGGGCTGCCGATTTTCACCTGGCAGGCCCTGCCCTGGTGGCGGGCCGCGTCGCTGCACCTGTTCCTGGCCGGGGCCGCCGCGGCCGTGCTCGCCGCGGCGCTGCTGGTCTGGCCGCTGGGCGCGGCGGTGAGCCGGCGCCGGGCCGGCCGTCCGCCGCTCCCGCCGGCCGCCCGCCGGGCCCGCCGAATCGCCTGGGCCAGCTGCGCGGTCGGGGCGGCCTTCCTCGTCGGCGTCGTGGCGTTCCTGCTCACCTACGAGGAGTCGGTCGTCTTCGGGGTCGGCCCCCTGGTCCGGGTGGTCACCTCGGCCGGGGTCGTCCTGGTCGTCGCGTCGGTGGTCCTGGTCGTCGCCACGGTCGACGTGTGGCGCCGGCGGCTCTGGACGGTGCCCGGACGTCTCGGCTACACCCTCGTCACCCTCGCGGTCCTCGACGTCGCGGTCCTCGCCGGCTACTACAACCTGGTCGGGCTCCCGCTCGGCGCCGGCTGACCGTCCCGGCTCCCGTCGTCGCCCCCGTGCGCCACCTGCGCGCCACCGCGACGAGACGCACGAGTGGTCGCTCACCGCCGACGCACGGCCGGCCCGGGCCCCGGGCCAGCCGTGCGCCGTCGAGCTGGTCGCCCGAGGAGGTCGACCGATCAGGACGGGCAGGGCGCGAACAGCCGCCGCGTGCTCGTCTGGGTCACCGGCCCGGCCGCGTCGAAGGCGGCGCGGTCGGAGAACCGGCAGCCGTAGGCCGGGTCGGCCACGGCGGCCGGGTCGAGCACGTCGTCGCCCTCGGGGCGCTCGCCGCCCTCCACCCACGCGGTCAGGTCGTCCCACGCCGTGCCGGCCTCGGCGTCGGAGAACTCGCAGTGCCCCGTCGCCCGGATCGCCCGCTGCACCAGCAGCTCCTCGCGACCGTTCGCCGCCACCTCCGCGGCGTAGACCTGCTCCTGGGCGAACGGCACGAACAGGTCGCCCAGGTCGTGCAGGGTGAGCACCGGCACGCGGGGCTCGCCCTCGATCACGGCGACCGGCGTCAGCGCGCCGGTGCGGCGCAGGCGGGGCTTCTGCGCCGGGACGCGCTCGACGACCTCGTCCAGCGCGACGGGCGCGTCCGGGGCGTAGTCGGTGCCGACGTTCGTGGCGACGACACCGGGGTCGGCCGCGACGCCCTCCACGGGCGTCTCCTCCGTGGAGGGCACGTTCAGGCCGAACAGGAAGTCCTTCCAGTACGAGTACGACGCGTCCGCGCCGGGCCGGACGCCGCCCGAGTCGAGCACCGTGGCCGCGCGCAGCTGCTGCGCCTCCGGCGTGGTGACGGCCGGGTCGCCGGGCGCGAGTCCCAGCGCGGCGTAGAGGCGCGGCAGCTCGTCGGTGGCGTAGTCGGCGTCCGGGGGGAAGGCGTCGACGCCGGCCAGCGCCTCGGCGACGAGCTGGTGGTCGAGGAAGTAGTCGAACAGCGTCACGTCCCCGAGCACGCCGCACATCGGCAGCGCGCCGTCGTAGACCGACGGGTACTGCTCGATCGAGCGCGCGGTGACGTGCCCGCCCATCGACACCCCGGTCAGGTAGGTGCGCTCCGGGCGCCCGACGAGCCGCCGGAACTCCCGGACCAGGTCGCGCGTCGAGCGCACGCCCGAGGAGATGTCGTAGCCGTTGCGGTCGTACGACGACGCCGCCCACGCGTAGCCCTGCTCCACGAAACGCTCGCGCAGCCCGTAGGACGGCGCGTCGACGGTGAGCTCGGGCCCGTTGCCGCGGAACCCGTGCGCCCACATCACGAGCTCGCCGTTCCAGTCCGGCGGGACCTCGATCGCGTAGCCGGCGCCGCGGTGCACGCCGGTCAGCACGTCGGTGGTCCCGCCGTCGACGGTCAGCGGGGCCAGCTCGGGCAGCACGATCGTGTAGCCGTCGCGCGCCCCGTCCGGCGGCCCCTCCTGCTCGCCGGCGGTGGCCGGGGTGGCGGTGAGCCCGAGCGCCAGCAGGGCGGCGGTCAGGACGGTCCAGGCGCGTCGTTGCGTCACGAGGGACAACGAGTACCCGAACGGGTGACGCGGCGCCAGTGGGGCGTGCGGACTACTCCGCGGGCGTCAGCCGCAGCGAGATCGAGTTGATGCAGTAGCGCAGGTCGGTCGGGGTGCCGTAGCCCTCGCCCTCGAACACGTGCCCGAGGTGGCTGTGGCAGGTGGCGCACAGGACCTCGGTGCGCTTCATCCCCATCGTCCAGTCGCTCCTCTCGATGACGGCGTCGCCGGCGAGCGGGGTGTAGAACGACGGCCAGCCGCAGTGGGAGTCGAACTTCGTCTCGCTGCGGAACAGCTCCGCGCCGCAGGCCCGGCAGGAGTAGACGCCGACGGTCTTGGTGTCGGTGTACTCGCCGGTGAACGGCCGCTCCGTGCCCGCCTTCCGCAGCACCTGGTACTCGGCGGGGGTGAGCTCGGCGCGCCACTCCTCGTCGGACTTGACGACCTTCGCGGGCTGCTCGGTGACGGGATCCATGCGTCCCAGGCTACGTCCGCGCCCGGTCACCGCGCCGAGGATGCGATCGAGGACTCCCACGGGACCAGGGTACGGCCGGGGACGGGGCTGGCGCGGCGCCTCATCCGCCCAGCCCCGCGTCGCGGGCCAGGGCCACCGCCTCGGCGCGGCTGCGCGCGTGCAGCTTGGTCAGCACGTCGCTCACCCGGTTGCGCACCGTCTTGTCCGACAGGACGAGCCGGCGCGCGATCGCGCCGTTGTCCAGGCCCGCCGCGACCAGTTCGAGCACCTCGTGCTCGCGGGCGGTGAGCTGCGGGAAGGCCCCGACCGGCCGGGTGCTCGGCCGGGCGAACGCCGCCATCACGCGGTGGGCGACGCCCGCGCCGAACACGGCCTCGCCCCGCGCCACCCCCAGCAGCGCGCGGTGGACGTCGTCGCCGTCGGCCTCCTTGAGCAGGTACCCCCGCGCCCCGGCCCGCAGCGCGGCGAACACCGCGTCGTCGTCGGAGTCCATGGTGAGCACGACGACCCCGACCTCCGGGTGCTGCGCGGCGATCCGCGCGGTGGCCTCCAGCCCGCCCATCCCCGGCATCCGCAGGTCCATCAGCACCACGTCCGGACGGTGCTCGTCGACGACCGCCACGCCGCCGGCGCCGTCGGCCGCCTGCGCCACCACCTCGATCCCGGGCAGCTCCTCCAGCACCGCCACGAGCCCCCGGCGGAACACGGGGTGGTCGTCGACCACGGCGACCCGCACCGCCCGGTCCTCCCCGCTCACGACGCCCCCAGCGGCAGGCGCGCCCGCACGGCGGTGCCGCCGGCCGGGCCGGGTCCGACGTCGAGCCGCCCGCCGAGCTCTGCGGCGCGCTCGCGCATGGTGCGCAGGCCCAGGCCGCGCCGCCCGGGCGGGACGCCGCACCCGTCGTCCACCACCTCCACCACCAGCTGCTCGGCCTCCCGGTGCACGCGCACCGCGAGCGCGCCGGCGGCGCTGTGCCGCAGGGCGTTGCTGACGGCCTCCCCGACGACCGCGTAGGTCGCCACCTCCACCGCGGCGGGCAGGCCGGGGAGCGCGCCGACCTCGACGCTGCACCGCACCGGCCCCTCCCGCGGGCACAGCTCCCGCAGGGCGGCGGCCAGCCCGAGCTGCTCCAGCGCGGGTGGGCGGAGCCCGTGCGCGACCGTGCGGACGTCCCCGACGGTGCGGCGCAGCCGGTCGCGCGCGCCCCGCACGCGCCCGGCCAGGTCCGGCTGCCCGGCCTGCTCGGCCCGCCGCGCCAGCGCGTCGAGCTCCAGGGCCGTCCCGGCGAGCGCGGGGCCGACGCCGTCGTGCAGGTCGGCGCTGAGCCGGCGGCGCTCCTCCTCGCGCGCCAGGACGATGCGCTCCCGGCTCCGCGCGACGTCCCGCACCAGCTCGGCCGCGTAGGCCAGGGTGGCGGCGCGGTCGGCGACGTCGTCGATCGCCGACCGCTCCTCGGCCGACCACACCTCGCCCGGACGCCGGAGCCCGACGCGCAGCTCGCCGACCGGGCGGCCCAGGGCCACCGACGGCACGGCCCGCCAGTCGGGGGTCGGCGCACCGGCGACGACGGCCACGTCGTCACCGGTGAAGGCCACGAACGGCAGCCGCAGCGCGTCGCGCAGGGCCTCGACGAGCCGCTGCAGCCCCTCGACCGGTTCGGCGGCGGCCGCGACGTGCCGGCCGACCCGGGACACGACCGCGTACGGGTCGTGGCGGTGCCCGAACAGCCAGCGGTCGACGAGGCGCTGCACGGTGCTGCGCCCGGTGGCGGCGAGCAGGGCGGCCACCGCGACCAGGACCAGGGCGGCCGGTGAGCCGGCGGTGAGCCAGCCGATACCGGACACGGCCAGCGCGTACGCGACCACGACGAGCAGCGTCAGCACCGCGTACACCACGGTCCGGCCGAGCACGAGCTCCACGTCGAACAGGCGGTGGCGGAGCACGGCGACCCCCACCGCGACGGGCGGTGCCACGATGACGGTGGCGAAGAGGGCCTCGTCGACCAGCGGGTCGAGGTCGAGGGCCCCGAGCTGCTCGAGCGCGTTGACGGCGACCCCGACGAGCGGCACGACCACCCCGAGCACCAGCCACTGGAGCTGGGCCCGCTCCACGCCCGCCGCCCGGCGCAGCCGCAGGAGCACGCTCGCCGCGCCGAGGACCGTGCCGCCGACGAACAGCGCGGAGGACCCGACGAGGACCACGGGGAGCAGGGCCTCCGCGCCCGGCACACCCAGCGGGTTCGGCACGGTCGGCGCGAGGTCGGAGCCGATCGGGGCGATCATCGTGATCGCCGTGCAGAGCACGGCGATCCCGACCAGCAGCGCCACGGGCGCCCGCCAGCGCGGGCCCGGCAGGCGCCCGTCCGGGAAGTAGAGGGCCAGCAGCGGCACGCTGAAGAAGTAGCCGGCGAAGCCCCACGCGGCGACCCACTGGGCGGCGGTGGCCCCGGGCAGCGGTGCTCCGGCCACCAGGGCGGACGCCGCGCCGTACTGCCCGAGGAGCAGGTACACCCCCACCACCGCCGGGACGACGAGGATCCAGCCCACGGCGTTGCGCGGCTGCGCCCGCACGACGAGCACGCCGACCAGCGGCCACACCGTCGCGAGCACGACGTCGCTGACGACCAGCCGGGTGACCGGGGCCCGGGGCAGCAGCCACAGGTTGGCGGGCACCGCGGCCAGGGCGCACGTGACGCCGACGACGGCGATCACCGCTGCCGCGCGCACGCGGGCGCGGTCGCCCGCGCGGGTCGGCTCCGCCGCGGACGTGGCGATCACCGGCCCATGCTGCCCGACCCGGCCGCGGCCCGGAACCCCCGCACGGGCGGGGGCGACCGACTCCCCGGACGACCACCGCTCCCGGTCGGCCAGCGTCACCGCACGACCGCGCTGCGGCCCAGGGCCAACCCGGCGAACGCGATCACCAGCCAGAAGGGCGCGCTGAGCGCGGGTGCGCCGGGGAGACCGGTGAGCCCGACGAACGCCGCCGTGGCCAGCACCGGGAGGAGGCTGACGACCCCGATCCAGCGCGACACGGTCCGCTCGCGCAGCGCCATCCACGCCACCGCGCCCGCCGACACCACGACCCCGAGCCAGCCGATGTAGCCGCCGAAGTCGTTGAGCATGTAGTAGACGTACAGGCCGGTGAGGTCGTAGGCGCCCTGGTCGGGGCCACCGGGGAGGTAGATCGCCAGCGCGCCCTTCCAGCCGTAGCCCAGGCTGAGCGCGCCCGCCGCGGCGACCAGGCCCATCGGGACCACGCGCGCCGCCGACGACTCCGGCACGCGCGGCTCGACGCGCCGGCGCCACACGGCGGCCAGGACCAGCAGCAGCGCGACCGTGGTGTAGCCGGCGACGACCCCGATGTGCGCCAGGGTCCGGTCCAGGGACTCCAGGAGCCCGGGCTGCTCGATCGACACCGGGCCCGCGGGGCCGTCCGGCCCCGCCGCCCGCACGTCGGTGAGACCGGTGGCGACGAAGCCGAGCACCCCCGCCGCCACGCCCCACCACGGCCAGGCGCCCGTCCGTCGACCGCTCCGACCCTCCGTCGTCCCCGTGGACCCCGTCGCCTGCGTCATGACCGCCTCCGCTCGTCCACCGGGTCCTGCGCCCGGTGCCGGCGACGACGATCCCGGCGCGACGCGTCCCGGGAACAGGGGCGGGCGTCCCGGTCGTCCGGGCGGCGCTAGAGGTATGTGGTGAGCACGAACACGAGCGACTCCCAGATCAGCCAGGCGGCGACGACCAGCAGCAGGACCGCGATCGTCACCGCGCCGAGCCGGCGCAGGCCGCTGGCGCGGTTGGCCGAGTCGGCGAACGTGCCGACGCCGGCGAGGTAGCCCTCCACGGTGAACGCGGGGCGCTGCTCCTGCATCCGGTCGAGGTGCGCGGCGAAGGCGCGGGCCTCGGGGTCGTGGGGGTCGAGGCCGAGGAGCTCGTCGTCGAACTGCCGGGACGGTTCGGCGGTCACGGGGGCATCCTAGCTGCAGTAGCGTGCGGGCGTGGCAGCGAAGTCGCCGGTGGAGCTGATCGCGGTCGACGGGCGCGAGGTCCGCCTGACCAGCCCGGACCGCGTCGTCTTCCCCGGTCCCGGCCTCACCAAGCGCGACGTCGTGCACTACTACCGGGCCGTCGCCGTCCCGCTGCTGCGGGTGCTGCGCGACCGGCCGACCAACCTCAAGCGCTACCCGGACGGCGTCGACGGCGAGCCGTTCTACTCCAAGCGGCTGCCCAAGGGCGCGCCCGACTACGTGCAGACGGTGGAGGTCACCTTCCCGAGCGGGCGCACCGCGCAGACGTTCTGCCCGACGGAGGCGGCGACCCTGCTGTGGGCGGCCAACATGGGCACGCTGGACTTCCACCCCTGGCCCGTGCGGCGGCCCGACGTCGACCACCCCGACGAGCTGCGCATCGACCTCGACCCGCAGCCGGGCACCGACTTCGCCGACGCCGCCGCCGTGGCCGGGGTGCTGCGGGAGGTGCTCGACGAGGCCGGGCTCGTCGGCTGGCCGAAGACGTCCGGCGGGCGCGGGCTGCACGTGGTCGTGCGGATCCGCCCGGAGCACGACTTCGTCGCCGTCCGCCACGCCGTGATCGCCCTCGCGCGCCGGGTCGTCGAGCGGCTGCCCGACCGGGCGACCCTCGCGTGGTGGAAGGAGGAGCGCGGCGAGCGCGTGTTCCTCGACTACAACCAGGCGGCGCGCGACCGCACCGTCGCCTCGGCCTGGTCGGTGCGCGGGCGGCCGGGTGCCACCGTGTCCATGCCGGTGGCCTGGGACGACCTGCCCGACGTCGACCCCGACGACTTCACCGTGCGCACCGCCCCCGCCCTGCTCGCCGAGCGCGGCGACCCGCACGAGGCCCTGGACGCGGCGGCGGGCGACCTCGCCGCGGCGCTGGAGTGGTACGCCGCCGACCCCCGCGGCGACCTCCCCTACCCGCCGGAGTACCCCAAGATGCCCGGCGAGCCGGCGCGGGTGCAGCCCAGCCGGGCTCGGCATTAGCCGCGCGCCGGGCCCGCCGCCACCCCCCGATCGGGTGGGCCTCCGCGACCCCCGTCCGGTGACGTCGTTGGACCGGGTGACGACCGGCCACCGGGGCTGATCCGATCGGGGGTGCACGATGACGAGTGCTCCGTCCACGTCCGTGCTCCCCGAGGGGGACGACGCCGACGGCAGCGGCGGTGACGGCGGCTCCGGCGGTGTCCGTACGCTGGACCCCGCCATGCACCCGCCCGAGCGCCCCGACCGCGACGCCCGGCGCCGTGCCGCCGAGGCCGCGGCGCGGACCGCCGAGGCGCGGGCCGCCGTGGCCGCGGCCGAGGCGAAGGCCGCGATCGCCGCCGCCGCCCGGGCCGCCGCGGCCGCCGACGCCGCCGCCCAGGCCGCCGAGGACGCCGCCGCCCGCGTGGCCGACGAGTTCGGGGAGCCCCTCGGGGTCACCCCGCCCGACCCGCTCGCCGCGGTCGCCACCCAGCCCGTGCCCGCTCGCCCGGCGTCCGCGCCGCCCGCCGACGGCCCGCTCCCCGAGGGGGCGGACCGCGCGCCGGACGCCGACCCCGCGCCGGACGACCCCGCCACCGCGGCGCTGCCCCTCGTCGCGCCCCCGCCCCCGTCCGCGCCCCCCGTCCCGGACGTCCCCGTCGAGGGCCGGGCCGCCCGCCGCCTGGCCGCCGCGGAGACCACCGACATGCCCGCCGTCCCCGCCGCTCCCGTCCCCGCCCCTCCCGCGGTCGACGACGGGGGGAGCCCCCCGCCCGACGCGGACGGCCCCGTCCCGGCCGTCGACGCCGCGGACGGGCCGGACCCGGCGGGCGGGCCCGAGCCGCCGGAGGCCGCCCGGCGCCGGCGCGCCCGGGACGCGGCCCCCGCGGAGCCGTCCACCCGCGCCTCGCGGCGGGCCGGCGCGACCTCGGCCTCCCGCCGCGGGACCCCGGGCCGCGGGCTGCGGCTCGGGGTGCTGGTGGCCGCCGCGGTCGGGGCCGCGGCGGTGCTGGGCGCGATCGCCTTCGGCACCGGGGTCGTCCGCGCGCCGCAGCCCGCCTCCGTCGTCGACAGCACGGCGCCGGAGCAGCGCGGCGGGACGCCCGCGAGCCCCGCGGCCGGGGCCGGTGCCGGTCCCGACGCCGCCGCTCCCGACGCCGCCCCGGTGTCGAACCGCGGCGTGGCGTTCCTGGCGCAGCTGCGGCAGGCCGGGGTGCCGACGAGCCGGGCCGGCACCGCGGAGGTGGAGGCCGCCGACCGGGTGTGCGACCAGCTGGCCGCCGGCACCGAGCCCGCGACGATCGCCCGCTCGCTGCCCGCGTCGCTGACCACGGTCAGCACCTCGCAGGCGGCCGAGCTCGTCGAGGTGGCCCGGGAGCACTACTGCGAGTAGGCCCCGCTCACGGCGGGCAGAGGTCACGGCGGGCAGAGGCTCTGCGCGCCGGGCAGGCGCCCGTCGACCAGCACGGTGTCGACGACGCGCCGCACGCACGCCGTCCGCGGGTAGGCCCCGGTGCCGGCGCCCTCCCACCGCACGAAGCGGGCCGCGGGCAGGGCGTCGGCGGCCCGCCGCGAGCCCGGCAGGGGGGCGCGGGGGTCCGCGGCGGTGCCGAGGACGAGCACCGGCGGCAGCCCGTCCGGGGCCGGTCCGGGGCGGGAGCCGACCGCGGGCCACGGGGCGCACGCCAGCAGGCCCAGCGCCAGCCGGTCCCCGACGAGGGGGTGGGCCTCACCCAGCTCCGCCGCCAGCGTCGCGACCGCGGCCGGGGCGGGGCGCGCGGACCCGTCGTTGCAGGCGGTGGCGAGCAGCCCGGTGAACCGGCCGTCCGGCCCGGTGACGGGCGCGAGGACGTCCAGCAGCGGGCCGGCGTCCCCGGCGCCCGCCGCGGCGAACGCGGCGGCGAGGGCCGGCCACCCGTCCGGCTCCGACAGGCCCAGCACCAGCGCGAGCTGCGCGGAGCCGGCGGTGAGCCGGCGCCCGTCCGCGACGGCGAGCGGCCGGTCCCGGAGCGCGGTGACGACGGCCGCGACGGTCGCCTCCGGGTCCGCGCCCAGCGGGCACCCGCCCGTCGCGGCGCAGGCGGCGGCGAAGGCGTCCAGCGCCGCCGACGCGGCCGCGGCGCGGTCCGTCGTGCGCGCCGGCTCGCCCGGGTCGGGGTCCGGCGGCCCGTCGAGCACGAGCCGGCCGACGGCGCCCGGGGCCGAGCGGGCCCACGCGTCGAGCACGGCGGCGCCGTCGCCCGCGCCCACCGCGGACAGCTGCGGGACGCCCAGGCGGACGCGCAGCTGCTCGACGTCGGCGGCGGCGACCGCGCTGCCGAAGGCGGTCGGCACGCCGGGCAGGTTCACCGTGCACCCCTGCACCACCTCGCGCGCGCTCTCCAGCAGCGCCGCGAGGTCCTCCTCGGCGGTCCGGGTCGGGTCGGCGTCCACGAGCGCGGCCACCGCGTCCGGCGGGGCGCAGGCCAGCCGGTCGGTGCCGGTGCCGCGGCGGTCCAGGCCGATGACGGTGTAGGCGTCCAGCACGGCCGGGTCCAGCCCGGCGGCGACGGTCACCGCGTGCCCGGCACCGCCCCCGGTGAGCGTGTCGCCCAGCACCAGCAGCGGCGGCCGCTCCAGGGAGGCGCCCGCGGGGCCGACGCGCACGACGTCGAGCAGGAGGCTGCCGTACTGGGGCTGCACGGCGTCGACGGGGACGGGGAGCTCGCCGCACTCGACGGCCAGCCCGGCGGGCGGGACGACGCCGTAGCGGGCCCCGGTCTGGTCGGTGCAGTCGGTGAACCGCAGCGTGCTGAGCTGCGGGGTCGGCTCCGGCAGCTCGGCGGGCGGGGGGACCGGGACGTCGGGGGCGCCGGTGGGGGCGGCGACGTCCATCCCGCGCACCGCCACCGGGGGCCGCTGCGACGGCCCGATGGTGCAGCCGCCCGCGAGCAGCGCCAGCACCGCCGCGAGCATGAGGGCCCGCCCCCGGGGTCGTCCGCGCACCGGCGCACCCTGCCACCCCGCGGATAGGGCGCGTGTGAGCGGGCGGCGCGGGCCGGTGCCGGTCGCGTTCACGGGGGGTCTTCCCGGGGGCGGTCGGCGCGGGCCCGGCGCCGGTGCCGCACCGTGCGGATCAGGGCCACCACCACCCGGGTGGGCAGCGGCAGCGCGGGGACGACCTCGGCGGGCGCGTCCCGGACCCGGTCCCCGGAGGCCGGACCGGGCGGGTCGCGGAACCGCGCGAGCCCGGCGACGAACACCTCCGGGTCGCCCCCGCGGTCCGGGTGGTGCTCCCGGACGAACGCGCGGTAGGCCGCGCGCTCCTCGGCGGTCCAGCGGGGGTCGGGGAGCGGGCCGGTCACGGCGCGACCCCGGCGCCGCCCGGGTCCGGCCCGCCGACGTCGGACGCGGTGGCGCCGACGGCCGCGACCGCGCAGCCGGCCGCCCCGCGTCGCCGCAGCGGTAGCACCACCGCGATCTCGACGGTCCCGTCCCGCTCCACCCGCACCCCGGCCGGCCGGCGTCCGGGCGGACGGGGGGCGACCGCGCCGGACGGGCCGCCGTCGGGCCGGGCGACCGCGGGTCCGGCGGCGTCCGCGACCCGCCGGGCCGGCCGGTCGGCGTCCACCGCGGCGGTGGGCGGGGCCGTCGTCCGGCGCCCCGGACCGGGTCGACGGGCTCCCCGCGCACCTCCACCCGCACGCCCACGACGCGGGAGGCGCCGGTCGCGCCGCCGGGGATCCGCTCGTGCCGCGGCGCGGGAGACGCCGGCGCCCGGGGTGGGCGTGCTCATGGGTGCTCCTCGCTGTCGTCCGCCCCTGCGTTCGGATCCGGGACACCGTCCCCGGCCCGGTCGTCGCCCAGGATCACCCGGTCGGGTCGGCCGCGCGGCGGTAGCGCAGCAGCAGCGTCCCCTCCTCGTGCAGCGCCCCGACCAGGGCCATCCGCCGCGAGCCGGCCTCGGCGCCGTCGGCGATGCGCCCGGCGCGACCGCCGGTGAGCAGGGGGGCGACGGTCAGGCACAGCTCGTCGACGGCGTCGGCGGCGATGAGCGCGCCGTGCAGGGCCGGGCCGCCCTCGCACAGCACCCGGTGCAGCCCGCGGCGGCCCAGCTCGGCGAGCAGGGTCGGGGGGTCGAGGTCGGGGAGGACGACGACGTCGGCGCCCGCCGCGGCGAGCCGCTCCCGGCGCTGCCCGGGGGCGCCCGCGGTGGTGAGGACCAGCGGCGGCACGCGGGTGTCGGTGAACAGGCGGGCCGCGGGGTCGAGGTCGGCCGAGCCGGTGACCACGGCGATCGGCGGCGGGGTCGTCCGGCCGCGGGTCGGCCGCCGGGCGCCCCGGTAGTCCTCGGCGCGCACCGTGCCCGCGCCGACGAGGACGACCTCGGCCAGCTCCCGCAGCAGGCCGAACACGGCGCGGTCGGCGTCGTCGCCGAGCCCTCCGGAGCGGCCGTCCACCGTCACCGCGCCGTCCGCGCTGCTCACGAAGTTGACCCGCACCCACGGCGCGGTCAGCCCGTCGGGGTAGGCGTAGTGCGCGGCGAGTCCGTCCGGGTCGAGGTCGTCCCCGGGCGGCGCGGGGGAGGGGGCGGGGAGGAGTCGGCGCACCCCCGCATCTCAGCAGGCGCCCGGCTCGTCCGTCCGCGCTACCCGTCGTTGCCCAGAGTGACGGTGGCCGTGCCCGCTCCCACCTGCTGTGACACCATGTGCGCGCCGACCGCCCCCGGACAGCGAGGAGCCCCCCATGGCCAGCGCCGAGGCCGACCCCGGTACCGGTGTGCTCCAGCCCGCGCACGCGGGCGCGTGGACGGAGGAGGCCTACCTCGCGCTGTCCCCCGCCGACCGCGTGCACCGGCGGGTGGAGCTGCTCGACGGCAGTCTGCTCGTCGCCCCGGGCACCGGCGAGCGGCACGCCGCGGCCGTCGCCGCCGTCCGCGCCGCGGTGGCCGCCGTGCTGCCGCCGGGGCTGGAGGTGACCGGCCCCGTCGCCCTGCGCCTCGGGCCCGGCCGGATCCTCGTGCCCGACCTGGTGGTCGCGGCTCCCGCCGCGGAGGGGACCGGGGAGGTCCGCGACAGCTCCGTCGCCCTCGTCGTGATCGACGTCGTCGGGCGGGCCAACGGCGTGGCCGACCGCTGGTTCAAGCCGCAGCTGTACGCGGGCTGCCGCATCCCCTACGCGCTGCTGGTCGACCACGACGAGCCCTTCGCCGTGGGCAGCATGCTGATCGGCGGCCGCTTCCACGAGTACGCCGAGGCCGGGCCCGGCGGCGTGCTGCGCCTCGACGAGCCCTTCCACCTGGAGCTCGACCTGGCCGCCCTGACCGCCGGCGGCGGTCCGGACGCCGCCGGAGCCGAGCCGGTCGGAGACGGCTCCGCCGAGGGCGATCCGGGCGGTGGCGACCCGGCGCAGGGTGGTGCGGGCGGTGAGGACGCCGTGGACGGCGACGCCGCCGGTGGTGCGGCCGGTGGTGATCCGGCCGCTGCTGGTCCGGCCGGCGACGACCCCACCGGTGGTGAGCCCGCCCGCGGTGACCACATCGGTAGCGACCCCACCGGTGGCGACCGTCCCGGTGGTGATCCGGCCCGGGGCGCCGGTCCCGGCGTCCCCGCTTCCTGGGCCACCGCCCGCGGGGGCGCCGGTCGTGACGGCGCCGGTCGTGACGGCGCCGGTCAGGACGGCACGGGCTCCGACGGACCGGGCTCTCACGAAGCCGGTCCCGACGGTGCCGACCCCCGCACGGGCCGGGACGCCGTCACGGGCGCGTCCGACGACCCCGACCGTTCCCGGGAACCGGTGGGCGCCGGGTCGGACACCGACGGAGCCCGGCCCGGCGACCCCGACCGCGGCGCACCCGGCCCGGCCTGACCGGGACCGGCGCACGGCCCCGGGGCCTCCGCCCGCCCGGCACGGATCCGCCGAACGGCCCTAGGGTGAGCGGCATGCCGTCCGTGCTCCCCGCGTCGCGCCCGCCCGCCGACCGCGGTGCCGGTGCGCGCGGCCGCACGGGACGGCTGGTCGTCGCCGCCGCCCTCGGTCTGTCCCTGGCCGGGTGCAGCACGCCCGCCCCCGCCCCGCCCGCCCCCGCCCCGCCCGTCGCCGCTGAGCCCGCCGCCCCGAGCAGCACCGGACCGGCCGCCGCCTCGCCCGACGCGGCCGTCTGCGCCGACTACCGCGACCGCGGGTCCCTGCTCCGGGAGACGACAGACGCGATCCAGGAGATGCCCGTGCTGCCGGCGGGGGTGGGTCTGGTGCTGCTCGGCGTCCGGCAGACGGCCCTGACCCCCGGCGTGCAGGACCCGGACCTGGCGGCGGCGCAGGCGGAACTGGTCGCGGCCATCGACGACCTGGACGCGCAGGGCCGCACCCTGGTCGGCCCGGACGGCGACGCCGCCCGCGACGCCGTCCGGCTCGACGCCGCCCGCATCCTCCGCGCGCTGACCGAGGTGGAGCGCCTCTGCGGCGCACCCCCGACCTGACCGCCCGCTTCCGGTCCATGATCACCGTTCTGGTGCGCGACCGGCCGGATCCGGCCGCTCGCGCACCGAACCGGCGATCACCTGGTTTCAGACCGCCCGCGGATCGCCACGCGTTCTCATGATCACCGTTCTGGTGCGCCACCGGCCGCAACCGGCCGCTCGTGCACCGAACCGGCGATCATGACTGTTCCGGGGTCTCCCACCGGGCGCCTCGGCGTCCGTCGGGTTCTGCTCCCACGTCGACGCCGGAGCGGTCGCAACCGGTGGCGCGGACGCTGAATCGACGATCCTGGCCGGCTCGGATCGCTCGTGGTGCGCCTGCAGCCATGGGCCCGTCTGACCGTGATCACCGTCCCGGTGCGGAACCGGCCGGATCCGGCCGTCCGTGCACCGAACCGCCGATCACGCTGATCGGACCCTCCGGAAGCCCTAGGACCATCGAGGCTCGGCTGGCCGTGATCGCCGTTGCGGTGCGGAACCGGTCGGATCCGGCCGGTCGCGCACCGGACCGCTGATCACAGGTGGTCCGGGGTCGATCGCGGCCCCAGCTGTCGAGGCCCGGCTGGCTGTGATCGCGTTCCGGTACTGAGCTGGCCGTATCCGGCCGTCTGTGCACCGAACTGCCGATCGTGGTTGGTCCGGAGCCGTTCGCGGGCCAACCGTCCAGGTCCGGTCGGGAGTGATCACCGTTCCGGTGCGGAACCGGCCGGATCCGGCCTTCCGTGCACCGAACCGGCGATCACAGCTGATCCGGCCGTCCGCGAGGCTCACGACCGTCGAGGTCCGGCTGACCGACTGCTCCGGTGCGGACTGGCCGCATCCGACCATCAGTACCCCCCCGACCGTCGGGTTCCCGGCTCGAGGCCGTTCGGGGCGCCGCCACCCGCGTGATCACCGGTCTGGTGCGCGACCGGCCGCATCCGGCCGCTCCTGCACCGGACCGGCGATCACGGTCCGCCGAGGGAGCCCGGGGAGTGCGCCCCACGCCCACCGGCCATGATCACCAAAGGGGTGCCGGACCGGCCGGATCGGGCCGCTGGTGCGCCAGGCCGGCGATCACGGCTGATCCAAGGGCGCACGACGTCCACCGGTCCGCAGCCGGTCGTGCAGCGTCCGACCCGACCGCCCCGGACCGCCGACCGACCGGGCACGCACCGGGTCCTCAGCCCACGAGCGTCCGCCCGATGATCTCCTTCATGATCTCGTTCGTGCCGCCGTAGATCGCCTGGACGCGGGAGTCGACGAACGCCCGGGCGATGGGCTGCTCGAGCATGTAGCCGTAGCCACCGTGCAGCTGGACGCAGCGGTCGACGGTCCGCTTGAGCACGTCGGACGCCCACCACTTGGCCTTGGCCGCGTCGGCCACCGGCAGCTCGGTCTCGACGTGCCGGCGGATGCACAGGTCCACGTAGGCCTGGGTGACGTCGACCTCGGTGGACATCTCGGCCAGCTCGAAGCGGGTGTTCTGGAACGCCGCCACCGGCTTGCCGAACGCGGTGCGCTCCCGCACGTAGTCCAGGGTCATGTCCAGCGCGGCCGCGGCGCCGGCGACGCTGCCCACGGCGATGGACAGCCGCTCCTGGGCGAGGTTCTGCATGAGGTGGATGAAGCCCTGGCCCTCCTCGCCGAGGAGGTTCTCCGCCGGCACGCGGACATCGGTGAACGACAGCTCCGCGGTGTCCTGGGCCTTCATGCCGACCTTGTCGAGGTTGCGGCCCCGCTCGAAACCGGGCATCCCGCGCTCGACGACGAGCAGGCTGAACCCGCGGGCCCCGGCGTCGGGGTCGGTCCGCGCGACCACGATCACCAGGTCGGACAGGATGCCGTTGGTGATGAACGTCTTCGCGCCGTCGAGCACCCAGCCGTCGTCGGTGCGGCGCGCGGTGGTGCGGATGCCCTGCAGGTCCGACCCCGTGCCCGGCTCGGTCATCGCGATGGCGGTGATGATCTCGCCGGAGCAGAACCCGGGCAGCCAGCGCCGCTTCTGCTCGGGGGTGGCCAGGCGCAGCAGGTAGGGCGCGATGACGTCGTTCTGCAGCGGGAAGCCCAGCCCGGAGAACCCCGAGCGGGAGATCTCCTCGGTGACGATGCAGTTGTAGCGGAAGTCGTCGACGCCCCCGCCGCCGTACTCCTCGGGCACGTCGGTGCCGAGCAGCCCGGCCGCGCCCGCCGCCGTCCACACCGCGCGGTCCACGTGCCCGTCGGCCTCCCACTGCGCGTGGTGCGGCGCGACCTCCTTGGCCAGGAACGTGCGCACGGTGTCGCGGAACGCGTCGTGGTCGGCGTCGAAGAGGTCGCGCTGCATGCCGGCGAGTGTCACACGGCGACCGGCGGTCGGGGAACGGTCCGGCCGCCGCCGCGACCGCGGGAACGGGTAGTAGTGGGACATGCGCCACGTGGACGTGCAGACGACGAAGCCCTGGTCCGTGATCGGCCTGGGCACCTGGCAGTTCGGCTCGCGCGAGTGGGGGTACGGCGACGACTACGCCGACCGGGAGGCCGGCCGCATCGTCGCCCGCGCCCGCGAGCTGGGGATCACCGTGTTCGACACCGCCGAGGTGTACGGGCTGGGGCGCAGCGAGCGGATCCTCGGCGCCGCGCTGCGGGCGTCGGGCGGCACCGACGACGTCGTCGTGGCGTCGAAGATCCTCCCGGTCCTGCCGACGGCGGCGGTGGTGCAGCAGCGCGGCGTGGCCAGCGCGCAGCGCCTGGGCGTCCAGCGCCTGGACCTCTACCAGGTGCACCAGCCCAACCCGCTGGTCGGCGACGCGACGACGATGCGCGGGATGCGGGCGCTGCGCGACGTCGGCGTGATCGACGACGTCGGCGTCTCCAACTACCCGCTCGCCCGGTGGAAGCGGGCCGAGGCGGCGCTCGTCGGCACCGGCGCGGCGGGCACGGCCGGCCGGGTGCTGTCCAACCAGGTGCAGTTCAGCCTGGTCGCCCGCGGCCCCCTCGCCGAGATGCTGCCGTGGGCCCAGCGCACCGGCCACGTCGTCATGGCCTGGAGCCCGCTCGCGCAGGGGTTCCTGTCCGCGAGGCACGACGCGGCGAACCGGCCCGGCGGTGTCCGCGCGGCCAACCCCCTGTTCCTGCCCGAGAACCTCAACGCCGCCGCGCCCCTGTTCGGCGTGCTGCGCGAGGTGGCCACCACCCACGGCGTGACGCCCGCGCAGGTGGCGCTGGCCTGGCTGGTGCACTTCCCGAACGTGGTGGCGATCCCGGGCGCGTCGAGCGTCGCGCAGGTGGAGAGCAACGCCGCGGCCGCGGAGATCCGCCTGGGCGACGACGAGCACGCCGCCCTCACGGCGGCTGCGGAGGCGTTCACGCCGCTCACGGGGGCGCGCGCGGTGCCCGACCTGGTGCGCTCGCGCCTCGGCCGGTGACGGTCGCCATGTCGGCGATCACCGGGTAGGCAGGGGCTCCCCGGAGGGATAGCGTCCACGCCCATGAACGCTCCCGGCCTGGTGCCCCGCGCCGCTCACGACGCCGCCGTCGCGGAGCTGGCCAGCCGGCGCCGGGAGCTGCGGCCCGGGGAGTCCGCCCGGCTGGGCAAGCCGTCGTCCAACCTGTTCCGGTTCGGGGCCCCGCCGGCGCGGCGGCTGGACGCCTCGGCGCTGACCGGCGTGCTGGAGGTCGGCACCGACACGGCGGTGGTGCAGGGCATGACCACCTACGAGGACCTGGTCGCGGCGACGCTCGCCCGCGGGGTGATGCCGCTGGTGGTGCCCCAGCTGCGCACGATCACCCTCGGCGGCGCCGTGACCGGCCTGGGCATCGAGTCGACGTCGTTCCGGCACGGCCTGCCGCACGAGTCGGTCCGCGAGATGGACGTCGTCCTCGCCGACGGCGAGCTGGTCACGGCCACCCCCGACGGCGAGCACGCCGACCTGCACGCCGGCTTCGCCAACTCCTACGCCACCCTCGGCTACGCGGTGCGCCTGGAGATCGACGTCCAGCCCGTCGCGCCCTACGTCGCGCTGGAGCACGTGCGCGTCGGCACCGGTGAGCTCGCGGCCGCCGTGCGGGAGGCGTGCGCATCGGACGTCGACTTCGTCGACGGCGTCGTCTTCACCCGCGACGAGCAGTACCTGACGCTGGGCCGGTTCACCCACGACCCCGGCGCCGGCCCGAGCGACTACACGGGACAGGAGGTCTTCTACCGCTCCGTGCGCGAGCGGACGACCGACGTCCTCACCGTCCACGACTACCTGTGGCGCTGGGACACCGACTGGTTCTGGTGCTCCGCCGCCCTGGGCGCCCAGCACCCGCTGGTGCGCCGCGTGTGGCCCGGGCGCTACCGGCGCAGCGACGTCTACCGCCGCATCGTCGCCCTCGACCGGCGCACCCGGTTCTCCTCGCGCGTCCGCTCGCTGCTGCGCCAGCCGCAGGAGGAGCCGGTGATCCAGGACGTCGAGATCCCGGTCGACCGGCTGGCGGAGTTCCTCGACGGGTTCCACCGCGACATCGGGATCGCGCCGGTCTGGCTCTGCCCGATCCGGTTGCGGGGCGAGCGGACCTGGCCGCTGTACCCGATGGAGCCGGGGGAGCTGTACGTCAACGTCGGGTTCTGGTCGGGGGTGCCGCAGCGGACGGGCGACCCGACCTGGCACAACCGGCGCGTGGAGGCGCTCACCGCCGACCTCGGCGGGCACAAGTCGCTGTACTCGACGGTGCACTACGACGAGCCCGAGTTCTGGGAGCGCTACAACGGGCCCGCGTACCGGAAGCTCAAGGAGCGCTACGACCCGGACGGCCGGCTGCCGGACCTGTACTCGAAAGTGACGGGGAGGAACTGATGGGTGTCGCGGAGATCATCTCCGGGGTCATCGGTCCGGACGTGGACGTCCGGATCATCGGGTACGACGGCAGCAAGGCCGGGCCGGACAGCTCGGACGGGGTGCTGCGGGTCGTCTCGCCGCGCGCGCTGGCCCGGCTGGTGACCGCACCGGGGACGCTGGGGCTGGCGCGGGCCTACGTCACGGGGGAGCTGGACGTCGACGGCGACCTGCACACCGTGCTGGCGTCGATGCCGGAGGTGACGCTGCACGACATCCCGCGCGCGCAGCGGCTGCGGCTCGCCCGCACGCTGCTGCCGTACTGGCGCGAGCACCGCCAGCCGCCGCCGGAGTTCGAGGCCCGGCCCAAGGGCCGGCTGCACTCGAAGCGGCGCGACGCCGAGGTGATCTCCCACCACTACGACGTGTCCAACCGGTTCTACGAGTGGGTGCTCGGGCCGTCGATGGCCTACACCTGCGCGGTCTTCCCGACCGCGGACGCCTCCCTAGAGGAGGCGCAGGCGGAGAAGCACGAGCTGGTGGCGCAGAAGCTCGCGCTGGAGCCGGGGATGCGCCTGCTCGACGTCGGCTGCGGCTGGGGCGGGATGGTGCGCCACGCGGCGCGGGAGCACGGCGTCAAGGCGCTGGGCGTCACCCTGTCGCGCAACCAGGCGGAGTGGGCGCAGGCCGAGATCGAGCGGCAGGGCCTGTCGCACCTGGCCGAGGTGCGCCACGTCGACTACCGCGACGCACCGGAGCGCGAGTTCGACGCGATCAGCTCGATCGGGCTCACCGAGCACATCGGGCGCGCGCAGCTGCCGTCGTACTTCGCCTCGCTGCACGCCCGGCTGCGGCCCGGCGGGCGGCTGCTCAACCACTGCATCACCGAGGCGCGCACCCCGGTGCGCAAGCTCGACCCGTTCATCGGCCGCTACATCTTCCCCGACGGCGAGCTGCACGCGCCGGGCCACGTGTTCTCCGTGATGAACGACGCCGGGTTCGAGATCCGGCACTCGGAGAACTTCCGGGAGCACTACGCCCGCACCCTCGCGGCCTGGGGGGCGAACCTGGAGGAGAACTGGGACGCCGCCGTCGCCGAGGTCGGCGAGGGCAAGGCGCGGGTGTGGCGGCTCTACATGGCCGCGTGCCGTCTGGGCTTCGACCGCGACAACATCCAGCTCCACCAGGTGCTGGGGGTGAAGCTGCACGCCGACGGCCGGTCGGAGTTCCCGCTGCGCGGCTGGCGCCGCCCGTGAGCGGAAACGGCTGCTAGAACAGCCGTTTCCGCTCACGAGCCGACCGGAGGGAGGCCGGACATGCCGGATCGCCTCTCCCCGCTGGACGCGTCGTTCCTCTACGCGGAGCAGCGGGTCGCGGGGATGCACGTCGGCGCGGTGATGACCCTCGACGTCGGGGAGCGCTTCGACGTCGAGGAGTTCACCGCGCTGATCGGGCGGCGGCTGGCGCTGGTGCCGCGGTACCGCCAGAAGCTGCGCGAGGTGCCCGGGCGGCTCGGGCTGCCCGTGTGGGTCGACGACCCCGACTTCGACCTGGCCTACCACGTCCGGCACACGGCGGTCGCCCCGCCGGGCACCCCCGAGGTGCTCGACGAGCTGGTGGGGCGGCTGCTGTCGCGCCAGCTGGAGCGCGACCGCCCGCTGTGGGAGATCTACCTGGTGGAGGGCCTGGCCGACGGGCGGCTGGCGGTCGTCACCAAGACCCACCACGCGATGGTCGACGGCATCGCGTCGATGGACATCGGGGCCGCGCTGCTCGACGTCACCCCGCAGCCGCGGGAGACCCCGGAGGACGACTGGACGCCGGCGCGCGAGCCGTGGGGCCTGGAGCTGGCCGCGGCGGCCGTCGTCGACGCCGTGCGCGCACCCGGCGAGCTGGCCGCCCGGGTGCTGGGCGACGTCCGGTACGCGGCGTCGGCGCTGAACCGCACCGTGGACGCGGCGCTCGACGGCGTCCGCACCGCGGCCGGGACGCGGCCGGTCGCCCCGCTCACCGCGGCGACGGGCGCACAGCGGCGCTGGGCGAGCGCGCGCACCTCGCTCGCCGAGCACCGCGCCGTCCGCCGGGCGCACGGCGGCACCGTCAACGACGTCGTGCTCGCCGTGGTCGCCGGGGGCCTGCGCCGGTGGATGATCACCCGCGGCGAGCCGCTGACGAGCGGGACGGCGGTGCGCGCGCTGGTGCCGGTGTCCGTGCGCGCCCGGGCCGGGTCGGACGCCGGGAACTCGATCTCCGCCTACTTCGTCGACCTGCCGGTGGCCGAGGCCGACCCGGTGGCGCGGCTGTCCGCGGTGCGCGGGGCCATGGAGGCGCACAAGCGCGGCGGCCGGGCCGTCGGCGCGGCCCGGCTGATCGGGCTGGTCGGGCTGGCCCCGCCGATCGTGCACAGCCTGGGCGCGCGCCTGGCCGGGCGGTACTCCAGCCGCATCTACAACGTGCTGGTCACCAACGTGCCCGGCCCGCCCCGCCCGCTCTACGCCATGGGCGCGCGGATGCTGGACATGTTCCCCGTCGTGCCCCTGGCCGGGGGGCAGGCCGTCGCCGTCGGGGTGACGTCCTACGACGGGTCGATGCACTACGGCCTCACCGCCGACCGCGACGCGATGGCGGACGTCGACGTCCTGGCCGCGGCGCTGGTCGACTCCCTGGCCGAGCTGCTCGCCACGACGTGATCGCCCGCGGGGCGCGCACGTCTACCGCGAGGGGCCGAAGGCGACGGCCGCTCCGAGCGCGGCGGGGGCCGGCACGAACGGGAGACCGACCGGTGTGCGGTGCACCGGCAGACCGGCGTCGTGGAGCAGGTCCTGCGTGCGCCCCACGTCCACCACCTCGATCGTGCAGCCGACGAACGCGGGCAGCACCGGTGGTCGCTCCCCGGGCAGGAGGGCGTCCAGTCCGCTCAGCGCGACGACGGTCAGCTGCCCGTCCGGCATGTCGAACACCAGGGCCGGACCCTCGCGACGCGGCCGGCGGTCGAGGTAGCCGGCGTACCGCGCCCCGACGTCCGCGAGCTCGGCGTCCGCCACGCACAGCACCACGTCGGACAGTCCGATAGCGCCGTTGGGGTGCTCGAGCCCCTGCGGGTCGTGCGCATCGGCGGGCAGCGGCTCGGCGAGCGCCAGCCGCCCCTCCGGCACGTCGTCGAGCTCCACGACGGCGAGTGGGACCGCGGAGGTCCGCCCGGGGCGCCGCGTCCGCTGCACGCCGCGGTGCGCCGTCCCGGCCAGGGCGAGACGCGCGGCGTCGGCGTCGGCGTCGGAGGTGGTGAGGACCACGAGGTGCAGCCCCCGGGAGCGGTCCAGCGCGGTCTGCAGCCGGGCCGTGGTCGCCGCGATGCCGGCGGCCAGCCGGTCGAGCCGGCCGTCGGGGACGTGGAGCGGGACCAGCACGGCACCGTCCGGCGGTCCGTCCCGCCCGAGCACGGTGACGAGTTCGAGGAATGATCTCCCGAGCGGGATGTGCGCGTTGCCCGCACCGACCGCGCGGAGCGTCCCGCCGGGCCCCCCGGGGAGCGCTGGGAAGGACGGCGGGGTCACCGAGAACCCCATGCGGCGACACGCCTCACGCGCCTCCGCCATGTCCCGGACCACGTGGCCGACGTGATGCAAGCCCACAATCATGACAGTAGGCTCCCACATGAGAGTCCACTGCCAAATCCGGTTCGGCTATCGTGCCGGTGTGACGCAGGGGGAGCCGGTCGGGCTGCGTGAGCGCAAGAGGGCCCGGACCCGGTCGCTGATCCAGCGCGAGGCCCTGCGCCTGTTCCACCGGCACGGGTTCGCGGCGACGACCGTCCAGCAGATCGCCGAGGCGGCGGAGGTGTCCCCGAGCACGGTCTTCCGCTATTTCCCGACGAAGGACGATCTGCTCGCCCTCGACGACCACTTCCCGCTCACCGACCGGATCGTCCCGGCCTTCCGGCGACAGCCGTCCGAGCTGGGTGTCGTCCGGGCCCTGCGGGAGACCCTCCGCGAGGTCTACGCGGACCTCCATCCGGAGGACCGGGCCGCGCGCTCGGAGCGCGATCTGCTCCTCCTGCAGGTGCCGGAGCTCTGGACGGCCAACCTGGCCCTGCTCGGACGCAACCTGGACCAGCTCGACGACCTGTTCGCGGCCCGGACGGGCCGGTCGACCGACGACCCGGCCGTCCGCACCCTCACCGGCGCCGTCCTGGGCGTCGGCGTCCGCGTGCTGCTCGAGGCCGCTCGGACGCCCCGGCTCGATCCGGTGCAGGCCCTCGACGACGCGCTGGCCCTCCTCGAGGACGGTCCCGCGCTCTGACGCCGGCCGAGCCTCGGCGGCCCGGCGCCGGTCCTGCAGGTGCGGGTCGGCCTCCAGCTCCTCGAGACCCTCGACGACCTCGCGCCGTGCCGCGCACGGTTGCCAGCGGACGAGGACGCGGTGCGCGGTGGCCACCGTAGGGTGCACCGCGTGCACGAGGACCTGCGCCACCACGGCGACGTCGACGCCGAGCCGGGCCTGCTGGACTTCGCCGTGAACGTGCAGGGCACCGGCCCGCCGCGCTGGCTGCGCGACCGGATCGCCGCGACGCTCGACGACCTCGGCCGCTACCCCGCCGCCGCCCACGACCTCCGCGCGCGCGAGGCCGTCGCCGCCCGGCACGGCCGCCGCCCCGACGAGGTGCTGGTGCTGGCGGGCAGCGCCGAGGGGTTCGCGCTGCTCCCGGCCCTGCGCCCGCGGCTGGCGGCGGTGCTGCACCCCGGGTTCACCGAGCCCGAGGCGGCGCTGCGGGCCGCGGGCGTGCCGGTCGTCCGGGTGCTCACCGACGCCGCGGACGGGCATCGCCTGCGCCCCGGGGCGGTGCCGGCGGAGGCCGACCTCGTCGTCGTCGGCAACCCGACCAACCCCACCGGCGTGCTGCACCCCGCCGCGAGCCTGCGCGCGCTGGCGGCGCCGGGTCGGGTCGTGCTGGTCGACGAGGCGTTCGCCGACGCGCTGCCCGGGGAGCCCGAGTCGCTGGCGGGGGAGCGGGGCGCGCTGGTGTTCCGCAGCCTGACCAAGACCTGGGCGCTGGCCGGGCTGCGCGCCGGCTACGCCCTGGGCGACCCCGCCCTGCTCGCCCGCCTCGCCGCGCCCCGCCCGCCGTGGCCGGTGTCGACGCCGGCCCTGGAGGCCGTGATCGCGTGCAGCGACCCTGCGGCCGTCGCGCTGGCCCAGGACGCCGCGCGCCGGATGGCGGGGGAGCGGGCGGCGATGGCCGCGGCGCTGGCTGCGCTGCCCGGCGTCGAGGTGGCGCCGGGCGCGGCGCCCTACCTGCTGCTGCGCCTGCCCGACGGCCGCGGCCCGGAGGTCCGGGCCGCGCTGCGGGAGGCGGGCATCGCGGTCCGCCGCGGCGACACCTTCCCCGGCCTGGGCCCGGACCACGTCCGGGTCGCGGTCCGGCCGGCCGACGCCGTCGCCCGCCTCGTCGACGCCCTCGGCGCGGCCCTGCGGGCTCGTGAGCGGAAACGGTCGCTCGAGCCGCCGTACGCGCGCACGGGCGCCGGAGGCGCACCGTGACCCGGCTGCGCGACGTGCTGGCGGCGCTGGAGCGCGCCTACCCGCCGCGGCTGGCGGCGGACTGGGACGCCGTCGGGCTGGTGTGCGGCGACCCCGCCGACGAGGTCGAGCGGGTGCTCATCGCCGTCGACCCGGTCCCCGAGACCGTCGACGAGGCCCTGGAGACCGGCGCCCAGCTGCTCGTCACCCACCACCCCCTGCTGCTGCGCGGGGTCCACGGGGTCGGCGCCGACACCCCCAAGGGCGCGCTGGTGCACCGCCTCGTCCGCGGCGGGGCGGCGCTGTTCACCGCGCACACCAACGCCGACTCCGCCGCCCCCGGTGTATCCGACGCCCTGGCCGCGGCGGTCGGGCTCACCGTCGAGGGTCCGCTCGTCCCCGCACCGGCCCCGCCGCTGGACAAGATCGTGACGTTCGTGCCGGTCGGCCCGTCGATCACCGCCGTGCACGAGGCGCTGTCCGCGGCCGGGGCGGGCGCGATCGGCGACTACAGCCACTGCTCCTTCGCCACCGCCGGCACCGGGCAGTTCAAGCCGCTGCCCGGCGCCCACCCGACCATCGGCGAGGTCGGGCGGCTGGAGCGGGTCGCGGAGACCCGGCTGGAGATGGTGCTGCCCCGGCCCAGGCGGGCCGCGGTCGTCGCCGCGCTCCGCGCCGCGCACCCCTACGAGGAGCCCGCGTTCGACGTCCTGGAGCTGGCCCCCCTGCCGTCGCCGCTGGGTCTGGGCCGGATCGGCGTGCTGCCGCAGCCCGAGCCGCTGCGCGCGTTCACCGCCCGGGTCGCGGCCGGCCTGCCCGTGACGGCGTGGGGCGTCCGGGCGGCCGGCGACCCGGACCGGATCGTCGAGCGCGTCGCCGTCTGCGGGGGCGCGGGCGACTCCGCGCTGGACACCGCGCTCGCCGCCGGCGTCGACGCCTACGTCACCGCCGACCTGCGCCACCACCCCGCCTCGGAGCACCTGCTGCGCCCCGGCGCACCCGCGCTGGTCGACGTCGCGCACTGGGCGAGCGAGTGGCCGTGGTGCGCGCAGGCCGCGGACGTCGTGCGGGAGGCGACGGGCGGTAGCGTCGAGGTCCGCGTCTCCACGCGCCGTACCGACCCCTGGACCCTCGGGAGCTGAGAAGTGAAAGCCGCACCGGCCGTCCAGAAGAGGCTGCTCGACCTCGCCGACGTCGACGCCGAGCTCAACCGCCTGGCCCACCGCCGCCGGTCGCTGCCCGAGCACGCCGAGCTGACCGCCGCCGAGACCGCCGTCCGGGCGGCCAAGGACGCCGTCGTGGAGGCCGAGACGAACGCGGGCGACCTCGACCGCGACATCCGCCGCATCGAGCGCGACGTCGACGCCGTGCGCGCCCGGACCGAGCGCGACGAGAAGCTGCTCGCCGGGTCGGGCATCGGCGCGAAGCAGGCGTCGGAGCTCCAGCACGAGCTGGAGACCCTGGCCCGGCGCCGCGGCGTGCTGGAGGACGAGCAGCTGGAGATCATGGAGCAGCGCGAGGCCGTCGGGGGCCACCTCGACCACGCCCGCGTCGTGCTGGAGGCCGCCGAGCGCGAGCTGACCGCGGTCGCCGAGCGCCGCGACACCGCGCTGGCCGACATCGACGCCGGCGAGGCCGGGCGCCGCCGCGACCGCGAGGCCGTGGTCGCCGACCTGCCGGCCGAGCTCGTCGCGCTCTACGAGAAGCGCCGCGAGCAGACCGGCACCGGCGCGGCCCTGCTGCTGGCCCGCCGCTGCCAGGCCTGCCGCCTGGAGCTGGACCGCACCGCGATCGCCGAGCTCCGGGCGGCCGCGGCCGACGAGGTCGTGCGCTGCGAGGAGTGCGGCACGATCCTCGTCCGCACGCCGGAGTCCGGGCTGTGAGCGAGCGTCAGCGAGCGAACCGGGGGCGCAGCGTGCGGCGAAGCCGTCGACCGAGCGCAGCGAGGGAGGACGAATGAGCAGCGCGTCCTGGACCGGGCAGGTCGGGGAGCCCACGCGGCTGCTCCTGCTGCGCCACGGCCAGACCGAGCTGTCGGTGGGCCGGCGCTACTCCGGCCACGGCGACCCCGAACTCACCGCGCTCGGGCACGCGCAGGCCGCCGCGGCGGCGCGCCGGCTCGCCGCCCGCGGCGACGTCGACGCGATCCTCACCTCCCCGCTGCGGCGGGCCCGGCAGACGGCCGCCACCGTCGCGGAGCTGATCGACGTGCCGCTCCAGGAGCGCCCCGGCCTGATCGAGACCGACTTCGGGGCCTGGGAGGGGCTGACGTTCACCGAGGCCCGCGACCGCGACCCCGAGCTGCACGGGCGGTGGCTGGGCGCGCAGGACGTCGCGCCGCCGGGCGGGGAGAGCTTCGTCGACGTGGCGGCCCGCATGGTCGCCGAGCGCGACGCGATCCTGGCCGAGCACGCCGGGCGCACCGTGATCGTGGTGAGCCACGTGACGCCGATCAAGATGCTGCTGCGCGACGCCCTCGGCGGCGGCGGGGAGATCCTCTACCGGCTGCACCTGGACCTGGCGGGGCTGTCGGAGGTCGAGTACTACCCCGACGGCGGCACGAGCGTGCGGCTGGTCAACGACACGAGCCACCACCCCGCCGCCTGATCCCCGCTAGGTGACCAGCAGGGCGATGCCGACGGCGAGCCCGAGCCCGACGACGGCCCAGCGCAGCGCGGTCTCGGGCAGCCGCCGGGCGACCTTCGCGCCGAGGAACCCGCCGATCAGGGTGCTCGGGGCCAGCAGGGCGACGGCCGTCCAGTCGACGGGCGCGCCGATCGCGAAGATCACGACGGTGACGGTGGCGATCACCAGCGACAGCAGGCCCTTGAGGGCGTTGAGCCGCTTGAGGGAGTCCGCGGCGAGCAGCGACAGGGTCGCGACGAGGATGACGCCCAGCGCCCCACCGAAGTAGCCGCCGTACACCGCGGCGAGGAACACGGCCGGGAGCAGCACGGCGTTGCGGTCGACCTCCGGCGGCCCGCCGATGCGTCGCTTGATCCACGGCCCGAGCGCCAGCGCGATGCTCGCCGCGATGACGAGCACGGGCACGACGGCGTCGAACACCGCCCCGGGGAGCACGAGCAGCAGCGCGCACCCCACCGCCGACCCGGCCGCCGCCACCGCGCCGGTGCGCAGGATGCGGCCCCGCCGGCCGACGAGGTCCTGCCGCGCCCCGGCGACGATGCCCAGGTAGCCGGGCCACTGGGCGACCGAGTTGGTGACGTTCGCGGCCAGCGGCGGGAACCCGACGGCCAGCAGCGCGGGGAACACGAGCAGCGACCCGCCCCCGGCCACGGCGTTCACGGCCCCGGCGAGCAGGCCGGCCACGAGCAGGAACGCCAGCGCGGGCGGGGAGTCGACGATCACGGCGCCGACCGTAGGTGGCCGCGCCGCGCCGCGCCGGGCAGGATGCCGGCCGTGGGCGATCCCGTCTGCTGGCTGCACGAGCTCTGCCCGGAGTGCGGCGCGCTGCCGGACGGGCCGCGGTGCTGGCGGTGCGGGAGTCCGACTGGTTGTGGTACGGCCGTACCAGTAGCGTCGGGATCCGTGACGCTGATCTTCGACGCCGACGACACCCTCTGGGAGAACAACGCCGTCTACGCGCGGGTGGCGGAGGAGTTCTTCGACTGGCTCGCGCATCCCGACACCGCGCACGCCCGCGCCGTCCACCTCGAGGTGGAGCGGATGAACGTCGCCGCCCACGGCTACGGCACGCGGGTGTTCCTGCGGTCGCTGCGCGACTGCGCGGAGCGCGTGCGCGAGCGCCCCCTCTCGGCCGCCGAGCAGGCCGAGATCGACGCCCTCGCCGCCGCCCTGGCCTGGAAGGAGCTCGACCTCGTCCCGGGCGTCGAGGAGGTGCTCGCCGACCTCGGCTCCCGCCACGACCTGCGCCTGCTGACCAAGGGCCGCCCCGAGGAGCAGAACCTGAAGATCGAGATGTCGGGGCTGGCGCACCACTTCACGACCACCCACGTCGTCCCGGAGAAGGACCCGGCGACCTACCGCGCGCTCGTCGCCGAGCTGGGGCTGGAGCCGTCGACGACGTGGATGATCGGCAACTCGCCCCGCTCCGACGTCCTCGCCGCCCGCGCCGCGGGCCTGGGGGCGGTGTACGTGCCCCACCCCAGCACGTGGGTGCACGAGGAGGCGGAGATCGACGACCCCGAGGTGCGCACGGTCGCCTCGCTGCGGGAGCTGCCGGCGCTGTTCCCCTGAGCGTGCCCTCGGTGCGATCAGCGGTGCGGGGTCGGAGGCGCCGAGTGCACTCTCGGCGTCCTGTCCGTGCTTCACCACCTCGCCACGATCGCCTCCGCGACGAGCAGGAGCGCATCCCGGGGAGCGATGCGGTGCGCAGAGACGAGCTCGACCCGGACGACCGCGAGGCCGGAGCGGACCATGACGGTGTCCTGGTTCTTGCGCCGGGAGAAGAACGACCCATCGGCTACCGGGACGGCGGTGTCCTCGCCCCCGTAGAAGAGGCGGAGGAACGCGAACTGGGCTGCGGCGCTCTCCTGCGAGTCGAAGGTCGTGGTGTGCACGTCGATGCTGCTCCCCCCGGAGAAGTAGCCCTCCGGCGTCCCCCGACGGCACGAGTGGTCGACGTAGTTCGCGTGCATCAGCCCGGGGCCGGGGAGGGTCACGCGGCCGATGCCGGGGGACAGGCGTTCGTGCACGCTCGGGCCGGCGTCGAGCCCGAACAGCGCCCGGACGTCCTCGGCCCGGCTGATCCTGCAGGCGTCCACGTGCTCGGCGGGGAACGTCGGGCTGTCGTAGGTGAAGCGGCCGGGTCCGGGCGGATCCGCCGCCAGCCCGGCCATGCGGTCCGCGACCGTCTGCAGGAGCGTCTGCTGCTGCACCGGGGACAGCCGGCTCGTCGTGAGCTCGACGTGCAGGTCCCCGTGGCGCAACCACCGGGCCGGGAACTCAGCCATGGGACGGACGGGCTCGAAGACCTGCACCGGCCCCAGCTCGGCGACCTGCAGGTAGTCGTAGCGCAGCTCGTCGTCGAGTGTCCGCCCCGCGGCGTAGCCGCTCTGGTGCACGTGGACGTCGACGGAGCCGCGCGCGTCGTCCGGGCCGAGGAGGTAGTAGCAGGTGTTCTGCTCGCCCACCGGACTCCCGGGTCCGACGGGCAGGAGAGCGCGTCCCTGCCCGTCGAGGTGGTCGCGGGCGACCGCGCCGGTGATGATCCCGCCGAGCAGCGCGACGCCCAGGCGGGCGAGGTCGTCGAGCGTCACGAGGTCGCAGGCCTGCACCACGGCCGACCCGCCGTAGGTGACCGTCGCGCCGCCGGGCTCGGACACCAGAGCGAGCGGGTCGCCCACCGCCGGGCCGTTGGGCGGGTGGCCGGGTCGCTCGACGGTGAGGGGACCGGGTGCGGGCCGCGCCGCACCGCCCGTCGTCACCGCGCAGCCGGTGACCAGTGCGGCCACTAACAGTGCGATGGACGTGCGTCCGAGGCGGAGCATCGCGACCTCCTGGAGCGAGGGATCGCGAGTGTGGTCGGCGCTCACGCGGACCGTGGGCCGATGCGGCGGCCTCACCCGGACGGAGCAGCCGCGCGGGGCGCCGCCCGACGACGGGTGCGGCGCCCGCTACGATCACGCCGCGGACGAGCAGGCCGGGCGGCCGCGGCGGGGGAGACCCCGTCGAGGAAAGTCCGGACTCCGCAGGGCAGGGTGGTTCGCTAACGGCAACCCGGGGTGACCCGCGGGACAGTGCCACAGAGAACAGACCGCCTCCCGCGCGAGCGGGCGGTAAGGGTGAAACGGTGGTGTAAGAGACCACCAGCACCCCGGGTGACCGGGGTGGCTCGGTAAACCCCACCCGGAGCAAGGTCAGGAGGGTCCCGCGAGGGACCTGTGCAGGCGTTCGAGGGCGGCCCGTCCGAGTCTGCGGGTAGACCGCTCGAGCCCGTCGGTGACGGCGGGCCCAGATGGATGGTCGCCGAACCGGTGGCCGCGAGGCGCCGGGGAACAGGATCCGGCTTACAGGCCTGCTCGTCCCACTCATCAATGTGAGCTGGGGGAATGCTGTTCAAGGTCGCTCGCATGGCGCACACATGGCGCAAGAATAGACGATCTTGAGCCGCGAAGATCAGCTCAGCGTCGGTCCGGCGGGTCCCCGGCGGGGTGACTCCGCCCGCCGCGGCGCCGCCTCCCGGGTGGTGCGGGGCGGTCGGAGGACCGCGTCGATCGCGGCCCGGGTGCGGTCCTCGGAGTCGGGCCAGAGGTGGGCATAGGTGTCGAGGGTCTCGGCGGCGGTGGCGTGGCCGAGGCGGCGTTGGACGGTCTTGACGCTCTCACCGTGCCGGATGAGCAGTGACGCGTAGTAGTGGCGGAGATCGTGGAAGCCGGTGCCGCGGCGAGCGCCAGCGGCGGCGACGGCGGGTTGCCAGACGTGATGGGAGAAGGCGGTGCGCCGGATCCCGCGTCCGAGCTCGTTGGTGAACACGAGCCCGTCTGGGTGCTGGACCGGGAACCGCACGAGGTGGGTGCGCAGCGCGTCGACGACGACGGCCGGCAGTGGGATGGTCCGATGTGAGGCCGGGGTCTTGGGCGGACCGAAGAAGGGCTCTTGGCGGGGGAGCAGGATGAGTTGGCGCGCCACGCGGAGCGTGGCCGCGGTGAGGTCGAGCTCGTCGACAGTGAGGCCGAGGCACTCGCCCTGGCGCATGCCGGTGCCGGCGGCCAAGACGACCAGCGCGCGGTAGCGCTCGGGGACGGCGGCGGCGAGGGCGTGCACGGTCTCGGTGGTGAGCGGGACGACCTCGACGGGCAGTTTCTTGGGCAGGCGGGTCCCGGCGCAGGGTGAGCTGGTGACCAGCCGGTCGCGCAGGGCGGCCTTGAAGATCGCCGCCAGGATGCCGTGGATGACCTGGACGGTGGCCGGGGCCAGGGTCCGCGAGAGGCCGGTGGTCCAGCGCTGGATCTCGCTGGGGCGGATGGTGCCGAGTCGGCGGTGGCCGAAGGCCGGGTAGACGTGGCGGCGCAGGTGGGTCTCGACGTTGGCGCGGGTGGTCGGGCGGTGCAGCTGCGCCTCGCGCCAGTCCTCGGCGTACTCGCGCAGGGTGGTGGGGTCGTTGGGGTCGACGTAGTCGCCGCGGACGATGTCGGCGGAGACGGTTGTGAGGAAGCGCTCTGCATCGGCGCGGCGGGCGAAGGTGCGCTTGCGGTGCCGGCCGTCGGGGTCGCGCCAGCGCGCGTCCCAGGAGACGCCGCCATCGCGCTTGCGGCGGTGGACGCTGCCCACCGTCAGCGCGGAGCGGCGTGGTCCTCGTCCTGGGCGGCGAACCAGGCACGGACGTCGCGGGGGTCGTAGCGGACGTAGCGTCCGACGCGGCGGCCGCGGGGGCCGTAGCCGCGGTGGCGCCACTGGTAGAGGGTGGCCTCGGGGACGCCGAGGTAGGCCGAGGTCTCCGGCACGCCCCACAGCCGCTCGATGTCGTCCACGCATTGCCCTCCCCGTCACGCCCTGACTGCTGAGGATGGCGATCGGGTGCCGTCGTGCCGTGGTCCTGGCGCTGTCGATGCGTGGTCATCGCGTGCTGATGGCGTCTCCGCGGCCGGACCACGCATCGGAGCACACGACCCGATGTCCTTGTCGGCGTGGCGGAGCCGGGTCGACGGTGGCGGGTGCGCTCGGCATTGCCGCGGTGCCATCTGGTGGTCGTGCGCTTCTCCGTCGACGAGTACGCCGCCGCCGTCACTGCGGCCGGGCAGGCGAGGCTGGCGGTCGGGGCGTGGGTGGGCGAGCAGGCGACCGCCACGGCGCCGACCCGACCGCCGCGCTGCTGCGGCTGCACGCCGACGTCACGGCCCTGTCCCGGGCTGACAGTGGGGGCGTGGCCGGTGACCGGGTCGCGGCGCTGCTCGAGGGGATCGACGCCGCGCTCGACGAACTGCTCCGCGGTCAATGATCACGCGGGTGGTGCACGGCTGGAAGGTCGGCGGACTCGTCGCCTACCTGCTCGGACCTGGCCGCGCCCAGGAGCACGCGGCGCCGCGGGTGATCGCGTCGTGGGACGGGCGCGACGCCCGATGGCAGCCGAGGCGGAACGGCCCGCTCGACACAGACCTGGAGCTGGGGCCGCTGGTGCGGGCCCTGCGCGCCCCGGTGGTCGCCGCCGGTCTGCCCGAGGTGGCCGTCGACGGAAAGAAGGGCTATGTGTGGCACCTCTCGGCTCGGGTCGCGGCCGAGGATCGCTCGCTGTCGGACGCGGAGTGGGCGGGGGTCGCGCGGGAGCTGCTGGCCGGGGCCGGGGTGGCCGATGACGCGGATCCGGGCGGGCCGCGGTGGGTGGCGGTGCGCCACGCCGAGGACCACATCCATGTGCTGGTCGTGCTGGTCCGCCAGGACACCGCGCGGCGGTTCTGGCCTAAGCGGGACTACCCCAAGCTGCGCCACGCCGCGGGTCAGGTGGAGCGGCGGCTCGGGCTGACCACTACCGCGGACCCGGACGGGACCGCCGCCCCCGCGCCAGGGCGGGGCGAAATCGAGAAGGCGGCCCGGCAGGGTCGGGAGCCGGCGCGGGTGGAGCTCGCCCGCGCGGTGCGGGCCGCGGCGGTGGCGGTGGACGGCCCGGCCGGGTTCGTGCAGCCGCTGCGTGCAGCGGGCTTCCGGGTGGAGTTGCGTCGTGCGCCGTCGGGGGACCTGCTCGGGTACAAGGTCGCCCGGCCGGGCGATGTGACGGCGGCGGGCGAGCCGGTGTTCTACAGCGGCAGCAAGCTGGCCCCGGACTTGTCGCTGCCGCGGCTGGCCAGGGCATGGTCGGCGGCGGGTGCGGTGCGCGGTGATCCGGTCGCGGTCGGGCTGCGCGCCGTCGGGCGGGCTCGGCGGACGGTGGTGGCGGCGAGGGGCACGTTGTTGGCTCCGGACGCGGCGGACATCGCCCATGCCACCTCGGCGGTGTTGACGGCGGTGGCGGGGTGGTCGCCGGAGCTGGCCCGAGCGGCGGAGATGTATGACCGGGCGGCGTGGTCGCCGCGTGGCTATCCCGTGGTCGTCGACCGGGACGGGGCGTTGCTGCGCGGTGTGGCGCGGCAGCTGCTCCGGCGAGGCCCGAGTCTGCGGCCGAGCGGGGAGCCTGGCCCGGCGGGTGTCGCGCTGGTCGTGGCGGTGGTCGGTCTGCTCCGGGAGATCGTGGCCTGGCACGCCGCCGACGGGCGCCCTCAGCAGGCGGCGCCTGCGCGGGCCGCCGCGGACGCCGCCGAGCAGGCGGTGCGCGGGTGGACCCCGATCACGGCCGCGCCGTCCGGGCGGGATCTCGAGCGGGCGCCGCGACGAGCTCTCCGCCGCGACGGAGCCGCTCTCGAGTCCCCGTGACCCTGTCACTCGTCGGGCGTTCAAGCCGGTAGCGGCATGCCGTGCCGGCCGGCAACGGCTGGCTCGGAGATCAGCAACGCCGCGCTGAGGTCGTGCCCACCGTTCGGCGCCTCACCGTCCTGACCAGCACAGCAACGCCCGACCGCACGTGGCCACGCCGCTGCCCCGCTCGATCCAGGGCTCGCAGTGCCATGACCTGGCCTTTCTCGGCAGACCTCCATGACCCCAGGTGGAGCGAGATATGGCGGAAGCGACGCTTCCGCAGACCGCACCGCGACTACGGTGGGCGCGGAACGAGGGCGTTCCGGTTCGTACCCTTCTGATTCAGTCGAGTACCGCGCGATCGCTGTTGCGAGGCAGTGCGCGTCATGACATGCGAATCATCTCTGCAGCCTGATCCAGACCGTACCGCTGACGCAGGACGTCCAACACCTGGTCGGGGGTCTGGCGTGGGTTGCGGTGGCGGGTGCTCATTCGCTCCACGGCGGTGCGGGCCGTTCTCGGCGACACCGAGACGGTGTCCGCGGCGAACTGTGCCGCCGTCACCGCCTCAAGCCCGTCCGGGAGTAGCCGCGCCGGCAGGTCTCGGAGGTTGTCGCTGACGATCACGCCGGCGCCACCGATCACCGCCGCGGCCACGACGTGCTCATCGTCGGGATCGGGGAGACCGTAGGAGCCGACCAGCGGCTGCCAACCGGTGACGGACGCATCGTCGAACGCCCACTCCATTTGCGCGACCAGACGTTCGGCCGCACCGCGTGCTTGTTCCTCGTTGGCCCCACGTCTCACCCGCTTCGCAGTCTCCGCGTGCACGAGTTCGTCAAGGATGGTCTGCGACCAAATCGGTCGGTACAGGCCCTCCGCGGCCATACTCAGCAGGAAGTCGCGTTGCAGGCTGGGCCACAGCACACAGGTATCAAGGAGCGCGGTGAACAACGATCAGGCCTTGTCACCGCGCTGCCGCTGAGCGACGGCCTTCCGTGCGTCCCGCAACCGGGCGAGCATCTCCTGCGGGTCGTCCTCGTCGTCGAGGTCGACCGCAGTTGCCGCGAGCATCGCGTACTGCCGCTGCCTGCGTCGCTCCCGGTAGGCCAGCGCGTCGCTGAGCAGGACGCGGCGACGAGCGCCAGGGCGTTCGGCCCGTAGCTCGCCGGACTCGATCAGCCGCACGACGGTCGGTCGTGAGACGCCCAGGAGGTCCGCCACCTGCTGTGTCGTCAGCTGCGGTTCCTGCGGTGTCACCGTGACGGCCTTGCCCGCCGCCAGCGCCTCGACCACCTGCACCAACGCTCGGTAGACCGTCTCCGGCAGCTCGATCTGATCGCCCTCAGCGCCGCCGACCAGTAGGAACCGGGCAGCCAGCAGCTGGCCGTGCCGGTCCGCGTGGGCTGCGAGGAAGCTGAAGACCTTAGCCAACTCGTCCGATGATGCCTCGGGTACGTAGGTGTGGGCTTCCATTGCGACGCTCACGACGATCTCCTCCCAGACGAACGAAGTGTACGCGCGTTCGTAACGTTCGAATAGCTGCAGAAGTCGCAGGAAGCACGTCGTCGACCAACTGTGCCGCCGCGCTGCGGTCGCGGTCGAGCCATCGCGTCGCCGCCGTGCGGTCCACCCTGACGGTCGTCCGGTGGTCAGGATGGACGCGACTGATCCTTGGCCCACCACAGGAACTCCGAAGCGTGGGCAACGTCGACGAAGCCGGGACCGCACAGACGGAGCAACAGATCGTTGCTCCAGAAGGCCAACCTGCCTGCCGTCATGGAGGTCGTGCTCGGAGCCGGGAGTTCCAGATCGAAGACCGCCGCTGCGATCTCCTTCTTGCCACCAGCTGGGCTGGTGTAGGTGAGGATCGGCAGGAAGCGAGTCGGCTCGACGACGCACAAGACCCTGGTGAGCAGGCTCTCGCGGAAGCCGGTCATGCCGCGATCATCGGAGACGACGAGGGTCTGCATGCGGTCCTCGATGTGGCGCTCCTCGGTGCCGCGGAGCAGATACTCGACCGCTCGGCGGACCTTGGCGGCGGCTGCTTCGTCACCCAGCGCGTTCCACGCCCTGTTGAACACCGACATGTTGCCGGGGCGAGCGCCGATCGAGTTGTTGGCGAAGCTCTTCAATTCGGCCGGAGTGGCCTGCGGCAGACCTGTCGCGGAGAAGACATGACGATAGCGCTCGAAGTAGTCGGCGACCCGCGGATCGGGGGTCGGCTGCCTCGTCAGGAACCTGTCCTTCCAATTCAGCAGCCGACGACGTGCGGCGTCGGTCAAGTCGTCCTCCGTCGGGAACCGGGCGTGCGCCTCGTCCCGGCTGAGGTGTCGCGGCTGCGTCGAGGCACGGCCCGTGGCCGGGACGGGAACCTTCGGCGGGTGGGTCCACTCGTGGTCGCAGCCTCCGCAGCGGACCAGCATCCGCGCGTCGTCAGTGAACTCCACGACGTCGACGCGGGGGTGGTCGCAGGCCGGGCAGGTCAGGGCCATCGTCGTCTCCGGGTGGGTTCGTCAGGTCGTCGTGCCGGTCCGCAGCACCACGGCCAGCTCGTCGCGGGCTCTCGTCGCCGCGACGTAGACCAGTGACCGCCTCCGCAGCTCTGCGTCTGTGCGTTCGGTGTCGTCCAGCTCGGCCAGTCGCTGGCCTTCGGCGGCCGACGTCGGTCCGGCGTCGGCCAGGACGACCTTGGAGAACTCCATCCCCTTGGCCCGGTGCATCGTCATGACCGACACCCGGTCTCCCGCCGTCGCGTCGCGATCGACGATCTTCGCGGAGACCCCGCGTTCGGCTAGCCCGTTCGCGAGCCGCTCGCAGCGGAATTTGTCGCGGCCCAGGACGGCGATGGTCGCGGGCGACGCGCCTGCCTCGATCCACGTCGAGAGCTGAGCCGCGATGGCGTCCAGCTCGCCGGTCAGCGAACTGATCGGCACCACGCGCGGGTTGGGCCCGGTACGGGCGGACCGGTAGCCGGTGGCCTCCGGGGCTTCCTCGAGGTCGGTGTACTCGGCGCCGTCGAGGATGGTCATGGCGTAGCGGAGGTTCTGGGCCGTGGTGCGGTAGTTCAGCGTGAGCCGCCGCGACCGGCCGACGATCTTGATGCCGTACCGCCCGAGCACGGCGCGGTGGCCGTAAATGCGCTGGTGGGAGTCCTCGGCGAGGAACAGGTCGTCGGGGCCCTCGGCAGCGAGTGCGCGCAGGAGCTGCCAGTGCGCGGGGGAGAGGTCCTGGCCCTCGTCGACGAGGACGTGGTCCGCGAGCGGTCCGGTGCTCTGCAGGTGGGCCGCGGCGACGGCCGCGGCCTCCGCGAAGTCGAGCTTGCCCTCGGTGCGGAGGTGGGACCGGTAGGACTCCAGCAGGCTCCACACCGCCGCCCGGCGGGCGCGGTCGAGCGCGACACCCCGGCCCGGCCGTCGGACACGCAGGTACCCGGTCTTGTCGTGGACGTGGTTGGGCAGGACCACGAGGCCGTACTCCGCGGCGAGGAAGGTCTCGTTGGCGATCTCGGGCGGTAGCTCGCTCCGTGCGGTGTCGAGCGCGGAGCGCCAGCTGGTGGACAGTGCACGGCCGTTCGGGTCGCTGCGGTCCTCGCCGAGGACGGTGCGGACGGCCGCGTCGATGCCCGACCCGGCGCCCCGGATGACGGCGGACGCGAGCGCGTCCACACCGGAGATGTGGACGCCGGGATCCCCCGGCGCCGGTGCGAGCGGAACCTGGGGGTCGAGCTGGGCGAGGCCCTCCCGCAACGCTGTGGCCAGGGTGGTCGTGAACGTCGTGAGCACGATCCGGGCGTTCGGGTCGCGGCGGGCCAGGGCGCGCGCCCGGTGGATGAGCACGACGGTCTTGCCCGTGCCGGCGCCGCCGGAGAGCCGGAACGGGCCGTTGAAGGTCTTGTCGACGTAGCGTCGCTGCTCGGGGTGGAGGAACACCCGCCATGCGCCGAAGTCGCCGCCCTCGATGACGCGGCGCAGCTCGTCCTGATCGTCGATGAAGGAGAACTGGGCCTGAGCCGCGGGCCGCTGCAGGGACTTCAGCAGGTCGGTGTCCTCGTCACCGGAGTCGGGCTCCGGACGGGCGAGCTCGAGACGCTCGATGATCTCGTCGATCGACAGGGACGAGGTCAGGTCGAGCAGGACGAGACCGAGCCAGCCCTCGTGTCGTTCCGCGAGGGCGAGCACGGCGTCCTCGTCGGGAGCGGCCAGGGCCGCGTCCGCGACGTCGGCGGGGACGCCCAGCCGGTCGATCAGGTCGTCACGGGTCCGCCCCAGGCCGGCGAGCAGGGGGACCGGGACGTCGGTGGCGACCGGCGGCGGTGCCGGGGCCGGGAGCGGTGTGGCGTCGTCGATCTGCGGGAGCCCGTTGATCGGGTTCATGTGCAGCCGGACCTTGCGGGCGACGTCGATGGCGTCGTCGTGCGGCCAGACCCCGTGGATGACGTAGTGCGGCTCGCCGCCCGCGTCGAGCCGGAACATGACGGCACGCCAGAACTGGCTCACCCGCCCGGTGCGGACCCGCGGGTCCGCCGAGTGGGCGATCGGCTCGACGTGCAGGCCGGGGACCGTGTCGTCGGTCGAGAGCTTCTGCAGGAAGGCCATGGCCTGGGACCGCACGGAGCCGTCGAGCTTGACCGGCCACTTGGTCATGATGATCGTGGGCACTACGGGCTCCCCTCCGCGCCGGCGCCGGACAGCGCGGCGGCGATGGCGTCCGCACCGGGTTCGACGAGGCGCCAGCCGGCGGCGATCAAGTCTTCGCGGTCCTCGGCGGGCATGTGCGGCATGGCCACCGCGATTCGCAGGTCGGGCCACGACAGGTCGATCATGATCCCCTCCGGGCCTTCCCCGCCGACGGCGGGGACGGGCAGGTCGCCGGTGAGCGCGAGCTCGGCGACGAGGTTCCGTTCGAGTCCTGCCGCAGCCTGCTCGAACGCGACCTGCCAAGCGGGCGCGAACTCCAGCACGGGTTGCGCGCCCGGGGCGGCGACCGGCTCGGACACGACGGAGAGGCTGGTCGTGGTGATCGCGGTCGGCCAGTCGCGCAGCGCGAGCGCGTTGGCGAGACGCAGCCACTCCCGCCACGCGTCGCCGTGGCTCGCGTCGAGCGCGGTGTCGCGATCGTCGAGCACGAGAGCGGTGTGGACGGTCTGCCCGACCAGCTCGACGGCAAGGGCGCACGCCCCGGACCGCCAGATCCTGACCGGGCGACCGTCGGCGTCAGGGAGCGCGGTGCCCAGGAGCGCCGAGCGCGCCGCCTGAGCGAGGGTCATGTCCGCGGGGAGCACCGACGTCGTCGTGGGGCCCGGAAACAGCGGGACCGCCCGGGCCACCGTCATGACGTTCGTCGGCGACGGCGAGTCGATCCAGTCGAGCAGCCAGTCGACCGGCCCGCCGCGCAGCCCGTCGTACGCGGCGGGGGAGGCCATGAAGTCCGGCCGCGTGATGAGGACCTGCACTCGCCGTGCGTCATACCACGCGGGGGCGTCGGTCTGGTTCTTCTCGGCCGCGGCGATGTCCGCCGCGGTGACCGACAGGACGATCCGGCCGGTGTCGCGCAGGATCTGACGTTTCGTCGCGTCGTCGGCGAGCCGGTTGTGCGCGACGGTGGCGTGGTAGACGCGACCGTCGGCGAAGATCGCGACGGCGGGCACGGTGGTGTCGTTGGTCTCCAGGACGAAGTCGGGCCGGGAGTTCTCCAGGTTCACCTGCGGGGTCAGCGTCCAGTGCCGCTGCTGCCCGGCCAGGGTGACGCGGACGGTGTTGCCCTGCACCCCGGGTACCTCCGTCACGGTGGCGCCCATGGTGCGCAGCCGCTCGACCAGCACCTTCCGGAACCGCTGCTCGAGATGGGACTCGGCATCGTCGACCGGGGGGATGTCCGTGATCGTCCAGGTACCGGGGACGCCCTCGGCGTCGACACCCAGCAACGTCCGCAGGTGCCGTTCCGCCGATGCCCGCGACACCCGCGGGACCTGCCGGGGCGCGACGAACGGCAGCAGGCAGCGGTGGCAGGCCTGCCGGGACTCCGTGCGGCACTCGCAGTCGCGGACCCGTTCCCACGCGGTGCGCAGCAGCGCGCGAAGCTGTTCGTCGTCGGAGAGGTCGGCGAGGTAGCCGGTTCCGCCGGGCACGGCGTCGTGCAGGAGCACCGCCTGGTGGTTGCCGGCCCCGTCCGACGGCGTCGGGTCGACGACCTGCTCGACGCGGATGTGGTCGGGGTGTCCGCCGAGCTGCTCGCGCAGCCCCAGCAGGACGGCGGCTGACAGGCTGGGAACGGCGAAGTCGTCGCCGAGGGTCACGGAGTTCGGCAGGCGCAGCAGCAGGCCCTGGGTGCGCAGGGTCCGGGAGAGGGCGACGGTCGTGGTGTGCTCGTCGGGCACTGTGCGGAACCGGCACCACGGCCGGTGCTCGTGCGGCAGGTTGCGGCCGGCGTCGGTGTCGAGCTTGCCGCAGCCGGAGCAGACCCGGAACAGCGCGCCGGAGTACTCGGTTCCCGCGATGATCCGGCTGCTGCCGTGCCCGGGGACACCGATGTTGATCCAGCGCAGATCCATGGACCGGACGAACGTGGCACCGAAACCGCTGTCCTCGACGAACCATCGCCGCCGGATCTGGGCCGGATCGACGTCGGCCGCCGTCACGACGGCGAAGTGGCGGCTGTCGCGCTCGTCGCGCCGGTCGGAGATGACGGCTTCGTCCCGCCGGATCTCGGCGGTGACGTGGGTGAGCTCGACGACGTCGAGCCGCTGGCCGGTGTCGCCGATGCCGGAACTGCCGCACCGCGGACAGCTGCCTGGGTGCTGCGCCGTGCCCCCCGCCTCGATGTCGACGGCGTACCCGCAGGCCGGGCAGAACGCCCACGGCCGGATCGCCACCCGATCGACGCCGAGGTCGACGGCGTCGATGGCGATCTCCAGGCCACGCGCGTAGAAGCGGTTGCCGGGAGCGAACTCGCGGATCGCCTGGGCCGAGGCGCGGCGGAGCTGGTCGTGGCGGCTCTCGAACTTCCCGGTGTCCGGGTTGGTCCAGCTCAGCCCGACGTCCAGGGTGACGCTGTCGTCGAGCAGCGTGTAGTTGGGCAGCAGCCCGTGCTCCTCCAGCACCCCGATCCAGTACTCCCCGCGCAGGTGGGCGAGCTGGCCCCGGGTCAGCTTGAGCGCGGTCTGAGCCGAGCGCAGGGCCCGCACGTCGTCGGCCGTGGCGGCGGGGGAGGCCGCCTGCGCCTCGAGGTCGGGCACCAAATCCTTGATCGCGGTCTCGCGGTGGCGGAGCTCCTCGACCGTCCGCTGCCAGCGCGCGCTCGCGGACTGCAGGGTCGACGCGAAGCCGCTGGTGCCCGGCCCGTGCGCGGGGGTGAGCCAGTCGCGCAGCTCGTCGACAGCGGACGGCGGGAGCCCGTCGAACGCGGCGAGGAACCGGGTGAGGTGCTCGTCTGCGTGCTTCTCGGCGTGTGCCATCAGCTCGCCCAGCAACGACCCCGGCTCGACGGACCCGATCGCGGCGGTCGCCGACGCTGGGTGGGTGCCGTGAGGGTCGCGCGCGAACTCGTCCATCAGGTGCGCGGTGTACTGGCGCCGGAGGATCTCCTCGGCGCGCAGGTAGGTGGCGGGCGGCCGGACCTCGCCGTTGATGACCGACAGCGGGTCGCCCAGCTTGGGCAGCTGCTCGCCGCGCCCGGTGAGGTAGGCGAGGTTCAGCGCGTTGCCCGTGAGCCGGCCGGCGCGGCCGACCCGCTGCAGGTAGGCGGCGACGGTGCGGGGCAGCGAGGACAGGAACACCGCAGAGAGGTCTCCGATGTCGATGCCCATCTCCAACGTGGGGGTCGCGACCAGCACGTTCGGCGACTGCGGCTCCGTGGCGGAGCCCTTGAAGCCGTTCTCGTACGCGAGCCGGGTCTCGTCGTCGAGCAGGCTCGTGTGCTCGCGCGCGACGACCCGGCGCATGTCCGGGGAGGCGTAGAGCCTGCGGTAGAAGTTCTGCGGGTCGAGCGCGCCGGGTGCGAGGCGGCCCGAGCAGCGGACGAGCAAGCAGGGCGCCCCGTCGAGCTGCTCGACGGTGGTGGGGGAGCCGGTCACGGCGTCCCGGCAAGTGTCGCAGACGAGCAGGTTCCGGCCGGCGGTGAGATCGACCGGCGTCGTCGGGGCGACGACGACCGCGTCGGCCGGGATGGCGTAGACCGTGGCCCCCGAGGTCGTGGTGAGGGTCTGGAGCACGCCGTCGCGAGCGAGCGCGTCGAGCAGCAGCCGGGCGAGCCGCCCGCCGTCGTGGGCGCTGACGTCGAGCGCCCTGGACGTCCATAGCGCGTACCAGGACTTCGCCGGGGTGACCGCTTCCAGGCTCTCGGCCTTCTTCGGATCGGTGCTGCCGCCGACCCGCGGGTAGCCGGGGGCGGGGCGGCCGGGCCGGCCGGGCCGGTTGCCGGGGAAGGCAGGCATGCCGTCCTGGGGGTTGCGGCCACCGGTGACCCACCAGCGGTTGCCGTCCTCCCGGCGGTACTTGTCGAACCACGGGTGGTCGATGGCGCCCTGGGCGCGCATCCGGGTGAGCACACCGCGCACCCAGCGGACGAGCGTCGCGTCGGTGTGCTCGCCCGCGGTGCTCGTCTGGTGGGGCGTGCTGCCGAGCGCGCTGCGGGCGGCCGCCGCCATCCTCGCGGGCTCGCCCGCGTCCACGCCGACGGTGACCGCGCCGGTGCGCTCCAGAGTGCGGCCGGTGCGGGAGTTGAGCCCGAACTCGAGCGCGGCGTCGAGAGCGAGCCGCTTGCGCACCCGGGTGCGGACGCTCTGCGGCGCGCTGCGGGCGGTCGGGCTCTCCCAGAACGGGGTGAACGACTCGCGGTCCGCGCAGTCCGGGTGCAGGAGCCGGTAGCGCTTCATCCGGTCGTCGCCCGCGAGCCGGATCACCTCGTCGACGAGCTGTTCGAGCGCCAGCGGACCGTCCAGCACGGCGGCCCGTAGCACCGCGCGCAGGGTCAGCGTGTGCGACCGGGACTGGACGAACCCGGCGCGATGGGCGGCGTCCTGCACCGAGTCGGTGAACACGAGCGCCTTCTTCTCGCGCTCGTCGATCCGGTGCGAGCCGAACAGCGTAGACAGCGACACCGACAGCAGCGTGGCGATCGCGCTGCCGAGGAACCGGATGCCGTCCTCCTGCCCGCAGGCCGGGCAGGTGTCGTTGCGGGCGTCGTCGTCGGCGTCCTGGCCGGCGCTGGTGAGGACGGGCAGCACCCAGCCGTCCCGCAGGTCCGGGTCGTCCTCGGCGGGAACCGTCGTCAGGAGCTCGCGGGTGCGCACCGAGAACCAGACGAGCCCGGGCGGCGGGTCGTCCCCGGCGTAGACGGCCTCGGCGGCGGCACCGGCGTAGAGCAGCGGCCGGAACCGGCCCTCGCGGCTGGCGTGGTCGCGGCGGATGCCCTCGTCGCTGACCGACAGGCTGGTGCCGACCGGGGCGAGCCCGACGCCCCAGCCGGACCGTCCGCAGTGCCGGCAGTACAGCGCGGGGAACGCGGGCCGGACCTCCTCGGTGCCACTGTCGGCCGCGGGCGGTCCGTCGTCGCCCCAGCGGTACCGGGCGGTGGGGTCGGCGTCGCGGTCGATGCGGGTCAGCTCCCGCACCCACAGGTGCGCCTCGACCGAGAGCGCGTCCCGGCCCGCGATCGTGCGGACGTGGCCGAGCGCGGCGACGACGTGGGACAGAAACGTCTCCCAGGCCGGGTCGGTCCCGGTCGCGGCGAGCTGCGAGGACGCGGCCGGGCCGACGGCGCGGGTGACCAGCTCGCTCAGGCCGACGGCCTCGGTGCTCTCCCGGGCCAGCGCGGCGACCAGCGGGTGCGCCCGACACAGGTCGACCAGCAGCGCCGGATCGTCGGCCACGGATCGGGGGTCGGAGTCGTCCGCGTGCGCGTAGAGGTGGCCGAGGACGGTCCGCGTCAGCTCGCGCGGCGCGGGGTCCGCGCCCAGGGCGGCGACGGCCGCGTTCGCGCGCACGACGTCGACCGCGTCGACGCCGACGGCGTCGTACCCACCGGTGCCGGCGCCGGCCGCCCACTCGTCGAGGCTCAGCCGGGACTCGGTGACGACGGCGTCGCCGCCGAACTGCTCGCCGAAGACGGTGTAGGCGAAGTCGAGCATGACGTCGGGGTCGCCCTTGTCGCCGAGCGTCGCCGACGTCGCGACCGGGGTGATCCGGCCCAGCGGGCGGGCCCGGTCCTCGGCGGTGATGGTGGCGTCGTGCCGGGGCCAGTGGCTCTTGAGGGCCAGCCCGAGGCGGCGCAGCAACATGGCGACGTCGGTGCCCTGGGCGCCGTCGTAGGTGTGGAACTCGTCGAGCACCAGGTACTGCAGGCTCTGGGCCGAATGCCGCCAGATGTCCTGGTCGGCGGCGCGCAGCAGCATCTGGTCGAGCATCTTGTAGTTCGTGAGCAGGATGTCGGGCGCGGAGTCGCGGATGATGGCACGGTCGGTGATGAGCCCGTCGGCCGTGACCATCGTGCGCTGAGGGCCCTGCTGCCCGGTGTAGATCGCGGCCGTGATCCCGCGCAGCTCAGGGTGCTCCGTCAGCAGCTTCGTGAGGCGCAGCGCCTGGTCGTTGGCCAGGGCGTTCATCGGGTAGAGGATGAGCGCCTTCGTCCCGGCGACGCCCTCGCGCCGGGCTCGCAGGACGTGGTCGACGATGGGGTAGAGGAACGCCTCGGTCTTGCCCGAGCCGGTGCCGGTGGTGACGAGCGTCGGCTGGGGACGCCGCCCGCCCAGCGACGACAACCGCTCGAAGGCCTTCGCCTGGTGGCCGTAGGGCGGGAATCCCTCGTACCATTCCAGGTGATCGCGCCAGCCCTCGTCGGCGGGCCGGAACGGCAGCCGCAGCCGCACGTATGGGCCCTTGAACATGCCCGACTCCGGGTCGCCCAGGAACCGGTCCAGCGCGTCGCGCGCGCCGGTGTCGGTGAGGGCGAACGTCGTCGTCAGGTAGTCGACCAGGCTGTGCCGGATGTTCTCGGCCTGGACGGTGGGCAGCAGTTCGCTCACGAACGCTCCGCCAGGCGCTTCTCGAACTCGGCGTAGGCCTGCCGCATGTCTGCCTCGCGGTCGAGGGTGACGAAGGGCAGCTCGTAGACGTAGGTGTTGCCGGCCTGGTTCGTCGCCGTGCGCTCGTCGGCGGTGATCCGCTCACCCTTCTTGCGCCAGACGCTCAGCACCGAGTTCGGCACGAGGCGGCCGTTGGCGTCGTAGAAGTAGACGTTGCGGTCGTAGCCGTAGAGGACGGCGAACTGGGTGCGGTAGATCGTGCACAGCTCGTCGGCGGTCAGACCCAGCATGAGAGCAACGAGGGCATCAATCTCTACGAGGGCCTGACGACGGTCGGCAGCGAGACGCAGTGGCGTGTCTTGGCTCCAAGTGGGGGTGACGGCGCCCAAGTCGGGGCGGCGGGTGTGGGCCAGGCCGCCCGTCCAGGAATCGCTAGTGAATTCCGAGGACCAGCACTGCGACCACAGGTCGGCGTAGGCGTCGGCGACCGCGTTAAGCCGAAGGCCCCGAAGAACTACCTCGTTCATTAGGTTGTGGTCACTGAGAACAGATAGGCGAGAGAGTGTGGCGGGAAGAATGTCGGCTTTCGGCGCCGATCGAATCTGAAAGTCGCCAATAAGCGAGCTGATGAAGCTGGCGGTCTTCAATAGATCCCGAAGTGGTTTTCCTGGCATGCCAGCAGAGTTTAATGTGAAGACATGAGCCGGCCCCGGGGGAATGAGCGCGGGGATCAGGGTTCGTTCGCCGGTGTTAGCCGCCATGCGGCGCCAGGCGATGCGATAGTGGTCCCGGGCGGGCTCGGGGTTGTCCTCGTCGCCCCAGTCCGTGTAGTCGCAGTCGTAGCGGTAGCGGTCGCCGATGGGCTTGTAGGCGGTGACCGGGACGGCGCCCAGGGCAAGCGACTCAAGATCGATGGTCGACCAGTCACGGTTGTGCAGCATCGTCTTGTTCGGAGTCTTGTACAGCGGGGTGCCCACGTGTACGTGTGGGCCCTGCAAGATCACGTCGTCCCAGGATTCAGGCGCGCCCCAGGCGGTCTCGAAGTAGCCCTTCTTGCGGTCGGTCGTCTCGTTCCAGCCTTGGGAGAAGCGGAGACCCAGGTCGCCGACGCGAGGCGCGCGAGCGAGTTTGTCCAGCGCCGAGGCTGCGGCCCGGTTGACCGCATACACCATGCGGGTCTGCGCCGCAGGCGTTGCTGGTCCTTCCAGGACGGTATGCCAGGTTGCCAGCACTGCGTTGGTGACGTGGGTGATCCGGCCCTGATGTGGGCGCTGGTCCCAGTTCCCATCGTCGTCCTTAAAGCCGGGTTCCGGGCCGGACCCGTCGTGGACCAGCGAGCGGGCCACGGTGTCGGGGTGGTAAAGCGACACCGCGTTGCGGAACGAGACCGCGTCACGATGTCCTCCGTAGACGTTGACACCATAATGGTTTTGATTGTGAATCTCGAAGAGTTCGAGTTCGTTGACGAACTCCCAGTGTCGCCTCAGTCGTCGGTAGGTCTCCGTGCGCAGCAGCCCGGCCTTATCGTCAGTGAAATGCGTGTCGAGGTGGATCAACCCGATCGTGCCGCGTGCAGACCCGGCTCGCCAGGTTTGCTCCATGAAGCAGCGGTACAGGTCAGGCCGCAGACCCGCCAAGTGCGGAAACTGTGGCGTCGACCGGAGGAATTCGGCGGCGCACACCACGTCGGCGGTGCCGCCCACCACCAGCTCGTCGATGCCGGGCAGAGCCTGCGTTTCGGCGCGCTTCTGTGCGATTAGAGTCTGGCTAGGCTTGACGGCGAGCTTCCACCACGGGTCGCCCTCGGCCAGCAGCGCGTCGACATCGACATTGGGGCGCACCCACGGCGGGTTCCCCACCTGCAGATCGAACCCGCCCCGGGCGAACACCGGCGCGAAGTCGAGGTTCCAATGGAAGAACCCCTGCTGTCGCGCCACCCGCTCGCACACCACTAGCCACGGGTGCTCGGCCCGGACCACGTCGATCGGCCGAGCCCCGGCGAACTCCAGTTCGAGGGCCTCGGCGTCGCCCAGCTCGTCCCAGCTGGTTGCCGCGGTGAAGGAGATCTGCCCCGGCCCGGCGTCCCGCTTGGTCTTCGGCTTGCTCTTGCCGGTCAGTTCCGGATTCCGTCCGAGCAACGCCCGCAGCCCGGCGATCCACTGATCCACGGTGGGCGGCTCGACCCGCTGCCCGTCGACGCTAGTAGCCGACTCGGTGAGCGGCCAGAACCACAGCGCGGTCCAGGCGTCCATCACCCGCCGCAGCCGCCGGTAGGCACCGGCTTCGTCAGCAAGCGATGCCTCGATCTGCTCCCGCTGCACCGCCCCGCCCACGGTCAGGTCGTCCGCGCCCCACACGGGGATGGAGCGGCGTATCTCCCGCTCGGCGATCTGCAGGCGCCGGAAGCTGATCTGCCACAGCGTCTCGACCCGGCTGGCCAGCTCGGCCAGCGCGTCCACCTGGGCCTTGCTCAGCTTGGCCTTCGTCGCGCTGCGCCAGCGCTTGAGCGCCTTCACCGCGTCCGGCACCAGCCCGGCGGCCTCCTTGGCGTCGGCGGCGGCGCCCCATCCGTCGGCGGGCAGCAGGAAGTGGTGGATGCCGTCGCCGAGGTCGGAGCCGACGCGGTCGGCCGCGATGTCGTCGGGGAACGACGTCAGCGGCAGGTCGCGGGGCACCGCCGTCAGCCACGACTTGTCGGCGACCTGGCTACGCGTGTACACGGCCCGCCGGGCCCCGATCAGCGAGTTGCCGCGGCGCAGGTGCAGGCCGAACCACGGAGCGTCGAGTCCGGAGGCCATGGTGTCGAGCCACAGCGAGATTTCGGCCAGCTCGACGGCGGTGGCGTTGAGGTCGACGCCGTAGACGTTGTGCAGAGCCAGGTAGGCCTTGACCTCCTGGAGGCGGCGTGGGTACTCGTCCGGGTCGATCCGCTCGCCGAGCTCGTCCTGGCGGCGCTGGAGGTACTGCTCGGCGAGCTGGCGCACCGCCTCGATGGCGAACGCGCCAGAACCCAGTGCGGGCTCGCAGACGCTGAACGTCAGGATGTCGGCGGCCGGGGTGGTCGTCCCGTCCTGGTCGAGCAGTTCCTCCAGGGCCTGGCCGACCGTGAACTTCGTCAGGACTTCCGGGGTGTAGTACGACGCCGACTGCTGGCGGTCGCGGCCCGACAGCCGGAACACGAACGACCCCTGCTGGTGCAGCACTGGCTTCTTCTCGCCGGTGACCGGGTCCTCGGCCTTCACGAAGTCGGCGGCGGCGATGCCGTCAGCCCGGTCGACGGGGACGACCCACGAGCCCTTCTCCGAGTCGCCGCCCTTCGCAACCTCGTACAGGTCGGTCCCGGCGAAGAAGCCGGTGTAGGACATCAGGCCCTCGTACACCGCGCCGAGCTGGTTGATGCCGAGCTCGGCGTAGGAGATGAAGCCGCGGTCCTTGCCGCGCTTCTCCTTGCTCAGCAGCAGGTGCCCGAGCACCTTCTGCAGGGCGACGTTGCCGAGCCCGACCGCGTCGATGAACCGGGTCGCCTCCGGACTGAACAGGTCGGCACGCAGGGCGTTGAACTCTAGGCCCTCGTCCGCCTCCGCCTCGCCGTCGGCCCGCGCGGGGGAGTGGCCCGTGTCGACGAGCCGGAACAGCACGCCCAGCGACGAGTACAGGTGGGTGCCGGAGCGGGCCTGCGGGGTGGACAGCTCGACCTGCACGAGATCGCGCAGCCGGTCGAGGCTGTACCCGGCGTCGTAGGTCTGCGCCCCCACCGGCAGCACGCCCAGCTCGGGCGACGCCTCGGCGTAGAGCAGGAACAGGATCCGGTACAGGAACCGCAGCGACTGCTTCGCCAGCTCGTTCGCGTCGTCGGCGGGGAGCGCGTTGAGGCCCTGATCGCGGCGGCGGGCCACGACCTCATTGGCGATGATCTCGATGGACAGCCGCACGCCCTCGCGCAGGTCCTTCGAGACGCCGACGGTGTGCTTGACCGACTCCTCCAGCACCCCGTGCCACCACAGCGCACCGTCGGCACCGGGCGCGATCGACTGCGCCGACAGGCACGTCAGGGCGCGGTCGATCTCCCCGCCCCGCCTGCCGTCGTTGCGTTCGCACACGAGCTGCAGGTCGACGGCCAGGTACCGGCCCTCCGCCCACCGGCTCTGCTCGGCCAGCAGCGCCCAGCGCCCGGCGAGCAGCAGCACGAACTCCGGCGCGTCCTCGTCGACGAACAGCGCCGACACCAGCCGCGCCGCCGAGGTCAGCTCCTCGCCCTCCTCGACGAGCGCGTGAGGGGCGAACAGGGTGGTGCCGTTCTTGGCGATCGCCTCCTCGACCGTCGCCACCGGGCTGCCGAGGACCACGGCCAGCGGCGCCTTCTCGGTGATGCCGGGCGCGGAGATCCGCAGCACCGGCCCCGACTCGGCGACGTGCAGGCCGTGCCCGCGCAGCTCCAGGACGTCGAGCACCTGGTCGTAGACGTCGAGCGCGGCCTTGGCGAGGATCTCCGGCTCGGCGATCTCCGCGAGCCCGGCCAGGTCCAGTTCGAGCTTCTGGCGGGCCTCGGTGAACCGGGAGCGCGGGGTGGGGCGCTTCTCCTTCGCCTCGGCCTCCCACGTCTTGCGGCGGTCGAGCACCTTCGCGAGGAACGACTGCGATGTCGCCTCGGTGGTGAAGAAGTGCTCCGAGATCCAGCCCTCGCCGACGATGATCGCGTCCGACGTGCTCACTGCGACACCTCCGGGACGACGACCAGCAGGGGCCGCACCAGCTGTCGGTCCGGGTTCATCGCTGCCACCAGATCCCGCTCGTTCCGCACGCCTACGCGGTGCTGGGACAGGGCACGGCGCTGGGCCAGCTCGCCGGCCTCCTCGTCCCACCGGTCGAGCCGGCGCGACCACGCGCTCACCCGCTGGGCGACGTCGTTCTCCGCGGCCGCGAACGTCACGGCGAGCTGGCCCTTCGCGAGCCGGACCGCCGGTTCGATCAACGCGGTCAGCGTCGCGGCGTCGGGCACCGCGCCGGGGTTGTCGCGCTTCCGGTCCCACCCCACGGCGGCGAGCGCGTCGGCCGGCGAGGCGTGGGCGGTGACGAAGCCGAACCCCGTGTCGTCGGGCGAGGAGAACTCGGCGGTGAGCCACACCGCGGAGACGACCTGCCCGCGGCGGTTGGTCAACGTCCCCAGCAGCAGGACGGTCGGGCTCTCGACGCTGCCGCGGACCGCGAACACCTCATTGCGTCCCAGGTGGGCCAGCGCCTGGTCGGCGGCCCAGTCGAGCACCGGGTGCAGCGGCCCGAGGTAGTGGGCGTCCGGCCAGGTGGAGTCGCTGTCGTCGCGCAGGGCTGCGGCGAGCCGGTCAGACCCCCGGGCCGGTGTCGTGGCGAGCACCAGCTTCTCGGTGACCCGGCGGTCGGCCAGGTAGCTCTGGGGCAGCACGTCCAGGCGCTGCACGAGGTCCTTCGGCGGGATCAGCTCGGCGACGCCCTCGTTCACGTGGTGCCGCCACGACACGCCCGCGTTGCCCGGCGGGGCGGCCGGGTCGATGAAGGCCACGTGCAGGGCCTCGTCGAGGTACGTGACGTCGTTCGCGTAGAGACCGGTGCCCGCGACCTGGGCCGGGGCCACCGTTGCGGGCGTGGAGTCGACCGCGTCCAGGTCCGCGAGCAGGCCGGCGAGATCGTCGGCGGCGCGCGCGTCGTCGGGCGTGCGCACGACGTCGTCCAGTTCCTTCTGCCCGGCCAGGACCGCGCGGATCTCGTCCTCCTCGCTCGTGACGTCGTAGCGGCCCATCAGCGAGGCCACGTCGCCGAGCGCCGTGTGGGCCTCGGCCTCCTTGGTGATGAGCGAGGATAGGATGCGCACGTCCCCCTTGAACCGGTCGCTCGACGGGTCGAGCAGCAGGGCGGTGATCTGTGGCGGGTGCTTCTGGCCGTAGCGGTCGATGCGGCCGTTGCGCTGTTCGATGCGGATGAGGCTCCACGGGATGTCGAAGTGCACGAGCTCGTGGCACTGCGCGTGGAGGTTCACCCCCTCGGACGCGACGTCACCGGTCACCAGCACCCGCACCGGGGCGTGCGCCTGCTTGAACGCCTCGACGATCCGCTGCTGCTCGTCGTCGGCCAGGCCGCCGTGCATGATCTCCACGGCGTCACGCGGGAGGCCGAGATCGTTCGGCAGGTGCTCCCACAGCCAGCGCAGCGTCGCGACGCGTTCGGCGAACACCACCACCCGGGCCGGGGAGCCCTTCCCGACGCCGATCCCGCGCAGGTGCTCGAGCAGCTTCCCGTACTTCGCGGACGGATCGCTGAGCGCCTTCTCGGCGAGCTCGGCCATGCGCTCCAGCGCCACCCGCTCGCGGTCGGCGTCGGCCTTCAGCCGGGAGATCCGGTCCTTCACCGTGTCGCGCAGCGCGGCGGGGGAGGACAGGAACGCCTTGGCGAGCGTCCACGGGAAGAGGCTCGCGTTCTTCCCGGAGTACGGTGTCCGTCCGTCGAGGGGCCAGAGCCAGACGTTCTCCAGCTCGTGCGCGATGGCGTCCTCGGCCGGCGTCGCCGGGACCAGGAGGTTGAGCGGCTCCTGCCGCTGCGCCCAGTCGGCGCCGACCACCGACTCCACCTCGGGGCTGTGCCGGTGCCGCCGGATCACGAGCCGCGCGATCTCGTCCTTCTGGAGCGTGCCGTCGGGCGGGATCGCGGACGGGTCGAGCAGCCGGATCAGCTCGGCGAACGAGTCGGCCTTCCCGTTGTGCGGCGTGGCCGACGCCAGTACGAGCGCCTCCGTGGTCTGCGACAGCAGCCGGGCCAGCCGGTTGTTCTGCGTCGCGGAGTTCGACAGGTTGTGCGACTCGTCGATGACGACGGCGTCCCACCGCTGCTTCTTGAGGCTCGCGTGGTACCGGTCGGACTTCAGCGTGTCGATCGAGATGATCACGCGCTTGAAGTACGTGAACGGGTTGCGGGTGGCCGGGAGCTTCTGCCGGACCCGCTGGATGCCCGCCGAGTCCAGCCGCACGAACGGCAGGGCGAACCGCGTCCACATCTCGTGCTGCATCTGCTCCAGCACGTGGCGCGGGGTGACGATGAGGATCCGCTCGCCGCGGCCCCGCCGCACCAGCTCCGAGAGGATCATGCCGATCTCGAGCGTCTTGCCGAGGCCGACCGCGTCGGCGAGCAGGATCCGGGGACGCAGGTTGGCCGGGTCGAGCGCGCGGCGGACCGCGGTCTGCTGGTAGCTCAACGTCTTCGCCAGGGCGCCGGTCGAGGTCGTCAGGGACGCCTCGCCGATCGGCACCGGCGTCTTGCGGATCGTCGACTCCAGCCAGAGCCTCGCGACGCGGTAGTGCGGGCTCTCGTCGGCCACGACCGTCGCCGCGGCCGGATCGAGCGGGACGACGTCGTCGAGCGCGGTGTAGAAGCTCGCCGTGGAGTCGCGGACCAGCTCGCCGAGACCCTGCACGTGGACGAGCAGGCCGTCGGCCGTCTCCTCCGTGGCCCGGACCAGCCACTCCTCGTCCCGGACGACCACCACCGATCCAGGGGCGAGCACCATGTGGACGTCCGCGTCCCGTGTCCCAGCGATGACATCTCCCCCGTCCGTACCGACCCACCCGTGCCGTGGTCACGCTAGAGGCGTCCGGTCACGCGGTGCCACGAGGGATCACGATCGGGTGATCGTCGGTCGACCTCCTCCTGTGCGGCGCGAAACCGGATGCAACGGACCATCGTGCGGCCTGCACGTGGTGTTTCACCAGCGCCCGGCGCGACCTCGTTGCCGGCCTGCTGCGGCGTCGCACACCCGACAGCCCGGTCGGGCGTACGGGCCGGACTCATCGCGGACCTGGAGGCGCCCGCACTTGCACTCTTCCGCTGGGCGACCCGAACCGGCGATGCCGGCGGAGTCGCGGCGTCGGGTGACCCGGAGAACTGCGGTGGCGAGGGCGGCGTGGTCCAGGCGGGCGATCGTTCCGGGTTCCGGCCCGAGCAAGGCGTCGCTCGACGCCCACACGACGTTGTCGAGGACGGCCAGCGACTCCCGCACGGGCGTGCACGGTCGGAGGAGGACGTCGCTGCGGCGGAGTCTGGCGAGGCCGGCCGGGGTGTCGCCGCCGCTGGTGGGGTGGAACCAGACCGTCGTCGTGCAGCCGCGATCGGCCGCAGCCACCAGATGCGGGATGAGAGGAGCGATCCGGCGGTCGTCGATGCGCTCGCTCCAGATTTCGATGGTCGTGCCGGCGCTGTCGATGTCGTGGCACAGGCGATCGAGGTCGGTCTGGCCGAGGCGGCGCTCGGTGAGGAGGGCGCGCGGGTTGAGGAAGTCGCAGTCGGCCAGGGCCGCCTTGAGGAATCGGCCGACGCCGTCCTGGTGGACGCGCTTGCGGTGGATCCGGTCCAGGTCCGCCAGGACGATGAGTCGCTCTCGCGCGCGGCTCATGGCGACGTTGACGAGCCGCGCGCCGTCCGATCCTTCGGGCTCGCCGAACCAGGGGTGCAGCTTCATCCCGCCGCGTGCGGCGTCGACTGCGTCGAAGAGCACGACGTCGCGTTCGCCGCCTTGGAAGCGGTGCACGGTGGAGGCGATGCCGCGTCCGTCGTCGTCGCCGACCAGTGCTTCCAGGAGCCTGGCTTGGGCCGCGAACGGGGCGATCAGGGCGGGTTCCTGCCCGGTCAGGCCGCGGTCGTCGACGAGGGCCGCGGCGAGGAGTGCGTGGAGGAGGTTGTAGCGCGAGTAGGTCCCACCGCGCTTGGCCGCACGGGATCGCAGCGCGCTGGTGTCCACGCAGATGATCGGCGCCATCGTCCGGAGTTCGGATGCGGGTGGGCGACGGCGGACGCCGTCAGCGGTGCGCAGGCGGTTCTCGCGGTAGAACCCATCGCTGATCGCCTCGGCCAGCACTTCGGGCATGCGGTGCTGCTCGGTCAGCGCGACCAGGTTGGCCGGCGGCGTTCGTCGTGCGACCTGGCCGGCGACGCCTGACGCCTCGAACGCGCTGCGCCGCAGCCACCTGCCGGCTGGTGCCGTGTCGGCGACGACCACCGGGGGCAGCTGGCGGAAGTCGCCGGCGACGATGGTGTGCCCGTGGCCGGCCCCCGCGGCGAGCATGGTGAGGGAGGCGGGCAGCATGCTGGCCTCGTCGATGACGACGACGTCGAACGGCATGCCGCTCAGCGTCGTCATGGTCAGCTGGTGCGCCGTGGCCGCGACGAGCGTTGCGTCCTCGCACACCTGCCGGCGGACCTCGGAGAGGAGTTTGGTCAGGGCGCGGGCGTACGCCTGATTCTCGGCGAGCGTGAGCTGGAGCGAGTCGTACGTCGTGCCGCTGGTGCGGCCCGACTTCTGCAGCGTGTGCATCTGCAAACGGAGCTCGCGAACCAGGTCGGCTGAGGCGGCCAGCTCGGCGGCCGCATGGTGTCCGCGCCGCTCGGCGAGCTCCTCGACGAGCACGTGTCCTTCTGCGCGCTTGACGAGCCGGATGTCCACCGGCTGGCCGACGCGCACGACGCTGCCGGGTGCCGTGACGCCGATGCGTTGGAGTGCCTCCCGGAGGGCGATGTCGACCGCGGTGTTCGTCGGTGCGGTCAGCAACGTCCTGCGACCTCGGCGGTGCAGCTCCTCGACCAGCACCGACAGCGTCCTGGTCTTGCCGGTGCCGGGCGGGCCCCACAGCCAGGTGGTGCCGTCGCGCAGTCCGCCGTTCACCGCGCGGCTCTGCGCCTCGTTGAGCATCCCCCAGAGGCGGCCGCCGGGGATCGGCTCGCCGCCGTCGGCGGTCGGGGTCACGACGGCCAGGGCGGCGGCAGCGTCGAAGCCTGGGCCGCCGTCGGCCAGTTCGTTGAGCCGTTTGCTCTGTGCGGACAGGAGCCACGACACGTCACACCGGAGGGTGGCGGTCGGGGGCGTGCGCGTTCCCCGCGGGAGCGACAGCGTGACTGCCGCACCGAAGACGGACACCACCTCGACGACGACTGCGTCGCCGGGGGCGAGCACCAGAGTCGCATCCGTGCCCTCGCGGGCGGTGGTTTCGCCGTCCGCTTCGTACCGCACCACGGTGCGGGTCTCGCCGACGGCGACGGTGTGTCCCGCGCGGAGCGGGACGTCAGTCTGGGTGCGCTTGCGCGTGACCTCCGCGAGTTCGTCGGAGAGCGCGACGATCGCTTCGCGCACGACAGACGTCCACCGCTCCGGAACGGGAGCGGCAGGCAGTTCGGGGGACCGGCTCAACCCGAGCTCTGCGCGTAGCTCGGTGATCTTCCGGCGGGCCAGAGGATCCAGCCCGTCGGGATCCCGAGGGCGGACCCGGAACTCCGAACGGGCCTCGCGCCGTGACGAGTCGGGTGTGACAGCGGGAGCCGGTGCCGCCCATCCTCGTGGCACCCACCGCTCGTCGACGAGGTCTGCGAGCCCGTGCTCGCGACAGGCCTGCCAGATCTCGCCCACCTCGGCGCGCCGTTGCCCGACCTGCTCCAGCGCCGTCATCAGCTCGTCATGGGTCATCGGGCCGTGGCGCAGGACCCGTCGGAGTGCGTCGACCAATCTCATCCGTGCCGTCCAAGCGATCGGCAGCAGCGCGCGGATCCCGGCATCCGCTGATCATGTCGCGAGCATTCCCGTGTTCTGAAGATCCGGCGCCGAACTCTCATGAACGGCTTCTCGCTTCGATTGGCGCGAGCAATCGGCGCCGGGGCGGCGAGGTCGACGTCAGTCCGGGTGTGGGCGGCCACGTCACCGACGGAGGACATCCCAGCGGTCTCGCCACGGTTCGGCGACATGAGCGTGCAGGGTCTGCTGATCGGAACCGGGCGTGCGGGGCCGGACGCCGCCGTGCCGTGCGAGGAACTCCTTCATGTCGGCGGCAAGGGCACCCAGGGCTTCTTCGCGGGTGGCGATGAAGTACTCGTGCGCGCTGTTGTCGGTGCTGCGCCGGACGAAGACGACGGCGTCGGCCTCGGGCTGCACCAACGCCCCTGTCAGCGGCCACTCATCCTTCGCGATGTGGACCTCGATCCGCCTGTCGTCGACGACCACCCAACTGAGACGACCCTGCTTCTGGATTTCGACCTTGTGGCCACGCATCAGCGCTTCGGCTGCCACGAGATGGAGGCCGGCTTGCTGGACTGCATGCGAAGAAGGGCGTGTCGCGGAGGTGGGCATCTGTTCCTCTATCGACGGAGGGGCAGGGGTCGAGAACGGTCAGGCTCGGATCGACGCGCGGATCCCGTCGGGCGGGGAGCCGCAGCGCCGGTCACGCCCTCTCGATCTTGAGTTCGCTGAGTGAGATGAACCGAGGGCGTCGGCCTCCGCGACCGACCATGCTTTCGGCGTTGGCGTGAAGGCTTCCGCCGACCACGACGGTGAGGGGACGGCGGCGGGCTGCTCTCGTGTCGTGGCGGAGCAGGTCCGCGTAGTCGGAGACCTGCTCGATCGCGCGGGGACCGACCTCCCCACGCTTCAGCTCGATGATCACATTGCGCTTCAGGAGACCTGCGCCCTGGCTGTACACCAGGTCGGCTCGGCGACCATTGGCGAACGGGAACTCACGATCGATCAGGGTGAGGCCGCGGAGCCCCACTTCGTGCAGGAGCCCTGGCTGTTCGACGAGGCGGCGCTGGATGTCCCGCTCGAATTGGATCCGATAACGTCCGTCGGCTGCCTGCTTCGCAAGAAATTCGGGGTCGTTGCCAGCGAGAGTGAGGATCTCGCGCCAGTAGTCGTCGGGAACGTCGTAGTAGGAGCGGACGAAACGGGTGCGCACGGCGTGCCAGGCCTGGAGCCTCTCGTTCGCCTTGATGGCGTCCCAGAGCACCGGCTTGCGCAGCATCTCGATGACCTCGAACTGGCACACGTGCTTGCCGTGGAACTTGTTGCCGGGGAGGTCGAGCGGTTCGGCGTCCGAGCGGACGACGAGGAAGTGCGCGATGTCCCTGAGCTTTCGCGAGCGATAGAGGAGCGCGGTGTCGCCGGCGCGGGTCTCGGGAGAGCATGTCCACCATGCCGAGGGGACGAATCCCGCCGCGGGTTCCAAGTCAGCGCTGGGACGTCCGGACTCGTCGAGGTAGTACTCGGGCCTGGTGACCCACAGCCAGTGTCGCGCACGTCTCTCGACCACGATCCACTCCTCCATGCTCGCCGGCTGGGGCCGGACCGTATCGAGTAGCACGCGGACGGTCGAGTTGACGATCTCCGTCCCGTAGCGTCAGTGGTCGTGCGGACGGCCGGAATCGATCTATCGACGCGTCCGGCGACGACGGCGGTCTGCGTCATTGACTGGATGCCGGATCGGGCCGTGTCACCTTCGAGGACGACACCACTGACGCTTGGCTCGCCGCCATCAGTCGCGCAGTGGACAAGGTCGGGATCGACGCGCCGTTCGGCTGGCCGATCCCGTTCGTCCAGGCCATCACCGCGCACGCCGAGTTCGCGCCGTGGCCCGGACGAGACAAGGACGTGGTCAGCTACCGTCGATGTCTGTCCCTGCGAGCCACCGATGAGTTCGTCCGGCAGAGGACGGGACGGATGCCGCTTTCGGTGTCGTCGGACCACATCGGGCGTACAGCGATGCGTTGTGCACTCCTGCTCGACGGGTTGTGCGACGTCGATCGGAGCGGTCGCGCCGGAGCTGTTGCTGAGGTGTATCCCGCGGCCTCGCTGACGTCGTGGGGGCTGAGGAGTACGGGTTACAAAGGAGTGGCCGGACGGTCTGCGCTTGGAGTCCTTGTGGATGAACTCGTCGAGCGCTCACCGCGGTTGAAGTTCGCCGGCAACGCGCAGGATCTCTGTGTTCGCAGCGACGATCACTTCGACGCTGTGATCGCCGCTGTGACTGCCTGTGCCATTGAACGAGGGCTCACGTCGCTGCCTCCGGGGCCCGAGGCGCAGCAGCGCGCCGAGATCGAAGGTTGGATTCATGTGCCTCTGCCTGGATCGCTTACCGACATGCTGAACTGATGCCGTTGAGCTCCTACAGATCCGGGATGAGCTCGTCGAGGCGGTTGAGGAAGCCGCGATCGTAGGGCTCGTTGACGTGGTTGACGTTCCACAGCCCGGAGGTCTGGACCGCCGTGCTGGTGACGTGGCGTCCAAGCCAGCCGGCGTCGGAGGGGGAGTGGGCGAGGAGCGCGATGGCGCTGCGCTCGATGTCGCCCCGGGCGCTCGTTCCGTCCGGCGCGTTGGGTACGGCGAGCCATGTGAACGGCATAGCGGTGATGACCGCGCTAACCGCACGTTCGACCTCGGGCTCGTCGGGGTGGCGTGTCACCGGTTTCTGGGTGAGCCAGGAGGTGAGGAGATCGTCGGGGAGCTGGTCCCGGCGGATGAGGGCGGCGCCGACGTGGAGCCGGAAGATCGAGCCACGGTGGTCGCCGCGGCCGGAAGACCGTCCGCCGACGGCCCCGCGGTGTTGCCGGAGGCGTTGCCAGAGCGTGGTCCGGCTGGTCGTGGTCAGGGCGTGGGTGCCGACGCGGACGACGCGGGGGCGGCCGTCCGTGGTGGTCTCGCCGTCCTCGTAGAAGAAGTAGACGCCGTGGCTCGGCCAGCCGAGCCGGCCGTGGCACTCGGCGAGCCGGCGTCGTCCGCCCTGTTGCTCGGCCAGCCGGTCGAGCAGGTCGTGCAGGCGCCGCCGGTCGGTATCGCGGTCGTCGTTCATGCGAGCGTGCGCACCTCGATCCCGGCGGAAAGCTCGTCGTGCCGCCGCTCGGTCCACCATGCCGAGAACGCCCGACCGAGCCGGCGCGGGATCTCGCCCGTCCCGCGGACCCCGGTGATGGTCACGAGCAGCGCCCTGCGGCCTGGCGGCAGGTCCCACGGGACGCGGGCCAGCAGCCGGGCGTACTCGGTGGTGCGCGCAGCGAAGCAGACGACGTCCCCGCCGACCTGCCGGGCGCGGTCTGCGATGAGCCCTTCGAGCAGGCCCTGCGGCCAGTCGGCGAGGTCGAGGACGCGTTCGTAGTCGCCGATGGGCTCGCGGCCGTCGAGCACGCCGTACCCGCCGGAGAGGACGAGGAGCCGCCCGCTGTCCGCGGCGTCCTGTGCGCACGCACCGGCGTGCTGCCAGAAGTTGCCCGTGTAGCGGTCGACGGCCGGCAGCACCTCCTGCGTGACCTCCGCTGCGACGCGCAGTCGGTCGCGCGCGGCGCGGAGCGCAGTCGGCCACGGCGTGATCGGATCGACCAGCGACCGGGTGCTCCCGCCCGGCGCCTTGCTCTTCGAGCACGGCACGATCACCAGCGCAGTTCGCGGGTCCGCCGCGCGGAGTACGTCCGGGGCCGGCGCGCTCGGCGAGGTGATAGGCGGCGCAGTGGCGCTGCGACTTGGGGCGGCCTGCGGCCGTGGCTGGTCCTGGCGGCGGAGGATGACGTACTTCCCGGGTCGAATCATGTCGGCCTCGTAGCCGGCCGCGCGCCAGGCGCGGATGTGGGAGCGATCGCCGTGCCACCACTGCGGGTAGTGGTTGGTGGCCGACGCCGGCATACCGCCGACGATCCCGTCGAGGTCGTCCCAGGAGAGCCGGACGGTCGCGGCACCCCGAGCGCGGAGGAACTCCCTCAACGCGGACCAGTCTGCTCGAGCCACGACCGGTTTGTACCGGAGTCGTGTGACAATGGGGACCGCCGAAGTCGCTTCAGCGCCGCGCCCGACGCAAGATCGACTGGCACGTTCTGGCGCACGATCTTGAGAACTGGCGTCAAACGGTGAGCACTGCTCTCGTGCTGTCGCGCAGGTCAGGGCAGATTTCGGCGGTCCGTGACAAGGGTTGACAGACCTCCGGCCTCCTCCGGCTTACAGGCCTGCTCGTCCCACCCCACCGGCCGCCCCGCGCGGACGAACGCGCGTGCGGCGCGCCCGCGGCGCGACGGCATCAGCGGCCGCCGTCGCGACGGCGAGGGCTCCTCCCGGCCCTCCGGCCGTCGGCGAGCTGCTCGCGCTGGAGCCGGGGACGCCGGCGCGGGTCGACACCACCCCCGCCGCGCCGGCCCCCGTGACGTGCGCGCCCGCCGGCGGGTCAGGCCGTCAGCGGGTGCTCGTCGAGGAACCCCGTGACGATCTTCATCAGGTCGTCCGGGCGCTCGATGTGCAGGCCGTGGCTCGACCCCGGCCCGGTCACCAGCTCGTAGCGGGCCCCGGGCACGGCGTCCGCGACCGCCTTGGCCTGCCAGGGCGGGGTCAGCAGGTCCTGCTCGCCGACGACGACCAGGGTCGGGGCCGCGATCCCGCCCAGGCGGTCGAGCGTGTCGTGGGCCAGGTCGGCGTCCCACTGCTCGACGGTGACCGCCATCTGCTCCTCGTTCTGCGGGAAGCCCGGGAGCATCGGTGCGAGCAGCTCGGCGAAGTCCGGGCGGTCCAGGATCTGCGGGGAGAAGGCCAGTCCGGAGACGGCCAGCGCCGCCTCCATGTCCCGCACGGCGTAGGGGAGCCGCAGCGCGGACAGCACCGAGCGCTGGAAGCCGTCGCACCGGCCCCACGTCGCGTAGAGGACGGCCGAGGCGACCTGCTGCGGGTGGGCCAGGGCCAGCTCCTGGATGACGGCGGAGCCCAGCGACCAGCCGAGCGCGTGCGCCCGCGGGACGTCGAGCGCCTCGAGCAGCGCCGAGGCGTCCTCGGCCATCGACGCCACGGTGATCGGGCCCTCGCCGCGCTCGCTGCCGCCGAGGCCGCGGTTGTCGAAGGCGATGACACGGTGGCGCTCGGCGAGCCGCGGGACCATCTCGGCCCACAGCAGGAGCGAGCCGGAGGTGCCCATGACGAGCAGCAGCGGGTCGCCCTCGCCGGTGACCTCGTAGTTCAGCGCGACTCCGGTGCGGACGGTCTGCAGGGGCACGGCGATCTCCTCGTGGTCGGGGGGCGGGGGTTCAGCGGTAGACGAGCGACCCGTCGTCCAGGTCGGCCTTCGGCAGGAGCTCCTGCTCCTCCTCGTGCTCGTGCATGTGGGTCCACGGCTCGCGGTCGCCCTGCTTGAACAGCACGTGCTGGGACCGCAGGACGTAGCCCGGGTTGAAGTTCTCCGGGTCCGACCACGGCCGGACCGCCATGCCGGCGTCCTCGGGCCGCAGCGTCGGGACGACGGTCGTGGCCTCCTTGACCGCCATGTTCTCCAGGAGCCGCGCCACGACGTCGCTGACGAGGTCCACGCGCAGGGTCCAGCTGTGGCGGAAGTAGCCGAACAGGTAGGCCATGTTCGGCACGCCGCTGATCATCATGCCGCGCCAGGTGATCCGCTCGGCGAAGTCGACCGCCTCGCCGTCGACGGTGAAGGGGATGCCGCCGAACGCCGACAGGTCGAACCCCGTGGCGGTGACGACGACGTCGGCCTCCAGCTCCTCGCCGGAGCCGGTCCGGATCCCGGTCTCCGTGAACTCCTCGATCGTGTCGGTGACGACCGAGGCCCGCCCCTCGCGCAGCGCCGCGAAGAAGTCCCCGTCGGGGACGATGGCGATGCGCTGCTGCCACGGGCGGTACCGCGGGGTGAAGTGCTTCTCGACGTCGGTGCCCTCGGGCAGCAGCGGCCGGATCCCCTCGATGAGGAACGCGTGCAGCTCGTCGGGCGCGGTCCGCGCGGTCGTCGACAGCCAGTGGTACTGCATCAGGTACTGGCGGCGCAGGATCTCGTGCGTCCACTCCTCGGGCAGGTCGAGCGGCTCCAGCGCCACGGCCAGCTCGTGGGTGGTCGGCGGGGCGAAGTAGTAGGACGGGGAGCGCTGCACCATCGTCACGTGCGCCGCGGTCTTCGCGAGCGCCGGGACCAGCGTCGACGCGGTCGAGCCCGAGCCGATGACGACCACCCGCTTCCCGGCGAGGTCGAGGTCCTCGGGCCACTGCTGGGGGTGCACGACCGGCCCGCGGAACCGGTCCACACCCGGCCAGTGCGGCTGGTGGGGCTTCTCGTGGTCGTAGTAGCCCTGGCACATCCACAGGAAGTCGGTGGTGAACCGCAGCCGCTCGCCCGTGTCGCTGCGGGTGACCTCCACCGTCCAGCGGTGCTCGTCGCTCGACCAGGCGGCCGCGGTGACGCGGTGGTGGTAGCGGATGCGCCGCTCCAGGCCGTCCTCGGCGATGACCTCGTCGAGGTAGTCCAGGATCGCCTGGCCCGCGGCGATCGACGGGCCGCGCCAGGGCTTGAACCGGTAGCCGTAGGTGAACAGGTCGCTGTCGGAGCGGATGCCGGGGAAGCGGTTGGTCCACCAGGTCCCGCCCCGGGCGTCCTGCGCCTCCAGCACCACGAAGCTGCGGTCCGGGAACCGCTCCTGCAGGTGGTGCGCGGCGCCGATCCCCGAGACCCCGGCCCCGACGACGAGGACGTCGACGTGGCCGGCGTCCTGGACGTCCTCGGTGCCCGGTCCGGTCGCTGTCGCGGGTGCCGTCGTCGTCATGGCCGACCTCCGGTGCGCGTGGGGGGGTGCCGCCGCCCGCGGCGGGACGCGGGTCACGGTAGGCACCGGCGACCGGGGCGGTGTGTCCCAAAACGGGACACCTGCGCGCCTTGACCAGGACGCACGATGGGGCCCGCGCACGAGGGGGTGTCGGCATGGGCGACCTCGAGGACCGCCGGTCCCGGCTCGCGACCGTCCGCGCCGAGTTCCTGGCCTGCCCGACCGTCGAGCTGCGCGGTGTGCCCGACCACGTCGCCGCGTCCTGGCGGCGCAGCGTCTCGCGCGGGATCGAGCCGTGCGCCGTGGTCAGCGAGTACCACGCCGACCTCGACGTCGGCTCCCGCCTCGTCCGCAGCGCGCTGCCCGTGGTCGACCAGCTCGTCGAGCAGCTCGGCGACGTGCCCGTGTGCGTCGCCCTGACCGACGACCGGGCCCGGCTCCTCGTGCGCCGGGACAGCAGCTCGCGGTTCGGCCGGGTCGCCGACGGCCTGTGCTTCGCGCAGGGCTTCGGCTACGCCGAGGGGTCGGTCGGCACCAACGGCGTGGGGACCGTGCTGGAGTCGGGCGGGTCGGTGCACATCGTCGGCGCCGAGCACTTCGTCGAGAGCCTGCAGCCCTACGCCTGCGCCGGGGCCCCGGTGCACGACCCGTTCACCGGCCGGATCGAGGGCGTGCTGGACATCAGCTGCCGCGCCGAGCACTCGTCGCCGCTGCTGCACTCGCTCGTCCGCTCGGCCGCGGCCCGCATCCAGCACGCCCTGGTCACCGACCGCGACGAGCACCAGCAGGCGCTGTTCGACGCCTACGCCCGCGCCGAGGCGCGCGGCCGGCGCGCCGTGCTGGCCGTGGGGCAGCGGACGACGATCGCGAACGCGACGATGCAGACGCTGCTCGACCCGGGCGACCTGGTCGCCCTGCAGGACCACGTGCGGTTCCTCATGCTCCGCCGCACGCGGCCCGCCGACCGGGTCGACCTGCCGTCCGGCGCCCGCGTGCGGCTGCGGGGGTCGACCGTGACCGTCGGCGGCGCGGTCGCCGGGATGGTCGCCGTCGTGGCGCTGCTGGACGAGGTGGACGGCGTCGCCGGCGTCCCGCGACCGGCGCGCCCGCTCCCGGCTGCGGCCCCGCGCCCCGCGCCGGCGGCGGAGAGCCGGTGCCCCGCCTGGCGCGCCGCCTCGGCCGGCGTGGCCGAGGCGCTGCGCGCCGGCACGTCCGTTCTCGTCCTCGGCGAACCCGGTGCCGGGCGGTTCACGCTGCTCTCCGAGCTCCACCGGAGCACCGGCGGGTCCGGCCGGGCGGTCGCGATCGACGCCGAGCAGGTGGAGGCGGCGCCCGCCGAGGTGGCGCGGCGGATCCTGCGGTCCGGGCCCCTGCCGGTGCTGCGCGACGTCGACCGCCTGTCCGCTCCGGCCGTCGACGGCCTGCTCCGCGGTCTCGCCGGGGCAGCGGGGGCCCCGCCGCTCGTCGCGGCCACCGCCGCGGAGCCCCCGCGGAGCGGGACCGTCCACCCCGCGCTGCTGCGGCTGTTCGGCGCGTCGGCGTGGGTGCCGCCGCTGCGGAGCCGCTCGGCCGACCTGCCGGCCCTGGTCGCGGCCCTGCTGGCCGAGCTGGCCCCGCACCGCGGCGTCCGGCTGGCCCCGGAGGCGCTGCGGGCGGTCAGCCGCTACGACTGGCCGGGCAACACGGGCGAGCTGAGGGAGGCGCTCGCCGCGGCGCTGCGGCGCCGACCCGTCGGCCGCATCGAGGTGAGCGACCTGCCCGGGTCCTGCCTGAGCCGGCCGCGCACCGCGCTGCGGCCCGTGGACCAGGTCGAGCGGGACGCGATCGTGAGCGCCCTGCGCGACGCGGGCGGCAACCGGGTGGCCGCGGCCGCCGCCCTCGGCCTGGCCCGCTCCACGGTCTACCGCAAGATCCGGCAGTACGGGATCACCGTCTGAACGGCGGGCGGGAGACAGGGCGGCCCGTCCCGCGCTAGCGTGTCCGGCTCCGACCGACGATCGGAGGACCGATGCGCAACGCGGCGCTGGAGGAGCTCGACGGCCTCGTCGGCGAGTGGACGACGACGCTGTCGGGCGCGTGGTTCCTCGACCCGGGCACCGAGGTGCCGGGGACGACGACGATCGCGTGGATCGGGGAGTCGTTCCTGGAGATGCGGTACTCGTTCGGCGGGGAGCACCGCTCGGAGACGCGGTTCGTCTTCGGGCGCAGCGACGCGAACGACCGGTTCGTCGCCCTCCACCACGACGACCGCGGCGTCTGCCGGGTCTTCGACCTGACCTTCGGCGGCGGGCGCTGGACGATGGTGCGCCAGGACCCGGACTTCCACCAGCGCTTCGTCGCCGACGTCGTCACCGGCGACCGGGTCGAGGGGCGGTGGGAGGCCTCCGAGGACGAGGGCCGCACCTGGCGCACCGACTTCGACCTCCTCTCCACCCGGCGCCGACCGCCCACCGCGCGGGGAGGGCCCCGGCGGTCCGCGAGCAACCTCCCCGGGGCCCGGGACGTCCTGCGGTCGTGCACCGCGCCCTCCTGATCGTCCTGGGTCTGCTGGCCGTACCGCTGGTGGTGGTTCCGGCCCCCAGTGCCGACGGCCCGGCCCCGAGCGGTGCGGTCAGCCCGGTCGGCGACGACACCGTCCCCCCGTCGAGTCGCTCCCTCCTCAGGTCCAGTGGCGCCCGTCGGCGTTCCGACCCCCGGGCGCCGCTGGACCTCGGAGCGCGCGCGGGGGTGCTGCGGGCCGGGAGCGCCGGGTCGGAGGGGGGAACGGGCGGGCGGGCGGACGGCGCGGTCGAGGTGGTGGACGGTGCGCCGGGGCACGGGGACCTGGTCGGTGGGCGCTACCTCCTCGGTGACGTCGTGGGGTGCGGGTCGTCGGCGGTAGTGCACCGGGCCGAGGACGTCCGCTCCGGGGCCGTGGTCGCGGTCAAGGTGTTCACGACGTCCGGCTCGGTGGTGCAGCGGGCCCAGCACCGCCGCGAGATCGAGGCGCTGTCCCGGTTGCAGCACCCCGGGCTGGTCCGCCTCTTCGACGGGGACGGCAGCGGGACGCACCCCTTCGTCGTGACCGAGCTGGTGGAGGGTCCGTCGCTGGCCGAGGTCCTGCACGACGGCCCGCTGACCCCGGCGGAGGTGCACCGCCTCGGCGCCGGGTTGGCCGCCGCGCTCGAGCACGTCCACGCGCACGGGTTCGTGCACCGCGACGTCAAGCCGTCGAACGTGCTGCTCGCCGGCGACCGCCCGCAGCTCGTGGACTTCGGCATCGCCCGCGTCCCCGACGGCACCGTCGTCACCGCCACCGGCGCGTCGGTCGGCACGGCCGCCTACATGGCCCCCGAGCAGGTGCGGGGCCGCACCGTCTCCGCGGCGGCGGACGTGTACGCGCTGGCGCTGGTGCTGATCGAGGCGCTCACGGGCCGGCGGGAGTACCCGGGCAGCGCCGTCGAGTCGGCCATCGCCCGCCTGCACCGGCCCCCCGTCGTGCCCGACGGCCTGCCCCGCCCGCTGCGGCGCGCGCTCACCGCCATGACGCGCCTCGACCCCGACCGGCGCCCCACGGCCGCCGCCGTCGCCGAGCAGCTCGGTGCCGACCCGCCCCGGACCCCGGCGCTCCCGGTCCGCCGCCGACTGCTGGCCGCGGTCGCCGCGGTGGTGGCCGGCGTGGTCCTCGTCGCGGCTACGGGGCTGCTCGGCCCGGGTCCCGGGCGGGAGCCGGCCCCCGCAGCGGCGCCTCCCGTCGGCGGAGCGGTGCCGGTGCCGGGCGGACCCGGGCCGCTGGCCACGGAGTTCGGCGGGCCGACCGGGGGCGGTCCCAGGGCGGTGCCCGACCCGCCGGTTCCCGCCGGTGCGGTCGGCGGGGGATCGGAGCCGGCCGCCGGTGACCCGGCGGCCGGGAGCTCCGACGGTGAGCGGCGTCCGTCCGCCGACCGGCCCCCCGCCGGTGGCGCCGACACCGACCCGACTGCCGGCACCGCGGACTCCCCGGTCGCTCCTCCCGCTGCACCCGACCCGGCCCGGACCGTCCAGGTGCCCCAGCTCACCGGGCTCACCTCCGCCGACGCCGCGGACGCGCTGTCGGCCGTCGGTCTCGACATGCTCGTCATAGCGACCGTTCCCGAGGGGCGGGTCGGCTTCCAGGACCCCGGGGCCGGAGTCACCGTCAGTGCAGGGACGACAGTCGAGGTGCGGATCCAGTGAGCCTCTGCTGACCTGATGTCGGTGCTGGTCAGAGCAGTTCCGGTGTGGTGAGCCACGGACGGGTGGAGCTCCTGGCAGGACGCGTGATCGCTGAGATCGACCCGTTCCGACCAGGAGCTCCGGGGTGTGCTCCCACCCGTCGTCGATCCAGGTGTCCAACTGCTGCCTGATCATGCTGTTCGACGCCGTGCGCCAGCACCGCAACACGCTGCAGACCCGATGGCGATGGCTCCGCCGCGGACAGCAGGCCCTGCTCGTCCTCGTCCACCTGCGCAAAGGCGAGACCTACCGCGACCTCGCCGAGGGCTTCGGGACCGGCACCAGCACCGTCTACCGGTACCTGCGCGAGGGCCTGGACCTGCGGGCCGCGATGATCCGGCCGGCCGGCTGATCTGGCCTCGCCCGCGCTGCCCGGTGCCGCCACGACACGGGTGCTGCTCGCGAGCACGGCATCATCGATGCGATCACCGCCGCGGGCGTGCGCGCGGTGGCCGACACCGCCTACGACGGCGGCGGAGCAGCCGTCGGAGTGCCGCAGCGGCGACGCCGCCTCGACCCGGACACCGGCCGCTACCGGCGCCTGTCGACCGTGTGGCGGGAGGTCGATGCCGCTGCTCGCCCGCCGACTCGCTGAGTGGACGGGCCGACGCCCAGCTCAAGAGCTGGAAGATCCTGCGCAAGATCCGTTGCGGCCCCAGCTGGCCACCACCCTCGTCCAGGCGTTCAGACGCTGACCATCGCGGGCCGAACCAGGTCGGCAGGGCTTCAGCGACTCGCTCGGCTCACCCGGAGTGCTGAACCGGTCGCTGCTCGCGTAACGCTCGGGCGGAAGCACCCGATCGACGATCAACGGCTGCCGACGACGTTGGACGGATCGGTGTCGTGGTGGTCCGACGGGGGGAGTGTGCGGTTCGGGTGGGCATCGCGATGGTGGACGCGGCGAAGTCGGCGAAGGCCAACCAGGCACTGCACGAGGAACTGGAGGACCGGCAGGCGGCCCTGTCCGCGCGCGTCGAGACCGAGTCGGGTCAGCAGGAGAACGTTCGGCGCAACCTCTACGACGAGGTGCTGGTCCCGTTCCGCGAGGTGTTCGTCAAGCTGAAGAACGTCGACCTCGCTGAACTCGGTGCCTCGACCCTGCCGCGCGGAGCCGAGCTGCCCCGGGTCGAGATGCAGGCGGTCCGCTCGTCCGCGTTCGGGGTGGTGGGCGCCCTGGCTGGTGGCGTCGTCTCGGGGGTCGGTGCGGGTGCTGGTGCGTTCTCCGCAGTGGGAGCGTTCGCAGCGGCCTCGACCGGCACCCCGATCGCCGCGCTGTCAGGAGCCGCAGCGACGAAAGCCACCCTGGCGTTCCTGGGTGGAGGATCGCTCGCAGCCGGCGGGGGCGGTGTCGCGGCGGGGACACTGGTGCTCGGTGGTCTGGTCGCCGCACCGGTCGTCGTGGCCGGTCTCGGCTACGTCGCCTGGCGCGGCCGCGCGGCCCTGCGGGTGCAGCAGGAGATCGCCCTCGCACTGCGCGAGGGGGAGGCCGACCTGGCCGCTGCGGAGGCGCGGACGGCGGTGGTGCTGGGACGGAGCCGGCAGACCCGGGCCGTACTGGACGATCTCCGGGCCGAGACAGCGGCACGGCTCCCCGGTCTGGTCGAGCTCGTCGACCGCAACACCGACTACGCCACCTACACGCCCGTGCAGTGCGCGCAGGTAGCGGCGCTGGTCGGTCTGGTGACCACCGCCGTCGCCGTGATGAGCACGCCGTTGGCCGACGGTGCGGGCTCGGTGACGCAGCTGTCCGAGCAGGTCCTGTCCGACGCGCGTCGGCGCCTCGACGACCTGGGCGCCGAACAGGGGGCTGCGGCGTGAGCACGGACGATCCGGCGCCCGAGCCCGATCGGCGACGCCTCCTCGCGGCCCGGGCCCTGGACGTGGCGGTGTGGGGGCTGGTCCGGCGGACGACGGTGCGGACAGCTGCTCAGGCGGCGGAGGCGCTGCGCACCCAGAAGATCGTCGCATCGCTCGCTGACCGCTACCGGAACCTGGGGCTGGAGCAGCAGGCCGGGCACCTGTTCGAGGTCATGCACGCCCACCGCTTCAACCTGGACGCCATCGCCGAGGACTCGCCCCTGCGAGCCGTGGTCACCGAATGGGTCGAGGGTGGGTCGGCCACCGCGGCCGCCGACATCCGCATCGTCGGAGACGGAGCCGTGGTGGCGCAGGCGCAGGCCAAGCTGATGGCGAAGGCGTCGGCGGCAGCGCACGAACTGGCCCGTCCTCACTACGACGGCATGCAGAGGCTGGTTCCCGCCGACAAGCTCGTCGACATCGACACCGTCCTGACCAAGCGGCTCACGCTGAAGCCCGATGGTCTGCGCTACGAGGACTACGCCGACGCGCGGGCCACCCTCACGGACGCCCTGCACGCCCACGGAGTCCGCAGCACCCCGCTCGACACCTGCACCGTGCACCGGGCTGCAGCGGCACCGAACCGGTGGGCTGCCGGACAGGTCGCCGGCGCCACGGCCCGCCAGGTCGCCGCGGCCACCACCACCGGGGCTGCCGTCGGCGGCGTCGTCGCGGGCGTGGTCGAGGCCGCCGGACAGATCGCTCGGGTCCGGGCCGGGGAGACCTCGATCGCCGCGGCGGCGTGCACCGCAGCCGGCGCCGCTGCTCGCGGAGCACTCCACTCGGGGGTCCTGGCCGGGTTGGGGGAGTCCGTGCGCCTGTCCGCCTCCTCCGGGTTGCTGCCGGCCGTGTTCGGAGCGGGCACCCTCCCGGCCGCGGTCGTCGGCACGGTCGCAGGAGTGACCGAGGCCGGGCTCGCATTCGCCCGCCGTGAGATCGACACCGGCGAGCTGGCCGCCCGCAGCTGCGAAGCGGCCTTGCAGACCGGGCTGGTCTGGGCCTGCGGTGCCGCCGGGCAGACCGTGATCCCGGTTCCGGTCGTCGGTGGACTCGTCGGCGGGTTCGTGGGCCAGTTGGCCGCCGCCGCGATCGGCAACGGGCTCCACCGAGCCGTCGCGGCCGCCCGTGCGGATGATCTCGACGACGACCGCATCGCCGTCCTGGAGGCGGAGACCCGTGCCGCCGTCTCCGCCGGGGAGCTGCTGAGCAGGCTGGAACGCGAGCTCGGCGACGTCCACGGCGCCTACGTCACCACCGCGGTCAGCCCACTCGTCGATGACGCACTCCGGGCCGTCACCGGGAGCGGCGACGACGGGCTCGACCGACTGGTCGCGCTCTCGACGTCCTTCGCCGGACGGCCCGTCTTCGGGACGGCCGACGAGTTCGACCGGTGGATGAGCGACCCGCTGACCGTGCTGACGCTGGACCCCAACCGACGGTGAGCCGCACCGGCGCAGGACGAGGAGACGTGCTGCAGTGAGGTCACTGACGAAGGGCGGCAACATCCCGCTCTCCAGTGGAACGGTCGAGCTGGCCGTCACCGTCCGCGGCATCGCCGTCGATGTCTCCGCCCTGTTGCTGAACTCGGGGGGCGCAGTTCGCAGCGACGACGACCTGGTCTTCTACAACCACCCCGTCCAGGACGGCGTCTCCGTCTCGGGGTGCACGGTCACCGCCGAGCTCGGAGAGATCCCGGGGGACGTCGCGTCGGTGGTGCTGGTGGTGAGTGCCGACCCGGACCGTCCCGGCACCGCGTTCACCGCCGCTCCGAGCCTGACCGTCACGCAGTCGGGCTCGGTCCCGCTCGCGTTCACCCCGCCCGACTTCGCCGACCGGGAGACCGTGGTCGTGCTCGCCGAGCTGTACCGGCGGGGCAGCGGCTGGAAGGTCCGAGCCGTGGGCCAGGGGTACGCGTCCGGCCTCGCCGGTCTCGCGGCGGACTACGGCGTCGACGTCGACGACGAGCCGGACACCGCAACCACCCCGACCGACCGCGGAACCGCTGTTCCGCGCAGTTCGGGCTCCCGGGCGGGTCTCGTCCGGGTCGAGGCCCGCGCACCTGCGCTCGTCGGGCCGGCCAGGCACGCCGGACGGGCGTTGGACGAGGCCGGGATCCCGGGGCGTCGCGCCGCCGTCTACCTGATCCTCTCCCACGAGTACGGCACGGAGGAGCTCTACGAGTCGTTCGCCATCCAGTCGTTCGCCGAGCGCGTCCTGGCGCTGTCGGCGAACCTCGACGACGACGGCACCGTGCCGGTCATCTTCTCCGGTGACCGGGAGCCCTTCCTGGAGCACATCGGCCTGGACGACTACCGGGGCCGCATCAGCCGGCTGCACACGCAGGTCGACTGGGGTTGGGGACACACCGTGGAGGCCATGCGCCGGGCGATCGACCACTACCAGGGATCCGGCGCGGACGACCCCGCTGTCGTGATCGTTCAGGTCAGCGGCGAGCCGGACGACAAGGCCGCGATCCGTTCGCTGCTGCAGAACACGGCGTCGCTCGGCATGCACTGGTTGTTCGTCGGTTTCGGCCGGGGGAAGCTGGCGTTCTACAAGAACCTCAACGCCTCCGCGTCCGCGACCTTCCTCAACGCGGCGTTCTACGATGCCGGCAGGAACCCCGGCGCAGTTCCGGACGACCGCTTCTACTCGGGCCTGGTCGAGGGGTTCGCGGCCTGGCTCCGGTGATGCCCCCTCGAGCCGACAGCCGGGTGGGAGAGCTCGGCCAGACCGACACCGTGGGGACGACCGCGATGACGCTGTGCCTGGTGCCGGCCGCCCGTCCCGCCGCCGCCCGTGGAACGGCCGACGAGCCCCGCCGCCGGGGAGGCGGTCGGGGCCCGTCGGGATCGGCTCAGCCCTGCGCGGCGGCGCGGGAGCGGAAGCTGCGCAGCCGCAGGCTGTTGGCGACGACGAACACCGAGCTGAACGCCATGGCCGCGCCGGCGATCATGGGGTTGAGCAGGCCCATCGCCGCGAGGGGGAGGGCCGCGACGTTGTAGGCGAAGGCCCAGAACAGGTTGCCCCGGATCGTCCGCAGCGTGCGGCGGGAGAGCCGGATGGCGTCCCCGACCGCGCGGAGGTCGCCGCGGACCAGCGTGATGTCGCTGGCCTCGATCGCGACGTCGGTGCCGGTGCCCATGGCCAGGCCCAGGTCGGCCCGGGCGAGGGCGGCGGCGTCGTTGACGCCGTCGCCGACCATCGCGACGACCCGGCCCTCGCCCTGCAGCCGCGTGACGACGTCGAGCTTGCCGGCGGGCAGGACCTCGGCGATCACCTCGGTGATCCCGACCTCGGCCGCCACCGCGCGGGCGACGGTCGCGTTGTCGCCGGTGAGCAGCACCGGGGTGAGCCCGAGCTCCCGGAGCTGGGCAACCGCCTGCCGCGATGTCGGCTTGACGGTGTCGGCGACGGCCAGCACGGCCCGCGCCGCGCCGTCCCAGGCGACGGCGATCGCGGTGTGCCCGCGCTCGGCGGCGGCGTCCGCGGCCGCGGCCAGGTCCGGGGTGAGCGGCTGGCTCCACTGCTCCAGCAGCGCCGGGCGCCCGACGAGCACGGCGCGCCCGTCGACGACGCCCTGCACCCCGAGGCCCTCGACGTTGGCGAAGTCCGCGACGGGCGGCAGGGCGCCGATGCGCTCGCGGGCGCCGGTCGCGACCGCGGCGGCGACCGGGTGCTCCGAGGCGCTCTCCAGCGCCCCGGCCAGCCGCAGGACCTCGGCCTCGTCGACGCCGTCGGCGGCGTGCACCCCGACCAGGCTCATCCGGCCGGTGGTGACGGTGCCGGTCTTGTCCAGCACGACGGTGTCGACCCGCCGCGTGGACTCCAGCACCTCCGGGCCCTTGATGAGGATGCCGAGCTGGGCGCCGCGCCCGGTGCCGACCAGCAGGGCGGTCGGCGTGGCCAGCCCGAGCGCGCAGGGGCAGGCGATGATCAGGACGGCGACGGCGGCGGTGAACGCCGCGGCCGCGCCGGCCCCGGTGCCCAGCCAGAACCCGAGGGTGGCCGCGGCGAGGGCGATCACGACCGGGACGAAGACCCCCGAGATGCGGTCGGCGAGGCGCTGGACCTCGGCCTTGCCGTTCTGGGCGTCCTCGACCAGCCGCGCCATCTGCGCGAGCTGCGTGTCGGCGCCGACGCGGGTGGCGCGGACGACGAGGCGCCCGCCGGCGTTGACCGTGGCCCCGACGACGCCGTCACCGGGTCGCACCTCGACCGGCACGGACTCGCCGGTGAGCATCGAGGCGTCGACCGCGGAGCTGCCGTCGGTGACGACGCCGTCGGTGGCGAGCTTCTCGCCGGGCCGGACGACGAACCGGTCGCCGACCGCGAGCTGCGCCGTCGGGATCCGCACCTCGACGCCGTCGCGCAGGACCGCGACCTCCTTGGCGCCCAGCTCCAGCAGGGCGCGCAGCGCGGCGCCGGCGCGCCGCTTGGCCCGGGCCTCGAAGTAGCGCCCGGCCAGGATGAAGGTCGTCACCCCGGCGGCGACCTCGAGGTAGATGTTCGCCGCCCCGTCGGACGGGGCGATCGTCAGCTCGAACGGGTGGGTCATGCCGGGCGTGCCCGCCGTGCCGAGGAACAGGGCGTACACCGACCACGCCAGCGCCGCGAGGGTGCCCAGCGAGATCAGCGTGTCCATCGTGGCGGCGCCGTGGCGCAGGTTGGTCCACGCCGCGCGGTGGAACGGCAGCGCGCCCCACACCACGACCGGGGCGGCCAGGGTGAGCGAGAGCCACTGCCAGTAGGTGAACTGCCATGCCGGGACCATCGCCATGGCGATGACCGGGACGGCGAGGACGGCGCTGACGACCAGGCGGGTGCGCAGGGCGCGCGCCCGGTCGTCGCCGGGGTCCTCCAGCCCGGTGCCGGTGTCGGCGCCCTCGAGGTCCCCGCGGCTGCGGGGCGGCTCGGGCAGCCGGGCGGTGTAGCCGGCCTGCTCGACGGCGGCGACCAGGTCGCGGGCGTCGACGCCCTGCGCGTAGGTGACCTTCGCCTTCTCCGTGGCGTAGTTGACCACGGCGGTGACGCCGTCGAGCTTGTTGAGCTTGCGCTCGATGCGGTTCGCGCACGAGGCGCAGGTCATCCCGCCGATCGCGAGCTCGACGTCGGTGGTGGGGGCGCCCGCGGGCGCCCCGGTCGTGGTGCTCATGTCCGCTCCTCGCCCGCTCAGTGGCCGTGGCCGTCGGCGCCGTGGGCCGGGTCGGCCGGCGCGCCGGTCGCGGGTCCGGTCGGCACGGTGAACTCCGCGGTCCGGACGACCCCGTCGTGCCGGAAGTCCAGGAACAGCCGGTAGACCCCGGCGGTGGGGACCTCGGCGACGAACTCGATCTCCGGCCCGGCCGGGGTGGTGCCGTCGCCCGGCGCGCCCTCGGGGTGGACGTGCAGGTAGGCCAGGTCGCCCTCGCGCAGGGCGACGAGGTGGCCGTAGGCGGCCAGGTAGGGCTGCAGGTCGGTGACCGGGACGCCGTCGCGGCTCACGGTCAGCGTCACGGGCGAGGCCCGCCCGGCGTCGAGCTCGCCGGCGAGCTCGACGGTGTAGCCGTCGACCTGCGCGGTGCGGCTCGGCGCGTGCCGGACGGGCTCGAACGGCCCCGGCACGGCGAGGTCCACGCCGAGCACGGTCGGCTCGCCGCCCGTGGGCGCGAAGTCGGCGAAGGCCCGGTACGACCCGCCGGCCGGGAGGGCGAGCGGGGTGGTCCAGGTGCCGTCCGGCGCCATCTCGGGGTGCACGTGCTGGAACCCGGTGGTGTCGCGGCGCACGACGATCAGGTGCATCCGCTCGTCGTGCTCGACGTCGTAGGCCGTGACGGGGGCGCCGTCGGGGCCGGTGACGGTGAAGGAGAAGGTCCCGTCGGCGGGCGTAGGGGTGGTGGGCGCGAGGGTGTAGCCGCCCCGGCTCGACGCCAGCCCGGCGGGCTGGTCGGCGCCGTCCGCGGACTCCGCGGGCTCGGCGCCGGGGGCTCCCGCGACGGTGCCGCTGTGGACGTCCCCGTGCCCGGCGCCCGCGGCGACGGGCACCGCGCCGGCGCCGGGAGCGGCGGCGGCGGTGAGGGGACCGACGGCGGTTCCGGTCGCCCACCCCGCTGCGACGAGCAGGGCGAGCGCCGCACCGTAGGCGGAGAGCTTCGCTGCGGTGTTCATGACGCGGTCAGGCCGCGAGCCGGTAGCCGGCCTCCTCGACGGCGGCGCGGACGTCCGCGTCGTCGACGGGGCCGGTGCTGGTGACGGTGACCCCGCCGGTGGGCAGGTCGACGGCGACGGCGGTGACGCCGTCGATCCCGCCGATCTCCTCGGTGACCGAGGCGACGCAGTGGTCGCAGGTCATGCCGGTGACGGTGTAGGTGCTGGTCTCGCTCATCGTGCTGCTCCTCCTGGTGTTCGGGACCTCGTGGTGCTCAGGACCGGACGAGGCGTGCGATCGCGGCGCTGGCCTCGGCGACCTTCTGCTCGGCGGTGTCCCCGCCCTCGGCGACGGCCTGGGTGACGCAGTGCCGCAGGTGCTCCTCGAGCAGACCCAGCGCCACCGCCTCCAGCGCCTTCGTGGCCGCGGAGACCTGGGTGAGGACGTCGATGCAGTACTTGTCGTCCTCGATCATCTTCGCGATCCCGCGGACCTGGCCCTCGATGCGGCGCATCCGCTTGAGGTAGGCGTCCTTGTCGTCGGTGTACCCGTTCATGTGCCTCCCGTCGATGGGCCCGACTATACCCTAGGGGGGTAAACCGTGGACCGCGGCGGTGTCGATGTGGGCAGCGGCACGCGCGGGGCATCGCCGGGATGGGCAGTGCGCGCGCCTCCGCCCGCGGTCAGGATCGCCGCGGGAGGGATGACGAGTGGACGTGGGACGATCCGACCGCAGCCCGCACGCGCTGCTCCACCCCGGCACGGTGCTCGCGGGGATCGAGCGCGAGCGGGGTGCGGGGCTGCTCGTGCGGCTGGCCGTCGCGGCCGGGCTGGTGACGGCCGGGTTCGGCGTCGGCACGGGCACCGCCCAGGCGGCCGTAGACGAGCCGGAGCCGGTCGCGGCGAGCGCGGACGCGCCGGCGGCCGAGGAGCCGGGCGGTGCTCAGGACGAGTCCGACGCCGCCTCCTCGTCGGCCGAGGACGAGTCCGGCTCCGAGGCGCCGCTCCCGAGCGAGCCCGAGAACGACCGGGAGCCGGAGTCGGAGCCCGACGCGGGCGGGTCGGCGGAGGACCGGCCGGAGCCGGTTGACGCTGAGGTGGTTGCCTCCGGACCGGGGGCTGGCGCATCGGCCGACGTGGAGCCGGTCGATGTGGAGCCGGTCGACGTGGAGCCGGTCGACGTGGAGCCGGTCGACGTGGAGCCGGTCGATGTGAAGGCAGCAGACGAGGCAGCGGACGTGGAGCCGGTCGGCGCGGAGGCGGTCGACGCAGAGCCGGTCGACGCAGAGCCGGTCGACGTGGAGCCTGTTGAGGTGCAGCCGGTCGGCCCGCAGGTCGAGGAGACCGTGGTCCGGGAGGCGACCGGAACTCGGCCGGTCGCGCCGGGACCCGCGGGCCCCGAGCCGGTGGATCCGGAGCAGTCGGCTGAGCCGCAGATCGTCGAGCCCGGACCGGTCGGTCCGCCGCCGGACGAGCCGGTCGACGACGGGTCCGTGGATCGCGCGCCGGTGGACGCGGGCACTGCCGACGGGCAGCCGGTCGGGAGCGCGCCCCGCGTCGAGGAGGAGCCGGTCGACCGCGTCCCGGTCGTCGCGGAGTCGGAGGACCGCGGTCCCCTCGCTCCGGGATCGGTCGACGACGGATCGGTCGCTGGAGGGTCGGTCGATCGCGGTGCCGTCGTCCTGGAGCCGGTCGGCGGTGACCGGACCGCTCCGGAGTCCCCGGGTCGGGAGCCCGTCGAGGGCGGGCCGGACAGTTCCGCTGACCGTGGTCCGGCCGACGCCGAGCTCACCGACCGCGAGTCCGACGAGCGTGGGTCCGACGAGCGTGGGTCCGACGACCGCGGGACGGCCGAGCGCGAATCTGACGACCGTGCATCCGAGGAGCGCGGATCGGAGGACCGTGCGCCGGAGGACCGTGCGCCGGAGGACCCGGAGCCGGTCCGCGACCCGCCGACGATCGTCGCGGCGTCGGCCCCCGCCGACGCGGGCCGGGCTCCCGCCGAGCGCCCGGACACCGACCCCGTGCTCGTCCCCGCCCGGGTCGAGCCCGCCGCCCCCGGCCCGGAGGCGCTGCGCGAGCAGGAGCCGGCCGCGGCGGAGCGGCCCCGGTCCCGGGAGGAGCCCGCGGCGGCGGAGCGCCCCGCGCCCCGGGAGGAGCCGGCCGTGCCCCCGGTGGTGGAGGAGGCGGTCGTCGACCCGGCTCCCGAGATCGCACTGCCGGCGCCGCGGCAGGAACCGGCCCCCGCCGCCGCGCCGGACGTCGTCCGGGACGGGGGCGCGGCGGCCGCACCCCTCCCGGAGGGGTGGGTGGCCCCCGCTGTCCCCGCGCCCGACCGGCCCAACGTCCTCGACGTCGTCGCCGGGAGCCTGGCCGACGCCGCGCCGACCGGGGCGCTGCTCCCCGGTCCGGACCCGGCGGGCGTGCTCGACGCCGAGACGGCCCGGCTGGCGGCGGCCCCGGCGGTCCCGCCCGCCGCGGCCGGGCCCGCCCTCCCCGACCCCCGGCCGACCGCACCCAACCCGCTCGACCTGGCCGCGCAGCGGCCGGTCCCGGCCGCACCGCTCCCGGCGGCGGTCGCACCGTCCGCGGCCCCGGGGGCGGCGGCGCGGGCCGTCCCGCACGGCGGGCGGGCCGGCGCGGGGTGGTCGTTCGTCGTGGTCCCGGAGGCGTCGATCGAGCGGCTCCTCGAGCGCGTCGCGCAGCTGCCCCGCGAGAGCCCGCGCGACATCGCGGCCCGCGGCGGGACCCGGCGGGACCCGGACGAGCAGCTCGACGCCCTGGAGTCCGGCGTGCGCGACACCGCCGCGCTGGTGCCCGCGGCCGTCGGCGCCCCGGGCGGGGATCCGGCGCCCCGGCCCGACCCGGTCGGGCCGCCCGCCGCCGCGGCCGGCGCCCGCCCGGTCGACGGGCGCGACCGGACCGGGACGGGGCGGTGATGGCGGGGAAGCCCGACGACGGGCGGACGTGGGGGAGGCCGGAGGCGCTCGACACCCTGGGCCGCCCGCCCGGCAGCCGCCGCCGCTCGCTCGGCACCCTGCTGGGGGTGGCGGCGATCGCCGCCGGCGCCCACCTCGGGTTCACCGGCCCGGCCGCGGGCGCTCCGGGCGCCCCCGCCACGGCGGTCGCGGCCCCCACCGGGACGTGCGCCAGCGTCGGCATCACCCTCCCGCGGGAGCGGATCCCGGCCGAGGGCGTCGCCCAGTCGGCCGTGGTGCGCCTGTCCCGCGCCGACGCCGGCGCGCCGCCGGAGCTGCTGGTGCCGGAGGCCTACGTCCTCACCGTGGCGCCCGTCGACGACGGGATCCGGGTGTCGGTGCTGGTCCGCACCGACCCGGAGGGCGGGCGGACCATCGACCTGGTCAACGCGGCGAGCGCGGACGGCTCGCTCGCCGCGGCCGTGCTGTACGACGTCGACCCGCGGCAGGTCCTCGACGAGTGCCGGAGCGGACGATGAGCCTGGTGATGGTGGCCTCGGTCAAGGGGGCGCCCGGCGCCACGACCGCGGCCCTGGCGCTCGCGGCCACCTGGCCGCGCCCCGCCGTCCTCGCGGAGCTCGACCCCGACGGCGGCGACCTGCGCTACCGCCTCGACGCGGCCGACGGCCGGCCGCTGGAGCCGCAGCACGGCCTGCTCGGGTTCGCCGCGGACGTCATGGAGGCCCCGGACGTCCTCGACCACCTCCAGCAGCTCCCGGGCGGGCTCGAGGTCCTCGTGGGTCTGCCCACCGCGGACGACTCGGAGGCCGTGCACCGGCGGTGGGCCCCGGTGGGCGCCCTGCTGGAGGCCACCCCGGGCCGGGACGTGATCGCCGACTGCGGGCGCATGCACCCCCTGAACCCGACCGAGGAGCTGTTCCCCTACGCGAGCGCGCTGCTGCTGGTGACCCGGCCGACCGTGGACGGCGTGGGCCACCTCTGCGCCCGGATCGAGGCCATGGACGACGCGCCGCCGGTGTACGTCGCCGTGGTGACCGGCCAGGCCGACACCCGCGCCGTCCGCCAGGTGCAGGGGGCACTCGACGACGCCGGCGTGCCGGCGACGGTGCTCGGGCGCGTCGCCTACGACCCCGTCGCCGCCGGCACGCTCGCCGGGGAGTGGACCGACCGGTTGAGCCGGTCGTGGCTGATGCGCTCCGCGCGCGACCTCACCGGGGCGCTGGTGCGCGAGCTCGACCGCGCGGACGAGCCGGAGAGCGAGCCGGCCTGATGGACCAGGACCTGGTGGCGGCGCTGCTGCTCGTGGTGGGCGGCGCCGTCGTGGTCGTCCGCAGCCAGCACCGCCGACCGGACCCGCGCCGGCGCCTGCGTCGGCTGCGGGGCGCGCCGCCGCCGTCGGGCCGCGGGCTGCGCGCCGCCGCGGCGGCCGGGCTCGCCGCCCTCGCCGTCCCCGCGGTGCCGGTGCTCGTCGCGCTCGGGGGCGCACCCCCCGCGGTCGTCCTGCTCGCCGCCGTGGCGGTGCTGCCGACGGTCGTCGCCCTCGGGGTGGAGCTGCACGCCGGCCTGCGCCGCTCGGGCATGCCGCCGCGGGTGCCGCTCACGATGCCCTGGCAGCAGCGCCTGGCCGGTCGCCTCGCCGCCCGGGTGGTCGCGCCGCTCCCGGCGCCGCCGCTGCGGCGGCGCCCGCCCCGCGTGCGCAGCCGCCCGCTCCCGCTGACCTCCGCGGGCAGCGGGCGCCGGCTGCTCGTCGTCCCGCCCGGGTCGGAGCCGGTGCGGGTCTGGGAGCTCGCCGAGACCTACCTGGGCTCCCGCGCCCGCTACCGCGACGTCCTGGCGCTCAACGCCGCCCGGCGCTCCCCGGGCGGGGCGCTCATCACCGAGGAGAGCCGGATCGGGGCGGGCTGGACCCTGCTCGTGCCCCGCGACGCCACGGGCCCCGGCCTGGTCGACCTGCCCGGGGACCCGCGCGTCCACCCGATGCCCCCCGCGTTCGCCCCGCCCGCGCCGCCGCCCGACCCGGACCCCGCCCCGGCGGCGGGACCCGAGGTGCCCGCGCCCGAGGAGCCGCCCGCGGCCGCGCCCGAAGAGCCGGAGGGAGCCGAGGAGCCGGAGGGAGCCGAAGAGCCGCCGGTCGCCGACGGGGAGCGCGCGCCCCTGGAGCACCCGCCCGCGGACCTGCCGTGGGACCTCGTCCACGCCCAGATGCTGGCCGACGGCGTGCGCACGGCCCTGCGCTTCCGCCGCGCCCAGCGCGAGCACGACCGCCCGTTCGGGGCGGCGGTGCCGCCGCTCGACCCGGCCGCGGCGGCCGTCTGCGCGGCGGTCGTGCTCGGCGCCGACCGGTCGGGCGCCCGGCTCCTCGACCGCGCCGTGCGGGCGCTCGGCGACGCCCCGCCGGTGGTGCGCTCCGCCCGGCTGACCGCCGACGCCGTCGAGTTCGCGCTGGCCGCGCCGCAGTTCCACCCGCCGGCCCCGTTCGTCGCGGGCGACGCGGGGCACCGGTGGGTCCTGCCCCTGGCGGCGCCGGAGACCGGCGGCCGGGGGACCGGTGCGCTGCCCGGGCTCGTGTCGCTGGGCCGGGACCGGTCGGGATGGGTGCTGGCCGACCTCCTCGCCGCCGGCGGGCCCGTGGCGATCCTCGGCGACCCCCGGGCCGCCCGGCTCGTCGCGCTGGCCGTGGGGATGGAGCTGGCCACCAAGCGCTGGTCGGACGACCTGCGGGTGACGATGGTGGGGTTCGGCCTCACCGCGCCCACCGTCGACGACCGCCTGCACGTCGCCGACCGGCTCGACGACGTCCTCGACGACGTCGTGCGGCGCGTCCTCGACGGCCGCGCCGACGACGGCCGCCCCCCGGTCCCGGAGTTCCTCGTGCTGGCCGAGCCCCCGCCGGCCGCGCCGGGCGAGCTGCTGCACCGCCTCACCGCCGCCGGCGGCCGGTCCGGGCCGGGGGTCCTCGTCGTCGGGGCGGGCCGGCACGACCGCTGGCGCTTCGAGCTCGACGGCCGGGGCGTGCTGCACTGCCGTGAGCTCGGGCTGGCCGTGGGGGCGCAGGCCCTGTCGACGGCGACGGCCGCGGCGCTCGGCGACCTCGCGGCCGCCGAGTCCGGCTCCCCCCCCCGCGGACGCCGCCGCCGGCGCGTCCGGGCGGGCGGCGTGGCCCGACCCGCCGCGGCCGGTCGACCCGGCCGGCACCGAGGTCGTCGTCCGCCTGTTCGGCGCCCCCCGCCTCGACGGCCCGCAGGGCCCGCTGGAGGCCCGTCCGGTGACCGTCGAGCTCGTCGCGCTCCTCGCGCTGCGGGGCACCGCGACGGCGCAGGAGGTGGCCCGCGCGGTGTTCCCCTTCGGCATCACCGGGGCCGAGCTGCGCACCGAGCTGGAGATCGTCGCCGGCGTGCTCGCCACCGCCCCGTCGGGCCGTCCCGGGCTGCTGGAGCACGAGGACGGCCGCCTGGAGCTGACCGCGGACGTGCAGGCCGACTGGCACCTGTTCGTCGAGCTCGCCCGCAGCGGCCGCGGACGGGCGGCGCTGGAGCTGCTCGCGGTCGACGCGCCGCCGCCCCGCGCCGGTGACGACGACGGGTACGGCTGGCTGCCCGGGACGGCCCTGGGCCGCGCGGTGCCCGGGATCGTCGCGGACACGGCGCACGAGGAGGCGCAGCGGGCGCTCGCGTCCGGGCGGCCCGACCTCGCCGCCGTCGCCGCCAGCGCGGGACTGCGCGCCGTGCCGCTGAGCCGGCTGCTGCGCGAGGACCTCGACCGGGCGCTCGACGCGCTCCGCCCCGAGCGGCCGCTGCGCCCGGTCGGGGCGTGAGCCGTGCGCACGGGGGCGGCCGCGGCGGTCGTCGAGGCCCTCGCGCGCCGGCCCCACCCGCCCGGGACGCCGCGCGCCCTGCACGCGCACGACCCGGACCGCGCCCGCACCGCCGACGCGCTCCGCACCACCCGCCCGCGCGCTCGCCCGGCGCCCGGACCGCGTCCCCCTGCTCGCCGGCGCCCGTCCCGGCTCGGCCCGCGGGGTGCGGACGCTCCCGTCGGCCCTCGCCGCGGGGGACCCCGTGCGCGGCGGGCGCCACGTCACCGCGGCCGCCCCGACCGGGGCCCGCTGAGGAGGGATCACGCATGACCGAGCCCGAGGACCGGGAGCTGCTCAACCCCTACGAGCAGCGGGCCCGGCGCCGGATCGGGCCGCGCCTGAGCGGGGACGCGACCCTGCGGCGCCGCACCGCGGTCGGGGTCGCGCTGCTGGTGGCCGTCGCGCTCGTCGGCGGCACCGTCGGCACGAGCTGCGCGCCCGCCACCACCGCCGTGAGCGGGCCCGCCGCGCCGGCGCGCTGAGCCGCCCCGGCGCTACCGCGGGGCGGCGGTCGGGAAGCCCTCGGCGACGAGCGAGGCCAGCTCCAGCAGCGCGTCGCGCGTCCGGCGCCGCAGCCGCGCGAGCTCGATGCGCCCGCCCGTCACGAGGTGCGGGTCGTGCGGGATCTCCACCACCCCCCGGGTGCGGGCGGCGAAGTGCTCCCGGATCCGCCCGGTGTCCACGTCGACGCTGGTGCGGTCGCAGGAGAGCACCACGACGGCGTCGGCGGCCAGCGCGGAGTGCCCGTGCGCGTGCAGCCAGTCCAGCGTCTTGCTCGCCCGGCTCGCGCCGTCGACGGTCGGCGCGCCGACGATCACGACGCTGTCGGCGACCTCCAGCGTGCCCTCCATCGCCGAGTGGACCAGCCCCGTGCCGGAGTCGGTGACGAGGATGTTGAAGAAGCGGGCCAGGACCGCGGTGACGTCCTCGTACTCGGCGCGGCTGAACGCGTCGCTCGACGCCGGGTCCTGCTCGGAGGCGAGGACCTGCAGGCGGCCGACGAGGCTCGTGTAGCGCGAGACGTCGGCCCAGGACCGGACGTGCTCCAGGTCGCCCAGCAGCTGCCGGACCGTGACGGCGGACTCGCCGGTGAGCCGGTCGGCGAGGGTGCCGGCGTCGGGGTTGGCGTCGAGCACGATCGTGCGGTCGCCCCGGTGCTCGGCGAGCGTCAGGCCCAGGCAGGCCGTGGTCGTGGTCTTGCCGACCCCGCCCTTCGTGGACGTGACGGCGATGCGGTGCGCCACCGGCAGCGGGCGGCGGATGCGGTGCAGCCGGGCGGCGCGCTCCCGCTCCGCCGGCCCGGGCCCCAGGTTGACGGCGCCGCCCGTGGCCACCAGCAGCGCGCGCCGCCACCCCTCGCCCGGCCGGTCGGCGCGGTGGCGCAGCACGGTCTCGTCGCTGAGGTCCTGCGCGGAGGGCTGCGGGGCGGGGCGGTCGACCGCCAGCGGGACCAGCGCGGGGCTGCCGCCCACCGGTCGCACGCGGGCGGCCCGCCCGGCGGTGCGGACGGAGGAGTCGGGGACGGAGGGGTGCACCACGCGCCGGACGCTAGTCCGGGGCCGACCGCCCGGCGGGTGCGCAGACCGGCGCCCCCGCCGGGTCGCGGTGCGCAGGTGCGCACCCTCCGGGCGCGTTATGGCCCCCGGCCGGAAGCGGAAGTGCCGCGCGGGCCTCCGGTGGGCTTGGGTGGTGGGGCCCGACCGGAGCGCCCGGCCCGGTCGTCCCCGAGCAGGAGGTCCCGATGCCGGCACCCGCAGCCGCCGCCCCGTCCGGCGCGGTGCCCGCCCGGCGCGCCCCGGGCCCGCCCGCCCCGGTGCCGCCCGCCCCGGCGCGGCGCACCCCGACGCCGCCCGCCCCGGCCCGGCGCGCGCCGGCGATGCCCGCGCCGGCGCCCCGGGTGCCCTCGCCGCGCGCCCCGCGGGACAGCGCCCCGGGGGCGCTCGACCGGTTCCTGCCGGCCGTGCCCGAGATCGTCGGGGCCGCGCTCGTCCGCATCGACGCCGGGCTCCCCGAGCTGGCGTCCGCCCCCTGGCGCGACCGGGCGGCCGACGAGGCGTTCCTGCGGTTCGAGCTCGCGCGCCGGCTGGAGCGCTGCGCGCAGGGCGTCGGCTTCGACGACGCCGACCTCGCGCGGTTCGCCGGCCACTTCACCGCGATGGCCCGGCGCGGCGCGCCGCTGCTGGCGGTGCAGCGCTTCTGCCGCGCGGCGATCATCGACACCTCCGTCGAGCTGTGGACGCGGGCCGGACCGGCGGACGTCGCCCGGCTGCTGGCCCTGTCGCGCTGGCTGTCGTGGCACCAGGGCGCCGTCGAGCGCCTCCTCGTGCGGGTCTACGAGGACCTGTCGGACCCGGACCGCCTGTCGGCCGACCGGCGCGCGGCGCTGGCGGAGCGCCTCCTCGCGGGGCTGGCCGAGCCGACCGGGGAGGAGGAGCCGGAGCTGCGGCTCGCCCCGGGCTACCTCGTGGTCGCCCCGGCCGCGCCCGTCGATCCGTCGGGCCTGCCGGCGGGCACGCTGAGCACGGCGGCCGGGGGCTGGCCCCACCTGCTCGTGCCGGTCGGCCCGGACCGGTCGGCCGAGCAGGCCTGGACCGAGGTCGCCGGCTGGGTGGCGGCCCGGCCGGGCCTGCTGGCCGCCGGGGCCGTCGCCGCGCAGCCCGCCCGCGTGCCGTCCGCCGCCGCGGCGGCCGACGGGCTCGTCGGGGCGGCCACCGCCGTCGGCCTCCCGCCCGGGCTGGTCGGCGAGCGGGACCTGGTGCTCGAGACCGCGCTGTCCGCGCGGCCCCAGGGGCTGACGCGGGTGGCCGCGGTGCTCGACCCCCTGGACGGCCACCCGCGCCTGGTGCGGACGCTCACCGCGTTCCTCGGCAACGACCTGGACCGCACGCGCACGGCCGAGGCGCTCGCCCTCAGCCGCGGCGGCCTCGCCCTGCGGCTGGACCGCATCACCGCGCTGACCGGGCTCGACCCCCGGAGCACCCGCGGGATCCAGGTGCTCACCACCGCGGTCACGGCCCGCGCACTGCTCCGCGCCGCCGCTGTCGAGGGGTAGCGGCGGGACGGCCGGCGCCGCCGGGGACCCCTCCCCCCGGCGGCGCCTATCGTCGGCGCGTGGAACTCGAGCTGCGGCACCTGCGGCGCCTCGTGGCGATCGCCGACGCCGGGGACCTCGCCGGGGCGGCGCGCGCCCTCCACGTCCCCGAGGCGGCGCTGGCCGCCCAGCTCGACCGGGTGGAGGCGCAGCTGGGCGGGCCCCTGTTCGTCCGCGGCGCGGCCCTGGCCCCCACCGCACGGGGGCGCGACGTCCTCGACGCCGCCCGGGTCGTGCTCGTCGAGATGGGCGATCTGGTGGCGGAGTCCCGCGCGGGCCGCACGACCCCGGTGCGGCTCGCCGGGCCGGGGCCGGTCCTCGCCCCCGTGGCCGCCCGGTTCGCGGCCCTGCGCCCCAGCGTGCCGCTGACCACGCGCCCGTCCGACGCGCGCACCGCGGCCGAGCTCGTGCGCGACGGGGGCGCCGACGCGTGCGCCGTGCTGCGCTGGCCCGCCGCGGGCTGGCCGCTGGACGGGGCCCCCGGCGTGCGCGTCGAGCAGGTGGACAAGCTGCCGCTGCTGGTGCTCCTCGCCGACACCCACCGCCTCGCCGGTCGCGACCTGGTCGACCTGGCCGACCTCGCGGGGGAGGCGTGGTGCGTGCTCGACGGGCCGTCGACCACCGACGCCGTCGTCGCCGAGTGCGCGCGCCACGGCTTCGTCCCGGACGTCCGCTACCGCATGGGCGGCGACGACGCCGTCGCGGAGGTCGTCGCCACCGGGGGCGCCGCGGCGCTCGTGGCGCACGCACCGTCGGACCGCCGCGGGGTGGTCGCGCGGCCCTACCGCGGCGCGGCCCGCAGCGGGCTCGTGCTGGCGTGGGACGCGGACGCCGTGCCCCCCGACGTCGCCCGGCACCTCGTCGCCGCCGTCGAGGGGTGGAACGCGGCCCGGGACTGGGCCGCACCGGCCGAGGACCGGCGGCGCAGCCCCGGCTCCCGGTCGCGCCCGCTGCGCATCGGCAGCGACGACGAGCGCGCCACCGTCGCGACCGTGCCGCGGCTGCGCACCGTGCACGGGCTGCACTGCCGGGTGGAGGTCGGGGCCCAGCGCCACCTGCTCGCCGCCCTCGCCCGCGGCGGGCTGGACCTCGTCGTGCGCCACCGGCTGGCCGGGGACGACGACCTCCCGCCGGGCGTCGCGCAGCGCGTCGTCCCCGCCGACGAGCCGGTGGTGGTCGCGCTGGGCGCCGCGCACCCGCTGGCCGGCGGGCCGGTCGCGCTGGAGGAGCTGGCCGGCGAGACCTGGGCGGTGCGCACCGCGTCGGGGGAGGCGGAGGTGTTGGAGGCGCTCGGCGCGGCGGGCGGCTTCGCCCCGCGGATCGGCACCGCCTTCACCCACAGCCGGCAGGTGGCCGCCGCGGTCGCGTCGGGCCGGATGGTCCGGCTGGCCGACGCGGCCGAGCCGGAGCAGGGCATCGTCCGGGCCACCGTCCGGCACCCCGCCGCGCGGCGGACGGTCCTGCTCGCGTGGTCGACCGGCGGGGAGGCCGGGCACCTGGCCGACGTCGTCGCCGAGGAGCTGCGCGGGGCGCGCGCCCCCTACGTCGCGCCCTGGCCCGCTGAGTGGTCCTGATCGCGGGCGGGCACCGGCCCGGTGGCTAGGGTGGCCGGAATGGATCCGGACCTGCGGCACCTGCGCCTGGTCGTCGCGGTCGCCGACGCGGGCAGCCTGTCCGCCGCCGCCCGGGCGCTCGGCACCACCCAGCCGGCGGTCAGCAACCAGCTGCGCCGCCTGGAGGAGGCGCTGGACGGCGAGCTGTTCGAGCGGTCCGCCCAGGGGGTCGTGCCCACCGAGCGCGGGCGGGCGGTCCTGCGGCGCGCCCGCACCGTCCTGGAGCAGATGGACCGCATCACCGACGTCGCCGACCCGGCGCGGGCGCCGGCCTCGGTGCGCGTGCGCACGTTCGTGCTGCCGTTCGAGCTGATGCTGCCGCTGATGCAGCACTTCGTGCCGGGGACCCGCTGGGAGGTCGTCGCCGGCTCGCACGAGGAGGGGCTCGACGCCGTCATCCGCGGCGAGGCCGACCTGTTCTACGGGCTGCTGCTCGACGAGGACGCGCCGCCGCCCCCGGGGGTGGTGGTCGAGGAGGTCCTGCACGAGCGCGGCTGGATCATGCTGCCGGCCGGGCACCGCCTCGCCGCGGAGCCCGTCGTCGAGCTGGCGGACCTGGCCGGGGAGACCTGGGTGAGCCGGCCCGAGCCGGAGCTGAGCCGGGCGATGCTGCGCGACCTCCACCGCGTCGGCGTCGAGCCCGACGTGCGGTTCCGCGCCACCGACCCCGCCTCGATGGTGGCCCTCGTGGCGTCGGGGGCGGCGGTCGCGCTGGTCTCCCCGGTCGTCGACGTGACCGACGGGGTGGTGATCCGGCCCTGCTCGGGCACGCGCCCGTACTCGTGGGTCCTCGCGCACCGCCCGGCCCAGCTGTCCCCGACGGTCGTCCACGTGGTGCGCGACCTCGTGCGCTGGGCGTACCGGCACCGCGCCGACGCCAACGCCGAGCTCGTGCGCACGCTCCCGGCCGACCTGCTCGCGGTGCGGTTCCCGGCGCCGCTGGAGCCCGCGGCCCCCTGACCGTCCGGCGGTCCGGTCGGCGCCGGCCGGACGGCGCGATGGCCGGGGCGGCATGGCCGCGCGGCGACGACGGCATGCCCCGGGCCCCCCGCCCGGCGCCACGATGCTCCCGTCGACCGCGGCCGGCCCGTCCCGGCCCGCCCCCCGACGACGACCCCGATCGGAGCGCGCATGCCACCCGCAGACCCGTCCCTGGTGCTGATCAACCCCTACGCCGGCGGGGAGCCGGACACCCCGTCCGGTCGCTCGGCGCGCGCCGCGGGGCGGGTGCTGGCGGTCGGGGCGCTCGGGCTGGGCGCGGTCGCGCTGTTCACCGGCACGGCCGCCGCCGACGAGGCCGACGACGACTCCGACCGCACGAGCGAGTTCGCCGCCGACGGCACCGCGGCCGAGGAGTCGTCGGACGGCGACGGGCAGGACGCCGGGACCGACGACGCGCCGGACGGGGCCGACGGGGCGGGGGAGACGCAGGACCCCTCGGACGCCGCGGACACCGCGGACTCGGACGCCACGGACCCGGACGCGGACACCGCGGACACCGCGGACTCGGACTCGGACTCGGACTCGGTCTCCGCGGACACGGGCTCGTCCACCCCGACCGTCGTCGAGGAGGAGCCGGAGGGCGGGAGCGACCCGCAGGACGAGGCGGACGCGCAGCCCGCGTCCGACACCGCGGGCGACGAGCCCACCGGCGCGGACGACGACGGCGACGCGCAGCGGGGCTCCGACGGGGAGCCGGTCCCGGCCGACGCCCCGGTCCCGCCCGACGCCGACGACCCCGACGAGCAGCCCGAGGAGGACGGCGACGGGGTCGCCGCGGAGGTCCTCGTGGCGTCCGCCGGAACGCCGGAGCCGGGCGCGTCCGAGGCCGAGGAGCGGCCCGACCAGGACGGTGACGAGGTCCTCGTGGCGTCCGCCGCGACGCCGGAGCCGCGCCCGTCGGAGACCGACGAGCCCGGGTCCGACGCCGAGCCCGCCCGCTTCGACACGGGGGCCGCCGACGGGTTCCGGATCGACGAGGACGTCCCGCTGCCGTCCTCCGACGCCGAGGACGTGGGGTTCGCGCAGGGTCCGGCCTTCGAGGAGTCCACCGGGGGTGGCGGCGACCTGTTCCGGACCGCGGACGGTCTCGCCGACCTGTTCGAGAACGGCACGGTCGAGATCGAGGGGCTCGGCACCGTCGAGATCGCTCCCCTGGCCGAGCGGCTGCGGGACGTCGAGGTGCGCGACGGGTCGGGCGGGTCCGTCCGGATCGGGGACGTCGTCGACCGGTTCCGCCCGGACGCGCCGGACCTCCCCGTCGTCCGCCTGCCGCAGGACGTCCGCGACGCGATCGACGCGCGGCGCACCCGGGAGGCCGGCGCAGCCGACGAGCGGATCGACGCCACCGTCGGCACACCGCGGTCGGTGCAGATCGCCCCGGGCGTCACGGTCACCGGCCCGCGCGTGGACACCGGGTCGGCGAGGCTCGACCTCGACCTCGACGACGGCCGCATCGGGGTGACGGGCCTGGGGTCCGACCTCGGGCGCGTCAGGGTGCAGGGCAGCGGCACCGCGCCCCTGGACGACCGCGGCGGCTCCCGGGTGCAGGGCACGACGTCGACGACGGTCACCCTCGACCCGCAGACGGGCCGCACCGTCCACCTCCCCGGGGCGCCCGGCGATCCGGCGGACGCCCCCGAGCGCCTCACCGTGCGGACGACGAACCTCGGCACGCTCTCGACCGGGACCCCGCCGCCGGGCGCGCAGCCGACCGGAGACCGGACCGCCCGCTGGGCCGCGCTCAGCGCCGGCGCCGGTCTGGACGGCACCGTCGCGCTGGTCAACGGCGAGGACTCCGTCGTCGCGTCGGGCACGGCGGCGACGCCGCTGTCCGTCTCCGCCCGCGCCGGGGAGAACAGCCCCGGCAGCAGGTGGGACGCCGACCTGACCGGCACGCTGACGCCGCAGGTCACCTTCGGCCCCACCGGCTCCGACACGCGGACGACCACGAGCGTCACCGGCCGCGTCGGCGGGGAGATCGGCGACCGCCGCAACGCCGCCGGGAACTTCGCCGGCGACACCGACGGCGACGGCCGCGGGTCCGGTGCGGTGGTCGGCGGCGGGCTCTCCGGCCGGTACACGGCCACCGACAGCGGACTGCTCACGGTGCCCGGCACCACGCGACAGGTCGGCGCCGACACCACCGGCTACCGGGTGGGCGGCGACCTCGGCTTCGAGCTCCGCGAGGACCGGCCCCGGTTCGAGGCCGGCATCGAGGGCACCGTCGCGGCGGGCGTGCAGGGATCGTCGGTCACGACGGCGACCAGCAGCAGCTCCACCGGACCGAGCCCCTTCGTGAACGCGCGGCTGGCCGGTGACGTCGAGGTGGCGACCGCGCCCCGCGGGCAGGACCGCGCCTACGCCCGCGTGGACGGGAGCGCGCGCTACGACCTGGCGGACGGCCGGTCGTCGTCGGCGGTGCAGATCACGCCCCGCGTCGGCGGCGAGATCGGTCTCGGCGGCACCACCACGCTCGGCGGTGACCTCGGCTACCAGCTGGGCGTGACGGACGACGCCACCAACGGCACCAGGGACGACAGCGGTCTGGTCGCGGGCGTCAGCACCGGCTTCAACGCCTTCGGGGGCCGCAGCGACGTGGGACTGACCTACGACGGCGCGGATCCCGCCGGCGGCGAGAGCGTCGCGGTCAAGGTGGCCTTCACCCCGGGTGCGGCCCGCGAGACCCCCCGCCCGGCCGCCGACCCGGTCCGGCTCCCGCCGCCGCCCGCTCCGGTCGGCACCGGCCTCGACCCCGCCGGTCCGTCGGTCCCCGCGCCGCTGCCGAGCGCCTGGACCGCTCCGGTCCCGCCCGCGGTCGCTCCGGAGGTCCGCGAGCCGGGCCCCCTCGTCGACGGCGCGTCGGCCCTGGCGGGCACCACCCCGGTCGGGATCGACCTCGGGTCCACCGCGCCGGTGGTGACCCCGACCCCGACCCCGATCCCGGTGGAGGTGGTGCCGCCGACCGCGCCCGCGGTGGACCCGGGCGCGTCGGGCGGGGGGACCGCGCTGGACGTGTCGCTCAACGAGCCGGTGGTGGACCTCCCGGCGGTCGAGCCGGCGGCGCTCGTCCCCGCGACCGCACCGGTGGAGGTGGCGTCGACCGGCGACGTCCCCGTGTCCCAGCCCGAGCCGCTGCCCCTGCCCGAGCCGCTGTCCCTGCCCGAGCCGCTGCCCTCGGCGCTGACGCTGCCCGACCTCGTCGCGTCGCCGGCGTTCTCCATGGACGACGTGAGCGGGTTCGACTCCTCGGCGGCGCTCCCGGGCGACGCGTTCTCGCTGTCCGACACGTCGTTCCTCGACAGCGGGTCCTCCGCCTTCGGCGGCGGCCTCTTCTGATCCGGCGGGAGCGCGGGGCGGGCGGTGGGCACCGCCCGCCCCGGCCCGCTCCCGACCCTCCTCCGATCCGCGCGGTCGACCGACCCGGCGCGGACCCGTGCACGAACGACCTCGACGAAGCAGGTGTGACGGTGGTACGACCCTCCCGACGACGCCCCGAGCGGCCGTGGCTGACCAACCCCTACTCCGCGCCGGAGGAGCCTCCGGGCCCCCGCACCGCGGCGGCCGCGGCCGGTGCCGCGCTCGTCGGCGCGGCTGGGCTGATGGTGCTCGGCGCGGGCACGGCGTCCGCGGACGAGTGGGACGACACCGGCTCCGGCGTCACCGCGGAGTCGGAGGACCCGTCGTCCGACGCGGACGACGACGGCGGCGACGTCCTGTTCACCGACCCCGAGCCGTCCGGCGACGACGTGCCGGAGACGACGTCCGAGATCGACGACGAGCTGGTCGTCCCCACGTGGGAGGACGAGTCGTCCGACGCGATGCCGGCCTCCGACCCCGACCCGTCGCTCGCGGAGGAACCCGAACCGGAGCCGGAGCCGGAGCCGGAGCCGGAGCCCGAACCGGAGCCAGAGCCCGAACCGGAGCCAGAGCCCGAGCAGCAGTCCCAGCCCGAGCCGCAGGTCCAGTCCGAGTCGCAGCCCGAGTCCGAGTCCCAGTCCGAGCCGCAGCAGCAGTCCCAGCCTGAGGCCGAGGCGCAGCTGCAGCCCGGGTTCCAGCCCGGGGCCGAGCTCCAGTCCCAGCCCGAGCCCGACTCGAAGTCCGAGTCCGAGTCCGAGCCGATCGAGGTGAGCCTGGTCGACATCGCCGGCAGCGATCTGGTCGGCAGCGACCTCGCCGGTGCGGGCGACAGCACGACCGCGGCGTCGACCGAGCAGCCGCCGGTCGAGCCGGACGACCGCACGGCGGAGGAGATCGCGGTCGTCGACGGGAGTCCGCCGGTCCCACTCGACCGGTGGACTGCCGAGGACCTCCCGGACGCCGACGAGGAGACGCTCGTCGCCAGCAGCGGGCCCGTGCCGGTCCTCGACGCCACCAGCGCGACCACCGAGCCGGCGACCACCGAGCCGTCGCCCGCCGACAGCGGGTTCGGCACGACGCTCGCCTCCTCCGACGAGGGCCTCACGGTCCCGCTCGACGAGTCCGTCGTCGACATCCCCGTCGCCGCGGCGACCGCAGGGACGCTCATCGCGAGCAGCGAGGCCGTGCCGGTCGTCGCGCCGCCGGCGAGCACTCCCGAGCCGTCGTCCGCCGGGAGCGCGTCGGGGCCGGCCGAGGGCGTTCCGCTGCCCGCGTTCGAGCCCGCCCCGGACGACATCGCTGCCGCTCAGGACCTGCAGAACTCCCTGATCGAGGGCCGCGTCGACACCACTGATGCGCCCACCACCCTCGCCCTGGACACCGCGTTCGGGCTCACCCCGCCCGGTCCGGTGCCCACCGACACCGTCGCCGACGGCGCCGGGTCGACATCCCCGGTACAGCTCGAGCCGGTCGGCGACGGGGGTCTCGCGGTCCCGATCGACCGGCCGGTCGTCGAGATCCCGGCCGTCGACGAACCCGCCGCCACCCCCGGACCGACCGGGGACGCCCCCACCGGCCGGATGCCCGGCGGCGGGCTCGGGTTCGCCGACGGCGTCGCCCTGACCCCGTTCGAGCCCGCCGGCGGGAGGGCGTCCGCGCCGGGCGAGATCGGTACCACCGATCAGCCCACCACCCTCGCCCTCGACAGCGCGCTCGCACCGACCGCGGCGGGGGAGGACACCGGCGGCGCCGACACCACGACGAGGACGCCCGAGCGCCCGGCGCCGCGCGGCCCGGCCGGCGGGCCCGTCACGACCGCCGCGCTGGACGCGCCGCCGGTCGACGCGCAGGTGGGCGGGCAGCCCGTCACCGCGTTCGCACCAGAAGCGCTCGCGGATCTGCTCCCGGGCCAGGAGACCGGGTCCGCGTTCGGTTCCACCGATCCCGGAACGACGGCGCAGCTGGACCGGCTCCTCGCTCCGGCGCCGGGCGACCAGCTGCCCCTGCGGCTGCGGGAGGACGCCGTCGGGACCGCGACCGGCCGTGAGCCCACCTCCGGCTCCGCCGACCCGGCGACGATCGCGCAGCCGGACGAACGGCTCATCCCCCCGGCGTCGGCCGCGGGCGCGGAACTCCTGACGTTCGGGGTGACCGACCCGGCGACGACGGCTGCTCCCGACGCGCTCCTGCGCGACCCCGGGGATCCGGCTCTCGGGTTCACCGATCCGGCGACGACCGCAGCGCTGGACGCGCTCCTCGCCGGTGCGTCCGGTCGGGGGACCGCCTCCGACCCGAACGGCGACCCCGCTGCGCCGGGGCTGGGGTCCGGGGCGCGGGTGATCGGGTCGACCCCGAACGGGTCGACCACCCTCCAGTTCCCCGGGATCCCCGGTGCGGGCAGCCCGTCGACCGGAGCGACCGGCACCGGCGCGCGAGCTCCGGGCGCCGCGACCTCCGGTACGGGAACCGGGACCCCGGGCACCGGAACCGGGACGACGGCCACGGGGACCCCGCAAGCGGACGACCCCGGACCCGTCACGCCGGGAGCGACGTCCTCCGACGCCCCGCCGCGCGAGCAGTACGGGCCGCCGACCGAGCAGTACGGACCTCCGGCGCCGGGTTCGACCGCGACCGGCGACCCGGTCGCCGACTTCCTCCGGCTCGACCCCAAGTTCGACCCGCTCGACCCGGTGGCGTGGACCCCCACTCCTCAGACGGGGGTGTACACCGTCCTCGGCACGGGTGCGTCCAGCCTGGTCAACACGGCGACGCTGCGGGCGCAGAACCCCGGGCTGTCGTTCCCCACCGCGTTCCAGCGCCAGCTCCCCGGCCAGCCGCTCAGCATCTTCCGCGACCTGTCCCTGCTCGGCATCAACAACCAGACGATCATGGATGACCCGGTCGCCGACGTCATCGCGAAGGGCACGATCGGGTCCGTGTTCGGGGTCGGGAGCCAGGAGGTGGCACGCCGGGTGCTCAACCCGGCCGCCAACGAGGCGCTGACCACCCGCGGCGCAGACCGGGTCACCCGGTACCTCGACACGGGCGACTCCCGGCTCCTGAACGGGCTGGACCTGACGACGGACCCCGACATCAGGTTCGACGCCCCGCTCAACAACCGGACGATCGCGGGCATCAACTTCGCCGTCCCGGCGGCGAACCTGGCGGTCGACACCGCCCTGGAGGGGCTGGGGCTCGAGAAGAACTACTGGGCGAACCTCGCGGGCGACTCCGCGGCGGTCTGCGCGGGTGTCGCCGGCCCGATCTCGGTCGCGCTGAAGAAACCCCTCTGGCCGGCGTGCTACTGGCCGGCCGGCCAGTCGGCGGCCGCCACCCTCGTCACCAAGCCACCCCGGGGCGTCGACTTCGGACCGGTGGGGGAGGCGGTCCGTGAGACCTGCTCGGACGACAACCCCGTCCGGGACACCCTCGAGCAGCTCGTCTGCAACCTCGGTGAGGCGGGCGACCAGCCGCCCCCGGCTCCGCCCGGGGCATCGCCCGCGTACGTCCCGTCGGGCGCCGGCTCGGGCACGAGTCCGGGAGCGGCGTCACCGGCGCTGACGAGCAGGCCGGCGGACGGTGTGGTGCCGCCGTCGGCGCTCGTACCCGTCGGCTCGGCCGCTGCACCGGCGCTGCGGCCCGACGTGCGGTACCCGCTGTGCGGGGCCGGGGTCGCGGACGGGTGCGTCGACCCGTCGTCGTTGCGCGACGAGGACGGTGACGGGGTGGCGGACAACGCCGGTGCGCTGCGCGACGGCCTGGTCGGTCCCGCGACGGTGGGCCCCGCGACCGTGGGCCCCGCCAGGGTCGGCCCGCGGATCGTCGGTCCGGCGACGGTGGGTCCGCTGATCGTGGGCCCCGCGAGGGTGGGTCCGGCCCTCGTGGGCCCGCGGACGGTGGTTCCGGCCGCGGCCCCGGCATCCGCGCCGGTCCGCAGCGGACGGGACCGGCCCGCGCCCCGCCCGACCCCGGAGTCGGTGCCGAGGACGGAGCCGACGAGGACGCCGACGAGGACCGAGCCGACGAGGACCGAGCCGACGAGGACTGTGCCGAGGACCGAGCCCACGAGGACGACGCCGAGGACCGAGCCGACGTGGCAGGAGCGCGCCGGTCAGGTGGGCGGGGCGGTGTGGAACGCGATCACCACGCCGCACCCGCTGGACCCGGTGCGCGGGTCCCTGCGGGGCGTGTGGCAGGCCCTGCCCGGGCTGCCCGCCGCCGGCGGGTCCGGGGAGCGCGTGCTCGCGCCCTGACCGGCGCCCCGCCGCCCGGCGCGCGACGGGGCCGCACCCCTCCCGGGGGTGCGGCCCCGTCGCCGTCGCGGCCGGGCGCGACCGTCACCCGCTCCCGGCGACCGCGGCCGCCCGGACGGGGACCGGTGCCGTGCTGCCGCGGATGACCAGGCGGGTCGGCAGGACCGGTGCGGCGGGCCGCTGCGGGTCCCCCGCGAGCCGGGCGAGCAGCAGCTGCGCGGCGAGCCGGCCCTGGTCGGGGATGGGCTGGGCCACGGTCGTCAGGTCCAGCGCCTCGGCCAGGTCGTGGTCGTCGAACCCCACCACCGAGACGTCCTCGGGGACCCGCAGCCCGGCCTTGCGCAGGGCGCGCAGCGCGCCGAACGCCATCTCGTCGGACTCGCAGAACACCGCCGTGGGGCGCCGGCGGGCGCCGAGCAGCTGGCTCATCGCGCGCTCGCCCCCGGCCACGGTGAACGCGCCGTCGGCCTCCAGGTCGTCCGGGGCCTCCAGGCCGCTGGCGCGGAGGACGTCGAGGTAGCCGCGGCGCCGCAGCACGGGGGTGAGGAACCGCATCGGCACGTCGCGCCCGCCGGAGACCAGCCCGATGTCGCGGTGCCCCAGGTGCACGAGGTAGCGCACGGCGCGGGCCGCCCCGTTGACGTCGTCGATGCCGACGGTCGGGAAGGCGGCGTCCTCGACGCCGACCAGGACCACGGGCACGTCGAGCGACCGCAGCCGGTCGACCTCCTCGGGCCCGGGGGTCAGGCTCAGCACCAGCACGCCGTCGACGCGGCGCCGCAGCGGCAGCTCGGCGAAGAACCGGTGGCGCCCGAGGTCGTCGCCGAGGTGGTAGAGCAGGACGTCGAGGCCGGCCGCCCGCAGCACGGGGTCCGCGCCGCTGACGACCTTGCCGAAGAACCAGCGGTCGACGTGGGGGACGACGATGCCGATCGTGCGCGTGCGGCCGCTGCGGAGCGTGGCGGCGGACGGCGAGGCCGAGTAGGACAGCGTCCGGGCCGCCTCGACCACGCGCGCCCGCGTCTCCTCGGAGACGTGCGGGAGGCCGCGCAGGGCCCGGCTCACCGTCGCCGCGGACACACCCGCCAGCTCGGCGACCTTCGCGATGTTCGCGGTCACGCCCCCACCCGGCCCTCCGGCGCCGGCACCCGTACCGCAACGGATTGCGGGATCGACCGGGTGCTCGTTCCGCAGCGTAGTGGGGGTACCGCACGCTCGGTAGTGGTGCGGCGGGGCGCCGGTGCCCGATGCCGCAGGTGGCATGCCCCGCCCCGGGGGGAGGCATGGCCCCGCCCGCCCGGCCCGGGCAGGATCCACCCGTCCCGGCGATCTGGAGGTGACCGTGGCGGCAGGCGGGGAGCGACCGGCGCGCGGCCGGGCGGGCCGCGAGCGGGACCCGGTGCCGGGGCGCCCGACCGCGCCGCCCGACCCGTCGAGCGGGGGGCGCGGCCTGGTCAACCCCTACCGCAGCGGCCCGGCCGGCGACGTGCGCGGGGCGACGCTGGGGCGGCTGGGGCTCGCCGCCGGGGTGATCGCGGTGGTGGTGCCGTCGGTCGACGGGGCCGCGGGCCCTGACGTCGAGGTCTGGATCGGCAGCGGCCCGACCGTCGCCCAGGAGCTCGCGCAGCGGGGCCCGACGGCCGGGTACCTGTGGCCGGCCCCGCCCCCGGACGAGCCGCTCGCGCCGTCACCCGCTCTGGACCTCTGAGGCCGCCCCGCGCCGGCCGACCGGGCCCCGGGCGCGCGTCCAGGCCTCGTGCCGGCGGCGGAGCAGCCCCGCGATCGTCGCGACGAGCTCGCGGTCGAGGCGGCCCGGCGCGTGGACCTGCATCCACCGCGCGGGCGACGACCCGCGGTACGGCCGGCCGACGACACCGGGCCGGGCGGCGGCCACCGACGAGCCGAGCGCGACGCCCCGGCCGTGCGCCAGCAGCGCGGACACCGTGGCCTCGTCGCCGGCGCGGTGGGTCAGCAGCGGCCGGAAGCCCCCGACGAGGCGGCACTCCTCGGTCACCATCGTCGCGCTCTCGGGGTCCGTGCCGGTGATCCAGCTCTCGCCGGCGAGGTCGTCGAGGCGCAGCTCGGCCTCGCCCGCCAGCGGGTGGTCGGCGCTGAGGTGGACGAAGGTCGGGTCGGCGAGGATCTCCATCCCGACCAGCGGTCCGGCGGCCGGCCAGGGCACGTGGGGCAGCCAGATGCCGAGGAGGACGTCGGCGGTGCCCGCCCGCAGCTGCGCGTGGGCGTCCTGCGGGGTCGTCGACCCGAAGCGGACCTGCAGCCCGGGGTGCAGGCGGCCGAGGTCGTCGAGGATCGCGATCGCCGGGAGGCCGTGGTAGAGCACCCGCAGCGTCGTTCCGTCCGCCCCGCGGCCGCCCGCGTCCTGCGGTCGCGCGAGCTCGTCGAGGACGCCGAGCGCCCGGCGGGCCAGCGCGAGCACGCGCAGCCCCGCCGCCGTCGGGGTGACGCCCTTCGCGGTGCGCACGAACACGGCGACGTCGAGGCGCTGCTCGATGCGGCGCAGCTGGCGCGTCACGTGGGGCTGGTCGACGCCGAGCGTGCGCGCGGCACCGCTGATGCTGCCGCTCTCCTCGATGGCCAGCAGCACCTCGAGGTGACGGACCTCCAGACGCACGCCGCGGAGCCTAGGGCGGCCCGCCGGCCGCGGGCGGGCGGCGAGCGGCGGCGGCGCGGGCCGGTCCCGGGGATGTGGATCACCACCGGCTCCGCCCGCGCCCGCCGCCCGGGCCCGGGGCTCCCCGCCGACCTGCGGCGACGGCCGGTCCGGCAGGATGGCGGCGGGGAAGGCCCTCCGGCATCGATTGCGGTCCGGCGACCAGCGGGGACCAGCGGTCGGGCGCGGAGGGCCGGGAGGACCACTGCGCCTCTGTGCACGTTGCAGCAACAGGGGTGCCGATGTGGGCACTGCAGGCCCGCCGGCACCCGACGACGATCGTCCGCGGGGGGGGAACGACGTGAGCGAGCAGGTGGGGGAGCGGCTCCGGGCCGAGCGGGACGGGGTGCGCGACGCGGTGGTGGCGGCCGCGCGGGCGGCCGGCGGTCCGGAGCACCGCGAGGTGACCGGGGCGCTGGTGGCGGCGGTGTCCGCGGTGTTCCTCGACCTGCTGGGCCACGGGTGCCCGGTGACGGCGCACGACGCGCTGCGGCAGGTCGGCGCGCGCTACGCGGGCGCCCGGGTGCCGCACGGCCGGGTGCTGGCCGAGTTCGACGACACCCTCATCGAGCTGTCCCGGCGGTCGTGGGAGGCCGCGGACCAGGCGGACGTGTGGGTGCTGCTGCAGCTGGGGCAGGACGTCGAGCGCGAGGTGGGGCCCGCCCGCGCCGCGCTCAGCGAGGGCTACCACGCCGCGTTCGCCGCGTCCGGGACGCGCTCGACGAGCCGGCGGCAGCTGGTGGAGCGGCTCCTGGCCGGCCTGCCGGTCGACCGCCGCCTGGTGCTCGCCGCGGACGTCGCCGTGGCCGAGCACTACCTGGTCCTGTGCGCGGACGACGGGGTCCCGCAGCGCCCGGCCGACGACGTCGCCGCCGCGCTGGGCGTCCGGGGCGCGCTGGTGCAGCGGCGCGACGGCGTCCTGCTGGTCCTGGTGCCCCTCCCGCGCCGGTCGGTGGCCGCGCCCGCGGAGGTGGCGGCCCGCGGCTTCGCCGGCCTGGCCGACGCGGTCGGCGCGGTCGTGGCCGGCGCGAGCACGTCCGACGCGGCCGCCCTGCCCGAGGCCGCCGAGGAGGCGCGGGCGGTGCTCGCCGTCGCCGCGGCGTGCGGCCGCCGCGGCGCGGTGCTGGCCGACGAGGTGCTCGTCGAGCGGGCGCTGACGGGCAGCCCCGCGGCGGTGGCCCAGCTGGCCGGGGTCGTCGAGACGCTGACGCCCTGGCCCCACCTGTCCGGCACGCTGTGCGCGCTCTACGACCACGACCTGGACCGCAGCGCCACCGCCGACGCCCTGCACGTCGCCCGGCGCACCCTGACCAACCGGCTCGACCGCATCCACCGGCTCACCGGCGTCCACCCGACGTCGGCGCGCGGGGTCCAGACGTTCATGACCGCCCTGGCCGCGCACCGGCTCGTCCGGGACGACGCCGGGGCGGACCGCGACCCGGACCGCCGCGGGGTCGGCTGACCCGGCTGGCCGCCCCCCGCGTCGGCCCGTTGTCCGGGACCCGACCGGTCGGTAGCTTCCGGCGCATGACGGCGACGCAGGACTACCGGGGTGCGGTGCGCGCCTGGCTCGGCGCGCACGCCCCTGCCCCCGACCCCGCGCTGTCGGCGCAGGAGCACCTGCGCCGGGCGCGGGAGTTCCAGGCCGCGCTGCACGACGCCGGGTACGCCGGCATCACCTGGCCGCGGGAGGTGGGCGGGCAGGGGCTGGGTCCCGCGGAGCAGCAGGCGTTCTCCGACGAGGCGGCGGAGTTCGAGCTGCCCACCTACCCGTTCCTCGTCGGGATGGGCATGTGCGGGCCGACGATCCTCGACCTCGGCACGCCCGAGCAGAAGCGCCGCTGGTTGCCGCCGCTGCTGCGCGGCGAGGAGATCTGGTGCCAGCTGTTCTCGGAGCCGGGCGCGGGGTCGGACGTCGCGAGCCTGCAGGCGCGGGCCGTGCTCGACGGCGACCACTGGGTTGTCAGCGGCCAGAAGGTGTGGACGACGAACGCGCAGTTCGCCGACTTCGGCGCCCTGCTCGCCCGCACCGACCCCGACCGGCCCAAGCACGCCGGCCTGACCATGTTCGTCGTCGACATGCACGCCCCCGGCGTCACCGTCCGCCCGCTGCGCGACATGACCGGGCGGGCGCCGTTCAACGAGGTCTGGTTCGACGACGTGCGGATCCCGGTCGACGACGTGCTGGGCGGGGTGAACCGGGGCTGGCAGGCCGCGGTGACGATGCTCGGGCACGAGCGGGTGTCGATCGGCGCGGCCCGCCGGCCGCGGAGCAGCCCGCTGGAGTTCACCTCGCTCGTCGCGCTGGCGCGGCGGGCGGGCGTCGCGCAGGACCCGGCGCAGCGCGAGCGGCTCGCCGAGCTCTACGCCCACGAGCGCGCCCTGGAGCTGTTCAACGTCCGGCTGCGGCAGGAGGCGGCCGCGGGGCGGCCGCCCGGCGCGCGCGGCTCGGTGTCCAAGCTGGCGGGCGCGCTGCTGCTGCGGCGGGCGATCGAGGTCGCCGGGGAGCTCGCCGGCGCCGACGCCGTGGCGTGGGGGCCGGACGACGCGCGCGGCGACGAGCTGGCCCTGGGGATCAACTCGGCCCCGGCGTCGAGCATCGCGGGCGGGACCAACGAGGTGCAGCGCAACATCATCGGCGAGCGGATCCTCGGGCTGCCGAAGGAGCCGCAGGTCGACCGGGACGTGCCGTTCCGGGAGCTCGTGGTGGGCACGCAGCGGACGGAGGCGCGGTCGTGAAGCTCGTCCTCGACCCCGAGCAGGAGGAGCTGCGGGCCGCGGTGCGCCGGTTCCTGGCCGACCGCTCGCCGTCGGAGCGGGTGCGCGCGGTGATGGGGTCCGAGCGGGGCCACGACGACGCCGTGTGGTCCGGGCTCGCGCGGATGGGCGCGCTCGGGCTGGTGGTGCCCGAGGAGCTGGGCGGCGCGGGCGCGGGTCACGTCGAGCGCTCGGTCGTCGCGGAGGAGCTGGGTCGCGCGCTGGTGCCCGCGCCGTTCCTCGCCTCCGCGGTGCTCGCCACGGACGCCCTGCTGGCACTGGACGACGACGCCGCCCGCACCGAGCTGCTGCCCGCGCTCGCGGCGGGGGAGCGCATCGGCACGGTCGCGGCGGCCGAGGGCCGGGGGGAGTGGGACCGCACCGGCGGCGCCACGACCGCGACCGAACGGGACGGGGGCTGGATGCTCGACGGGGTCAAGACCCCGGTGCTCGCCGGGGACGTCGCCGACGTCGTGCTGGTGCTCGCCGCCGCGCCCGACGGGCCCGCCTGGTTCGCCGTCGACGCCGGCGCGGCCGGGCTGACCCGCACCCGGCTGACCGGGCTGGACCCGACCCGGCGCGTGGCGCGGCTGGCCTTCTCCGCCACCCCCGCGCGCCGGCTCCCGACCGCCGACGCGGCCGCGGTGCTCGACCTCGTCGCCGACCTCGCGGCCGTGGCGCTGGCCGCCGAGCAGGTCGGGCTGATGCAGCGCGCGATGGAGCTGACCGTGGCCTACGCGACCGTGCGCGTGCAGTTCGGCCGCCCGATCGGCTCCTACCAGGCCGTCAAGCACGGGTGCGCCGACATGCTCAGCGCGTGGGAGCAGGCCGTCTCCGTGGTGCGCTACGCGGCCTGGACCGCCGACCACGACCGCGCCGGGCTGCCCGTGGCCGCCGCGCTCGCGCAGACCCACGTCGGCCCGGCCGCCTTCGCCACGGCGACCGGGATGGTGCAGTACCACGGCGGCACCGGCTACACGTGGGAGCACGACGCGCACCTGTTCTACAAGCGGGCCAAGAGCGCGGAGCTGCTGCTCGGGACGGGGCACCGCGCGCGCCTGGCCGACCGGCTGGGCGTGTAGGGACCGCGGCGGGCCCTCACGGCCCGTCCAGCACCGCCAGGGCCTCGGTCCACCGGCGCTCCCGGGCGGCCGGGTCCTGCTCCCACCAGGGCGTGCCGCGCTCGCCCAGGCCGTGCTTGGCCGCGTCGACGCGGCGCCGCGCGGCCCGCACGGCGTCGGCGTCGGCGTCGCCCGCGGCGGTCCGCACGGCCGACCGGGCCCGGCCCAGGTGCTGCTGCAGCCGCGCGCGGACCTCCTCCGGCAGCGCGGGGTCCGCCGCGCGCCAGCGGCGGCCGCGGACGACGATCCACCGCCCGTCCGGCGTGCGCTCGGGACCCGCGGAGTCCGGCACCTGCGGACCTACCGCGGGGTGAGCGGCGGCGCGGCGTCCTGCTCCAGGATCGACGCCGCCGACCCGACGATCAGCGGGTCGGGCCGGCCGACGACGTCGTCGTCCTTGTCGGGGTAGTCGAACCGGCTGAGCACGAAGCGGATGGCCTCCAGGCGGGCGCGCTTCTTGTCGTTGCTCTTGATCACCGTCCAGGGCGCGTCGGCGGTGTCGGTGTAGAAGAACATCGCCTCCTTCGCCTCGGTGTAGTCGTCCCACCGGTCCAGCGACTCGAGGTCCATCGGGCTGAGCTTCCACTGCCGCACGGGGTCGATCTGGCGGATCACGAAGCGGGTGCGCTGCTCGGAGCGCGACACCGAGAACCACAGCTTGACCAGCTCGATGCCGCTGCGCACGAACATCCGCTCCAGCTCCGGGGCCTCGCGCATGAACTCCATGTAGTCGCGCGCCTCGGTGAAGCCCATGACGCGCTCGACGCCGGCGCGGTTGTACCAGCTGCGGTCGAACAGGACGATCTCCCCGGCGGCGGGCAGGTGCGCGATGTAGCGCTGGAAGTACCACTGCGTCGACTCGCGCTCGTTGGGTTTCTCCAGCGCCACGACGCGGGCGCCCCGGGGGTTGAGGTGCTCGGTGAAGCGCTTGATGGTGCCGCCCTTGCCGGCGGCGTCGCGGCCCTCGAACAGGACCACGAGGCGCTGGCCCGTGTCCTTCACCCAGTACTGCAGCTTGAGCAGCTCGATCTGCAGCAGCCGCTTGGTGCGGTCGTACTCCTCGCGGGAGAGCCGCTCGTCGTAGGGGTAGCCCTCCCGCCACGTGTTCACGGGCGAGCCGTCGGCCCGGAACAGGACCGGATCGCCGTCCGGATCGTCCTCGATGCGCAGACCCTCGAGATCGTCGCTGAGGGGGGCGGCGCTGTCGGTGCTCATCCGTGCGAGTGCCCCGTGCGGCGGCGGGTCACGCACCCCCGGTCCTAGGCTGTCCGGGTGCCGATGACCGCCAAGTACGCCACCACCTGCGGCGTGTGCTCCGTCCGCATCCAGCCGGGGGAGGAGATCGCCCGGTCCGGCAGCACGTGGGCGCACACCGGCTGCGCGGGGGCCGCGGACGCCCCGGCGGCGACGACGGGGGCGGTGAAGGCGACCAGGGCGGTGAAGGCGGCGACGGCTCCCCGGGCGGCGAGGGCCGCCCGGCCGGACATGCCCGTCCCCGACGGCGCGCTGGAGGTGTGGACGGACGGCGCGTGCTCGGGCAACCCCGGCCCCGGGGGGTGGGCGTGGGCCACCCGCGACGGCCGGCGCGACAGCGGCGGGGAGGCGCGCACCACCAACCAGCGCATGGAGATCCGCGCCGCGCTGGAGGCGGTGCGGGCCCTCGACGGCCCGCTCGTCGTGGTCAGCGACTCGACCTACGTCGTCAACTGCTTCCGCGACGGCTGGTGGCGGGGCTGGCTGGCCCGCGGGTGGACCACCAGCGCGAAGAAGCCCGTCGTGAGCCGGGACCTGTGGGAGCCGCTGGTCACGCTCGTGGAGGAGCGCGGCGACGTCGCCTTCCGCTGGGTGAAGGGGCACTCGGGCGACGCCATGAACGACCTCGTCGACGCGCTCGCCGTCGAGCAGTCGCAGGCGGTGGCCTGAGCACCGATGAGTTCCCGGTCCGCGCGACGTCGGACCGGCATGGACACCCGCACCCTCGCCCTGCCCGACGCCGACCTCGTCCACGACGTCCGCGGACCCCTGCCCACCGCGGACGGCCGCCCGCCCCTGCTGATGATCGGCCAGCCGATGACGGCCGAGGGCTTCGCGACGCTGGCCTCGCACCTGCCCGACCGCACCGTCGTCACCTACGACCCGCGCGGGCTCGGCCGCAGCCCGCGCCGCGACGGCCGCGTCGACCACACCCCCGAGGGGCAGGCCGCCGATCTGCACGCGCTGATCGGGGCCCTCGGCGCGGGCCCGGTCGACGTCTTCGCCAGCAGCGGGGGCGCGGTCACCGCGCTCGCGCTCGTCGCCGCGCACCCCGACGACGTCGCCACCCTCGTCGCGCACGAGCCGCCGGTCATCCCGGTGCTCCCCGACGCCGACGCCGCGGCCCGGGCGAGGGTCGGCTTCACGGAGGCGTACCGGGCGGAGGGGGCGAACGCGGGCATGGCCGCGTTCCTCGCCATGACCTCGTGGGAGGGCGAGTTCACCGACGCCTTCTTCGCGCAGCCGGTGCCCGACCCCGCCGCGTTCGGCATGCCGACCGAGGACGACGGGAACCGCGACGACCCGCTGCTGTCCGACCGCTCGACGGCCGTGACCGACCACCGTCCCGACGTCGCCGCCCTGACCGCCGCCCCGACGCGGATCGTCCTCGCCGTCGGGGAGGAGACCGGTGACACCTTCACCGGCCGCACGACGCGCGCCGTCGCGGCGCTGCTGGGGCAGGAGGCGGTCGTGTTCCCCAGCCACCACGGCGGGTTCCTCGGCGACGAGTACGGCCACCCCGGACAGCCCGAGGCGTTCGCCCGCCGGCTGCGCGAGGTCCTCGACTCCGCCGGGTGACCAGCGGCCGTGGTGGCGGCAACCTCACGGGCCCCGGCGCGTCCTCGGTGTGTGCACTCCGTGACGACGACCGTCCCCGATGGTGGACAAGCGCCCCGAGACGACGTGACGAGAGTCACTGTTCGGGGTGCCGATCCGGGTCAGGGCGTCGCCGCCCGTACGATGGTTCACCCGGCCGGGCCAACCCGGATGGGCGAGACGGCGCTCCCGCGCCTCGCGGTTGCCCGTTCGCTGTGCTCCGTCCCGGTCGGGCCCGAGGGGCGGGCATGATCCGGGTGCTCGTCGGGAACGCAAGGTCAGTGAGAGCGGGTGCGCCGTTGGACGGCCAGGAGCTGGATGGCGGGGAGCTGATCGGCGGGCGGTACGTCCTCGGCGAGATCGTCGGGTACGGCGCCTCCGCGGTGGTGCACCGGGCCGAGGACGTCGACTCGGGGGACGCCGTCGCCGTCAAGCTGTTCACGGCGTCCGGCTCGGCGGCCCACCGCATCCAGCAGCGCCGGGAGATCGAGGCGCTGTCCCAGCTGCAGCACCCGGGTCTCGTCCGCCTGCTCGGCGGCGAGGGCACCGGTCCGCGCCCGTACCTCGTGACCGAGCTGGTCGAGGGTCCGTCGCTGGCCGAGGTGCTGCACGAGGGGCCCATGAGCCCGTCCGCGGTGCAGGCCCTCGGCGCCGGGCTCGCCTCCGCGCTCGCGCACGTCCACGCCAACGGGTTCGTGCACCGCGACATCAAGCCGTCGAACGTGCTGCTCGACGACGGCCGGCCCCGCCTCGTGGACTTCGGCATCGCCCGCGCCCTCGAGGGCACGGTCGTCACCGCCACCGGCGCGTCGGTCGGCACCGCCGCCTACATGGCCCCGGAGCAGGTGCGGGGACGCCCCGTCGACGCCGCGATCGACATCTACGCGCTCGGCCTGGTGCTGATCGAGGCGCTCACCGGCCGGCGGGAGTACCCGGGCAACGCCGTCGAGTCGGCCATCGCCCGCCTGCACCGGCCCCCGGTGGTGCCCGACGGCCTGCCCCGACCGCTGCGGCGCGCGATCTCCGAGATGACGCGAACCGAGCCCGAGCGCCGTCCCACGGCCGCCGAGGTCGCCGACCGGCTCGGCGCCGACGCGCTGCACGGACCCGCTCCGCACGTCCGCCGCCGGCTCCTGGCCGCGGCCGGCGTGGTCGTGGCGGGCCTCGCGCTCACCGGGTCCGCGGGCGTGTTCTCCGTCGACCCCGCCGACGCCCCCGCGGTCATGGGGGCCTTCCCCGGCGGCGGCGGCGGTGACGACGGCCCGACGACGCTGCCGGCGACCACGGCGGTCGTCGGCGCGCCCGGGGTCGCCGAGGGCGGGATCGTGCCGGCCGGCGGATCGGTCCCCGCGCCGGCCGGCGGGACCACCGCCGGCGCCGGCGCCCTCCCCGGCGCGGCGCCGGGCGCGGTCGGCACCGGTGCGCCGCTCGGCGCGGGCGGCACCGCGGGCGTCGGCGGAGCCGGTGCCGGGACCGTCGGCACCGCCGGGGCGGGCGGCGGCACCGCCGCCGCGCCCCAGGACGCGGGCGCCCAGGGTGGCGGCACCGGCAGCAGCGGCGGTACCGGGGGCGGCACCGGGGGCGGCGGCACCGGCGGCGGCACCGGCGGCGGTGGCACCGGAGGGACGAACCCGGACCCGGCGCCGGCTCCGGCTCCCGCGCCGGCCCCCGCCCCCGCCCCGGCCCCGGCTCCCGCGCCGGCCCCCGCGCCGGCCCCGGACCCGGCCCCCGCGAACGGCAACAACGGCAACGGCAACGGCAATGGGAACGGCAACAACGGCAACGGGAACGGGAACGGGAACGGGAACGGGAACGGCAACAACGGGAACGGCAACGGCAACAACGGCAACGGCAACGGCAACGGGAACGGCAACAAGGACAAGGACAAGGACAAGGAGAAGAGCAACAACGGGAACGGCAACGGCTGACGGCCGGCTCGTCCTGCGAGTCGACCGCCGTCCACCGGTACCCCTCCCGTGCGCTCCCGCGACGTCCTCGCCGATGCCTTCGCCCGCGTCCACGGCGCCGCCCACGCCGCGGTCGCCGACCTCACCGTCGACCAGCTGACCTGGCGGGCCGATCCGGACGCCAACACCGTCGCCTGGCTGGTCTGGCACCTCACCCGCGTGCAGGACGACCACGTGGCGGCCGTCGCCGGGTTCGAGCAGGTCTGGACGGCCCGGGGTTGGGCCGAACGGTTCGCGCTGCCCTTCGACGTCCGCGAGATCGGCTACGGTCACGACCGCGGCGACGTGGCCGCGGTGCGCGCGGACGCCGGCCTGCTCACCGGCTACCTCGACGCGACCCACCAGCAGACCCTCCGCTACCTGGGCACCCTCACCGACGCCGATCTCGACCGCGTGGTCGACGAGGAGTGGGACCCGCCCGTCACGCTCGGCGTGCGGCTGGTGAGCGTCGTCGACGACGACCTGGAGCACGTCGGGCAGGCGGCGTTCGTGCGCGGTCTGGTGCTGCGGGTGGCCGAGCGCGGACCGGGCGTCACCGGATAGGTTCTCGACCGTCGAGAGGAGTGCGCATGGTGCACGAGCAGGTGGTGCTCGTCGACGAGACCGGACGAGCGGTGGGGGTGGCCGACAAGGCCACGGTGCACGGTCCGAGCACGCCGCGGCACCTGGCGTTCAGCTGCTACGGCTTCGACGCCGCGGGGCGCGTGCTGGTGACCCAGCGGGCGGCGGAGAAGCGCGCGTTCCCGCTGGTGTGGACGGGCAGCTGCTGCGGCCATCCGGCGCCGGGGGAGGACCCGGCCGCGGCGGTCCGCCGGCGGGTGCGGACGGAGCTGGGCACGGACGTCGCCGACCTGCGGCTGGTGCTGCCCGACTTCTCCTACCGGGCCTCCGACGCGTCCGGCATCGAGGAGCACGAGCTGTGCCCGGTGTTCGTCGGCACCTTCGACGGCGACCCGCGCCCCGACCCGACGGAGGTCGCGGCGTGGGAGTGGTGGCCGTGGGACCGGTTCCTCGACGAGGCCGCCCGCGGGGCCCTGTCGCCCTGGGCCGCGCTGCAGGCGCCGCTGCTCGCCGCGGCGGCCGATCCCCTGACGGCCCGGGCCGGCTGAGCCGTTCGGCTCACCGGACTGACCTGTCGGCACCCAACCGGCGCGGGAGCGTTTCGGGGACCCGCCGCTCGGCCACCTGATCCTTCGACCCACATCGACGAGACCAGGAGGACCCATGGGACTGACCACGCACGCGATCGCCTTCGGGCTCGGATACGCCCTCGCCACCCCGGAGGGGCGCGCCCGACTCGTCGGACTGCGCGACCAGGGCGCGGAGCTCGTCAAGCGCCCCGAGGTGAAGCAGGTCCGCGAGCGGGCCTGGGACGTCGTCGGCGACGCCGGCCTGGCCGCGCGCAACAGGATCAACGCCCGCCGGACCGGGACCACCGGCTCCGGCTCGTCCGGCGCCACCTCCACCGGCGGCACCGGCACGGGGGACAGCCCGTCGACCGCCGCTCCGGCGCCGGTCGCCGTCGTCCCGACGCCGGGGGCCGGCGCGGCCGACACCTCAGTGGACGACACCGTGCTCGGCGAGGTCGGACCCGAGCGGCTCGCCGGCACCACGGTGGCCGAGGACACCCGCGCGGTCGTGCTGGGCCTGCCCGAGCCCGACCCGGAGCTCGAGACCCCGCGCCCCAAGAAGAAGTAGCGGTTCCCGGGGCGCTCCGCGGAGGACGGGCCGCCGGGAGTCCGCCGGCCCGTCCGGGTCGACGGGCTCCCGTCGGCCCGGAACCCCGGGGCGCCCCGCGGTCGGTCCGCGCCCCACCGGACCGACCCCCTACCGACCGGTCGAGGACCGTCGCGACCCCGAACGGGCCCGCACCCGCGGGCGAGCAGGCGCCGGACGTCGCGCCCCGCCGCCCCCCGGCTCCGCCCCTCCGCCCGGAACCCCCGGCCGTGCGCGTCGGTGTGCTCGACGCCCGCCCCCGCGCCCCTCCACGACCGGCGCCGGCGAGGCGCCCCCCGACCCCGGCCGGGTCACCCCCTTCCCGCGCAGGGTCACCGCCCGCCACCGGCGCGACCGGTCCGCCCTGCGCCGGGACGGCCCGCTGACGGGCGCCGACGCCCCCGCCGCGGGCCGCCGCCGTCCGCCCCGGCCCTCCGCCGGCCGCCGTCCCGATCGGGTCCCGGGTGACCCCCGATCGCGGGGCCCGTCACGTCGCGTAGTCCCCGGAGGAGTTCCGCGTCCCTTCGAGTGGTCGTTCCTCGCCCACGGTGACGAGAATGCCGCTCCACCGGGGAATCGCGCCGAGCAGGTCCGCTGAATCGGACGCGCATCCTCACGTGCAGTTTCCCCCTTCACACGATGGTGGTAGCTGGTGCGGGGAATCGGGGTGAATGCGGATAGCGTTCCCGGTGTCAGCGAGGCTCCCCCTCACCGGCTGGCACCAGGAACACATCCGACAGGAGAGAAGACGTGCTGAAGAAGGCTGGGATCCTCGTTGCCGCCTCCGCTACGGGCCTGCTCGCGCTGAGCCCGCTCGCCTTCGCGACGGACGAGGGCGACTACTACGAGATCGACGACGAGCGCCAGGTCAACCGCATCGACGACGACCGGGTGAGCGAGCAGGCCGGTCTGGTCAACGTGGGCGACGTGCAGGTCGTCGACGACGCCAACGTCTGCCCCGCGGTGCCCGTGGCCGCCGGCGTCGGCAACCTGCTCGGCGTCCTGGGCGGCGGGTCGGTGAGCTCCGAGGCCGGCGACGTCACCTGCGTGAACGACGAGAGCACCGAGCAGACCAACATCGACGACTGAGCCGTCGTCCGGGGCGCACCGACCGCGCCCGCACCGACCGGGGAACCTGCGCCGGGCCGCACCGCGGCCCGGCGCGTCCTCGTCCTCCGGGTCCGCGTCCCGCGCCCGGTGCGGCCGGCGGTGCCGCGGGGCGCCGGGCGGGCCCGCGACGCGCGGTGGCCGCGCCCGCCGGGCGTTAGGCTCGACCGCATGAGCGCGCCGCCCGGACCCGTCTCGCCCGCGGTGATGCGCGAGGTCCTCGGGCACTTCGTGTCCGGCATCGTCGTCATCACGGCGGTGGACGCCGAGGGGCCGCTGGGGTTCACCTGCCAGTCGTTCTGCTCGCTGTCGCTGGAACCGCCGCTGGTGAGCTTCGCGCCCGCCCGCACCTCCCGGACGTGGCCGCGGATCCGGGCGGTCGGCGCGTTCTGCGTCAACGTGCTCGCCGCCGACCAGCAGGACGTCTCCGCCCGGTTCGCCCGCTCCGGCACCGACAAGTTCGCCGGGCTGACGTGGCGGCCCGGGGCGGGCGGGGCGCCGCGGATCGACGGGGTGAGCGCGTGGATCGACTGCGCGCTGCGCGACGAGGTCGACGGCGGCGACCACACCATCGCCATCGGCCTCGTGCAGGATCTCGGCGCCGACCCCGAGCGGCTGCCGCTGCTGTACTACCGCGGCCGCTACGGCGTCACGGCCGACCCGCCCGCCTGACCGGGGTCAGGACCACCGGCGCGCCGAGCGCGCCGACCAGTAGGCGACCGGGTCCCCGGCCAGGTCCGGGAGCGCCCCGGGAGCGACGTCGACGGCGGCCGCGTTGCTCGCCACCTGCCCGGCGTCCACCGCCCCGGACAGCACGCGCGTCGCCCACGGCTGCGCCAGCGCCGCGGCGATCGCCAGGCGGTCCAGCGGCACGCCCCGCTCGCGGGCGAGCGCGGCGGCCCGCGGGTCCGCGTCGGGGGTCGGGGCGAGCCGCCCGTTGGCCACCGGCTCCTTGACGATCACCTGTGCGCCGGCCGCGTGCGCCTCGGCCAGCGCCGGCGCCACCGAGGTCTCCAGCAGGTTCCAGGTGCACTGGAACGAGGTGAACAGCGGCTCGCCGTCCACCCGCACCTCCAGGGCGCGGCGCACCGCGTCGGCCTGCGCGGGGCCCGACGTCGAGATCCCCACCCGCACGCCCTCGGCGCGCAGCCCCGCGAGCGCCCGGTGCAGGGGGGCGTCGGCGAGCACGCCGGTCTCCAGCGTGGCCGAGTGCACGTGGTAGACCGCCGGTCGGCCGAGCACCGCCCGCGTCTGCGCCCACTGCTTGGTGAACGCGGCGAGGGAGTGGTCCTTCACCTCGTGCACCCCGGCGTCGAGCCGCCACTCGCCGACGTAGCGGTAGCCCCACTTCGAGCCGACCACCACGTCGTCGCGCTCGGGGTGCGCGGCCAGCCAGGCGGCGAGGAACTCCTCGGCCCGGCCGTAGGAGCGGGCCGCGTCGACGTAGCGCAGGCCGCCCGCGTACGCCGCGTCGAGCACGGCGTGCGTGCGGGCGGCCAGGGCCCCGACGCTGCGGTCGGCGCCGAGGTCCGCCGCCCGGCCCGCGGTGATGTAGGCCGGACGGGCCACGGCGGCCAGCCCGATCCCCAGCCGCTCGACCCCTGCCCGTCCCGCCGCCACGGGCGTAGGTTACGGGCGTCACCGACGACGAGGGGTGCGCCGATGAAGAAGCTCATCAACGATCCGGCCGAGGTCGTGGCCCAGGCGCTGCGGGGGGTGGAGCGGGCGCACCCGGAGCTGCGGGTCGACCACACCCACCGCCTCGTCGTCCGCGGGGACGCACCCGTGCAGGGCAAGGTCGGGCTGGTCTCCGGCGGCGGGTCGGGGCACGAGCCGCTGCACGGCGGGTTCGTCGGACCGGGGATGCTCGACGCCGCGTGCGCCGGGGAGATCTTCACCTCGCCGGTGCCCGACCAGGTGCTCGCCGCCACGCAGGCCGTCGACGGCGGCGCGGGCGTGCTGCACATCGTGAAGAACTACACCGGCGACGTCATGAACTTCGAGATGGCCGCCGAGCTGGCCGAGGGCGTCGAGGTGGTCGCGGTCGTCACCGACGACGACGTCGCCGTCACCGACAGCCTCTACACCGCCGGGCGCCGCGGGGTCGGCGTCACCGTGCTGCTGGAGAAGATCGCCGGGGCGGCCGCCGACGAGCGCCGCCCGCTCGCCGACGTCGCCGAGGTCGCGCGACGGGTCAACGGCGCGGGCCGCAGCATGGGCATGGCGCTCACCTCGTGCACCGTCCCCGCGGCCGGGCGGCCGACGTTCGACCTGGGCGAGGACGAGATCGAGATCGGCATCGGCATCCACGGCGAGCCCGGCCGGCGCCGGGAGAAGGCGATGCCGGCGCGCGACGTCGCCCGGGCGCTCGTCGAGCCGATCCTCGCCGACCGCGACTTCACCGGCGGGCCCGTGCTCGCGTTCGTCAACGGCATGGGCGGCACGCCGCTGCTGGAGCTCTACCTCATGTACGACGAGGTGGCGCGGCTGCTCGACGACGCCGGCGTGCAGATCAGCCGCTCGCTCGTCGGGAACTACATCACCAGCCTGGAGATGGCGGGCTGCTCGGTCACCCTGCTCTCGCTCGACGACGAGCTGACCCGCCTGTGGGACGCGCCGGTCCGCACGCCGGGGCTGCGGTGGGGCGCGTGACCGACGCCGACCCCGCCGGTCCCCGGCGCATCGACGCCGCCGCCCTGGAGCGCTGGGTCCGGGCGTTCGCCGCGGCCGTCGCCGAGCACGCCGACGAGCTCACCCGGCTCGACTCGGCCATCGGCGACGCCGACCACGGCGCCAACCTGACCCGCGGCACGGCCGCGGTGCTGGAGAAGCTCGACGCGGGTAGTGGCCCGGCGGCGCTGCTCAAGCAGGTGGGCATGACGCTGGTCAGCACCGTCGGCGGCGCCAGCGGCCCGCTCTACGGCACCTTCTTCCTGCGCATGGCCACCGCCGTGGGCGACGCGACCGAGCTCGACGCCGCCGCGTTCGGCGACGCGCTGCGCGCCGGCGTCCAGGGGGTGATCGCGCGGGGCAAGGCGGAGCAGGGCGACAAGACGATGCTCGACGCGCTGCTGCCCGCCCTCGACGCCTACGACGCCGCGCTCGGCGGGGGCGACCTGTCCGCGACCCTGCGCGCCGCCGCCGACGCCGCCGCGGAGGGTCGCGACGCCACGGTGCCCCTGCAGGCGCGCAAGGGTCGCGCCAGCTACCTGGGGGAGCGCAGCGTCGGGCACCAGGACCCCGGTGCGACCTCGGCGACGCTGCTGCTGGCCGCGGCCGCGGACGCGTTCTCGTGACCGGCCCGGTCGGGCTCGTCGCCGTCTCCCACTCCCGCGCCCTCGCCGAGGCCGCGGTCGCGCTGGCCCGGGAGATGGCCGCGCCCGACCAGCCGATCGAGGTGGCCGCGGGCACGGACGACGGCGGGTTCGGCACCGACGCCGCCGCCATCGCGGCCGCGATCGGGGTCGCCGACCGCGGCGCGGGCGTCGTCGTGCTCATGGACCTCGGCAGCGCGGTGCTGTCCGCCGAGCTCGCCCGCGAGCTGGTGGACGACCCCGAGCAGGTGCTGCTGTGCCCGGCGCCGTTCGTGGAGGGGCTGGTGGTGGCCGCGGTCGCCGCCGCGGGCGGGGCGGACCGCGCCGCGGTGGCGGCGCAGGCCGCCGACGCGCTCCGGGCGAAGACCGAGCAGCTGGGTGCGCCGGACCCGGCGCCCCCCGACCCCGAGGAGACCGGCCCCGACGCGACCGACGCGGAGGAGACCGCGCGCGGCGAGTTCGTGGTGGCCGACCCGCAGGGCCTGCACGCGCGCCCGGCGTCCCGGCTGGTCGCCGCGGTGCAGGCGCTCGACGGCGTGCGGGTGCAGCTGCGCAACGCCACCACCGGTTCGGGCCCGGTGCCCGGCGACAGCCTCATGGGCCTGCTCACCCTGGGCGTGCTGGCGGGGCACCGGATCGAGGTCGAGGCCGCGGGGCCCGCGGCCGAGGGCGCGGTCCGGGCGGTCCTCGACGCCGCCCCCCGCTGATCGTGATCGGGTGCGCGCCGCGGCCCCCCACGGGGCGCCACTGCACGTCCGACGGCGATCGGCTCCCGGGCCGACCGGGCCCGCCCGTGGTCGACGCGCGCCCGTCGGCACCTCGCGCCACGATGGCCGGGTGACGTCCCTCCTCCGTGGATCCCGCTCCCGCCCGTCCCGCGTCCTCGCGCTCACCGCCGCGCTGGTCGCGACCGGTCTGGGGCTGACCCCGGCCGCCGCCGCCGACCGGGGCGGTCCCCGCCCGGCCCCGCCCGTCGAGTTCGCCCTGCCCGCCGGGTTCCAGCCCGAGGGCATCGACGTCGACCGCCGCGGCCGGGCCTACCTCGGGTCGCTGGCCGACGGCGACATCTACCGCCTCGACCTGCGCACCGGCGCCGGCGCCGTCCTCAGCGAGGGGCCGGGCACGCCGTCGGTCGGCGTCGAGGTCGACCAGCGGGGCCGCCTGTTCGTCGCGGGCGGTGCCGCCGGCGACGCGCGGGTCGTCGACACCCGCACCGGCGAGGTCCTCGCCTCCTACGCGCTCGGCGGCGGCTTCGTCAACGACGTGGTCGTGACCCGCGACGCGGCCTACTTCAGCGACTCCGTGCGCCCGGTGGTGCACGTGCTGCGGTTCGGCCCCGGCGGCGCGCTGCCGGAGGCGGGCGAGCAGCTGCCGATCACCGGGGCGCTGGTCTACGGCCCGGGCTTCAACGGCAACGGCATCGAGACCACCCCGGACGGCCGCGCGCTGCTCGTCGTCCAGTCCAGCACGGGCGGGCTCTTCCGCGTCGACCCGGCCACCGGGGCGAGCACCGCGGTCGACCTGGGCGGGGAGGTCCTCACCAACGGGGACGGCCTGACCCGCGACGGGCGCACGCTCTACGCGGTCCAGAACCAGCTGAACACCGTCGCGGTGCTGGAGCTCGCCCGCGACGGCCGCAGCGCGCAGGTCCGGGAGCGGGTGACCGACCCGCGCTTCGACGTGCCGACCACCGTCGCCCGCTACCGGGACGCCCTCTACCTGCCCAACGCCCGCTTCGGCACCCCGCCCACGCCGACCACGCCGTACTCGGTCGTCGCCGTCCCGCGCCCCTGACCGTCCCGGAACGACGAACGGCACGTCCGCACGGGTCCCCGTGCGGACGTGCCGTTCGTGGAAGCCGGGTCAGCTGGCGTAGGCCCGCAGCCGGTCGGCGCGCTCGCCGATGCGCAGCTTGGCCATGACCTCGCGCTCGATCTGGCGGACCCGCTCGCGGGAGAGCCCGAAGCGGCGGCCGATCTGGTCGAGCGTGCGCGGCTGGCCGTCGTCGAGGCCGTAGCGCATGCGGATGACGTTCTGCTCGCGGTCCTCCAGCGTCGACAGGACGCGGCGCAGGTCCTCGTGCAGCAGCCGGGACACGACCGTGGTCTCGGCGTCGGTGGCCTCGCCGTCCTCGATGAAGTCGCCCAGCGGCGCCTCCTCCTCGGAGCCCACCGGCATGTCCAGGCTCACCGGGTCGCGGGCGTGGTCGAGGAGGTCGGCGATCTTCTCCTCGGCGATGCCGGACTCGGCGGCCAGCTCCGCGTGGGTGGCGTCGCGGCCGAGCTTCTGGTGCAGGTCGCGCTTGATCCGCGCGAGCTTGTTGACCTGCTCCACGAGGTGCACGGGCAGCCGGATCGTGCGGGCCTGGTCGGCCATGCCGCGCGTGATCGCCTGCCGGATCCACCAGGTGGCGTAGGTGGAGAACTTGAAGCCCTTGGCGTAGTCGAACTTCTCGACCGCGCGGATCAGGCCCAGGTTGCCCTCCTGGATGAGGTCTAGCAGCGGCATGCCGCGGCCGGTGTAGCGCTTGGCCAGCGAGACCACCAGGCGCAGGTTGGCCTCCAGCAGGTGGTTCTTCGCGCGCTCGCCGTCGCGGACGACGGCGCGCAGGTCGGCGGCGTGCTGCTTGGACAGCGCGGCCGCGTCGGTGGTGTCGAGCACGTGCTGGGCGAAGACGCCGGCCTCGATGCGCTTGGCCAGGTCGACCTCCTGCGCGGCCGTGAGCAGCGCGGTCTTGCCGATGCCGTTGAGGTAGACGCGGACGAGGTCGGCGGCCGGGCTCTGGGCGTCGAGGTCCTCCGCGGTGAGCTCGGGACGGCCCTTCGGGGCGTCGGTGTCGTCGAACTCGGTCTCGGCGGTCTCGACGTCGACAGGGGTCCGCTCGGCGGCAGCCGCGGGGCGCCGGGACGCGGTACGCTGGCCGGGAACGGCAGCCGGTCCGGCGAAGGTCGGTGCGGTCATGTGGAGTTCCTCCCCTGCGCGACCCGGGCGGCGCGTCTGCGGGTGGTCGTCGGGTGCGTGCCACCTGCCGCCGGGGTTCTCATCGGGTGAACGCCCCCGTGTCGGTAATCGTTCCCGCCCTGTGGGCGCCTACACGGGATTCTCAGCTCTCCCTCAGGCGGGTACCTCGACGATCACCGTGAACGGGCCGTCGTTGACCGACTCCACCGCCATCTGCGCGCCGAACACCCCGGTCGCCACGGTCGCGCCCCGCTCCCGCAGCGCCGCCACCACCGCGTCGACCAGCGGCGCGGCGACGTCGGGGGCAGCGGCGGCCGACCAGGACGGGCGCCGGCCCCGGCGCACGTCGCCCTGCAGCGTGAACTGGCTGACGACCAGCAGCGGCGCGCCCGTCTCCGCGCAGGAGCGCTCGTCGCGCAGGATCCGCAGCCCGTGCAGCTTGCGGGCCATCGCCGCGGCCTGCTCCGGGCCGTCGTCGCGGTGCACGCCCAGCAGCACGAGCAGCCCGGCGCCGATCTCCCCGGCCACCGCGCCGTCGACCGTCACCGACGCCCGGGTGACCCGCGCCACCACCGCCCTCACGGGGCGGGCACCAGCAGCCCGTGCCGCACGAGCTCCCGCACCGCGGGCAGCGTGGCCGCCACCAGCTCGTCCACGGGGCGGTCGTGGGCGAAGGAGAGCAGCTCCAGCAGCTCGCGTAGCGGCAGCGCGCCCCGGCAGCCGGCGAGCAGCGCCGCCGCGGGGGCGTCGACCTCGTGCCGCCAGCGCGGCCCGTCCAGCAGCGCGACGGAGCGGCCGACCTCGGCCCAGCCCCCGTCACCCGGCTCGGCCCAGCTCTCCAGCACCACGCCGTCGGCGACGGCGAGCCGCGCGTCGAGCAGGGCGTCGTCGCGGGTGCGGGCGCGCAGCCAGTCGACGCGCGCCAGCCACCCGGTCACCTCCGGTCCGAGGGGGTCGGTGACCTCGCCGAGCAGGTCCTCGACGACGACGGTCGGCTCGCCGTCGGTGCGCCGCAGCAGGAGGAACCCGAACCCGACGGCCTCCGCCCCCGCGCCGTCGAGCCAGTCCAGCCACGCCCCGGCCTGCTCGCGCGCGGCGGGGGAGGCGGGGTCGAGCCCGGCGTCGCGCTGCCACGTGCCGACGTGCAGCGCCGGGTCGGCCACCTCCCGCTGCACGATCCAGGCGTCCACCCCGTCCGGGAGCCACGAGCGCACGCGGTCGGGCCAGTCCTGGCCGCGCACGTGCAGCCACGACCCGAGCAGCTGCGCGACGCCGCCGGGGGCGAGGTGGGCGGGCAGGTCGGCGACGAGCGCGGCCAGGGCGTCGTCGCCGCCGCGGCCGGAGTCGCGGTAGACGTAGTCGACGCGCGGCGGGCCGGGCACGAACGGCGGGTTGGACACGATCCGGTCGAAGCGCCGCCCCGCGACGGGCTCCAGCCAGGGCCCCTCCAGCAGCTCGACGTCGAGGTCGTTGAGCGCGAACGTCGCGCGGGCCAGCGCGAGCGCCCGCGGCGCGACGTCGGTGGCGGTGACCGCGCCCGCGTGCCGCACGGCGTGCAGGGCCTGCACGCCGCAGCCGGTGCCCAGGTCGAGCAGCGAGCCGACCGGGGTGCGGTCGGTCGCGGCGGCCAGCGTCAGCGACGCGGCGCCCACGCCGGTGACGTGCTCGCGGTCCTGGCGGCGGGAGTCGAGGTCCGACAGCACCCACCAGTCCCCGTCGTCGTCGCCGTAGGGGCGCAGGTCCAGCTCCGCGCGCCAGCCGCCGCCGTCGCGGCGCAGCAGGGCGGGGACGTCCGCGGGGTCGAGCGGGGCCAGCGCGGCGCGCACCGCGGCGTCCGGCTCGACGCCGCCGAGCAGCAGCAGCCGGACGAGCACGCCCAGCTCGCCGCCGCCGCGGGCCGCGCGGAAGGCCGGTTCGACCTCGCCGCGGCCCAGCGCGGCGTGCGCCGAGGGCCCGAGCAGGTCCCGCACGCCGTCGGGGACGTAGCGGGCGCGGGTGAGGGCGGTGCGGAGCGGGTCGATCGCGGCGGGGGGGAGCACGGCCCGAGCCAAGCAGGTCGGGGAGCGGGCCGCGCAGGAGGCCGCCCCGGCCGCGCGGCGGCCCCGCTGCGGTGGTGCTGCAGCGGGGCCGCGGTCGTGCGGTCCCGGACCGGCCGGGGTCAGCGCGGACGGGTCAGCGGCGCGCGGCCGCGGCGCGGGCGCCGGCGGTCAGCGCGACCCCGGCCCCGGCCACGCCCAGCACGAGCAGGCCCAGCGGCACGCCGGACTCCGACGGCGCGCCCGACGGTGCGCCCGAGGGGACGCCGGAGGGGGCGCTGTGCAGGCCCTCGATGGTGAAGCTGACCAGGTTCAGCGTGTCGTCCTCCAGCGAGCCGATGGCGTGGACGAAGGTGGCGGTGCCCTCGGTGAGCTCGACGTCGGCCGGGCCGATGACCGGGTCGGTGGTGCCCGCGGCGGCCACGGCGGCCGACACGGTGCCGGCGGGGACCTCCAGGGCCTCCTCGTTGGGGTTGGTCAGCCCGGAGACCACGGCGGTGTCGCCGGCGAGGACGTCGACGGCGGGGGCGGCGGCGGTGTGGCGGACCACGAGGCGGGCCTGTCCGGCGGGGACGTCGGTGACGTCGTTGACGAACGGGGTCACGGTCGGCTCGCCGGTCTCGGACAGGTGGGCCACGACGGTGGCGTTGCCCCCGGCCGGGACGGTCGCGGTGGCCGACAGGAGCGGGTCGCCGGAGCCGTCGGCGGCGTCGGCGGGGAAGATCGCGATCTCGCGGTCGCCGGCGGGCAGGTCGACCGGGCCGGCGTTGGTGCCGGGCTCGAAGTCGTCGAGGGCGCGCTCGCCGTCGACGTAGACGTCGACGGGGGTGTCGGGGATGCCGTGGACGACGTAGACGGTGCCGGTGTCCTGGGCCAGGGCGGTGGGGGCGCTGGCCAGCAGGGTGCCGGCGGCCAGCACGGTGGCGACGGCGAGGGTGGAGCGACGCACGGGGTGGTCCTTCCATCGGTGGGGGCTTGCGACGGCACTACCGGCGCCGGTCGCGTTCCGGATGCACCCTCCCCGCGGCGCTACCCTGCGCCCGTGCCGCTGCACCCGAACCAGGACGCCGACGCGCCGCCCGACCGCGACCCCACCGGCGCCGCCGCCCGGACCGCGGAGCGCTGAGCGGTGCACCGCCTGGCGCCCGGCGTCCGGGTCGTCGACCCCGACCAGGTGTGCGACGCGGTCGCGGTGCTCGCCGACACCGAGCGGCTGCGCCGCGCCGCCGGCGTCCTCGACGCGCTGGGGGACGCCAACCGGCTCGGCATCCTGCTGGCCCTGCACCACGCCGGCGACCTGTGCGTGTCCGACCTCGCGGTCGCGGTCGGGATGAGCGACAGCGCCGTCTCGCACGCCCTGCGGCTGCTGCGGGCGCACGGCATGGTCACCGCACAGCGCGCGGGCCGGCTCGTGCGCTACCGGGTGGCCGGCGAGCTGACCGCGCAGCTGCTGGACGCCGTGTCCGCGCACGCCGTCGGGGAGCTGGACCTGCACCGCCGCGCCTGAACATCTGAACAGGTGCGCAGGCGTCGGCTACGGTGCCCGCATGCACATCGCCGAGGGGTACCTGCCCCCGCTGCACGCGGCGGCCTGGACGGTGGCGGCGGCGCCCTTCGTCGTCCACGGGGCCCGGGCGGTGGTCCGGCAGGTGCGCGAGGACCCCGACTCCCGCCTGCTCCTGGGGGCCGCGGGCGCGTTCGCGTTCGTCCTGTCCGCGCTGAAGATCCCCTCGGTGACGGGGTCGAGCTCGCACCCCACCGGCACCGGCCTGGGCGCGGTGCTGTTCCGCCCGCCCGTGATGGCGCTGCTCGGCACGGTCGTGCTGCTGTTCCAGGCGCTGCTGCTCGCCCACGGCGGCGTCACGACGCTCGGGGCCAACGCCTTCGCCCTCGCCGTGGTCGGGCCGTGGGTCGCCTGCGCGGTGTTCGCGCTGGTCCGGCGCTTGAGCGGGCGCCTGGAGGTCGGGGTGTTCCTCGCCGCCGCCCTCGCCGACCTGGCCACCTACTCCACGACCGCGGTCCAGCTCGCCCTGGCCTTCCCCGACGCGCAGTCCGGCGTGGCGGGGTCGCTGGTGGTCTTCGGCGCGGTCTTCGGCGTGACGCAGGTGCCCCTGGCCGTGGCCGAGGGCCTGCTCACGGTGCTGGTGGTGCGGCTGTTCGTGCGGGTCGCCCCCGAGGACCTGGCGCGGCTGCGGGTGCTCGCGCCGGCCGGACGGGCGGCCTGATGCGCCGCGGCGCGGTGGACGCGCTGCTCGGGCTGACCGTGGTGCTGCTGGCCGCGCTGCCGGTCGTCCTGGTCGGGGGCGGGTTCGGCGGCGCCGACGCGGTCGCCGTCGAGCGGATCGACGCCACCGGCTACGCGCCCTGGGCGGCGCCGGTGTTCGAGCCGGCCCCGGAGACCGCGGCCGGGCTGTTCGCGCTGCAGGCCGCCCTGGGGGCCGGCGGGCTCGGTTACGTCCTGGGCGTCTACCGCACGCGCCGGGCCCGGCCCCCGGCCTGACCGCCGTGCTCCTCGACGACCTGGCCGCGGCGCACCCCTGGCGGCACCGCCACCCCGGGGAGAAGGCCCTGCTCGCACTCGGGCTGCTCGGCTGCGCCGTCGCCCTGCCCCCGGGGCCGGGCGCCGCGCTCGCCGGCGGCGCCGCGCTGGCGGTGCTGCTCGGCCCGCTGCGCCTGCGCCCGGGCGCCGTGCTCCGCGCGGTGCGGGCGCCGATGGCGTTCGTCCTGGTGGGGGCGCTGCCGCTGCTCGTGGCGGTGGGGGGCGACCCGGTCGTGCGGCCCGCCCCCGGCGGTCCCGCCGCCGCCCTCGCCCTGGCCGGGCGGGGCACCGCGGCGCTGCTGTGCCTGGTGCTGCTGGCCGTCACCGTCCCGCCCGCCGACGCGCTGCCCCGGCTGGTGCGCCTCGGCGTCCCGCCGGCCGTCGTCGAGGTGGCCGGGCTGGTGCACCGCATGCTGTTCCTGCTGCTCGACGCGGCCGCCGCCGTCCGGGAGGCCCAGGCCGCCCGGCTCGGGTACCGCGACCTGCGCACCGGCTACCGGTCCGTCGCCGGGCAGGCCGCCGCGGTGTTCGTGGCCGCGTTCGACCGGGCGCGCCGCCTGGAGGAGGGCCTCGCCCTGCGCGGGTACGACGGGGAGCTGCGCGTCGTGGCGGCGGCGCGGCCGGTGTCGCGGCCCTTCGTCGCGGGCTCGCTGCTGCTGCTGGTCGCCGTGGCCGGGGCGGGCCTGGTCCTGTGACCGTCCCGATCCTGGAGGGCCGCGGCCTGCGGTTCGGCCACGACCCCGCCCGCCCGGTGCTCGACGGGGCCGACGTCGCGTTCCCCGCCGGCCGCCGCGTCGCCGTCCTCGGCCCGAACGGCGGGGGCAAGACCACGCTGTTCCGGCTCCTCGCGGGCGCGCTGGTGCCGCAGGCCGGGCGGGTGCTGCTCGACGGCGAGCCCGTCGGGCCCCGCCGCCGCGGGCTCACGGCGCTGCGGCGGGCCGTGCAGCTCGTCCTGCAGGACCCCGACGACCAGCTGTTCTCGGCCACCGTCGCCCAGGACGTCTCGTTCGGGCCGGTCAACCTCGGCCTGCCCGACGACGTCGTGCGCGCCCGCGTCGCCGGGGCGCTGGCCGCGCTGGGCGTCGCCGACCTGGCCGACCGGCCGGTCCACCGGCTGTCGTTCGGGCAGCGCAAGCGCGTGACGATCGCCGGGGCCGTCGCGATGGCGCCGCGGCTGCTCGTCCTCGACGAGCCCACCGCCGGGCTGGACCCCGCGGGCGTCGAGGCGCTGCTGGAGGTGCTGGCCGCGCTGCACGCCGCCGGCACCACCGCGGTGCTGTCCACCCACGACGTCGACCTGGCCTGGCGCTGGGCCGACGACGTCGCCGTGGTCGCCGACCGGCGGGTCACCGCCGGCCCTGCGGCCGCGCTCCTCGGGGACGCGGCGCTGCTCGCCGCGGCCGGGCTGGGGCCGGCGTGGGCCCCCTCGGTGCACCGCCTGCTCGTCCGCGCGGGCGTGTCCGCGTACCCGCGAACGGCCGCGGAACTCGCCGCCGTGGTGGTGTCCGACGCCACCGGGGCGGACGCGCGGGACGGGGTCGGCGGTGGCACAGTGGAGTCCGGCACGCAGACGAGTGCGCCTCACGGCGCGAGCGAGGAGACGTCGTGTCCGACCCGGTCCTGATCACCGATGCCCAGCAGTCGTACGACGACGAGCTGGCCGCGCGCAAGCAGCGCTACAAGCTGATGATGCTGATGCGCATCCCCCTGATGGTCCTCGCCGCCGTGTTCTACACCGTGCCCTGGGTCGCCGTGACGCTGCTGGTGCTGTCGATCCCGCTGCCCTGGATGGCCGTCCTCATCGCCAACGACCGCATGCCCCGCAAGGCCGAGCAGCCCAACCGCTACCGGCCCGACCGCCCCCAGCTCGAGGAGCGCGGTCACACCGTCATCGACGGGTGACCCGCGGCCGCCGCCGGCTCAGGCATCGGTAGCCGCTACCGGTGTGCGGCCGCCGCGGACGCGGCACCATCGCCGCGTGACCGCAGACGCCCCCGCCGTGCGCGCACGGCTGCTCGGCGGCGCGGACGTCCGCGTGGCCGGGGCGCGCGTCCCGCTCGCGGACGCGGCGCGCCTGGAGGCGCTGGTCGCGCTCCTGCTGCTGCACCGCGACGCCCCGCAGCCCCGCCCGCAGCTGGCCTTCCGGCTCTGGCCCGACTCCACCGACGCGCAGGCGCTGACGAACCTGCGCAAGCTCCTGCACGCGCTGCGCACCCGCACCCCCGCCCTGGACGGCTGCGTCGAGATCACCCCGCGCACCGTCCGCTGGGCGACCGGGCAGCCGACGTGGCTCGACGTCACCGCCTTCGAGGAGCTGCTCGCCGTCCGCGGCCCGGGCCGCGGCGCGGCGCTGGCCGAGGCCGTCGCCCTCTACGGCGGCGACCTGCTGGAGGGCCGGACCGACGAGTGGGTGCTCGCCGAGCGCGACCGGCTGCGCCTGCGCCACCTCGACGCCCTCGACGAGCTGGCCGGGCTCCACGAGGCCGGCGGGCGGCTCGCCGAGGCGGTCGCCGTCGCCGAGCGGCTGCGGCTCGCCGACCCGCTGCGGGAGGAGACCCACCGGCGGCTCATGCGGCTGCACGCGGCGCGGGGCGACCGAGCGCGGGCGGTGGCCGCCTTCCACGAGTGCAGCTCGGTCCTGGAGCGGGAGCTGGGCGTGCCCCCGGCGCCCGCGACGCGGGCGGCCTACGCGGCCCTGCTGTCGGTCGCGCCCCCGACCGCTCCCGCGGCCGCGACGCCGCCGCCCTTCGTCGGGCGCGCCGCCGAGCGGGCGCGGCTGACCGCGGCGTGGCGGGCCGCCGAGGCCGGGCGGGCGGGGTGCGTGCTGGTCACCGGGGAGCCGGGGGTGGGCAAGACCCGGCTGGTCGACGAGTTCCGCGCGTGGTGCGCCCGCCGCGGCGCGGTCGTCGCCGACGCCCGCTGCTACGCCGCCGAGGGCCCCCTGGCCTACGGGCCGGTCGTGTCCTGGCTGCGCTCCCCGGCGCTGGCGGCGCGGCTGCCCCGGCTGGAGCCGCACCGGCTGACCGAGCTCGCCCGCCTCCTGCCCGAGCTGCTCGACGACGCGCCCGGGCTGCCCCGCCCGGAGGAGGTGCCGGGCCCGGAGGTCGCGCACCGGCTGTTCGACGCCGTCGCGTCCGCGGTCCGCGCGCCCGGGCCGGCCGTGCTCCTCGTCGTCGACGACGCCCACCACGCCGACGCCGAGAGCAGCCGGCTCGTGCACTACCTGCTGCGGGCCCGGCCGGCGGCGCGGCTCCTGGTCGTCGCCACCGCCCGCGCCGAGGAGCTCGACGACGAGCACCCGGTGCGCACCCTGCTGGCCGGGCTGCGGGGGGCGGGGGAGGCCGGCGTCGAGCTGGAGCTGGCCCGGCTCGACCGCGCCGAGACGGCCGCGCTGGCCGAGCGGCTCACCGGCGCCGTCCTGCCCGGGCCCGACCTCGACCGCCTCCACGCGGAGACGGAGGGCAACCCGCTGTTCGTCGTCGAGGGGGTGCGCGCCGGCTGGACCGCGGGCGCGGCCCCCGGCCCGCGGGTGCAGGCGGTCATCGAGTCCCGGCTCCTGCAGCTGCCCGACCCGGTCCGGGAGCTGGCCGAGACCGCGGCGCTGATCGGTCGCGAGTTCGACGTCGACGTGCTCGCCGCCGCCGCGGAGGTCGACGAGGACGCCCTGGTGACGGGCCTGGACGAGCTGTGGCGCCGGCGCATCGTCCGCGAGCGGGGCGCCCACGGCCACGACTTCACCCACGGCCGCATCCGCGAGGTGGCGGCCGGGCGGGTCGGGCCCGCCCGGCGGCGGCTGCTGCACCGCCGGATCGCCGGCGTGCTGGAGCGCCGGCCCGACGCCGGGCACGCCGGCGCCGCCGCCCGGATCGCGGCGCACCACGAGCGGGCCGGCGCCGCGGGGCGGGCCGCGCAGTGGTACCGCCGCGCCGCCGAGGCCCTCCAGCCGCTGCACGCCGACGCGCAGGCCGTCGCGCTGCTGGAGCGCGCGGTCGGGCGGGTCGCCGCGCTCCCGGCGGGCCCGGACCGCGACGCCGCGGAGCTGGCGGTGCGGACGGCGCTGCTGCCCCCGCTCGCGTCCGTCGGCGGGTACGCCTCCCCGGCCCAGTCCGACGCCCAGGAGCGGGCCCGGGTCCTCACCGCGCAGCTGCGGGCGGACCCCTCCCCGGCGCTGCTGCGGGCCCGGGCCATGAGCGCCTGCACCGTCGGCGACTTCGCCGCGGCCCGGCGGATCGGCGCGCAGCTGCGGGCGGCCGGGGAGGACGGCGGGCAGGACGTCCTCGTCGTCGAGGGCGCGTTCGTGCTGGGCATCGCGGCCTTCTGGTCGGCCGAGTTCGAGGCCGCCCGCGGCCACCTCGAGCTCGCCGTGCGGCGCCACCGGCCCGAGGAGCGCCGCACCCACCTGCTGCACTACGGCAACGACCCCGAGGTCAGCTGCCTCGCCCGGCTGGGCAACACGCTGTGGTTCCTCGGCCGGCCCGACGAGGCGCGGCGCGCCCGCGCGGCGGCGCTGGAGCGGGCCGACGAGATCGGCCACGGCTGCACCCGCGGGATCGCCCTGCTGTTCAGCGCGCTGCTCGCCCTGGACGCGGGGGAGGAGGACCGGCTCCGCGCGCTCACCGCCGAGCTCGGCGAAGGGCAGCAGTCGCGCCAGCCGCAGCTCTGCGCGGCCGCCCTCGCGGGGCACCTCGCGGTCCTGGACGGGCACGCCCAGGCCGGCGTCGCGACCGTCCGCGCCGCCGCCGCCCGCGACCGGGGCCACGACGCGCCCGGCCTGCAGGCGTGCCTGCAGCGCGTCCTGCTGGCCGCGCACCTGGGCGCGGGCGACCCCGGCGGGGCCGCGGCCGTGGCCGACCGGCTGCTGGCGATGGGCGGCGGCGCGCGGGTGTGGGCGGGCGAGGCCCGCCGGGTGCGCGCCGCGTTCCCCGCCCGCACCGGCTGAGGAACGCGGGGAACGCCCGCGGAACGGCGTCCCCGCCACAGTCCGCGCCATGACGATCCGATCCGCCCCCACCGCCCCGCACCTGCGGGAGCTCCTCCACGACCGGCTGCTGCGCCGCGGCGAGCCCGGCCACGCCGAGGCCGCCCGACCCTGGAACCTCGCCGCCCGCCAGGACCCGGCCCTGGTGGTCCGGGCCGCGGGCCCCGACGACGTCGTCGCCGCCGTGCGGCTGGCCCGCGCCGAGGGGCTCGGCGTCGGCGTGATGGCCACCGGCCACGGCACCACCGCGCCCTGCGACGGCGGCCTGCTCATCGCCACCGCCGGGATGCGGGACGCCCGCGTCGACCCGGTGGCGCGCACCGCCCGCGTCGCGGCCGGCGCCCGCTGGAGCGACGTCGTCCCGGCCGCGGCCGCGCACGGGCTCGCGGCCCTGCCCGGGTCCAGCTCCGGGGTCGGCGTGGTCGGCTACACCCTCGGCGGCGGCTTCGGCTGGCTGGGGCGCCGCTACGGCTTCGCCGCCGGCTCGGTCACCGCGGCCGAGGTGGTGACGGCCGACGGCGAGCTGGTCCGGGCCACCGCCGACGAGCACCCGGACCTGCTCTGGGGCCTGAAGGGCGGCGCGGGCGGCTTCGGTGTGGTCACCGCGCTGGAGTTCGCCCTGCACCCCGTCGCCCGGGTGCTCGGCGGCAACCTCCACTACCCCACCGACCGGGCCCGCGACCTGCTGGAGCTCTACGCGGACTGGAGCCGGACGCTGCCCGACGAGATGGCGACGGCCGCGACGTTACGCCGCTTCCCGCCGCTGCCGCAGGTCCCCGAGGCCCTGCGCGGCCGGGCGTTCGTGGCCGTCCGCGCGTGCTGGTGCGGCCCCGACCTCCGGGAGGGCGAGCGCCTGCTGGCCCCCGTCCGCGCCGCGCTCGGGGCGCCGGCGGTGGACACCATCGCCGACCTGCCCGTCTCCGGCATCGACGCGATCAGCGCCGACCCGGTGGACCCGATCGCCGCCCACCAGCACCACGAGCTGCTCCGCGACCTCACCCCGGCGACGATCGACGCGCTGGTGGAGGTCGGCACCGACTCGCCGCTGGTGATGCTGGAGGCCCGGCAGCTCGGCGGGGCCCTGTCCCGGCCGGGGCCGGACCCGCACCCGATGGCCCGCACCGGGGCCCGCTTCACCCTCAACGCGGTCGGCGTGGCCGGGACCCCCGAGGCCGCCCGCGCCGTCCGCGCCCACCTCGCCCGCGTGGCCGAGACCGTCGGGCCGCACGCCACCGGGGAGCAGTACGTCAACTTCCTCGACGTGGACGGGACGACCCCGGAGCGCGTCCGCGCCGCCTACGCCCCCGCCGACCTGGCCCGCCTGGTCGCGCTCAAGGACCGCTACGACCCGGACGACCTGTTCCGCTTCCACCGCGGCACCGCCCCCACCGGGAGCCCCTCGTGGACCGCATCCTCGTGACCGGAGCCACCGGCACCGTCGGCCGGCACCTCGTCCCGCTGCTCCGCGCGGCCGGCGCGGACGTCCGGGCGTTCGTCCGCGACCCCGCCCGGACCGCCGCCGTCCTCGGCCCCGACGTCGACCTCGCCGTCGGCGACCTGGGCGACCCGGCCTCGCTGCTCCACGGCGCCGACGGCGTGCGGCGGGCCGACGCGGTGCTCCTGCCCGCGGGCGGGGCGGAGGTCGCGATGATCGGCCCGCGGACGTCGCGCGGGTCGCGGCGGCCCCGGCGCCGTCACGTTCGACGAGGTGGCCGAGCAGCTCTCGACCGACCCGCCGACGTCGTCGGCGTGGCGGCCGGGGTCCACCTGGGGACCGTCGTCGACGAACGGATCACCGCGCGGTAGCACCGGCGCGGGGACCGGCCGACCCCGCCGCGGGCCGGGCGCCGCGCCTCCCCACCGCCGCCGCCCCGGCCCGGCAGCCCGCGGCCAGCGCCTCCGCGGGGGCCGCCCCGGCCAGCCGGGCGACGAGCAGGCCGGCGTCGAACGCGTCCCCGGCGCCCGTCGGGTCGACCACGGCCGCGGGCTCCGGCCGCACGGCCACGACCCCGCCGGCGTCGATCCAGCGGGCCGGCCGGGCCCCGTCGGTCACCGCCACCGCGCCCACCCCGTCGGGCTCCCCGTAGGCGGCCAGCTCGGCGGTGTTGGGCAGCAGCAGGTCGACCCCGCGCACCCACTCCCGGAACTCCGGACCGAGCGCCGGCGCGACCTGCGGGTCGACCGACGTGCTCAGCCCCGCGGCCCGGGCGGCGGCCAGCGCCGCGAGCCCGGCGGCGCGCGAGGACGGGTCGAGCAGCACGTAGCCCGACAGGTGCAGGTGGTCGGCCCCGGTGAGGTCGGGCAGGTCGGCGGGGGACAGGCGGGCGGCCGCGCCCCGGTCGGACAGCATCGTCCGGTCGCCGTCGAGCAGCACCACCACGGTCGCCGTCGGTGCGTCCGCGTCCACCGCCAGCCGGGCGTCCACACCCGCGGCGCGCAGGTCGTCGGCGGCCGCCCGGCCCGCGGCGTCGTCGCCGACCCGGGCCACCAGCACAGCGTCCGCGCCCAGGTGGGCGAGCCACGCCGCGGTGTTCGCGCCCGCGCCGCCGGGCGTCGTCGTGATCGTCGCCGGGACGTCGGCCCCGGGGACGGGCGGGGTCGACGGCGCCACCAGGACGTCGACGGCGACGTCCCCGACGACCACGACCCTCATCCGGACCCCGCCAGCGCCGCGGCGACGTCGGCGGCCAGCTCGGCGTTGGCCCGCACCAGCGCGAGGTTGGTGCGCAGGCTCGCCCCGCCGCTGGCGGTGTGGAAGTGCTCCAGCAGCGCCGGGGTGACGTCCTTGCCGGTCACCCCGCGCCGGGCCAGCTCGGCCAGGCCCCCGGTGAGCAGGCGGTCGTGCAGCTCCGCGTCGAGCTCGTCGGCCACCGGCACCGGCTGGGCCAGCACCGCCCCGACCCCCGGGCACAGCGCCCGGTGGGCCCGCCACACCGCCGCCGCGGCGCCCGCGTCGTCGACGCGCCACGGCACGGGGTGGCCGGAGTCGCGCCGGTAGAAGCCGGGGAACGCGCCGGTGCCGAAGCCGAGCACCGGCACCGACTCGGTCTCCAGCACCTCCAGCGTGGCGGGCACGTCGAGGATCGACTTCACCCCCGAGCAGACGACCAGCACCGGCGTGCGCGCCAGGGCGGCCAGGTCGGCGGAGACGTCCCACGTGTCGCGGGCGCCCCGGTGCACCCCGCCCAGCCCGCCGGTGGCGAACAGCGCCACGCCCGCCGCCGCGGCCAGGGCGGCGGTCGCAGCCACCGTCGTGGCGCCGTCGCGGCGCAGGCCGACCGCCGCGCCCAGGTCGCGCACCGACAGCTTCTCCAGCCCGCCGCCGCAGACCCGGTCCAGCTCGGCGGCCGACAGGCCGACCCGCGGCGTCCCGTCCAGCACGGCGACGGTCGCGGGCACCGCGCCCCGGGCGCGGACCGCCTCCTCCAGCTCCGCCGCGGCCGCCCGGTTCTGCGGGGCGGGCAGGCCGTGGGCGAGCAGCGTGCTCTCCAGGGCGACGACGGCGCGGCCCTGCGCGAGGGCCGCGGCGACTTCCGGGGAAGGGACGACGGGAGGGGGCACGTGCGGCATCATGGGGCACATGGCGACCCAGGTCCTCCCCGACACCCGCCCCCAGGGCACCGACGGCACGGGCACGGACGAGCCGAAGATGTTCCACTACGTGAAGAAGAACAAGATCGCCGAGAGCGCGGTGCTGGGCAGCATGGTGCAGGCGCTGTGCGGCGAGACATTCCCCGTCACGCGCTCGCCCAAGCCCGGCTCGCCCGTCTGCCCCGACTGCAAGAAGATCTTCGAGGGCCTGCGGCCCGGCGGGGACGACTGAGCCGGTGCCGGGCCGGGGCGCGCTCCGCAGCTGGATCTACGACCGGGCCCTGCTCGGGCTGACGACCGGGTGGTACGGCGCGGTGCTCGACCGCCTCCCCGCCGGCGCCCGGCTGCTCGACGTCGGCATCGGCACCGGCGGGGCGCTGGCCCGCCACGCCGCCGCCGTCCGCGCCAAGGACCTGCACGTCACCGGGCTGGACATCGACGCCGACTACCACGCCCGCTGCGTCGCGGAGATGGAGCGGGCCGGGCTGGCCGCGCACGTCACCGCGCGGTTGGAGTCGGTGTACGACCACCGCGGCGGCCCGTACGACGCCGCCTACTTCAGCGCCAGCCTCATGCTGCTGCCCGACCCCGCGGCGGCGCTGCGGCACGTCACCGGCCTGCTCGCCCCCGGCGGCACGCTGTTCGCCACGCAGACCTTCCACCACCGCCGCTCCGCGCTGCGCGAGCGCGCGAAGCCGCTGCTGCGCCACCTCACCAGCATCGACTTCGGCCGCATGACCTACGAGGAGGACTTCCGCCGCGTCGTCGCCGACGCCGGGCTCCAGCTCGCCGAGCTCGTCACGCTCGACCGCACCCGCAGCTCGTCCTACCGGCTCGCGGTCGTGCGCCCCGACGGGCAGGGCACCGCGGCCGCGTAGGCGTCAGAGCCGCACCACCTCGGCGGGGGTCGGGGCGATCGGGTGCAGGCCGCGCCCGCCCAGCTCGGGCGGCGCGTCGCGCAGCCCGCCGCTGCGCTCGACCAGCCGCGCGGTCCAGCCCGTCCACCAGGGCGTCCGGTCGTCGACCCGGTGGTCGGCGTCGTGCGGGGCGGCGTCCAGGGCGGCCCGCAGCCGCGCGGGCACCGGCAGCCGGTCGGCCGTCCACGCCCGCACGAGCCCGGTGGCCGGCGCGGCCGGGGCCACGACCGTCACCGACGCCACCCGGTCGCCGGCGGGCGGCAGCAGGGCCGCGGCCCCGTCCAGCCCGAGCAGGGAGCAGCGGTCCGTGCGGGTCACGCGCCCGACCGCGGCGAGCGCCCCGGCCAGCGCGTCCCGCGCCGCGGCCGCGTCGGCGACGCCGCCCGCCCGCCAGGACAGGGCGAACACCTGCACCCCGCGGTGCACCAGGTGGTCGACGGCGCTGCGCCCCGGACCGAGGTCGACCAGCCACGGACGGTGCGTGGGCGGCGGGACGACCAGCAGCGGCACCTCGTGCACCCGCGCGGTGCGCGGCAGGTACTGCACCAGGTCCGCCGCGGGCGTGCGCAGCACCACCGCGCCCTCGGTGGTGGCCACGTCCACGCCGACCCGCACCCGCGGCACCCCGTCCGGTCCGGGGACGACGCCGTCGAGCACCTCCCGCAGCCGGGCGGTGTCCGGCGGGCCGAGCCGCGCGTCGTCGACCAGCCCGGCGCCGGCGGCGTGCACCGCGCCCGGCCAGGCGGCGGGTCCGGCCCGCAGGACCGTCCCGGCCAGGGCGAGGCCGCGGCGGGCCACCGCGTGCGGCCGGACGGCCAGCGCGACCCCCAGCCGGACCAGCGGCCCGATCACGCCGCCACCCCCCGGCACCGCCGGGCGGGGGTCGGCTGCGGGTCGGCGCTGCTCATGGCCGTACAGGATGGACCACGGCGCGGCCGCCCGCCGGGCCCACCGGGTGCGGGCGGGGCGGCGTCACCCCGCCGTTACCCTGGGACCCCCGGCGCTCCCCCCGGTGCGCCCGCCCGCGTCGTCGTCCCCCCGGTCCTGGGAGTGGTGTGTCCGAAGGAGCCCCGATCGCCGTCACGGGTGTGGAGCAGCGCCCCCTGCGGGCCTGGCAGCGCAGCGCCCTGTCGCGCTACCTGGCCACCGGACCGCGCGACTTCCTCGCCGTCGCGACGCCCGGCGCCGGCAAGACCGCGTTCGCGCTGCGCGTCGCGGCGGAGCTGCTGGCCGACCGGACGATCACCGCGCTGACCGTCGTGACGCCCACGGAGCACCTCAAGCACCAGTGGGCCGCCGCGGCGGCCGCGGCGGGCATCGCGCTGGACCCGGAGTTCCGCAACTCCGCGGGCGGGACGTCCTCGGACTACACCGGCATCGCCGTCACCTACGCGGGCGTCGCCGCGCACCCGCTGCTGCACCGCGCCCGGACGGAGAACCGGCGCACGCTCGTCGTGCTCGACGAGGTGCACCACGCCGGGGACGCGCGCTCCTGGGGCGACTCGGTCAAGGAGGCCTTCGAGCCGGCCGCCCGCCGGCTCACCCTCACCGGGACGCCGTTCCGCAGCGACGACAACCCGATCCCGTTCGTCGACTACCTGCCCGACGCCGACGGGGCGCTGCGCAGCCGCGCCGACCACTCCTACGGCTACGCCGAGGCCCTCGCCGACGGCGTCGTGCGGCCGGTGGTGTTCCTGGCCTACTCGGGGATGTCGAGCTGGCGCACCAGCGCGGGGGAGGAGATCACCGCCCGGCTGGGCGAGCCGCTCACCGCCGAGCAGACCGCCCGCGCGTGGCGCACCGCGCTGGACCCGGGCGGGGAGTGGATCCCCGCGGTGCTCGCCGCGGCCGACCGGCGCCTGAGCGGCCACCGCGCCGGCGGCATGCCCGACGCCGGCGGGCTGGTCATCGCCACCGACCAGACCGCGGCGCGCGCGTACGCGGCGATCCTGACCGAGGTCACGGGTCGGGCCCCGGTCGTGGTTCTGTCCGACGAGCCGGGGTCGTCGGAGCGCATCGCGCGGTTCTCCGGCTCCGACGACCGGTGGATGGTCGCGGTGCGGATGGTCAGCGAGGGCGTGGACGTGCCGCGGCTCGCCGTCGGCGTGTACGCCACCAGCGCCTCGACGCCGCTGTTCTTCGCCCAGGCCGTCGGCCGGTTCGTGCGGTCGCGCCGGCCCGGGGAGACCGCGTCGGTGTTCGTGCCGAGCGTGCCGGTGCTGCTCGGGCTGGCCAGCGAGCTGGAGGCCCAGCGCGACCACGTGCTCGGCGAGCCGCACCGCGCGAAGGAGGGCTGGGACGACGACGAGCTCGCCGCGGCCCAGCGCCAGGAGGACGAGCCGGGGGAGGACGAGCCGTCGTTCACCGCCCTGGGCGCCCAGGCCGAGCTGGACCAGCTCATCTACGAGGGCACCTCGTTCTCCGCGGACGAGGAGGACTACCTGGGCCTGCCCGGGCTGCTGGAGCCCGACCAGGTGCGCACCCTGCTGGCCCAGCGCCAGACCGAGTGGCTCACCCGCTCCGCCCGCCGCGCCCCGGCCACCCCGACCGCCCCCGCCGCGCCCGCCCCCCCGGCCGAGCGCCCCCAGGTGTCGGTGCGCGAGCGGCTCGGGACGCTGCGCAAGGAGCTCAACACGCTCGTCGCGCTCCAGCACCACCGCACCGGCAAGCCGCACGGGAAGATCCACAACGAGCTGCGGACGCTCTGCGGCGGCCCGCCCACCGCCATGGCCAGCATCGAGCAGCTGGAGGAGCGCATCGCCACCCTCCGCTCCTGGCGCTGACCCCACCCGCGCCCGCCCTTCCCCTCGGCGAGTCCCGCATCCGTGCCCGCCGAGTCCCGCACCGGTGCCCCGCGAGTTCCGCATTCGTGCTCGCCGAGTTCCGCACCGCTGCTCGGTGAGTTCCGCATCCGTGCTCAGTGAGTCCGCGCTGCTGCTCGGCGAGTACTGCATCACCGTCCGCCGAGTTCACCGCTGCTGCCCGGCGAGTTCCGCACTCACACTCGGCGAGTCCCGCATCCGCGCTCGGTGAGTTCGGCATCCGTGTTCGGTGAGTTCTGCCCTGCCGTCCACCGAATTCCTCGTTCGTGTCCAGCGCGTCCTGGTGCGCCCGCTGACTGCACTGGTGAGCGGTGAGTCGCCTTCGTGCTCGAAGAGTCCTGGACGGCAGGCCGGAACCGGTTCGGCCCGCGGTCGGAGGTGTCCAGAGGGGGTGACGACGAGTCCGTCGGGCCTGTGTCGGAGTCGCAGCGGCGCGGACGCAGGATCAGCCGGCACGAATGCGGCACTCACCGAACATGGGTGCGGAACTCGCCGGGCCGCAGCGGCGAACGCGCTGAGCGCGCGTGCGGAACCCATGGGGCAGCAGGGGCCGCAGTGCGGAACTCGCCGAGCGCGGATGCGGAACTCATCGGACAGCGGTGCAGGACTCGGCGAGCAGCAGTGCAGAACTCGCCGAGCACGGATGCGGGACTCGCCGGGCACGGGTGCGGGACTCGCGGGGCGAGCGGGTTCCGGGGGCGGGAACGACGACGGGGCGGGACCCGGATGGGTCCCGCCCCGTGGCGTCTCGTGGGTCTACCGCCGGCGCCTCAGCTCCCGGTCTGCAGGTTCACGTCGAGCTCACGCAGCTTGTCGGCGTGGGCACGGGCGTGGTGACCGCAGAACAACAGCTCGCTCCCCGAGGGGAGCACGGCGCGCACCTTGGCCCCCGCTCCGCAGCGGTCGCAGCGGTCGGCGGCGGTCAACGGTCGGGTCAGGGTCTCGGGCTGCATGGCGGTCTCCCTCCATCTCGGAGCCGGGTGTCCCCGGTTCCGCTTCCTGGACGACCGCTCTCGCGGCGATGTCCACTCTTCCAGACGCTACGCACCCCTGCTCGTGTTCCCGAGGTTCGTCGCGACAACCATCACGTCCGGCGGAAGTCCGCCGGACGGCCGGCTCGTGACGCTCCGGTGACCGTTGCAGGTACTCACCACGGGTGAATCATGCGGCCCTCCCCGGCCGCCCCGCAAGACGCGGCGTGTTAACTCCGTCGACCGACGGTTACCGTGGGCGACCATGACCACGGTGACGAGGGAGCGCGTGCCGGCGCCCGTGCTGTTCGTCATCGGCGGGGTGTCGATGTACGCGGGGGCCGCGCTGGCGGTCGGCCTGTTCGCCGTGCTGCCGCCGACGGTGGTGGCGCTGCTGCGGATGCTCGGCGCCGCTGCGGTGCTCCTGGCCTGGCGGCGACCCGGCCGCGCGGCGTGGCGGGGCGCGCGGCTGCTGCGGGCGGGGGCGTTCGGCGGCGCCACGGCCCTGATGAACGTCGCCTTCTACGAGGCGATCGCGCGCCTGCCGCTGGGCACGGTGGTGGCGATCGAGTTCTGCGGTCCGGTGCTCGTCGCCGCCGTGGCCTCGCGCCGTCCCCGGGACGTGGGGGCGGTCGTGCTGGCCGCCGCCGGCGTGCTGCTCATCGCGGACGTGCGCTGGTCGGGCAGCCCGTCGGGGGTCCTGTGGGCCCTGGCGGCCGCCGCGATGTGGGCGCTGTACATCCTGCTCGGCAAGCGCGTGGCGAGCGCCGGCAACGGGCTCGACGACATGGCCGTCGGCTTCGCGGTGGCGGCCGTGGTGCTCTCGCCGCTGCTGCTGGTGGGCGGGGTCGCCCCGCTCGCCGCGCTGGCCGACCCGCTGCTGCTGCTCCTGGCCGTCGGGGTGGGTGTGCTGTCCAGCGTCGTGCCCTACGTGCTCGACCAGCTCGTGCTCCGCCGGGTCGGGCGGGCCCGCTTCGCGGTGCTGCTGGCGCTGCTGCCGGCCACCGCGACCGTCGTGGGCCTCGTGGCCCTCGCCCAGGTGCCCGGCGCGCTCGAGGCGCTGGGCATCGCGGCCGTCGTCGCCGCCGTCGCGCTGCGCTCCCGCGACGGCGACGAGCCCGCGGCGCCGTGACGCGGAGTCACCCCTGGTCCTCCGGACGGGTGACACCCGGCCGGGGTCGGCGGCCGTCGGGGTGGATCGCGCCGAGAAACGTCGGGGGCGTCTGCCAGGGTGCTCGGCATGGACGAGGGGGAGAAGGGGACGCTGCGGCGCTACCTCGACGCCGGGCACGAGGCGCTGCTGTGGAAGCTGGAGGGGGCGTCGGACTACGACGTCCGGCGGCCCGTCACCCCGACCGGCACCAACCTGCTCGGCCTGGTCAAGCACGTCGCGAGCGTGGAGGCGGGCTACCTCGGGGAGACCTTCGGGCGGCCGTTCCCCGAGCCGCTGCCGTGGTTCGACGACGACGCCGAGCCCGAGGCCGACCTGTGGGCGGCCCCCGACGAGTCGCGCGCCGACGTGCTCGGGCTGCACCGCCGCGTCCGGGCGCACGCCGGCGCGACCCTCGACGCGCTCGACCTGTCCGCGCCCGGCCGCGTCCCGCACTGGCCCGAGCCCCGCTGCCGCGTGACGCTGCACCAGGTGCTCGTGCACCTGATCGCCGAGGTGCAGCGGCACGCCGGTCACGCCGACATCGTCCGCGAGCTCGTCGACGGGAGCGCGGGGATGCAGCGCGGCAACGACAACCTCGCCGACGTCGACGCGGCGTGGCGGGCGGCCCACGTCGAGCGGCTGCAGCGCACGGCGGAGGGGTTCCGGTGAGCGCGCCGTCGAGCGGATGCGCCCCGCCCCGCTCCGGGACGCCCGCCGTGCACCCGCATCCGGCACCGTGGCCGCCGTGACCGCCCCCCGGGTCGCCGCGGCCCTCGCCGTCCCCCTGCAGCACGCCCTGGGGGCCCGGCTCGTCGACGACGCCGACCCCGCCGCCGGCGTGGTCCTCCCCGTGACCGGCCTGGCCGCGAACGGGGCGGGCGGGCTGCACGCCGCGGCGCTGTCGGCGGTGCTCGAGCTCGCCGGCTACCTCGCCGTGCTGCCGACCCTGGCGCCGGACGAGCACGCGGTCACCCACGCCGTCGCGACCCAGCTGGTCGCGGTCGCGCCCGAGGGGGCCGAGGTGGTCGTCACCGCGGCGCTCGACCGGCGCACCCGGCGGCTCGCGTTCGTCTCGGCCACCGCGACGTCCGGGGGCGCGCTCGTCGCGCGGGCCCAGCTGACCAAGTCGATCGTCGCGGTGCGGCCGGGCTGACCGCGCACCGGCCGTCCGGGCTCAGCCCCGCGCGCCCCGCTGCTCGGCGGCGGTCGGGCGGACCGGCGCGACCAGGGGGCGGTCGAAGATGAGGTGGGTCTGGGCGTGCCCCACCTCCGGGCGGGTCGCCAGGTGGTCGACGATCAGCCGCTGCAGCGCCTCGCTGTCGCGCACCGCGACGTGCAGGAAGAAGTCCTCGGGGCCGGAGACGCTGAACAGCGCGAGGGTCTCGGGCAGCGCGAGCACGGCGGCGCTGAACGCCTCCACCAGCTCGCGGCGGTGGGGCCGCAGCTGCACCGCGACGAAGGCCTGCAGCCCGCGGCCGACCGCGGCCGGGTCGACGGTCGCCCGCACGGCGGTGATCACCCCCTGCGCGCGGAGGCGGCGCACGCGCTCGTGGCACGACGACGTCGGCAGCCCGACCCGGCCGGCCAGCTCCTTGTTGGTGATCGACGCGTCGTCCTGCAGGACCCGCAGGATCCGCCAGTCGACCGGATCGAGGACCACGGGATCGCGCACGGCCCGGACGCTATCCGGTCGTCCTGGCCCTCGCGCGGACAGCGGGGCACGGTGCCGGGGTGAGCCCGGAGAGATGGAGCGCCTTCGTCGCCGTCCTGCTGGTCGTGCTCTGCGCGCCCGGCCCCGACTTCGCCGTCGTGCTGCGGCACGCGCTGACCTCCGCGCGGGCCGGGACGCGGGCGGCGGCGGGCGTCGTGACCGGTCAGCTCGGGCACACGGCGGCGGCCGCGCTGGGCCTGTCCGCCGTGGTCGCCGCGCGCCCCGACGTGCTGGCCCTGCTCCGGGCCGCCGGAGCGGCCTACCTCGCGTGGCTGGGCCTGCGCACCCTGCTGGGGGCGCTGCGGCGGGCTCCGGACGCCGCGCCGGGCGGCGTCGTCGCCCGGGCGGGGCGCCCCTTCCGCGACGGTCTCGCCGGCAACCTGCTCAACCCGAAGGCGCTGCTGCTCTTCCTCGGGCTGCTGCCGCAGTTCGTGGCCCCGCCCGGGGTGACCGCGCAGGTCCTGCTGCTCGCCGCGACCACGGTCGTCGCGTCGGTGCTGTGGTGGGCGCTGGTCATCGCGGCGGCCGCCCGCGGCCGGGCGCTGCTCGGCGGCCGGGCCCGGCGCGCGGTCGACGCGGGGACGGGTGCGGTGCTCGTCGGGGTGGCCGTCGGCGTCGCGCTGACCTGACCGCCGGCGGAGGCCCGATCGGCGTACCGCACAACAAATCCGGAGCTGCGTCACCGATTCGTGACCTTTTCGACGCTACTTGAACGATGCAGTGTGCTTGGCACCACTCGGGTCGAGCGCATACGTTGCCGCTCACAACATTCCCCCCCTCGACGTGGAGGACGAGCATGAGCATCAGGAGAACCGCCCGGGTGGCGGTCGGGCTCGGCCTGGCCGTGGCCCTCGCGGGCTGTGGAGCCAACTCCGCCGCCCCCGCCGCCGACGCCCCCGCCCCCGCCGCCCCGGTGGCGGCCGACGCCCCGACCGTCGGCGTGATCCTCCCGGAGACCGAGAGCTCGGCGCGGTGGGAGGGCTTCGACAAGCCGCTGCTGGAGCAGGCCATGGCCGACGCCGGCCTGCGGGCCGACGTGCAGAACGCCCAGGGCGACGAGCAGCGCTTCTCCACCCTGGCCGACGGTTTCATCGCCAGCGGCGTGGACGTGCTGGTCATCGCGGCCATCACCAGCGAGCTCGGTGCCGACGTCGCCGCGAAGGCGAAGGCCCAGGGCATCCCCACCATCGACTACGACCGCCTGTCGCTCGGCGGGTCCAGCGACTACTACGTCTCGTTCGACAACGAGGCCGTGGGCGCGCTGCAGGGCCAGGGCCTCGCCCAGGCGCTCGAGGGCCAGCAGGGCGCGCAGGTCATCGAGATCCGCGGCGCCCCCACCGACAACAACGCCACCCTGTTCTGGAACGGGGCGCGCTCCGTGCTCGACCCGCTCTACTCCTCCGGTGCCCTCGTCGAGGTGGCCAGCCAGCCGATCGAGGACTGGGACAACCAGATCGGCGGCACCACCTTCGAGCAGCTGCTGACCAGCAACGGCGGCTCCGTCAACGGCGTCCTCGCCGCCAACGACGGCCTGGCCGGCGCGGTCATCACCGTGCTGCAGAAGTACGGCCTCAACGGCAGCGTGCCGGTGACCGGGCAGGACGCCACGGCCGACGGCCTGCAGGCCATCCTGCGCGGCGACCAGTACATGACGGTCTACAAGCCGATCAAGCAGGAGGCCGAGGCCACCGCGCGGCTCGCCGCCGCCCTGGCCGCCGACGACACCGCCGCGGCCGACGCGATCGCCACGGAGACGGTGGAGGACACCGAGGGCAACCGGCAGGTCAAGTCGGTGCTGCTCGAGCCGCAGCTGATCACCCGCGAGAACGTGGGCGACGTCGTGGACGACGGCTTCGCGCAGGTCGACGAGATCTGCGTGGCCGAGACCCAGGCCGCCTGCACCGAGCTCGGCATCAGCTGACCCGACGACCCCCTCGTGAGCGGATGTGGCTGCTCCGGCAGCCACATCCGCTCACGGGCCCCGGAGGGGCACATGTCCGATCCCATCCTCGAACTCCGCGGCGTCGACAAGCGGTTCGGCGCCGTCCAGGTGCTGCACGGCGTCGACCTGACCGTGCGCGCCGGTGAGGTCACCGCGCTCGTCGGCGACAACGGCGCCGGCAAGTCGACGCTGGTCAAGTGCGTCGCCGGCATCCACCCGACCGACGGCGGCGAGGTGCTCTTCAACGGGGCGCCGGTCTCGATCACCTCGCCCACCGACGCCAGCCGGCTGGGCATCGAGGTCGTCTACCAGGACCTCGCCCTGGCCGACAACCTCGACATCGTGCAGAACATGTTCCTCGGCCGGGAGCGCGGCAAGCCGTGGCTGCTGGACGAGGCCGACATGGAGCAGGCCGCCCGGCGCACGCTCGCGTCGCTGTCGGTGCGCACCGTGACCTCGGTGCGGATGCCCGTCGCGGCGCTGTCCGGCGGGCAGCGCCAGACCGTGGCCATCGCCAAGGCCGTGCTGTGGGACTCCAAGGTCGTGCTGCTCGACGAGCCCACGGCCGCGCTCGGCGTCGCGCAGACCCGCCAGGTGCTCGACCTGGTGCGCCGCCTGGCCGAGCAGGGCCTGGGCGTGGTGCTCATCAGCCACAACATGGCCGACGTGTTCGAGGTGTCGGACCGCATCGCGTGCCTCTACCTCGGGCGGATGGTCGCGCAGGTGCCGGCGCGCGACGTGAGCCACTCCCAGATCGTCGAACTCATCACCGCGGGCCGGTCCGGCGACCTCGGCCTGCAGCGACCGGAGCAGGTGACGGTGTAGATGGCGACCCCAGTCGAGAAGAAGGGTGCCGCGAGCGGCCCCGAGGAGAAGCCCGGAGCGGCCGACCCGGCGGGCAGCCGGGCCGCCGACTTCGGCATCGACACCACGACGAGGACGACCGGCGAGGCGATCCGCGGCTACTTCCGGGGCCTGCGCTCCGGCGAGCTCGGCGCCCTGCCGGCGCTGCTCGGCCTGGCCGTGCTGCTCGTGCTGTTCACCGCGCTCGACTCGAGCGGCACGTTCCCGAGCCTGCTCAACCTGGCCAACCTGCTGCAGCAGGGCGCCGGTCCCACCATCATCGCCATGGGCCTGGTGTTCGTGCTGCTCACCGGCGAGATCGACCTCGCGGCCGGCACGGCGTCCGGGCTCACCGCCTCGGTGATGGCGCTGCACCTGGTGTCGGGCGGCAACCTGCTCGGCGGCATGGGCACGGTCGTGTTCGCGATGTTCCTGGTCGTCGTGGTCGCGGCGATCGTGCTGGCCGTGCTCCTGCGGATCTGGGCGGGGGCGGCGATCTCCGCGCTGGCGCTCGTGCTGCTGCTCATCGGCTTCCCGCCCAACCCGTGGCTGCAGATGCTGCTGGCCGTGTCCATCGGCGTCGTCATCGGCTGCCTCACGGGATTCCTCGTCGCGAAGCTGGGAATGCCGTCGTTCGTGGTGACCCTGGCGCTGTTCATCGCCTGGCAGGGCGTGATCCTGCAGCTCATCGGCGACGGCGGCACGCTGGGCCTGCGCGACCCCGTGCTCAACGCCGTGGCCAACGGCAACCTCTCCACGCTCGCCAGCTGGGTGCTGTTCCTCGTCGCCGCCGGCGGCTACGCGGCGGTGCTGCTGGCCCGGCAGGCGTCGCGGCGCCGGCTCGGTCTGGTGGCCCAGCCGACGGGGCTGGTGCTGCTCAAGGTGGCCGCCGTCGTCGTCCTCGGCGCGGCCGCGACGTTCCTGCTCACGCTGGACCGCTCGCCCGGCGACGTGCCGATCAGCGGCGTGCCCTACGTCGTGCCGATCGTGCTCGCCCTGCTGGTGGTCGGCACGTTCGTGCTCGACCGCACCCGGTTCGGCCGGCACGTCTACGCCGTCGGCGGCAACCGCGAGGCCGCCCGCCGCGCGGGCATCGACGTGGTGCGCATCCGGGCCTCGGTGTTCGTCATCTCCGCGGCGCTGGCGGCCGTCGGGGCGATCGTCTACTCCTCCAAGGTCGGCTCGGTCAGCCCGGCGGCCGGCGGCGGCAACACGCTGCTGTTCGCCGTCGGCGCGGCCGTCATCGGCGGCACCTCGCTGTTCGGCGGGCGCGGCCGGGTCAGCAACGCGGTGATCGGCGGCCTGCTCCTGGCCACCGTCCAGAACGGGCTGGGCCTGCTGCGCCAGCCGGCGGCGGTGGTCTTCGTCGTGACGGGGCTGGTGCTGCTGCTCGCGGCGGGCGTGGACGTGCTGGCCCGGCGGCGGTCGGCGGCCGCGACCCGGTGATCCGGCCGCGGTGGTGAACCGGGCCTGGGCAGGCGACCAGCCGTCCGCCGGGGCCCGACCCGACGAGGCCCGCCGGCACAACCGCGCAGCGCTGCTGCGGCGGTTGCACGTCGGCGGGCCCTGCACCCGCGCGACGCTGGCCGGCGAGCTGGGCCTCAACCGCTCCACGATCAAGGCGGTGGTGGACGGGCTCACCGAGGCCGGCGTCGTCACCGAGGCGGTGCCGGCGGCCCGGAACGGGGCGGGCCGCCCGTCGCTGATGGTGCTGCCCCGGCCCGAGGCCGCCGTCGTGCTCGCCGTCGACGTGCGCGTGGAGCAGGTCGCGATGTCGATGGTCGGGCTGGGCGGGGAGGTGATCGGCCGGCACAGCTGGAACCTGCGCCGCGCCACCCGGGCGCCGGGCGAGGTGATCACCCACGTCGCGGAGTCGGCGCAGCTGCTCGCCGACGAGCTGGCCGTCAGCCCGCTCGGTGTCGCGGTCTCCGTGCCCGGCGTCGTGCGCCGCGACGACGGCTGGGTGCACGAGGCGCCCAACCTGGAGTGGCGCGACGTGGCGCTGGGCGACCGGCTGACGTCGGTGCTGAGGCTCCCGGTGCAGGTGGCGAACGACGCCGAGCTGGGCGCGCTGGCCGAGCACACCCGGGGGCTGGCCCGTGGCGTCGCCGACCTCGTCTACGTCTCCGCCGAGCGCGGCGTCGGGGGCGGGGTGGTCTCCGACGGGCGGCCGCTGCGCGGCACCCGCGGCTACGTCGGCGAGCTGGGGCACCTGGTCGTCCGCCCGGGCGGGCGGCCCTGCTACTGCGGGTCGCGCGGCTGCTGGGAGACCGAGGTGGGCGAGGCCGCGCTGTGCCGGGCCCTGGGCCTGCCCGAGGACGCCCCCCGCGGCGTGGTCGTCGCCGAGCTGCGCTCGCTCGCGACGGCGCCGCTGCCCGGCCCGCTCGACGAGTTCGCCGAGTGGCTCGCGACCGGGCTGGTGACGGTGGTCAACCTGCTCGCCCCCGAGCTCGTGGTGCTCGGCGACCTGTTCACCGCGCTGCCCCCGGGCGTGGTCGACCACGTGCGCGTGCTCGTCCACGAGCGCAGCCTGGTCAGCCGGGCCGTCGGCGGCACCCGGATCGAGATCAGCCCGCTGGGCCGCGACGCCACGCTCGTCGGCGCGGCCGAGCTGGCGTTCGAGCCGGTGCTGGGCGCCGTGTGAGCGCGCCCGGTCTCAGGCCGGGTCGAACAGCGCGCTGACCGACTCGCCGTCGTGGATCCGGCGCACGGCCTCGGCCAGCGCCGGGGCCACGGACAGCACGCTGAGCTTCTCCGACGCCGCCGGGACCGGGACCGTGTCGGTGCAGACGATCTCCACGACCTCCGGGCGGGCGGCGATCCGGTCCAGCGCGCCGGCGGTGAACAGGCCGTGCGTGCAGGCCACCCGCACCGAGGCGACGTCGTGCCCGGCCAGCTCGTCGAGCAGCTGCAGGATCGTCGTGCCCCGCGCGATCTCGTCGTCGAGGACGACGACGTCGCGGCCGCGGACGTCGCCGATGATCTCCGAGATGACGACCTCGTCGTCGGCCAGGCGCTCCTTGGCCGCCGCCGCGACGGGCACCCCCAGCAGCCGGGCGAACCGGGAGGCCTCCTTCGCGTTGCCCAGGTCGGGGGAGACGACGACGCCGCGGCGCAGGTCCACCCCCCGGAAGTGGACGGCCAGCTCGCGCAGCGCGTGCAGGTGGTCGACCGGGACGTCGAAGAACCCGTGCACCTGCGGGGAGTGCAGGGTCATCGTGAGGACGCGGTCGGCGCCCGCGGTGCGCAGCAGGTCGGCCACCAGCCGCGCGGCGATCGAGATCCGCGGCGCGTTCTTCTTGTCCGAGCGCGCGTAGGCGAAGTGCGGCATCACCACCGTGATCCGGGCCGCGGACGCGCCGCGCGCCGCGTCGAGCATGAGCAGCAGCTCCACCAGGTGCTCCTGCACGGGCGGGACGAGCGGCTGGACCACGAACACGTCGCGCTCGCGGCAGTTGGCCAGCAGCTGCACCTCGAGGCAGTCGTTGGCGAAGCGGGTGTGCCGCGACGGGGAGAGGGGGACGCCGAGGTGGCGGCACAGGTCGGCTGCGAGGCCGCGGTGGGCGGATCCGGAGAAGACCACGATCTCGCGCACGCGCCGATCCTCGCACGCCGGACGACGTGCGGGCCGGGCCCGGCGCGGCGTAGGGTCGGGTGACCCCGCGGGAGCCCACGATCCGAGGCTGAGAGGGCGGCAGGACCGGCCGCCGACCGTTCGAACCTGACCCGGTTAGCACCGGCGTAGGGAGGAACCGTCATGGTCCGCACCCGTGTCCTGGCGAGCCTGCTCGCCGTCCTCGCGCTCGTCCTGGCCGGCTGCGCCGGCGCGTCCGGGGACGGGCGCACGATCCGCGTCGCCCTGGACTGGACGCCCAACACCAACCACACCGGGCTGTTCGTCGCGCAGGCGGAGGGCTGGTTCGCCGACGCCGGGCTGGACGTGGAGATCCTGCCCTACAACTCGACGTCGCCCGACACGCTCGTGTCCGCGGGCGCGGCCGAGTTCGGGATCTCCTTCCAGGACACCTTCACCTACTCCAAGGCCGCCGGCGCCGACATCACCTCGGTCATGGCCGTGCTCCAGCACTGGGGCAGCGAGATCGCCGTGCGGGCCGACCGCGCCGACATCACCAGCCCCGCCGACCTCGACGGCGCCGTCTACGGCGGGTTCGGCGGGCCCGGCGAGGAGCCGAAGATGCGCGCGGTGATCCGGGGCGCGGGCGGCCGGGGCGAGTTCTCCACGGTCGTGCTCGGCACGTCGGCCTACGAGGCGCTCTACGCCGGCGAGGTCGACTTCACCGAGCCGTTCGTCGCCTGGGAGGGCATCGAGGCCGAGCTCCGCGGCGAGCCGCTCAAGACCTTCGCCTACACCGACTTCGGCTTCCCCGACGCCTACGCCGTGCTGCTCGTCGGCCACTCGCCCTGGCTCGCCGAGCACCCCGAGCAGGCGCGCGCGTTCGTGCAGGCCGCGCAGCGCGGCTACACCCTCGGCGCCGAGGACCCCGACCGGGCCGCGCAGATCCTGCTCGACGCGAACCCCGACGTCCTCACCGAGCCCGAGCTCGTCCGACGCAGCCAGCGGATGCTGGCGCAGCGGTACCTGCGCGACGACGCCGGCGTCGTCGGGCCGCAGACGGCGCAGCAGTGGGAGGGGTTCTCGGGGTTCCTCCACGACACCGGCACCCTGGCCGGCCCGGACGGCGCCCCGCTGGCCGAGCGCCCGGACTTCACGACCTGGTGGACCAACGACTACCTGGCGGCGACCCCGTGACGGCCACCGCGCCCCCCACCCCGTTGCAGGAAGGCCACCTTCCCGCAACGGGACGGCGGGAAGGTGGCCTTCCTGCAACCCGGGCGGGTCGGGGGTGGGCCGCGTGGTGGCCGGCGCTCTCGCTGCTCGTCGGGCTGCTCGTCGTCTGGCAGGTCGGCGTCGTCGCCTCCGGCGTCGCGCCGCAGGTGCTGCCCTCCCCGCTGCGGGTGGTGGAGCAGGGGTGGGCGTTCCGGGCGCAGCTGTGGGCCAACACCGTCCCGACGCTGCAGGCCACGGCGGTCGGGTTCGCCGTGTCGCTGGCCGTGGCGTGGGCGCTCGCCGTCGCGATCGACTTCTCGCCCTGGCTGCGCCGCGCGCTCACGCCGCTGCTCGTGGCCTCCCAGACGCTGCCGATCATCGCGATCGCCCCGCTGCTGATCATCTGGTTCGGGTTCGGGCTGGCCCCGAAGGTGCTCGTCATCGCGCTGGTGACGTTCTTCCCGGTCACGGTCGGGCTGGTCGAGGGGTTCGCCTCCGCGCCGCGCCAGGCCACCGACCTGCTGCGCAGCATGGGCGCGTCGCGCTGGGACCAGTTCCGCTACGTGCGGCTCCCCGCCGCCCTGCCCCGGTTCTTCACCAGCCTGCGCATCGGCATCACCTACGCGGTGACGGGGGCGGTGTTCGCCGAGTACGTCGGCGCGACGGCCGGGCTGGGGATCTTCATGAGCGTGCAGAAGAACGCCTTCCGCACCGACCTCGTGCTGGCCGCGGTGGTGGTGGTGGCCCTGCTGAGCGTCGCGCTGTTCGCCGCGACGCACCTGGTGCAGCGGCTGGTGGCGCCGTGGAGCGTCGGGCGTGGGTGAGCCGAAGCTCGCCCTCGACGACGTGCACCTCGCCCTCGGCGTGCGCCCGGTGCTCGACGGGATCACCCTCACCGTCGACCCGGGGGAGTTCGTCGCGGTGGTCGGGCCGAGCGGGTGCGGCAAGTCCACGCTGTTCAACGTCGTCGCCGGGCTGGTGGCGCCCGACCGCGGCCGCGTCCTGGTCGACGGCGCCGACGCCACCGGCCGCACCGGCCCGTTCGCCCACATGCCCCAGCAGGACCTGCTGTTCCCGTGGCGAACGGTGCTGGACAACACCGCGCTGGGGCTGGAGGTCGCGGGCGTGCCGAAGGCGGAGGCCCGCCGCCGCGCGGGCGCGCTGTTCGAGCCGTTCGGCCTGGCCGGCTACGAGCGGGCGCGACCGGGCGAGCTGTCGGGCGGGATGCGCCAGCGCGCGGCGCTGCTGCGCACCGTCGTGCAGGACCGGGCGGTGCTGCTGCTCGACGAGCCGTTCGGCGCGCTCGACGCGCTCACCCGCACCGACATGCAGAGCTGGCTCGACGGCGTCCGCGCCCGCTTCGGCTGGACGGTCCTGCTCGTCACCCACGACGTCCGGGAGGCCGTGCGGTTGTCCGACCGCGTCGTCGTCCTGTCCCCGCGGCCCGCCTCGGTGCGCCGGATCGTGCCGGTGCCGCTGCCCCGGCCGCGGCCGGTGGAGGCGGTCACCGGTCCCGCGTTCGCGGCCGTGGAGGCGGAGCTGACCGCCGCCCTGCGCGCGGACGCGCCCGCCCGCTGAGCGTCCTCCGTAGGATGGCGGGGTGGTCCGGTGGACGAGGTCGGCGCGCAAGCACGGCGTCCCGGCCGACGTCGTGCGGGCCGTGCTCGCCGCCCCGCTGCGGTCGGTGCCGCAGACCACGCCCGAGCACGGCGACGTGGTGCTGCACATCGGGCTGACCGCGCGCCGCGACCTCGTCGAGGTCGTCGTGGCCCCGGGCGACCCGCCCGTCGTGCTGCACGCCATGCGGCTGCGCCCGGCCAACTACCGCCACCTGGCCCGGCCCGGATCCTGACGCGGCCCCGGGCGGAGGGCTACCGTCGGTGCGTGGACGGTGGCACCGGGCTGGTCGACGCCACGGTGCGGTTCGGCGCCGGGGCGCCGGTGCTGCGCGGTCTCACGCTGCTCGCCGGGCCGAGCGAGGTGCTGGCGGTCGTCGGCCCGTCCGGGTCGGGCAAGACCACCGCGCTGCGCGCCGTCGCCGGGCTGGAGCGGGTCGCGGCGGGCCGGGTGCTCGTGGCCGGGCGCGACGTCACGGGCCGGCCCGTCCAGGACCGCGGCGTCGCGATGGTGAGCACCGAGACCGCCCTCGCGCCGTTCCTGGACGTGGAGGCCAACCTGGGCTGGGCGGCGCGGTTCAGCGGCGACGCCGACGCCGGGCGCGTGGCCGACCGCGCGCGCCGGCTCCGGCTGGGGCACCTGCTGCGCCGCCGGCCGCGCACGCTGTCGCCGGGGGAGACCGGCCGGGCGGGGGTGGCCCGTGCGCTGGTCCGGGCCCCGGCGGCGTTCCTGCTGGACGAGCCGCTGGCCCACCTCGACGCCGGTGAGCGCGTCCGGGTGCGGCGCACCGTGCTCGACGTCGTGCGCGCCGCCGGCGCCCCCGCGCTGTGGGTGAGCCACGACCAGGCCGAGGCGATGGCGGTCGGCGACCGGCTCGCGGTGCTGCGCGAGGGGGCGGTGGTGCAGGTGAGGCCGCCGCGGGAGGTCCACGACCGGCCCGTCGACGTGTTCGTGGCCGGGTTCGTCGGGGAGCCGGAGATGGCGCTGCTGCCGGCCCGGGCGGTCGAGGGCGGGTACCGGCTCGGGTCCCGCACGCTGCCGGTGTGGGGGCCGCTGCCCGCCGGGGTCCCGGCGGGTGCGGAGGTGCTGCTCGGGCTGCGCGCGTCCGCGGTCGGGCCGGCCGGGGACCCGGCCGCGGTCACCGTCGCGGCCCGGGTGCGGCGGGCGGAGCCGGCCGGGCCGGACTCGGTCGTCGAGGCCGAGCTGGCGCTGCCGGGCGAGGTCGACGGGGCCCGGATCGCGGCGCGGCTGCCCGGCCGGGCGCGCATCGGCGACCGCGTCGAGCTCGCCGTCGACGCCCGCCGCGCGCACGTGTTCGACCCGGTCACCGGCCGGGCCCGGCACCACCCCGACCGGTAGGGCCCCGTTCGCGCCCCGGCCCGCCGCCCCGCAGGGGCTAGCCTGCCCGGGTGACCGCCGTCCCCGCCCCCGGGCACGACCCGCTCGGACACACCTCCACCGGACACACCTCCGCCGGCCACACCGTCCTCGCCGACGCCGACGGCACCGCCTACGCGTCGCTGCGCCAGCGCCCCGCGGCCCGGGCCGCCCGGTACGCCATGGGCAAGGCCCTGCGCAAGCGGGTGCCGCGGGCCGCGCTCGCGCACTGGGCGCCCCCGGACGACCGCCCCGACCCGGTCGCGCTGGTCCGGGCCAGCCACGAGGGCCGCGTCCCCGAGCTCGTGCCCGTGCGGGTCGAGCGGATGACGGCCTCGCCCTACGGCTTCCTGCGCGGCAGCGCGGTCGTCATGGCCCACGACGTCGCCCACCTGCCCGCCACCGGGATCCGGCCCGTCGTCTGCGGCGACGCCCACCTGGGCAACTTCGGCTTCTACGCCTCCCCCGAGCGCGACCTCGTCATCGACCTCAACGACTTCGACGAGGCCCACCCCGGCGGCTGGGAGTGGGACCTGCGCCGCCTCGGCGCGAGCATCTGGGTCGCCGGCCGGCAGAACGGCGCGGGCGAGGACGACTGCGCCGCCGCCGTCGCCTCGTGCGCGGCCGCCTACCGGGAGGAGATCCGCCACCTCGCCGCGCTGCCGCTGCTGTCGCGCTCCTACGAGCGCCTCGACGTCGACCGCCTCGGCGAGCAGGCGTCCGCCTCGCTGCGCGCGGAGGTGCGCCGGGCCGCGGAGCGCGCGCGGCGGCGCACCAGCGACCGCGCGCTGCCCCGGTTCACCCACTCCGTCGGCGGGGCCCGCCGCATCGTCGAGGAGCCGCCGCTGATCACGCGGCTGCCCGACCGCGAGGCCGAGGACGTCGCCGCCGCGCTGGACGACTACCTGCGCACCCTCGCCCCCCACTGGCGCCGCGCGCTGGGCGGCTACACCGTGGTCGACGTGGCGCACAAGGTCGTCGGCGTCGGCAGCGTCGGGCTGCGGGCCTACGTCGCGCTGCTGGAGGGCTCCGACCCCGACGACGTCGTGTTCCTGCAGCTCAAGCAGGCGCGCCGCTCGGTGCTGGCCCGCTACGTGCACGGCAGCTCGGCGCTGCACGCCCACCAGGGCCAGCGGGTCGTGGAGTACCAGCAGGCCCTGCAGACCGTGTCCGACCCGCTGCTGGGCTGGACCACGGTGCCCGACGGCAGCGGGGGCGAGCGCCAGTTCTACGTCCGCCAGTTCCGCAACATGAAGGGCTCCGTCGCCCTGGACGCGATCGGGCCGGGCGCGCTGGCCGACTACGCCGGCATCGTCGGGCACCTGCTGGCGAAGGGCCACGCCCGCACCAGCGGCGCGTCGATGATCGCCGGGTACGTGGGCCGGGGCGAGAACCTCGACGAGGCGCTGACCGCGTTCTCCCGCGCCTACGCCGACCAGACCGAGGCCGACCACGCCGAGCTGGTCCGCGCCGCCCGCGACGGGAGGCTGGGATGAGGATCGCCTCGCTCCTGCCGGCGGCCAGCGAGATCGCCTGCGCGGTCGGGCTCGCCGACGACCTCGTCGCGGTCACGTTCGAGTGCGACCACCCGGCCGGGCTCCGCGAGCGGCTGCCCGTCGTCGTCGACACCGCCCTGCCGCCCGGGCTGGACCCGGCCGGCATCGACGCCTGGGTGCGCGAGCGGGCCGCCGCGGGGCTGCCGCAGTACGTCCTCGACGCCGCCGCGCTGGGCGCGCTCGCCCCCGACCTCATCCTCACCCAGGACCTGTGCCGCGTCTGCGCGCTGCCCGCCGGCACCGTCGACGACGCCCTCGCCGCGATCGGCTGCCGGGCCGAGGTGCTGTCGCTGGATCCGCGCTCGTTCGACGAGGTGCTCGCGGCGGTCACCGCCGTCGGGCACCGGGGCGGGACCGGCGACCGGGCGGACGCGCTGGTGGCGGCGCTGCGGGCCCGGCTGGCCGCCGTGGCCGCCGCCGTCGCGGGCCGGCCCCGGCCGCGGGTGCTCGTGCTGGAGTGGACCGACCCGCCGTTCCTCGCCGGGCACTGGGTGCCCGAGCTCGTCACCCGCGCCGGGGGCGAGCCGGTGGGCGGCGGGCCGGGTCGCAGCACGTCCGCCGCGTTCGCCGACCTGCCCGCCGCCGACGTCGTGCTGGTCGCCCCGTGCGGGTACGGGCTGGCCGACGCGGTCGACCAGGCCCGCGCGGTGGCGCCCCGCCTGGCCGCCGTCCCGGGCCTGCGGGACGCCCGGGTGGTGGCGATCGACTCCGGCGCGCTCGTCGTGCGGGCCGGGCCGCGGCTCGTCGACGGGGTCGAGGCGCTCGCCGGGGTCCTGCACGCCGGCGCGGTGCCGGCGCCCCCGCCGGGACGGATCGCGGTCGTCGACGGCTGAGGCCGGCTCAGCCGCCGGTCGGCAGGGCGGCGAGCGACGTGGTGGCCGGGGGCACCTGGGGGCAGGTGGCACCGGCCGGCGGCAGCTGCCCGCCGATCAGGTAGGCGTCCACGGCGGTGTCCACGCACGGTCCGGACGTCCGGTAGGAGCCGTGCCCGACGCCGTCGCGGGTGAGCAGGTGGCCGTCGGCCAGGCCGGCGGTCATCGCCTCGGCCCACGGGTAGGGCGTCTGGGAGTCCTCCCGGCCCCCGATCACCAGGATCGGGCCGGTGCCCGCGGCGGTGAGCGGGTCGGTGAAGCGCGCGGGGTCGTCGCCCGGCCAGTCGATGCAGCTGAGGGACGGGTAGCCCGACAGCGCGCCGAAGCGGGGTGCGGCCTGCTGGACGGCGAGGGCGTTCGCCTCGTGCCGGGCGAGCTCGCCGGGGACCGCGCGGTCCAGGCAGTTGACCGCGACGTTGCCCTCGAGGAGCCCGCTGGGGCTGCCGTCGGGCTCCCGGACCAGCGTCTGGGACAGGCCGACCAGCACCGAGCCGTCCCCGGCCTCGGCGGCGAGCAGCCCGGCCGTCAGCAGCGGCCACAGCCTGCGGTCGAAGACGGCGACGCGCGCGGCGTTGAGGGTGGCGGCGCCGTCCAGGGTGCCGGCGGGGCGGACGGTCGAGGCCGGGACGTCCAGCGGCTGCGCCTCCAGGCGCGCGACCAGGGCGTCGAAGGCGCGTCCGGGGTCACCGGCGCCGAACGGACAGGCCCCGGTGCCCTCGGCCCGGCAGGTCCGCAGCCAGCTGTCGAGCTGCTGCTCGGCGCCGAGGGCCTGCTCCAGGGCCGACCGCAGCGGGTCCTCGCGCCACAGCACCGGGTCGGCCGGGGCGTCCAGGACCATGCGGGCCACCCGCTCGGGGAACAGCGTGGCGTAGGTGGCCCCGAGCAGGGTGCCGTAGGACACGCCGAGGTAGGCGATCTCCTCCTCGCCCAGCGCGGCCCGGACGAGGTCCATGTCGCGGGCGACGGCGTCGGTGGCCATCGCGCCCAGCAGCTCGGGGTCGACGTTCGCGGCGCAGCCCCCGCGCAGCGTGCTGGCCCGCTCCTGCAGCTCGGGCAGCGGCAGCCCGCCCGGGACCGTCGGGTCGAGGTCGGTGGCGATCACCGCCTCGCGCTGCTCGTCGGTCAGGCACCGGACGCCGTCGCTGCCTCCGATGCCGCGCGGGTCCATCCCGATCACGTCGTAGCGGGCGGCGATCCCGGGTGAGACGAAGGCCAGGTCGCCGGCCGTGTCGAGGGCCCGGACGAGGTCCGAGGCGGGAGAACCGGGCCCGCCCGGGTTCACGAACAGCACGCCCAGCCGCTCGTCCGGGTCGGTCGCGCGGTGGCGGACGACGGCGAGCGGGACGGTCTCCCCGTCCGGGTCGGCGTGGTCGACCGGGACCGGGTGGGTGGCGCAGTCCAGGCCGGGACCGCACTCGGTCCAGCTGATGAGCTCGGCGGGCTGCTCCGCACCGGGCGCCGGTGGCGGCGCGGCGCAGCCGGCGAGGGCGACGGTGGCGGTGATCAGCCTGGCCAGGAGGGGCTTGGGTCTGGCGCCGTCCATCAGCGGGTTCTCCTTCGTCGGGTTCGGCGGGCTCGTCGGCCGGAGGGCGCAGCGGGCGTCGACCGGCGGGGTCCGCGGGTCGACGAGGTGGGTGCCGGTCGAGGGGAGTCCCACGCAACACCGTGCCGGTGCGGCACGGTCAACCCGTTCTGCGGCTCGGTACGGGACCGGCGCACCGCCGGGCTCGGGTGGGCCGCGAGGGCGCACTCCAGCCTGATGCTGCGGGTCGGAGCCTCGCAGCGGGCGCGGCCGGTGACGGCAGCCGGCCCGGTCGGGCCTGATGGGCGGGCTCCGGTACGCCCGCGTCCGGCGCCGACGGGCAGCCCGACCGGGCTCCCCACTCCGGCGGCGCGTCGACCGGGGGACCCCTCAGGTGCGCTCTGACCGCGGTCGTCCCGGCGGCGGACCTGCGGCGTCCGAGCCTCCGGAACCGGCAGCGGTAGGGCTCCGGTCAGCAGGACGAACTGCGCACATCCCGGTCGTCCGCGCACCGTCGACCGTGCGCGGATGACCGCAGGGTGCGCGAGTGGCCGGCGAGTGCGCGGATGGCTGGGCGCCGGTGGGGGTGGGCGGTGGAGATCCGCGGAGGCGGTCCACGAGGAACCCCGGCTGTCGAGGCGGGAACGACGAAGGGCGGGCACCTCTTCGGACCGGGCCGGTCGGATGCGGGCCACGAGCACCGGCGCGGTCAGAAGGGTGCGGTGCCGTCCTCGGCCCGGGGATGGGTGATCAGTTCGGCGGTGCCGGGTGGGGCTGGTCGCGTGTCCGGAGCGGTGGGCGGGAGGAGCGGTTGGGGGATGTGGTGGTCGACCGGTGCGCTGGTGTAGCTGTGCCCGGTCGGGGTGGTCCACTCGACGGTGCGGTCGTCGTGGAGGACGACGTGCCAGCCGTGGTGTTCTTTGAGGTCGTGGTGGCGGGCGCACAGGGCGCACAGGTTGTCCTCGGCGGTGTGGCCGCCGTGCTGCCATTCGGTGACGTGGTCCAACTCGCAGGTG